>WBZM01000901.1_pt1 | contig 34392 bp, 26 predicted proteins | sample 5204271 | NCBI WGS metagenome assembly WBZM01 (sample SAMN12344346, study PRJNA552823) | activated sludge metagenome | biome: Activated sludge suspended growth; feature: Nitrification reactor; material: Wastewater; isolation source: activated sludge from nitrification reactor of wastewater... | reverse complement strand
AAACACTATCCTTAAAACCTGTGTTATAGGCTTCTCTATACATCCAGAAAGTAGCAGTGGTACCACCAACGGGCATATTGGTAAAATCCAATGCACGAGAAGCAATATAGGCTTTCTCGCCTGCCTGTGTCATATAACCACAACGATAGCGTGCCATACCGGCACCACTGTGCGTTGTAGGAGGGGTTCCTGCAGGGTTTGAGGATACTGTAACACGCTCGCAATAGTTTTCTAAATCGGAACTTGTTCCTGAGTAGCCTGTACTCCATCCCAGAGGAGGAAAAGTGGCACCATTAAAGGACTCATTAATGACTAGCTGACCTGATGAATTGCTTACAGTGCATAAAAATGCAAGGGCAAAACAAACTATAAATGAGTAAAACTTTTGCATGATTTGAATATTAATTTGAATGATTGGTTTTTATACAAATATTTAAGAATACAAATATACTCATCAACAAATTATTAACCAATGATTGTAGAAGAAATTTCACCATAAAGACTAAAACTTTTCTTTACGATAGAAACATGCCTAAAGTTTAATAGATATGTTTCTACAAATCGCATTCCTACTTCCACACAAAGACTGCCAATACACAATTATGTTTTTTTGTCTTTTCTATCTGCACATCAACAGTGGTAATAATTTTGGTTTAATGTTAATTGGTTATACTGTACTTTTGCGGACTTAATTCTGTTTATGTTAGAACTTTCAAAAATAAGAGAAAATCATTTAGAAATCATCAAAAAGCTTGCCATAAAGAACTTTAATGCTGCAGAAATTGTAGAATTAGCCCTAAAGCATGATGAACAAAGGCGGCAGCTGCAAAAGGAAAACGATGCCTGCCTTGCACAACAAAACAAACTGGCAGCAGAAATTGGGGCAGCGATGAAAGCCGGCAAAAAAGAAGAGGCAGAGCAGCTTAAAGAAAAAAATGCTGCACTGAAAGAAACCTCAAAAAAACTACAAGCGGAATTAGAAACAACAGAGCATCTTCTTCAGGATGAGTTGGTAAAATTGCCTAATATTCCCTCTGCAAAAGTATCTGCGGGCAAATCTTCTGCCGATAACGATATTGTATTTACGGTGACGGCATTGCCGCAGTTGTCAGTTAAAACTCCACATTGGGAGCTTTGCACAAAATACGACCTGATAGACTTTGAAACCGGTGTTAAACTAACAGGTGCAGGCTTTCCGGTTTACCGGGGCAAGGGTGCCAGACTGCAGCGTGCATTAATCAATTTTTTTCTTGATAAAGCAGTGGCAGCAGGCTATCTGGAAATACAGCCACCCATATTGGTCAATCAGGATTCAGGATTCGGAACGGGTCAGTTGCCCGACAAAGAAGGACAGATGTATTTTGTTACTGAAGATCAGTTTTATCTGATACCCACAGCAGAAGTTCCTGTTACCAATATTTACAGAAATACCATTTTAAAAGAGAGCGATTTTCCGCAGAAATTAACTGCCTACACACCATGTTTCAGACGTGAAGCAGGCTCTTATGGCAAGGATGTCCGTGGTTTAAACCGCTTGCATCAGTTCGATAAAGTAGAAATTGTGCGCATAGAGCATCCTGAAAATTCATATCAGGTGCTGGAAGAAATGAAAGACTATGTTTGTTCGCTATTAGAACAATTAGAATTGCCCTATCGCGTTTTAAAACTCTGTGGTGGTGATATGAGTTTTGCTTCGGCACTTACTTATGATCTGGAAGTGTTTTCTGCTGCTCAGGAAAAATGGTTAGAAGTGAGTTCGGTGTCTAATTTTGAAAGTTTTCAGAGCAACAGATTAAAATTACGATTTAAAGGTAACGATGGTAAAACACAATTGGCACATACATTAAACGGAAGTGCACTGGCATTGCCAAGAATTGTAGCAGCACTTTTGGAGAATAATTATAACGGACATTACATTCACATACCCAAAGCCATACAACACTACACAGGATTTGACCGCATAGATTAAACATGTTTATAACAAGACAATTTCAGCAATTAAAAAAGACGGTATTTATCATAGCGCCTTTCATGTTGCTGAGTATAATTTCATCAGCACAGGGGCTCAACAATCTTGACCTTGCACGTCAATATGAATCAACCGGTGAGTTTGACAAAGCTGCAGTGTATTATGAAAAGCAATACAACGTTGACCCCTTTGGCACTTACGAGCCTTATCTGAAATGCCTGAAACAAATTAAAGACTATAAAGAAGCAGAAAAGCTGATTAAAAAACAGGCTAAACGTGGTGCAGGTGCAGGAAAATACAATGTTGACTTAGGCCTGCTGTATGAACTGGAAGGCGACAATGAAAAAGCAAAAAAACAATTTGAAACAGCCATAAAAAATCTTCATCCTGACGCAGGTGACATTTACGCAGTTGCCAATAGTTTTATTATGAGCGGCAAACCTGACTTAGCCTTGGAAACTTTTCTGAAAGGAAGAAGTATGGTGCCTGACAATAATTTTGGTTTTGATATTGCAGAATTGTATGGCCGGAAAGGCGAAACACAAAAAATGATTGATGAATATTTAGACATCATGACTGAAAACACCATGTTTCAGGCCAATGTTCAATCGGTGCTGCAATACAAACTAAGTCAGGACAGCGATTCGAATCTTGCAAATTTGTTGCGCCTATCCTTACTTCGTAAAATTCAGCGTGAGCCATCACAACTCATTTACAGTGAGTTTTTGTATTGGCTTTTTATGCAGGAAAAAGATTTTGAATCGGCATTGATTCAGGCAAAAGCATTAGACAAAAAAACAGGTGACACCGGTAACAGAATTTATTCCTTAGGCGAAATTTGTATTTCGAATCAGGCGTGGACAACTGCAGAAAAATGTTTTGATTACATTGTTGCAAAAGGAAGTAGTCATCCACTTTACATCAGAGCAAAAATTGCCATGCTAAGTGCAGCTTTTGAAAAAACAACAGAAAGCCATTACACACAGGCCGAATTGCTGACATTAGAAAAACAATTTACGGAAACACTGCAGGAATTGGGTAGAAATTCAATCACGGCACCGTTGATGGTAAAACAAGCGCAGTTAGAAGCATTTTATCTTGATAAAGTTGCTGAAGGGCGCAGAATTCTAGAAGAAGTAATTGCCATGCCTGCCTTATCACCTAACTATATTGCAGAAGTAAAATTAGCATTAGGCGACATTATGATTTTAGATGGCGACTTGTGGGAAGCCTCACTCACCTACTCGCAGGTTGACAAAGATTTTAAACACGATGCCATTGGTCGCGAAGCCAAATTCCGCAATGCACGTCTATCCTATTACTTAGGAGAATTTGAATGGGCAGCAGCACAATTGAATGTGTTGAAGCAAGCTACTTCACAACTGATTTCTAACGATGCACTTGACCTTGCCTTACTTATTTCAGACAACATTGGTGACGATTCCATAACAGAGCCCTTGCAGATTTATTCGCGTGCAGAATTACATGCCTTTCAGCATAAAAACGACCTTGCATTGCAAACATTAGACAGCATACTTGTACTTTATCCGGGCAGAAAAATTACAGCCAATGTATGGTTTAAACAAGCAGGAATTTATTTTACAAAAGGAGATTTTGAAAAAGCCATTGCACTTTACAGCGACATTGTAAAAAACTATGCTGACGGTGTACTTGCAGATGATGCCTTGTTCAGAATTGGCAGCATTTATGAAAACAATCTGAAGGACACAGAAAAAGCCAAAAGCACTTATGAGCAGTTTATAGACAAATATCCTTCAAGTGTATTCATTGCTGAAGCGCGCAGGCATTACAGATTACTCAGAGGTGACAAAATAAACTGACTTTGTTACAAAACTTACATTCCATAATGCTTTGATTTTGTTATTTTGTGCCACATTTAAAACCGGACAATCCGGTGAAGTTAAATTTGACTATGCAACAAAGTTTGAGAATTATTTTAACTGCCATCATATTATTTTTCAGTACTGGCAGCAAGGCACAGATTTTTGAAGGTGCCAAGTGGAGTTTCAGAGTAGAACAGACAGACAGTTGTGAAGCCACACTGATATTGAAAGCTGTAACGGTAGATAAATTTCATATCTATTCTCAAACCATCAATGGCGCTGACGGGCCTATACCCACAAGTTTTACTTTTAATCATTCGCCCGAATACACTACAGTAGGTAAAGTAAAAGAAGGACATGCAGAGGAAGTTTTTGATCAGCAGTTTCAGATGAAGCTTAAATTTTTTCATGGTGAAACAGAGTTTAAACAGAAAATCAAAATCAACACCAGAAAAAAATTCAGCATTACAGGCTTTGTGACGTTTATGGCCTGTGATGATGAAAAATGCCTTCCGCCAACAGATATAGACTTTAAATTTGATTTGAATGATGGCAAGAAAAAATCGTGTGCAACAACAGAACTTGCAGTTCCTGTAAACAATGCAACACCGGCAGTTACAGACACTGCACAGGCAGTGATGCCACCGGAACGTATTGATTCTGCAACAGCTGCGGCACAAAACGACAGTGTTTTTACAGAAGTTGCACAGCTATCAGAGCTTGAGCCGGGCTGTGGCGATGGCACAACAACAACTGCAACTGACAGAAGTATGCTCGGTATTTTTATTGCAGGATTCTTAGGTGGCTTTTTAGCTTTACTTACGCCCTGTGTTTTTCCGATGATACCTATGACGGTAAGCTTTTTTACGAAGCGCAGCGGTTCGCGTCAGAAAGGATTGATGAATGCATTAATCTACTCTATTTCTATCATTGTTATTTATGTTGGACTCGGATTTTTGGTCACAGTAACTTTAGGCAGTGATGCACTTAATGATATGGCAAGCAATGTCTTTTTTAATATGACATTTTTTATTGTCTTCCTGATTTTTGCATTTTCATTTTTTGGTGCCTTTGAAATTGTGCTGCCAAGCTGGTTGGTTAACAAAGCCGATAGTGCTTCTGACCGAGGAGGATTGATAGGAATTTTCTTTATGGCTTTTACCTTGACCTTGGTTTCTTTTTCTTGTACAGGACCCATCATCGGCACCTTGTTGGTTGAAGCTGCACACAATGGAAGCTATTTAGGGCCAATTATAGGAATGACAGGATTTGCCTTAGCACTTGCATTGCCATTTGGTTTGTTTTCTGCATTTCCGGGGTGGTTAAACTCAATGCCTAAATCAGGAGGGTGGCTCAATACCGTAAAAGTTACACTCGGTTTTATAGAATTGGCATTGGCATTTAAATTCTTATCAAATGTTGACCTTGCCTATCATTGGGGATTTTTAAAGCGTGAAATTTTTATCGCCATCTGGGTAATCATTTTCGGTATGCTTGGTTTTTATCTATTAGGCAAATTAAAATTTTCTCATGACAGCGATGTAAAACATATTTCTGTACCCCGACTGATGTTTGCCATCATATCACTGACATTTACATTGTATCTGATTCCCGGAATTTGGGGCGCACCATTAAAAATGATCAGTGGTTTTCCTCCACCGGAATTTTATAAGGAATGGGTGACAGAAAAATCAAGTAATCATTGTCCGCATAACTTAAACTGCTATCACGATTATGATGCAGGTATGGCCTATGCCAAAACTGTAGGCAAGCCGGTGATGGTTGATTTTACAGGATGGAGTTGTGTAAACTGCCGTAAAATGGAAGACAATGTGTGGAGCGATCCGGAAGTGCTGAAAAGGCTTTCTGATAAATATGTTCTCATTTCACTTTATGTTGATGACAAGGAACAACTTCCGGAAAACAAACAATATGTTTCTCCAACTACGGGTAAAAAAATAAAAACTATTGGTAATAAATGGAGTGATTTGCAAACGAATGTTTACAAAACAAATTCGCAACCTTATTATGTTTTATTAGATCATCAGGGAAAAATTCTTGCTGAGCCACGTGGTTATACTCCTGACATAAAAACCTACACCAAATATCTTGATGAGGGGTTATGTCGTTTTGAAAAGCGAAAAAAATAATCCTGATTGTTTGTTTAACAATCGTTGCGTTTTAATAAAAAAATAAAGATTAACTTTTTTGTTGTTCGTCAGCGTACTTGCTTGGGCACTTCAACAAAATATCTGAAGCAATAAACTCTTCGCCTTTCATTTTGCCAATGATTACAATCTGTTCTGATTTATCAAAGTCTTGTGGCTTGGCTTTGTTGAGCAACACTTTTCTTTCATTGCCATTGTTATCGTACAGATAAAAAGTGAAAAGGTTGGCATTCTTTTCAGGATGGTATTCATAAGGCTTGTCGCGGTTGAGTTTACCTACAACATGAAACACCTTACCTTCATGCGATGATGCTTCATTGAAATTGGCATAGGTACCGGAGTCGCTCACCGTGCTGATGATAGCAGCAAATGCAACTGCTATAAGTACCATGGCTATGATATAAGATTTTTTCATGTCTGTTTTTAATATTTATTCTTCAATTTATCTTCAGTTCTTTTTAATTTTCTGTCAATACTTATTAAGTAGATAAACAAAACTGCTAACACAACTGCAAGCACTGCAACCACCACATAAATCTTTCCATTACTGCGGAAGGTTTCGTCCAATGCACTTTCTGTTTGCGCAAACACATTTGTTGCAACTAACATTAAAACAGAAAAGAGTATCTTTAGTTTTCGTGAGAATTCCATAATTTTTTAATTCTTATTCTAATTGATGTTATCCAAACACCAAGCAATGTCCATCCTAATATTGCAGGATAAAAAACAAGGCGCATCTGATTGTCAAGATCATATTGTCCGAAAGCAGGATTACCACCATTGCCCGGATGAAGTGAGTCGGTCATACGTGGCAGAATGTAAATAAATGCCATCATCAGCGGAAAGGCAAAAACTAAATACACTGCACTGAGTTTGGCACGTTTGGTATCATCTTCTGTTGATTGTCTGAGAATAAAATAAGCTGCATACATGAGCATGGCAGCAGCGGCACCATTAAGTTTGGTATCGTTAACCCAAAAAGCACCCCAGGTAAAACGTGCCCAAATCATACCTGTAATTAAACCTGCAATGCCAAATACCATTCCTGTTATGGCATACTGTTCAGCTTTTAAATCATACTGAATTTTTCCGCCTGCCAAATAACGAATGCTGTAAATAATAGTCACTATCATGTGGATGATCATGGCAAACCACATTGTTACATGGAAGTATAAATTTCTAATGGATTCATTAAGGATAGGTAACTCAGGCACAGGCATGAGGAATCCTGCAAAAAGTGTAAAATAGAGCAATACTACACAAGCAATTTTCCAGACATTAGGCATGATGAAAAAAGAACTTAAATGTCAACATGAAGAATTATTATTCGCGCCAAAGGTAGGGAAATAAAATGTAGGCTAAAGAAGGCACAAGCAAATTCAAAGCTGTGAGCATTGTCAGGTATTTTAAATTCACAGAAAAATCAATTCCGTCAATAGCATTTTTTGAAAGGTGAATTAAAACAATGAGCAAAGGCAACAGCACAGGAAAGCCTAAAATTGCCATAAGGCTTGACTGATGTCCGGCACGTGAAGCAATAGCTGAAATCATAGTCAGCACAGATGAAATTCCGAAACAACCTAATAAAACGGTAAGGATAAACATGCCCATGTCCTGTACGGGATTACCTAATAAAATTCCATAGATAAAAAAGGTGATGATGCCGAAAAGAAACAACATCAACCCATTATAAATTATCTTTCCTAAAATTACGGCATAAGGATTCAGAAATGAATAATAGAAAAGCTGAAGACCACGCGACTCTGCCATGAAGCTTTTTGCAAGTGCATTTACAGCCATAAACAAAATAAGCAGCCAGAATAAAGCATTCCAGGCCGAAACATCTACAATTTTCTTAAAGCTGAGATAGCTGATATAAACACCTGAAAGAATAAAAACCATAAGACCGGCCATAGCAGCACGGTTGCGCCATTCTAATTTCCATTCTTTAAAAATTATTAACCTTATCTGATTAAACACGGTACAAAGTTCAGCAAAACAAGCATTAAAATGAAGTAAATGGTCTAAAAGTTTAATTTAAAGCCTGGATTAAACAACAAAATGATGAAATGCTTTCTATTGAAAAAACAAATAAAAATAAATGCAAATTAAATTTCAGAATCTGCTTCGCGAATTTGATTTTTTTCTACATTTACCATCCGAATTTTTATTTGAAAATTATAAAATCAAATTAATGAAAAAAGTTTTACTAACATTATTAGCCGCAACAACTATTATTTCGGCTAATGCACAAAGAAAAGCTGGCATCAACATCAAAGAACAGCCAACTATTACACAACGCCAATGCGGAACCGGTGAACTTCCATTGGAATATGAAACGTGGCTTGCCGCGAAAATGAAAGAACCTAATGCAAATAAGATGCAAGTGGTTTATACCATTCCTGTTGTTGTTCACGTAATTCATAATGGAACCAATGTGGGTGTTAATCAAAACATCAGCGATGCACAAATCAACTCACAGATTGCTGTCTTAAACGAAGATTACCGCAGACTGAATCCGGACACTACCTCTACACCTTCTGTATTTGGTGCCGTTGCCGCAGATTGTGAAATAAATTTCTGTCTGGCACAACGCGACCCAAGCGGTAACCCAACAAACGGCATTGATCGTATTAACAGAAACACACAAGGTTGGACAGCACCTCCATATACAAAAACATACATTGATGGCACAATAAAACCGGCATCAATCTGGGATCCGACACAGTATTTAAATATTTGGGTTGTTCCTGATTATTCATCATCAGGAAGTCAATTACTAGGTCATGCAACATTCCCACTAAATAGTACACTAACAGGTTTGACAGGAAATTACGGTACTGCCACAAATGATGGTGTTGTTGTTTGGTATAAAGCTTTTGGTCGTGTTGGAACATTGGATGCATTATATAATAAAGGACGTACGGCAACCCATGAAATTGGTCATTGGTTAGGTCTGCGTCATATTTGGGGTGATGCCAATTGTGGAAATGACTATGTGAGTGACACGCCAACACAACAAACTGCAAATTATGGTGGACAAAATCCTCCTTATCCATGTCCTTCTTTTCCTCTGGTAACCTGTGCAAATGGTCCAAATGGAGATATGTGGATGAATTATATGGACTATTGTTATGACAAATGTCTTAACATGTTTACTACCGGTCAAAAGTCAAGAATGCAAATTGCAATGGCTAACGGAACTTATCGTGCACCATTAGCAACTTCTCAAGGTTGCAATGCACCTTCTGCCGGCCCAACTGCACAATTTACTGCCAATACTACAACAATTGCTCCCGGTGGAAGCGTAAACTTTACTGATCAAAGCACCAATTCACCAACCTCTTGGTCATGGTCATTTCCAGGTGGAACGCCATCATCATCAACAGCACAAAACCCTACCAATATAGTTTATGCAAATGCAGGTACTTACAATGTTTCTTTGACTGCTACCAATGCTAACGGCAGTAATACGCTTACAAAAAACAACTATATTGTAGTTACAGCAGGTGGAACTTCTTCTTGCGATACTATTTCAAACTTTGCTTTGGCAACCGATACTGTTACAATCTATTTGGCAGGTACTGCACCTGGAAGTGGATATCTTTCAGGTCACAATTCATATTTAGATCAATCCAAAGCTGATAAATATGCAAACGCAACACCAAACACAACGGTAGATGGTGCAATCATATTTTTTGGGGTTGGTACCTCCTCAGGTACAGGTCAAACTGCAAGTGCCAAAGTTTGGAATGCAAGCGGTACTGGTGGCATGCCCGGAACTGCAATTGGCAGTGTAAATATCACTTATGATCAAATTGCAGCTGATGCAACAGGCGGATTACCTACAATAGTTGATTTTAACCCAAATGTGAGTATTGCAGTGGGTAATTATTATGTAGGTATGAATTTTGCCTATAATACAGGCGATACATTAGCTATTATTACCAACAGAGACGGAAACACTGTACCCGGTACTGGGTATGAGCAATTTGATACCGGAACATGGTATGCTTATTCAAACACCACTAGCTCATGGGGTATAAATGTTGCACATGCTATTTTCCCAATTGTTTGTACATCAACAGGAATAAGAGAAGTGATGACACCGGGCAATAACTTAATGGTGTTCCCAAATCCATCAAACGGAGAGTTTACTTTGGTTGTACCACAAAGCGACCTGAAAGAAAATGTTGTGGTTCGTGTAATTGATGTAAAAGGCGCAGTAGTACTAAACAAAGAATTAATATCATCAGGTAATGGAACCTATCGTTTAAAACTTGATGCTCCTGCCAAAGGCATTTACATGCTTGAGGTGCAGACAGTAAATGGTTTGAAAAAACAACGTATATCTGTGAATTAAAAAACACAATCATTAATAAAAAAAGCTGCTTCAAAAGGGCAGCTTTTTTTATTGCTGTTTTATCTAGTCCTGAAATAACCCTAACAATACTTTCATATTAAAGAAACGTTCTGTTTTTATATTTGTATTCAAATTTTCAGATGAATGTTTAAACGAATTTTAATCATCCTGTTTGCATTCGCAACGGCTACGGCATTTGCGCAGAAACAAACTTATACATCAACTTCTTCAAGGGCTGTTAAAAATCTTGAACAAGCTTTAAAATATTATGATTCGAGGCAGACAGCCAAAGCAATATCTGAAACAGAAAACGCCATTAAAGCCGACCCTGCTTTTATAGAAGCCTATATGCTGCTTGGCGATTTGCAAGCAGACAACAATAACATACCTGCAGCAATTGAAGCTTATAAAAAAGCAATTGCCATAAATCCCCGGTTTTTTCCAAACAATTTTTATGCATTAGGCAGATACGAGCTGGAATCAGGAAGGTATGATGATGCATTGACTCATTTCAATGAATTTGTAAAAATGGAAACAGCGAAAGCTGACAAGAAAGAAGAAGCAAAAAACCTGATTGCCTCCTGCGAGTTTGCTAAAAAAGCAATACAAAATCCTGTTCCTTTTTCACCGGTAAATGCAGGTGCAGGCATAAATTCAGACATGGATGAATATTTTCCTTCAATTACTGTGGATAGTAAACGTATGTTATTTACTCGCAAGATTAAAAGTGATCTTTATGAATGGCAGGAAGATTTTTATATCAGCACATTACAACAAGACAGCACTTGGGGCAAGGCAAAAAATGTGGGAGCACCTGTAAATACAGCGTTAAATGAAGGCGCACCATCATACAGTGCCGATGGCCAACTGATATTTTTTACTGCATGTGACAGACCTGAAAGTAAAGGCTCATGTGACATTTATTACTCGAGAAAATTCGGTGATGCATGGGGAAAGCCAATCAATTTAGGCTCTCCGGTGAACACGGGCGCATGGGAATCGCAACCTTCGTTTTCGAGCGATGGCAAGACATTGTATTTTGTTCGTGGCAGTAACAGCCGCACCAACGATCAGGATATTTATATGAGTGAAGTGAGTGAAAAAGGATGGAGTACTCCGGTGAAACTAAACAACAACATCAACACAGCAGGAAAAGAAGAAGCAGTGTTTATACACCCGGATAACCAAACGCTATATTTTGTTTCTGACGGATGGCCGGGTATGGGAGGTTCAGATATTTTTATGAGCAAGCGTCAGGCTGATGGTCAGTGGGGCAAACCCATAAACCTTGGATATCCAATAAACACATTTGCCAATGAAGCAGGATTAATTGTCAGCCCTACGGGAGATAAAGCCTATTTCAGCAGTAACAGAGAAGGTGGATTGGGTGGCTTGGATATTTACAGTTTCGACTTATATGATAAAATTAAACCTGACCCTGTGAGTTATGCAATAGGATATGTGTATGATGATGAAACAAAAAAACCTACCGATGCAAAATTTGAAATCATTGACATTGAATCAGGTAAAACCGTTGTAGAATCATATTCAGACAAAAACACAGGAGAATTTATGGTGACCTTGCCTTATGGAAAAAATTATATGCTGAATGTTTCAAAAAGGAAATATCTTTTCTACTCCGATCATTTTGAAATGGATAAACTTGCTGACATTAAAAATGCAAAGCAGTTGATTGTAAGACTTAAACCTGTGAAAGACGGCAGTACCATGTCATTGAATAATATTTTCTTTGACACCAACTCGGCAGCACTAAAACCCGAATCAAAAACAGAACTCAATAAGTTAGTGAGTTTTATAAAAAGCAATGCAATTGTAAAACTTGAAATTGGAGGACACACTGATAATGTAGGTGATGACAAAGCTAATATGATACTGTCTGATAAACGTGCAAAATCGGTTTGTGATTATCTAATTACTTCAGGTATTGAAGCTTCTCGATTGGTTTCCAAAGGTTATGGAGAAACAAAACCCGTGGCAGAAAACACCACTGAAGAAGGAAAAGCAAAAAACAGAAGAACAGAAATCACCATATTATCAGTGCATTAATTTTTTTTGCATACAAAATTTTTCTGTTAAATACGTGTTGAAAATTATTTAAAAATATTTTCGAAGCAAGGCGCCTTGCGAATGCCTAAATTTGCTTCATGGAAGAAAATGTGGAAGCAGGCAGGAGTGCAAAAAAGAAAGTAGCTCCCAAGTCGTTAACAAATCAACAAATTGCATTAGGATTAGGCAAAATCCCACCACAGGCTGTGGATATGGAAGAAGCAGTATTAGGCGCATTAATGCTTGAGAAAAATGCCCTTACAGCTGTTATAGATGTTTTACATACAGAAGCTTTTTATAAAGAAGCACATCAGAAAATATTTAAAGTAATACATGAACTTTTTCATAAAGCTGAGCCTATTGATATTTTAACAGTGACACATGCTTTAAAAAAAGCAGGTGATTTAGAATTAGTGGGTGGTGCTTTTTATATTACACAGTTGACCAACAGAATTGCTTCTTCTGCCAACATTGAATATCATGCACGCATCATACTTCAAAAATTTATTCAGCGTGAGTTAATTCGTATTTCGAGCGAAACTATAAAAAGTGCATACGAAGACACGTCAGATGTATTGAAGATGCTTGATGAAGCAGAGAAGAATTTATTTGCAATTGCTGAAGGTAACATTCGCAGGAATTACGAAAACATGAATTCTCTTATTTCCAAAGCCATTAAGGAAATAGAAATTGCATCAAAACAAACACAAGGTATTACAGGGGTTGAAAGCGGCTTCAGCGAATTAGACAGGATAACAGCAGGATGGCAAAAATCTGATTTGATTATTGTTGCTGCAAGACCCGGTATGGGAAAAACAGCCTTTACCCTATCGTTAGCAGCCAATGCCGCAATACGATTCAACAGGCCGGTTGCGTTTTTCTCTCTGGAGATGTCCAGCGTTCAGTTGGTAAACCGTTTGATTTCCGCACAGGCAGAAATCTCTGCGGAGTCCATAAGAAAAGGACAATTAGAACCCTATGAATGGCAACAGCTAAACAGCAAAATTGTACCACTTTCTGATGCACCTATTTTTATTGATGATACGCCTGCATTATCGGTTTTTGAACTTCGTGCCAAGTGCAGAAGACTTGTTGCTGAAAAGAAAGTACAACTCATCATCATTGATTATATGCAATTGATGGTGGCAGGAACAGACAATCGCAATGGAAACCGTGAGCAGGAAATCAGTACCATTTCGCGCTCTTTGAAAGCGATAGCTAAAGAATTGGAAGTTCCGATAATTTGCTTGTCGCAGTTGAGTCGTGAAGTAGAAAAACGCGGAACAGCTTCTAAGCGTCCGCAATTGAGCGACCTTCGAGAGTCCGGAGCAATTGAACAGGATGCTGATATGGTAATGTTTATTTACCGACCGGAATATTATGGTATGGATGTAGATGAAAATGGTGATTCAACATCAAATACTGCTGAAATAATTATTGCCAAAAACAGAAATGGCTCTTTAAACAATGTTAAACTCACCTTTATTGGTCAATTCACCAAGTTTAAAGATCTTGAAGTAAAGCGACAAGAAGATCCTTCTTATCATTATACTGATGAAAGCAGTAAGGTTAGAATGCCTAATCCGAATGTTGAAGCAGAAAATCGTTACACGCGTGGTTCAAGAATGAACGACATGCCTGATGAAGATCTTGTATAGTCTGTCTTAATTTTCTAATTGCTTCTTTACAATTTCCAAACCTTGCTGCAATGTGTGAGGCCTAAAATTTAGTTCACGTTTTGCCTTATCAATATTAAAACCTGTTAGTAAAGGACGTTTTGCAGGTTGATTGAGTTGAGCCGTAGTGATGGGATGAATATATTTTTTATCCAACTGAAAAAAATCTGCTGTACGGTTTACCATATCGAGAATACTAATTGTTTCACTTCCGGATACATGATAGATTCCTGTTGCACGTTTTAATGCAGCCTGTACACATGCATCGGCAAGGTCTTCGGCAAGTGTTGGTGAGCGAATCTGATCGCTGATAACATTAATATCCTTTTGCTGACGCAGTGAATTTATTGTCCAGATAACAACATTGCTTCGCTGTTTGTCGTCTACTACTCCATAAATGATGATTGTACGCAAAACAGCAGCATCTATTTTAGCCTGTTGAACAACTTTTTCAGATTCATATTTGCTGCGTGCATAATGACTCAACGGATTGGGAACGTCTTCTTCGCTGTAGTTGCCTTTTTCGCCATCAAAAACAAAATCAGTACTCAGATGAATAAAATGTATGTTGTGCCGCTGACATAACTCAGTCATTGTTTTTACAGCTTCAACATTCATCTTCCAGCAGTTCTCCTGATCTTTTTCGCAGGCATCAACATTGGTCATTGCAGCGGTGTTGATGATACAATGCGGCTTAAAATTCTCAACGATGGCGGTTACTTCATCAGCGTTGGTAATATCCATTGAAGCATAGTGATAGCCTGCTTTAGAATGTAATCTGTTTTCGCCTTTAGAGGTGGCAAGCAATTGAATGTCGTTTCGTTTTAAAGATGCGTAAACAATTTTCTGCCCCAACAACCCATTACTTCCTGTCAACAAAATACGCAGCATGACTTTTTAAAATTAAAATGTGAGCGATGCTCCTAAAGATGGCATAATTGGTAATTGGTTTACCACATTGTGTCTTATGCGATCCACATAAAACACATTTTTACGATTGTAAACATTGACAACACTTGCCACCACTTCCAACTCGCTGTGACGTGCAAGATAGAAAATTTTCTTTATTGAAATATCAAGACGATGATAGGTTGGTAATCGCGATTCATTTAATGGTCCGTAGAGAACACCCATTTCGCCATTGTCTTGAGTATAGTCAGTAGCAAGTCCATCCTGAAAATTGAGATACGGATAAAAGCCCTGATTTAAAGTAACCGGAAATCCTGACCCGAAATTCCAGCGTGCATCAACTTCCCAGTCGAGCTTTTTGCCCAGCTTATAGGAGCCGATAATATTGATATTATGTCGTCTGTCGAAATGGGGTGCATATTCGTAGTTGCCTGTATTGCGTGTACTGAATCCCAAGGAATAAACAAGCCATGCATACATTCTTCTGTATTCATATTTCAACACTACATCAACACCCTGAGTAAACCCTTTTTCAATGATGAAACTTTTTTTAACGGAGTCGGGCTTGTCGAAGTTGTTTGCCGTGTCATCATAAACCTTGTCGCGGTTTATATTGGTAAGCTGATTAAAATCTTTTATATAGCCTTCAATGTTAATATCAAAATATTTGTTGATGTCATATTCAATCCCAACAACTGCATGACGTGCAAGCTGTAGTTTTTTCTTTATGGATTTTCCATCAAACTCAGAAGGCAAATCGTCAGGAGCTGAAAGGAAACCATAGAAAAAGTTTACCACATCGCGATCGCTGTTGGCAGCTATCAGGTTTTGTGCATACAGTCCACCTGCAGCTTTTAGTCTGATGTTGTCGCTCAGGTTGTATTTAAGTCCAAGTCGTGGCTCAGGAGAAAACTCAGAGATGGAAGCGTAATACTGTAAGCGCACGGAAGGATCAATGATAAGTTTATTGATGATTTTTTTATAGCGAAAAAATATTCCGATTTCAGTAGTATTTTCTGTTTGATTAATTTGTCTTTTGGCATAGTTAAAATATTCGAAATCGGTTTTGAAGCCTTGCACCTCGATACCGTAATTAATTTCGTCATTATTTAAAAAGTAAAGCCAGTTGAAGCCCATGTTAAATCCATTTACTAAGCTGGAGCGGGGTTTTTCTTCAGCCTCTGTAAGTTTAATTTTATAGCTTGAGAAAGCGAGGTTACCACGTAACAAAACTTTTGATGCACCGGGCACCAGCACAAAGTTCATTCCGCCACCGGATGAACTCCAGTCGTATTTTGCCACCTTACTGTAATTTACTTTATCAAGAAAATTAAATCCAAAAAAACTAACCTTACTTCCACTGGCACTGTTGATTACCACTTTTCCATAAATATCATTAAAAGAATATGGCAGTCCGTCATCAGAAGCATATTTGTAAATACTTTTTGAAGTCTGGTCGAGGTAGGAATTTTTTACTGATAGAATGAAAGAAGCAGTTCCGTCATTTTCGTCTTTAGCTTTCTTTATAGGACCTTCTAACAAAACTTTTGAAAGGAAGGTGCCGGTAGAAACCTTTCCGCCAATGCGCTTTTTATTTCCATCGCGTGTGGTGATGTCCATAACAGATGAAATGCGTCCACCGTATTGCGCACCAAAGCCTGCAGTATAAACATCGGTATTTTTTAAAATGTCGGTATCGAACACGCTAAACAAACCAATGCTATGAAACGGATTGTAGATGACCATGCCATCGAGTAACACTTTGTTTTGTACAGGTGTTCCTCCGCGTATATACAATTGCCCCCCCTGATCGCCACTGCTTACAACACCGGGCACCACCTGCATGTACTGCACCAGATCACCTTCGGCACCAAGACTTGGCAGAGATTTAATTTCCTGAGGTGTCACGGACTCTACGGCTATTTTAACTTCTGTTTTTTTTGTTTGTCTTTCTGCCGATACTTCAACCTGCTTCAACTCCACATTTTTTTTCTTCATCACTAATTTGCGGTTTTCCATTTCATCGGCAATAAGTTCAACATCTGCAAAAGCAGTGTCGTAGCCTAATGTTGTTGCCATTACCCGGTATTTTCCCGGAGGAACTTTCACCATGGAATAATAGCCGTTAATGTCTGTAAAGGATGCAAAGGTTGTTCCCTTCAGGAAAACGCTTGCAAAGGGAATAGGCTCACCATTTTCGGAAGCATAAACAAACCCTTTGATAGTGGCTGTTTGTGCATTTGCCAGAGAAACAGCAAGCATACAAAAAGCAGCTAAAAAAAATCTTTTTATCGTCATAAAAACTATTTACTTAATTCTAAAATTACATTATACTCTTCTTTCTTTAGTGGCATTACAGACAAGCGGCCTATACGCACCAATGCAATATCTTTCAGTCGTGCATCTTCTTTTACCTGCGCTAATGTTACAGGCTTCTTCAATGCTTTATATGGTGTCAACTCCACGCCTACCCAACGTGCATCGTCAGCAGTGGGATCGGAATATGCAGTTTTTTCGACTTTAGCAATACCCATAACGGCAAGACCTTCGTTGCTGTGATAAAACAAAACCTGATCGCCTTTTTTCATGGCAAGCAAATGCAGGCGTGCAGCGTTATTGCGCACACCATCCCAAAATGTTTTTCCATCGGCAACAAATTGCTCCCACGAATATTTAAACGGCTCTGATTTTACCAGCCAATACTTCATACTTTTTCTAAAGTCGGACAAAGAAATAAAAATAAATGAATCCGGATTTGTTAATTATCCTTAAATAAACCCTTTGCTAATTGTTCAATTACAGGTGGGTAATGCTCATATTCAAGGCGATGAATACGTGATGCTATGCTCTCTGCTGTATCATCAGGTAGCACAGGCATACTTTTCTGAAAAATAATTTCTCCCTCGTCAAAGCGGCTGTTTACGTAGTGAATGGTGATGCCTGTTTCTTTAACACCTGCCTGCAACACTGCTTCATGAACGTTGTGGCCATACATGCCTTTGCCTCCGAAAAGTGGAAGTAGTGCAGGATGAATATTTATCATGCGATGCTGAAAAGCTGAAACAACTTCGGCAGGCATCAATTTGAGGTAGCCGGCCAGCACAACCAAATCAATGTTATGTTGCTTTATCAAATCAAGCATCAGACGACCATCACTGATAGTTTTTTTATCCATAAAAAAATAAGGAATATTTAACTTCTGTGCGCGTGCTATCACACCTGCCGTTGCCACATTGGTAAGAATTACTGCCACTTCTGCATATTCATTATTCTTAAAATAAGCAGCAATATTTTCGGCATTGGTGCCCGACCCTGATGCTAATATGGCTATTCGCTTTTTGTTCATTGCACAATTATGAGCGTGTAAAAATAGCATTCTGTAAATGATGGGCTTAGATATTTTTTTGACATTATTACAATCATTCATTTGGTTATTATATAGCCTGTATATTAAATTTGTAGGAAATTCATTAAACCACATAACATGTATTTCTGCACCAACATAAAGCTACTTCGCAAACGCAAAAAGCGTACACAGGAAGTAGCATCACTTGCCTTAGGATTTTCGCGCTCTACATTAAACAGTTATGAGAATGGCGCTATTGCCAATCCAACAGTTGAGGCATTGATAAACTTTTCTAATTATTTTAAAATTTCTATAGACACCTTGCTGCGTGTTGACATGAGTAAACTCAGCGACTTACAACTGCGCGAACTGGAGTTGGGCTATGACTCCTATGTGCGTGGCACAAAGCTTAGGGTTCTTGCCACAACGGTTGACAGCAGAAACCGCGAAAATATTGAGTTGGTGCCTGTGAAAGCAAAAGCCGGATACACTGCAGGCTACAACGACCCGGAGTTTATACGCAATCTTCCTACATTTCAACTGCCCTTCCTTTCGCACGACAGAAAATACCGCACCTTTCAGATCAGTGGCGACAGCATGCTGCCCATACCGGACAAATCGTTTGTTACGGCAGAGTTTGTAGAAAACTGGATGGAGATAAAAGATGGCAATGCCTACATCATACTCACACACGATGATGGCATTGTGTTTAAAGTAGTTTATAATCACATCAGCAGCAATAAAAAATTATTGCTTAAATCACTGAATCCTGCCTATAAACCTTATGAGGTAAAAATTAATGAGGTAAAAGAAGTGTGGCGATTTGTAAACTATATCAGCAATGAAATGCCTGATACGGGATTACAAAATCCAAAACTATCTAACACTGTTGCACGCATTCAAAATGAAATGAATAAAATCAAAGACCTGCTGGGTGTACAGGATGTTAGTAAAGAATGATTTTTTTGAGTGAGAGCGTATTTTGTACTTGCAAAGTTGTTCTTCCGGATTTGAATACAAACAGATTAATAATCTAACTACAAAAGGCTTTGGGATTTAATATACCTGATTATAAAATCAGTATTTTCACATAACCACGAATTGCAACTCAGCAGGGATTAAAGAATATTCTATTCTTTAATAAATTTCGCTTTGAAGTTTTCATTATTACTTTTAAAAAACTCAATGATATAAACGCCATTAGAAAGCGCATCTACATTTAGTTTGCCGGACATTAATTTGCTATGTATAATTTCACGTCCGGCAATATCTTTTACACTAAAGGTATAAAAGTTTTTTAAAATATTTTCACTGAAATACAGCACTTTTTTTACAGGTACAGGATATACAAAATATTGTAACTCCTCACTTTTAATTTCTTTGATCGTTGTAATAGCAGGAGCATTAAACTTCAAAACAAACACATTAAAATTCCCAACCCCGTTAAACATTAACGTCTGAACTAAAGGAGAATTATTAAAATCAGCTGTATCACTAAATTGCCCTGCTACATAAACAGCATCGTCTGAAGCACATAATGTCGTTGACCTGTCAAGTAAATTTCCACCAAAACTTTCACCCCATGCGTAATTTCCTGTATTGGTGAGCGCTACAACATAGGCATCATAATAATCATCTTGCGGAGTAGCAGCCACTTCATATAACATGTTCACTCCTGCTGGCATATTAACATCCATTGTATCAGTAAACACTCCTCCAACATATACCAAAGTATCTTTTACCAATATAGCATGAGCATGATTTGCTGCCACCGATAAATTAGTGCTGTTTTGAGTAAATTGTCTAACCCAAACCAACTCCACGCTACTATTCAAATGGCAAACAAATGTATTGTAAGCACCAACTGCATTTACATAAAAAGCCGTTGTACTATCGGTGTCAAAATCTATTGTGTCATTGAAGTAACCACATACAAACACATTACCTAAATAATCACATGATAATGATGTAACATTACAATAGCCCTGAGTACTTACCGGATTATTGTTGAATGATTTCTTAAAAACAAAATTTCCTGCTGTGTCAACCTTTGCAATTTCACCGTAGTTAGCAATATAGATATTACCATTATGATCATAACCGGCTGCCATACGTTCATACTCACCATAATAACTCAGTTGAGCGGCTTGCACCCAAACATACTGCCCTGCACTATCATACTTTGCAATATACACACTTTCCGGGGTGCTTGTTGAAAGATTTGCCACACCCGAACCAGGATCAAAATCACATGTATTATCATAACGTCCGGTGATATAAATATTTCCAGACTGATCAACGACCAGATTTCCTGCTGACTCGAACCCTCCTGTTCCAATTTTGAACGCCCATATAAAGTTACCTAAAGAATCTAACTTAAGGACAAATATATCAGGGTTACCCGAAGAAGCATTTGTTGCAGTGAGTGTATAATTTATAAGTGTGTCCGGATTAAAATCTGCTGAGGAATAAAACAGCCCTGCGATATAAACACTCTGTGTACTATCTGTTGCCACACCCCAAGATATTACATCACTGCCTACAATACTTTTAGCCCAAATAAGATTACCCAGACTATCCATTTTAGTAATGTAAGTATTATTTCCACCTGGGTTGAAAGGCAAATAAACATACCCGGGGCCGGGATCAAAATCAACATTACCAATAAATGAACCTGTTGCATAAATATTTTGGTGAGAATCGCCACACATGGCATTTACATCTTGAGCACCAAGTTGAACAGCCCACTGCGTTTGCTGTGCCCATGATTTTTGCAATGTGAGGGATAATAAAATTATTATGCCAGAAAACAGCAGCAATTTAATTCTTAAAACAGTCATTTGATTCTGGATAATTATATTTTCAAAGTTAGTCAACAATCTCCGCTTTTGAAAAATATTTTAGGTGACTTTTCTCATACAGTATAAAGATTAACATTGCCTATCTTTATCTTTTTGGCAGAAAACATAAAAACAACTTACCCACTAAATTTATATTTATTAAATCAGTACAGAGTTTAATTGCACCATCACTTGGTAGTTTCACTTTTCATCTGCTCACCCAACTTTTCATACTCTGTATCATTCGGCTCCCATAGTTCAATTTTATTTCCTTCCGGATCGAGTATATGAACAAATTTACCATAATCGTAGGTTTCTATTTCATCAACAATAGTTACACCAACGCTGCGCAATTCTGCAACTAATGCTTCTATGTTTTCCACTCTGTAGTTAATCATAAATTCCTTTGATGAAGGTTCAAAATATTTAGTTTTATCATCAAACGGGCTCCATGTTGTAAAACCTTTCTTAGAGTTATCTGCTCCCTGATATCATTCGAAAACTGCTCCGTAAGGATTGGTTTTTAATCCAAGATTCTGTTGGTACCATTCCCGCATTTTTTTGGGGTCTTTACATTTAAAAAAAATACCTCCAATACCTGTTACCTTTTTCATAATTATTTGATTTGAATTTTAAGAATAAGCTTTTTCAACCTATTACATTCAACAACTGCATCACGACCTGAAGTTGACATATTGTAACGGCAACTCTACAGGCTTGTTTTTTACTTCGGCAATAACCTGTTGCAAGTCATCAATTTTTTTACCTGTAACGCGCACCTGTTCATCCATGATTGACGCCTGCACCTTCATTCCTGTTTCTTTAATAAACTTCACAATGGTTTTGGCAGTTTCCTTGTCAATTCCTTTTTTAATTTTCACATCCTTGCGAACCATATTACCGGAGGCATACTGTTCTTTGCCAAAATCGAAACACTTGGGGTCAACACCCTGCTTCATACTTCGGCTGATGATGATGTCGCGAATGGCATCCATGCGCATCTGATCTTCGGTAATGATTTTTAACTGCATTTCTTTCTTGTCTAAATCAATTTCTGTTTTAGAACCGTGAAAATCGTAGCGGTTAACAATTTCCTTCTTCGCCACATTAATGGCATTGTCTAATTTCTGAATGTCTATTTCATTGACGATATCAAATGATGGCATGTTTAATTCTTTTTGTTCATGCAAAAGTTGTAATAATTCATGAATATTCTGATTATGACGGCAATTTTTTTCTACTTTTGAATGTCCTTATCAGGGTCATGACTCAATATCAGAAAATGAAAATCAACATCATCAGCCATGTTTTACGACATGCCATGCTTTGCCTTACCGTGTTTATTACTGTCAATAGCGTCTTTGCACAGAACTACAGCAAGTACACTTCGCCAAAGGTATTTGTAAATAATCAGGCATTAAAAAACCCCTGGTCAGGTGGAATTAACTCTCCTCTTTACAGCACTATTGACTTAAACAATGATGGCATAAAGGATTTGTTTATGTTCGATAAACAATTTGGTGCAGCTTATCCGGGCTCCTATAAAATCAGAACTTTTATCAATCAGGGAACTGCAGGACAAGTTGATTATATTTATACTCCATTTTACGAGCGTTTTTTCCCACAAAACCTACATGATTGGGTAATATTGGTTGACTATGATTGTGACGGCAATGAGGATATTTTTACTTACTCCTACTCAGGAGGTATGGAAGTTTACCATAACGATATCACACCGGGCAACAATCTTTCTTTCAGCTTAACTTATCCTCTTATTCATAGTTTATTTTTAGGAAGTGCCTATGCAAACCTTTATGTGAGCAACGTAAACCTTCCTGTTTTGCATGATGTAAACGGTGATGGCGATTTGGATGTTTTAACATTCACCTTACTTGGCGGCACTATAGAGTATCATGAAAATTATGCCAAGGAACTTTATAACCGTTGTGACACTTTAGTGTATCGTCAGGTGCGACAGTGTTATGCACAAGTAGGCTTAAGTGCTGTTTCCAACACTGCAATTCTCGATTTTAATAATTGTTTTTTTCTGGCACCACCACCACTACCCGATTCGATGATAAAAACACCTCGTCACAATGGTTCCTGCATGATAGGATATGATCAGGATGGTGATGGTGATCTTGATTTGATTAATGGCGATATTCTTGGCAACAACTTGCTTTATCTTGAGAACAGTGGTATTCCGGGAGTGAGTGATTCCATTCACTTACAGGACACACTTTTTCCATCGTATAATGTTCCTGTAATTTATAAAACATTTCCTGCGCCATTTTATTTTGATGCCGATAATGATGGTGCGAAAGATTTAATTGTTTCAAGTTGTACAGAGTATCTGACAGAAGATTATCAAAATTCCTGGTTCTATAAAAATGTTGGCTCAAACACCAACAATCAGTTTCAATTTATAAAAAAACGATTTCTTACTGATGAAATGATTGATGTAGGTTCAGGGGCATACGTTCGTTTTTTTGATGTGGACAATGACGGAAAAAAAGATTTGATAATTGGCAACTACGGTTACTTTACTCCAGATTCTGCAAGTGGACATTACGAATCTGCATTATCATATTATCATAATATCACAACAGGTCCACTACCTGAATTTGAATTTGTGACGGATGATTTTAATAACCTGCGTTCATTAGGCAGAACCGGGTTGAATGCCACTTTTGGTGACCTTAACGGTGACGGTCATGATGATATGATTTTAGGAGATAAAGATGGCATTTTACATTACTATCTTAATAACGGTACAACACCTGCAACTTTCACACTTGCACCTAATGGTTTTAACTTTCAAAATATTGATGTAGGCACAAACAGCTTTCCTTTTTTAGCTGATATAAATAATGATGGACTTTTAGATCTTATCATTGGTGAACGTTACGGTTACATTTATTATTATCAGAATACAGGGTCTGCAACCAATCCGGTGTTTACTTATGTAACCAATAAATTAGGCAATGTGTTTGTTGGAAATGCGCAATCGTTTTACGGATTCAGCTATCCGCATTTTTATAAAGAAAATGGTGTGTCGAAACTTTTGGTTTCAAATGAAAACGGGTACATTCAGAAATACGATAACATTGACGGGAATCTTGGCGGCACATTTAATCAGGTTTCAACCGGCATGTTTTCAGTATTTGAACCTTATCAGACTTCATTCGACATGGCCGACCTAAACGGTGATGGCATGGATGAAGTTATAACAGGATGCTATGCCGGTGGCCTATCCATTTATTCAAAAAACCTTCCCGTAGGTATAGCAGAAAATATACATCCTGAAAAAGAAATTACAGTCTATCCGAATCCTGCAAAAAATTATCTTGTTTTTGAGATGAATAAAAACAATGCACATAACGGCAAATATCAATTATCCGACATTTCAGGCAAGGTAGTACTAGAAGGCTCTTTTCAAAGTTACATTAATAACATAAGTCTTCAAGGATTAACAAAAGGTATTTATATTCTTCAGGTAACTGAGAGCAATCATTTCAGTTCACATAAGGTTGTTAAGTTTTAATATGAAATTTTTTTCTTTTTTTCTGTTTTCATTACTGATTGTTCATCAAACATCAACATCGCAGACATATAATAAATACACATCACCTGTGGTTATTAAAAATGGTCAGCCACTGCGAAATGCATGGGCCGGAGGTTTTAACTCTGCCATGTTTCAGGCTATTGACATGAACAATGATGGTAAAAAAGATTTGTTTGCTTTTGAGAAACAATCGGAGTCAACCTATCCCGGAGTTTTTAAAATAAGAACTTTTATTAATCATGGCAGTGCAGGAAATACTGACTATCGTTATGATCCTTTTTATGAAAAACTTTTTCCACAAAACATGACAAACTTTTGTCTGGTTGTTGATTATGATGGTGATGGCCGCGAAGATATTTTTACATACAACCGTTCGGTTTCCGGATTTGATGTGTACCACAACGACTCTAATGTTACAGGAGTATTGACATTTAGCTTAGAATATCAAGGATTACAAACTTGTTATCTGAATGCCGGAGGCAATTGCTTTACAACAAGTCTTTACGTAGCACCGGTAAATCAACCTGTATTGTTCGACATCAATAACGATGGCGACCTTGATGTTTTGACATTTCAGATTTCTGCAAACTTTATTGAGTATCATGAAAACATGGCAAAAGAATTATTCAACAGAACAGATACACTAGTTTTGTCTGAAGTTAATTCAAAGTGGGGGCACATGTCATTGAGTAGTAATGCCAACAGTGCTATCCTTGGTATGCCAAGAATTCCTTTAACAAATGGCAATGCAGATGTTTTATCCAATCGCCATTCCGGAACATGTATGATTGCATTTGATGATGATGGCGATGGCGATGCTGATTTATTGAATGGAGATTTATTAGGTGACAATTTACTTTATCTGCATAATGGCGCAACCAATAACGGCACAGACAGTATTGACTGGCAGGACACATCATTTCCAACAAACGGTGGTCCGGTAAATTATGTAACATTTCCGAGTGCCTATTTGTTGGATGCAGATAATGATGGTATAACGGATATGATTGTTTCGTCATGTACAGAGTCGCAAGCAGAGAACCTGAATAACAACTGGTACTATCACAATGCCGGCAGCAATACCGCTCCGGATTTTCAATATGTAAAAAACAAGTTTCTTACCGATGAAATGATTGATGTTGGCACTGCTTCAATGCCTGTATTTTTTGATGTTGATGCTGATGGTAAAACAGATATTGTTATTGGTAACAAGGGTTATTTTATTACACAAAGTGGACCTGCACACTATGAAGCTGCATTGTCCTGGTATAAAAATACCAGTACCGGGCCATGTCCTGAATTTACACTGGTATCAAGCAACTTTGGCTCCTTTCAACAATACAATTACAAAAACATCTATCCTGCCTTTGGCGACCTTGATGGCGATGGTGATGCTGATTTATTACTTGGCAATGAAGATGGCACTTTTCATTACTACACCAACACTGCTGGCGTGGGAAACATTCCTCAATACACACTGACATCGGGTGGATTTAATTTTCAAAACTTAGATGTGGGCAGTAATAGCACACCTCAGCTTTATGACATCAATAATGATGGACTTTTGGATTTAATTTCCGGTGAATTATTCGGAAAAATATCATACTTCCAGAATACTGGAACCGTTACAGCACCTATATTTTCGCTCATAACGCCTACATTCGGCAACATCAATGTGACAAACACAGCACAAACATTTTATGGCTACAGCATACCCCACTTATTTTCTGACAATGGCTCTTTAAAGTTACTGGTAGGATCAGAAAGTGGAGATTTGTTTTTATACGATAGCATAAGCACAACAGCAGGGAGTACTTTTCATCTGATAAGTAATAATGCATACTTAATTCATGAGCCACCACGTGCTGCACCTGCAATGGCCGACCTGAATAATGATGGCTCTCCTGAAATTATTGTAGGCAATCAGGCAGGTGGACTATCATTTTATTCAAATTCATTACCGGGATGTCCACTTTCCATCAATAATATATTGTCAGATAATCAGGTTAATATTTATCCTAACCCTGCCAACTCATATTTGATAATTGACACAGATGATGCCGATGGCATGAAAAAACTAATTACACTGACCGATTTATCAGGAAGAATTATTCATTCACAGAACACTTTTTCGCGTAAAACATTATTAAATACAGAAGGTTTAGCCAATGGTATTTACCTGATTATATTAACTGCGCAATCTAATAATATTACAAAAAAAATAATCATCCGTCATGACTAAGAGATATTTTTTATTTACAACGCTTTGGGCATTTACGCTGTTTTTGACATCATGCACATGGGATAAAATGGATGAAGTGGCTCCGCCAACAGACAGTTGTTCGCAATATCCACCTGAAATTTCTGCTATCATCAGCAACAAATGCGCAACAGCAGGATGCCATAATACACTTTCCTATTCTGCTTCAAGTGGACTTAATCTGACCAACTGGGCTTCAATGATAAAAGGTAATGATGCAGGTGCAGTGGTGATTCCGGGCAATGCCGATTACAGTACATTATTTTCATTCTGCAATATTTATTCCGACTTAGGATTTACAGGAAACGAACCAAAGATGCCATACAATGAAACTGCTCTCTCACACAGTGAAGTCTCTACTATCAAAAACTGGATTATCAATGGTGCAAAGAATGCCTGTGGTCAGGATATTTTTCCGCAAGACGACAACAGAAAAAAAGTTTACATCTCCAATCAGGCCTGTGATCAGGTTGCAGTTCTTGATGAAGCATCAGGATTATTAATGAAATGGTTTGATGTAGGAAATATTGCAGGCTTCACTGAAGCACCACACATGATTAGACTTACACCAGATGAAAAATATTTTCTGATTGCTTTTTTTAGCTCAGGCATCATACAACGCTACAGAACTTCTGACGACAGTTTTGTTGATCAGGTTGATTTCAGTAATGGCATGCCGGGACAATGGGGAACCTTGGTTATTTCACCTGACAGCAAACGTGCTTATAGTGTTGACTGGAGTGCATCAGGCAGAATTGCTGTGTTGAATCTTGAAAACTTTCCAATGACATCATTCACTTCCTTACCCATCATAAATTTAGCATACCCACACGGTATGGCATTTAACAGTACTGGCGATAAGCTTTATATCACCAATCAAAATGGAAGCACATATTACGTTGTGGATACGATTGGAAGCCCATCAGATTTTCCGCAATGGCTCAGTAATATTCAGACATTTTCATACGGTGGTGGACTTAACGGGCATGAAATAATTTTCTCTCCTGATTATTCAAAATATTTTATCAGTTGCGATGCTACTAATGAAGTGCGCGTTTTTGATGCCAACACTCATGCATTGCTTGCAAATATTCCAGTAGGCACATTGCCTCAGGAGTTTTCTTTATCACTCAAGAAACCCTATTTATTTGTTACATGTACTGAAGATATTATCAATGGAAAACGTGGTTCTGTTGCTGTGATAGATTACAATAATTTAACCTTAATCAAAAAAATACATACAGGTACACAACCACATGGTGTTGCTGTTAATGATGATAAAGGTGTTGTTTATGTTGCCAACAGAAATGTTGATGCTAATGGTGAAGCACCTCATCACAGTGGTGCATGCGCAGGGCGAAACGGAAATCTAACGCAAATAGATATGAACACACTTGAATTGGTTCCGGGATATAAATGTGAATTGGGTGTAAATCCATATTCTGTTGCTTACAAGAAATAATCAGATAACTTCTTCCAGATTAAATCCTAAAGATTTCATCTGCTCAAAATAATCGGGAAACGATTTTGAGACATTTGAAATATCGTCAAGAAATAGCTCTCCTGTCTTTAATGCTAAAGGTGCAAATGCCATTATCAAACGATGATCGTTGTAGGTTTTTAAAATGCGTTTGGAAGGTTTTAAGTTTGACTCTTCAAGAATTTTTAATTTTGATCCTCCACAAAAATCAGTCTTGATGTTGAGCTTATATGCTTCACGCTGAAAGGCAGAAACGCGATCAGATTCTTTAATTATTAAATTATGTAGATGAAGCAAATCTGCTTTACAATCGCATCCACCACAAACAGCTGCCATACTTAAAGCTATGTCGGGATAGTGAAGAAAACTATGTGTAAAATAATCAGGAATAATATTCTTTTGTTTTTTCAGAATAATCTTATCCTTCTCAACAATGGTATCCACACCAAATGACTTAACCATTTGGGCAATTACTTTATCACCTTGCTTACTCAGACTATTTAGATTTTCAATGGTTATATCAGCCATATCAGCCAATGCAGCTGTTTCAAAAAAATATGAGGCAGCACTCCAGTCGCCACCGGCAGAAAGTATGTTGTTGTTGTAACTTCCACTTATCTGAATACGATTTCCGGTCATCTGCACATTTACGCCTACCTGCTGCATCAAATCAGCAGTAAGTTCAATATATGGTAATGAACTTAAAATGCCGGTCAGTTCAATTGTAAAATCTTTACCAAACAAAGGAGCAATCATCATCAAAGCACTAATATGCTGTGAAGTTTTCTCTGCTGATGTTTGAACTACATCAGGCACTTTCAGTTTTGCAGCCTGAACGCTGACAGGCAGAAATCCTTCTTCCTCTAAATAAGAAATCTCTGCTCCCAACACTCTGAGCAAATCAACAGAACAACTCATTGGGCGTTGACGAAGTCGTGGGCTTCCGGTAATTACAGCCGCTCTGTTCCTGACAACACAGTAAGCCATAATAAATCGTGCCGTGGTTCCACCATCTTGCGCATCTAACGTATGCTCTTCTGAAAAAAGCAATTCCTGCAGCTTGACTGTATCAGTTGCAAGGCAATCATTATTCTGCGCAACTCCTCTAAGCGCATTGATGATGGCAATCCGACCCGCCTCGCTTTTGGAAACAGGAACAGCAACTACACCTTCAACACTTCTATCAGGCTTTGTAATTCTATATGCCATAACCAGGATTTTGCTTAGAAAACCAATGAAAAGCATCTTCAATCATTGCTATCGGAACAGGAATGTCAACCACACCTTTACCAATTGATTCAAGTAATGTGAAACGTAATTGGCCCTGCTTGTTTTTTTTATCTGCCATCATAAACGGCAACAGTTTTTCTACATTAAAATCCTTATCATCAAACTTAAACAATGATTGAACAAAACCGGTGATTTCATTTAACGCTGCTTCTGAAATAAAACCCATTTTGCAGGAGAGATAGGATTCAACAATAATTCCAACAGCAACTGCCTTACCATGCGAAATATTTTGCCGTTGCAAATGATACATAGATTCCAATGCATGAGCAATAGTGTGACCGAAGTTGAGCAACTTGCGTTCATTTATTTCATAAGGATCTGATGCAACAATACTTTGTTTTATTGCAATAGCTTTTTCAATAATTTGCAACGCTTCAAAATTGCGCTGTTCAGAAAGTGATTTATAAAATAGCTTATCCGCAACAAGAGCATGTTTAATCATTTCTGCGTAGCCGTTAACTTTTTCAATGTGCGGAAGTGACTTTAAAAAATCTGTGTCTATATAAACATATCTTGGTATAACAATACTCCCACTTTGATTTTTAAAGCCATCAATGTTTACTCCATTCTTACCTCCTATAGCTGCATCAACCATAGCCAGCAAGGTTGTGGGGACATGAATAAAGTCAACTCCTCTTTTAAATAAGGAGGCTGCAAACCCTCCTAAATCCGTAATCACACCTCCTCCAAGATTAATAATCACAGTGTGCTTATCTGCCTGTTTCCGCAGAAGGAGCTTCCAGAATGTCGTTGCCGTTTCAATTGTTTTATACACTTCGCCTGACTGAATGCAATATACAGAAGCTGATTTTGTTTGTGGGAACAATGTCTGAAACAAAGGCAAACAATACTCTATTGTATTGGTGTCGCATAGCACAAATATATTTCGCTTTTGATTATTACAATCGTGTAAAAAATCAATTAGCTCCTGTTTTCTAATACCTGACAGGATGTAACTACTATCGGCAAAACCAATCACGACATTAATGTTTTTCAGTTTTCGATGAGGCTCTAAGTTCAGGTTTTGTCATCTGTTTATCCTGTTGCAAAATTGATTCTTCATGTATAAGGCTATACAATCTCAAAATAAAATCCGGTGTCAGTTGATTGTGTAAACCTGTTTCGGTTCTTGTTCTTAGAATTTCTTTAAAACGATCTAACTGCAAAATAGCCATATTATTCTGATCTTTATATTGGCCGATTTTACGTACAACTTCCATTCTACCTGCTATCTTTTCAATGATTTCATTATCCAATTCATCAATCAGATCGCGCAAATCGTGCAGCTTACTTAGTTCAACAGGGTCTTTAGCTGTTGGCTGCCTTACAATAGTTTGTTTTCTTAAATGACTAAAATCTTCGGGTGTTATTTGCTGCATAGCATCACTCAATGCTTTTGCCGGATTTAAATGTACTTCAACCATAACTCCATCATATTGCATATCGAATGCAATTTGTGTGAGCGTTGGCACCATTATGGCATCGCCACTAATATGACTTGGATCGCAAATGATGGGCACGTTGGGCAATAAGCGTCTGAGTTCAATAGCTAATTCCCAATTGGGTTTATTTCTATATGTACTGTTTTCGAAACTTGAAAAACCACGATGAACAGAAGCAATTCTACTGATTCCATTTTGCATAAAACGTTCGATGGCGCCCATCCATAATTTGACATCGGGGTTGACGGGATTTTTTACAAATACGGGAATATCTACTCCTTTTAATTCATCAGCAATTTCCTGAATGAGGAATGGATTTACTGTTGTACGTGCGCCAATCCACAACATATCAATACCGGAAGCAAGAGCCTGCTCTACATGTTTTGCGCTTGCCACTTCGGTAATAACAGGAAGTCCGGAAGCATCTCCAGCTGCCCTGATCCATTTTAGAGCAGGAGCGCCAAAGCCTTCGAAGGCACCGGGTCGGGTGCGAGGTTTCCATGCACCGGCACGTAAAATATGTGCACCGCCAATCTTAAGCCTGATGGCCAATTCAGTCAGCTGCTGCTCGTCTTCGGCACTGCACGGACCAGCAATCCACAATGGCTCTGTAAGCGACTTGAGTGAATGATGAAAGTTATTAAACATTAGTGCAAAGATAAAGAACACATTTTATGTGCAGGTGAAGGCATTGCAGTGCTAAAGAGAAGGCATTTCAGAGTTAAAGAGGATTAGATTAATAGATGGAAACAAAATTAGAGAAGTTAAATTTACTACTTTTGCAGCCCAGAATGCCCGGGTGGCGAAATTGGTAGACGCACCATCTTGAGGGGGTGGCGCCAATAGGTGTACGAGTTCGAATCTCGTCCCGGGCACTAATAAAAGTTCATTGTTATTTAAACACTGCCCGGGTGGTGAAATTGGTAGACACGCAGGTCTCAGAAGCCTGTGGGGTAAAACCTGTAGGAGTTCGAGTCTCCTCTCGGGCACTTTTTGAGGTGCCGGTTTTGCTTTACTTGTTTTTTTCTTTTTATTATATATATATATATATATAAACGCAGGCATGAAAGCGGGCAACAAAGCCATCATAGCGTTTTTCTTTTTTTTACTAAGCCATAGTTGCAAAAGCCTGATTGTTTATGATTAGCCCCATTGTGGTATAGCGACCACTCCGGGTTTGTGAAATCTATATGGCGTTTTGCGAAGTGGTCGTGGCGTTTTGCAAAGTTGTCGTGGCGTTTTGTGAAGTTGTCGTGGCGTTTTGTGAAGTGGTCGTGGCGTTTTGTGAAGTGGTCGCCACGTTTTGTGAAGTTGTCGTGGCGTTTTGTGAAGTTGTCGTGGCGTTTTGTGAAGTGGTCGTGGCGTTTTGTGAAGTGGTCGTGGCGTTTTGTGAAGTGGTCGTGGCGTTTTGTGAAGTGGTCGTGGCGTTTTGTGAAGTCAATTTGGGGGCTAAAGAAATCAAAACAGACTTTTTATAATGCTGATTTCAAACAAGTTGAAAAAATAAAAATGATTTTATTGTAACTTTTGAAACTGAAACAGACTATAAATGCGAAATGTAATCTGAAATTCCTGAGCAAAATTTCAGATGCAAAGGTAAATAAATCTAACGCTCATAAAATTAAATTAAAATGAAAAAAGTATTAAAAGAAAAAGTGGATGCTATGGAAGCATTCGAAAAATTCTGCACAGAAAACATAGATGTGTGGAATACAGTAACAGCCTTCGGTACTGCATTAACTGCATTGCGGCTAAAGATTAACAGCATTTATTCTACTGAAAGCCGACAGGAAGAGAATAATAAAGGTGTGACACAGACCAAGGCAGAAACCAAGAATGAACTGGCAAATGCAGTTGTGGCCGTATCGAATGCCATGCAGGCGTATGCACTGAGCATAGGCAATCAAACATTGTTTGCTCAAATGAGTACGTGCCATTCAAAGATTTATTATGCAAAGAATGAGAATGCCATATCGGCAGCGGAGCTTGTGCTGGATAAAGCCAAGAGCTTTCCGATAGTGACGCTTCAACCTTTTGGCATATCGGCACCTGTGCTGGATGCACTGAGTGCTGTTATTGACAGTTTTAAAGCTGTGGCACCGAGTACAAGAAATGTGGTGACTATGAAAACTGTGCTGACCAATAATCTGAAACAATTGGTAAAGGAGGGCAATGTGATTATGCGCAAAGAGTTGTTGAAGATGGGCAGACAGTTTAAAACAACACATCCGAATTTTTATGAAGGTATGGTAGCTAATGCCAAGGTGATAAACAAAAACATACATGCTAAAATACGTTTGACGGTGAAGGATGCAATAACACAGGCACCGCTGACAGGTGTGCTGATAGAAATTACAGGCACAGCACTGCAAGGTATTACGGATATGCAAGGAAAATGTACAATAACAAATGTGGGCGAAGGCAGCCACGATGTTGTGTTGCGAAAAACGAACTATGATGTTTATACATTGGAGGATGTTGATTTTAGCCGCGGCCGCTCTGTGACTGCAACAGTGCAGATGCAACCTGCCATTGTATTGCAACCAACGGTAGTTATACCTACAGAGGACGAAATGGCATAGGCATCCGGTTTAATATTATTATTGTTATGCTAAAAAAGCTCCCGAAAATTCGGGGGCTTTTTTTTGTTAGTTTTGACTGTCTTTTGCTTTTTATGTGAGTTGAAAATACGAGAGATTTTGAAAGTATAGAAAGTAAATCGCTGGTTTATACTTTTTAAATATTGACGAAAACAAAACAAAGGAATTTATAGAATACTTACCTTATTACAACTTGCAACATATTTTATTTGATCCAAACGCACCACCCACTACCCTGACACAATACGAGTGGATTTCAAGAGAAAAACGGGCAGACAACGGTATTAAATTTTAACTTTGACAATTGGAAAATTGAAGTAATAAATGACGACAAAAACAGAAACAAAACAGTTTCAATATGAAATACAAGGCTATCAGGAGGACTGTGTTACAAACATTACCAGTCTTTTTGAAAGCCTTCGCCAAAAAGTGAATTTTGGTGAGGTGCTGACAGCACACCACAAAAAGAACAAATACAATTTTCCGGTTCAAGACACTAAAAACATTGACATAATGATGGAAACGGGAACGGGAAAAACGTTCACGTTTATAAAAACCATTTTTGAACTGAGT
>WBZM01000900.1_pt1 | contig 34394 bp, 28 predicted proteins | sample 5204271 | NCBI WGS metagenome assembly WBZM01 (sample SAMN12344346, study PRJNA552823) | activated sludge metagenome | biome: Activated sludge suspended growth; feature: Nitrification reactor; material: Wastewater; isolation source: activated sludge from nitrification reactor of wastewater... | reverse complement strand
GGCCCGGTAGTCGGCCTGCGACTGCTTCCACCACTGGCACCAGCAGCCGCCGCAGGCGCCGTTCTGGCCGAAGAGGGCCTCCACGTCGGCCCAGCGGTCGGGGGTGGCGGGGCGGACGGTGAAGGACGGAGCCCCACCGGTCCCGCGGGCGGGGGCCTCGCCGGCCCCCGCCGCCGTCGCCCGCCGGCGCCGGGCCGCCATGGCTACTTCTTCCCCTTCGCCTTCTCCTGCTTCGCCAGGATCCGCTCCATCTCGTCCATGATGGCGTTCATCGAGGCCACCGCCGCGTCGAAGGGCTTCGACGTCGTCATGTCCACGCCGGCGTCCTTGAGCAGGTCCACCGGGAACTTGGAGCTGCCGCTGGCGAGCATGGTGAGGTAGCGGTCGCGCGCCGCGGTGCCCTTGCCCGCCTTGGCCTCGTCCTTGATGCCCTTGGCCAGCGCCGAGGAGGCCACCATCGAGGTGGCGTACTGGTAGACGTAGAAGTCGTAATAGAAGTGCGGCACGTAGGCCCACTCCACGCCGATGAGATCGTCCACCTGGCAGACGCCCTGGGCGTGGCCGTAGTAGTCGCGGACGATCTCCAGGTAGAGCTTGGTGAGCGCCTCGCCGGTGACCGGCTCGCCCTTCTCCACCTTCTGGTGCACCTTCAGCTCGAACTCGGCGAACTGCGTCTGGCGGAAGAGCGTGCCGCGCATGTTGTCGAGCTTGTTGCCGAGCAGCGCCAGGCGCGTCGGGTCGTCCTTGGCCTGGCCCATCATGTAGTCGAAGAGCAGGTCCTCGTTGAGCGTGGAGGCCACCTCGGCGACGAAGATGGGGTAGTCGGCGGTGGCGTAGGGCTGCGCCGCGTAGGAGAGCGCGGTGTGCATGGAGTGGCCCGACTCGTGGGCCAGGGTGGAGAGGTCGTCGTACTTCCCGTTGAAGTTGAGCAGCTGGTACGGGTGCACGCCGTAGACGCCGGTGGAGTAGGCGCCGGCCCGCTTGCCGGTCGAGGGCAGGTAGTCGGTCCAGCCGGCCTCGTAGCCCTTCTTCAGCTCCGCCACGTACTTCTGGCCGAGGGGGGCGAAGGCCTTGAGCGTGATGTCGCGGGCCTCGTCCGGCTTGAAGGTGAGATCCACCTTGCCGACCATGGGGACGTAGAGGTCCTGGTAGCGCAGCGTCTCCAGGCCGAGGAGGCGGGCCCGCAGCTTCAGGTAGCGGTGGAAGGTGGGCAGGCTGCGGCGCACGTCGGCGAGGAGCTGGGTGTAGATGGTGGTCGGGACGTTGGCGCGGAAGAGGGCGGCCTCCAGCGGGCTCGCGAACTTGCGGACCTTGGCGTTGAAGAGGTGGGCCTTCAGCTCCGCGTCCAGGGTGGTGCCGAAGGTGCGCTCGAAGCCCTTCACGGCGCCGAAGAAGGCCTGGAAGGCCAGGTCGCGGTCGGCCTTCGCGGGCGCGGCGCGCCACAGGGCGAAGGTGGCCGGGTCGAGGCGGGCCTCGGCGCCGGTGGAGAACTTCACCGTCGGGTAGGGCAGGTCGGCGTCCTTGAGGATGCCGTAGGCGGCCTGGCCGGCGCCGGTGACGTTGCCGGCCTCGGCCAGGATGTTCTCCTCGCCGGCCGACAGCGTGTGCGGCTTCCAGCGCAGCGCCTCCTCCAGGAAGACGCGGTAGGGGGCGAGGCGCGGGTCGGCCTTCACGAAGCCGCGCACCTTCTCCGGGTCGAGGGAGACCAGCTCCGGCTGGATCCAGGAGGAGGCGGCCGAGAGCTCCACCGCCAGCCGCTGCGCCCCCTGCTTCAGCTCGCGCGGCCCGGCGGCGCGGGTGTCCTCGTCGGAGCGGGAGGCGGCGTAGACGTAGAGGCGGGAGAGGGCCAGGTCGAGGGCGAAGCGCTCGTCGAGGGCCTTCCAGAGCGCCTCGGCCGAGTCGCCCAGGTGGCCCTGGTGGGCCGCCAGCCTCGGGACGCGGGCCGCCAGGTCGGCGCGCGCTGCCTGCCAGGCCGCCTCGTCCTTGAAGAGGTCGGTGAGGTTCCACTTGTAGTTGTCCGGGATCTCGGACCGCTCCACCGCCGGGGCGCGGGCGGGAGCGAGCACGAGGGCCAGGACGGCGGCGAGCAGGGCCGTGGTGAGGCGGTTGGTCACGTTGAGGCCTCCAGGAGTGGGGTCCGGCCGAGGGGCGGCCGTCCGAGCAAGGAGGTGTGGCGGGCCTGGACGTGACGGGCCCGTCCCGAGCGGGGGTCAGTCCCCCTCGTCGGAGGCCTCGGCCAGCGCGGGCTCGTGGCCCGGGGCCGCCGTGCGGGGGCCGTAGAAGACCTCCTCCAGGCAGAGCCCCTGCGGCGGCGCGGTGGGGCCGGCCAGGGTCCGGTCGCGCGCGAGGAGGAGGCCGGGGATCGAGGCCGCCGCCCGCTTCCCCTGGCCCACCTCCACCAGCGTGCCGGCGATGTTGCGCACCATGTGCTTCACGAAGGCGGTGGCCTCCAGCACCAGGTCGATCCGCCCACCCGGCTCGCCCAGCACGTCGCAGCGCCGGATCTCGCGCACCGCGTGGGCGCAGGCGCAGTCGGCGGCCTGGAAGCAGGCGAAGTCGTGGCGGCCGAGGAGGTGGGCGGCGGCGGCGCGCATGGCGGCCACGTCGAGGGGCCGGAAGATGGCCCAGGCCACCAGGCGCGAGAGCGGCGCGCGGGTGGGGCCGTTCTCGATGCGGTAGCGGTAGCGCTTCCCCGAGGCGGAGCGGCGGGCGTCGAAGCCCTCCGGCTCCAGCGAGGCGGCGCGCACGGCGACGTCGTCCGGCAGCAGGGCGTTCATCCCCTGGACGTAGGCCTTCTCCGGGAGGGGCGCGGCCTCGGCGAAGGTGCAGACCTGCCCCAGGGCGTGGACGCCGGCGTCGGTGCGCCCGGCGGCGGTGACCCGGCGCGGCGCCTTGTGGAGCGTCGAGAGGGCCTTCTCGACCTCGGCCTGGATCGACGGCCCGTTGGGCTGCACCTGCCAGCCGCAGTAGCGGGTCCCGTCGTACTCGAGGAGGAGCTTCACCACCGGCACGGCGGCGACCCTAGCACGGGGGGCGCCGCCGGGCCCGCGCCGCTACCGGTGGGAGGGCGTCACCACCAGCGAGAGCCAGAGGCCGCCCACGCGCACGTCCCGCCCGGTCCCCCGCTCCTTCTCCGGGAAGGTGTCGAGGAAGCCGGTGGCCTCGACGCGGAAGGAGGTGTCGGAGAGCCGGCCGGCCAGCCAGCCCACCGTGCCGCGCAGCTGCAGCCCGCTGCCGCCCTCCCGCCCGCCCAGGCGCGAGGCCACCAGCGCGAGGCCGCCGCCGGCGTAGAGCGAGGTGTCCTCGCGGCTGAACGGCCGGAGCACGCTGGCGCCGAAGGCCACCAGCCGGTCCGGGTTGCTGGTCGGGTCGAGGTCGGAGGTGGCGAAGTCGAGGGCCAGGTCGGCCATCCAGGCGTCGGCGTCGTAGCTCCAGAGGAAGCCCAGCCCGGAGACCAGGCCGGTGCGGCGCCCCGGGTCGGGCCGGTTGACGAGCCCCATGGCGCCGACGCGGTAGCCGGTGCCGCTCGCCGAGGGCCGGCGCAGGCGCGGCTGCGTCTCGCGCTCGGTGACGGTGTCCACCTCGGCCACCTGGCGCGCCGGCCGGCCGAGGGCCAGCCCCTTGGCCAGCCGCTGCAGCGCCGGGTCGAGGTCGTCGGCGCCGAGGGCCCCGATCTCGTCCACGTGGAGGCGCGCGCCGTCGGCGGCCCGGTAGGCGGCCAGCCGCGCGGTGGCCCGGCCGGAGAGGCGCGAGACCCGCAGCACCAGCGCCGCGTCGGCGCCGATGGTCCGCGCCGCCGCCGCGGCCTCGAACGGGCCGGGCTCCTCGCCGGGCGCCGCCACGGAGGTGGCGCGCAGCACCTCGAAGCGGCCGGTGGCCTCCAGGTGGCTGCGGAGCACGTCGGTGGCGGCGGCCAGCTCGGCCGGCGCCACGTTGGCGCCGGTGGCGGGCAGCAGGGCGAGCCGCTCGGCGCCGAGGGCGGCGGCGGGGAAGGCGGCGAGGAGGCAGGCGGCGAGGGCGGAGGCAGGGCGCATGGAGCCTGGGACGATAGCCCGCGCCGCCGCCGGCCGCGTTGACCGCCGTCGCCCCGGGCGCCCTCCTGACCACCTCGACACACCCCGCGCGGACCCTTGCCAGGACCCGGCGGCCGGGAGAGATCCGGGCCACCATGGAGGCCGGCATGTCCACCCCGAGTCAGCTCCACGTCGTCTTCGGCGCCGGCCAGGTCGGCCCCCTGGTGGCCGCGCGGCTGGCGGCGGCCGGCCACCAGGTGCGGCTGGTGCGCCGCTCGGACCGGCCGGCCGGCGCCGGCGTGCAGGTGGTGCGGGCCGACGCCGGCGACCCGGCCGCCGCCGCCGAGGCGGTCCGCGGCGCGGCGGTCGTCTACCACTGCATGAACCCGGCCTCCTACTCGGCGCAGGCCTGGGCGGTGGAGTTGCCGCGGCTCCAGGCGGCGCTCCTCCAGGCGGCGGCCCGGGCCGGCGCGCGACTGGTGGTGCTCGACAACCTCTACGCCCTCGGCCGCACCGGCGGCCGGCCCATGACCGAGGCGACGCCGCTCAACCCCTGCTCGAAGAAGGGCGAGATCCGCGCCCGGCTGCAGCGGGAGCGCGACGAGGCGGCGCGGCGCGGCGACGTGAGGGTGGTGACCGGGCGGGCCAGCGACTTCTACGGCCCGGGCGGCGTGGGCACGCACTTCGCCGACCGCTTCTGGCGGCCGGCGCTGGCCGGCAAGTCGATCGGCGGCGTGGTCAACCCGGAGACGCCGCACACCTACCACTTCATCCCCGACGTGGCGGCCGGCCTGGCGGCGCTCGGCCAGGACCCGGGCGCCGAGGGGATCTTCCACCTCCCCTGCCAGCCGGCCGAGTCCACCCAGGCGCTGGTGGCCCGCCTCGCCAACGCCCTGGGGCGCCCCATCACCCTGGGTCGCATCCCGCCGCTCCTCCTCAAGCTGATGGCCCTCGGCATGCCCATCCTCAAGGAGGTGAACGAGATGGCCTACCAGTGGGACGAGCCGTTCGAGGTGGACGACGCCCGGTTCCGCGGGCGCTACGGCGACCTCGCCACCCACTGGGACGAGGCGGCGCGGGCCACCGTGGCGTGGGGGAAGCAGGCCTTCGGCGGCGCGGCGCAGGCCGCCTGAGGCGCCGCGTCCGAGCGGCCCGCGCGCGCCCCGGCGCGCCGGGCGGCCGCCGCGCGGCGCCCGCGCCTCGCCGTTCGTTGACCGGTCAACGGCCGGCGGGCTATACGCCTTCAGCCTTTCTTGAACGCGCCGCACGGAGGCACCACCGGCATGGCCTCGGAGCAGACCATCCTCTCGCAGCTCTCGGCCTCCGCCGAGCGCGGCGTCCGCCCCGAGCGCGCCCAGGCCGCCCTGGCCGACGTCCCGGCCCTCCCCGAGACGCTGGCCGCGCTGGAGCAGCAGCTGGTGGACGCCACCGAGGACGCCGAGGCCCGGCTGCAGGCCGCCGCCCGCCACCTGGTGGCCGCCGGCGGCAAGCGCATCCGCCCCATGGTCACGCTGCTGGCCTGCGGCGCCAACGGCGGCGACATGAAGGCCGCCGTGCCCTACGCGGTGGCGGCCGAGCTGACCCACTCCGCCACGCTGCTCCACGACGACGTCATCGACGACGGCCCGGTGCGCCGCGGCCAGCCCGCCTCGCGCGTCATCTGGGGCAACTCGGTGTCGGTCCTCTCGGGCGACTGGCTCCTCACCCGCGCCCTGGAGATCGTGGCGCAGGCCCCGGCCTCCCGCCAGGCGCTGCTGCCGCTGCTGGCCACCATGCGCCGGCTGGTGGAGGGCGAGGTGCTGCAGCTCACCTTCCGCGGCACCTTCGCGGCCACCGAGGCGACCTACCTGCAGGTGGTGGTGGGCAAGACCGCCTCGCTCTTCGGCTGGGCCACCGCCGCCGGCGCCTGGGCGGCCGGCGTGGAGGGGGCCATCCCGGCGGCGCTGTCGCGCTTCGGCGAGGGGATCGGCATCGCCTTCCAGCTGGTGGACGACGCCCTCGACTACGCCGCCGACCCGGCGCTGCTCGGCAAGAAGCTCGGCACCGACCTGCTGGAGGGGAAGGCCACCCTGCCCCTCATCCGCGCCATCGAGGCCCGGCCGGCGCTGCGCGACCGGCTGGCGCTGGTGATGGACGGCAAGGCCGACGGCCCCACCGTGGCGGCCGAGGTGCTGGAGATCGTCCAGGCCACCGGCGGCGTGGAGGCAGCCCGGGCCATGGCCCGCGAGCACACCCGCGCCGCCCTGGCCGCCCTCGACGAGATCCCCGACGGCGTCCACCGCCGGGCGCTCCGCGAGGCGGCCCACTCGCTCACCGAGCGGGCGTTCTAGGCCGCGACCGAGCCGCCCCCACCCGCCGTGAAGGCCCGGCACGGGCACCGTCACCGGCGGTGACGCCCGGTCGGTACGGTCACCTGATCCCGCGTACTTGGCCCTGGCACGGTCCTGGCTAGGTTGCCTGGCGGGGGATCCATGACCACTCGCCTGCCCATCCTGTTCCCGGTGGCGCTGCTCGCCGCCTGCGCCGCCGCACCCCAGCCCCGGCCCGACCGGCCCGGGGAGCCGGAGGCCCCGCGCACCGACCCCGCCCACGTCTCAGGGGCGCTCCAGTTCTCCCCCGGCGCGAGCTTCGGCACGCTGCACGGGCGCCGCGTGGCCGGAGGCGGGCTGGACGTCGAGTTCCTGGGGCAGCCGGAGCCGGGGCTGGGCTGGGGTGGAATCGCCGGGCTCAGCGCGCGTACCCGGTTCCTCGGCGACGGCGAGGAGGTCGGCAACGTCACCACCCTCGGCCTGCTGGCCGGGGCCGCCCACGGCCGGTGGCGCGTCTACGGCGGGCTGGAGGCGGGCGTCGTGCGCGTCGTCGAGGTCGGCTCCGGTCGCCGCGGCCTCCTCGGCCTCGCCATCGGCCCGCGGGCGGGCGCCAGCGTCGATCTCCTGCGCCTCCGGCGGGCCGACGTCTTCCTGGCCATCGACGGCACCGTCGCCACGCCCGACCTCGGCCTGGCCAGCGCCACGCTGGGGATGCGGTTCAAGGGTTTCCGCTGAGCGAGCGCGCGTGCAGCAACCCGGTTGGTTGCGAAGGAGGCGGCAGGCCGGCGGTCGTGGCCGCGCTGGGGGGCGCCGCCTTGGAGCGGGCGTGGTTGGCGAGGCGTCTCCGCGCGTTCGCGGCGCGGCCCCGTGATCGGTTCACGGGGGGCGCGGGGTTCCCCGGGAGGAGCGCGGAGCGGGTGCCCGGGCCGAGCGGAGGAGGCGGAGCGGGCGGGAGGGGGGGGCCTGTTCGAATTCGCAAGTGCGCTATCATATTTGATAACATGATTTCGAATCCGAGTACGGTCCCCCCCCTGGCCCGGCCGGGGCCACGGAGCCGACGGCCTCTGCGAGCGTCGCGCGGCGCCATCGCCGGGCAGAGCAGGCCTCCACCCCGAACTCAGCCTCGCGCGGCGGCCTCCCCCGCCCCACCGCACGCCCCCCGTAGACCGATCGCGCTGGAGCGCCTCGAACGGGCGCTGCCGTCACCCCGACGACGACCGCCTGGCGGCAACGCCGCCGCCGCGCCGCACCGCCCGCCGACCAGCCACCCCCTTCATCGCCGCCTCTACGTGGCTGCCGTGGGCCCCGGCTTCCCGCGGTCCAGCGCCGCGCGCACCCGCGCCCGCAGCACCTCTGGCGTGAAGGGCTTCTGCAGGAAGTCCGCCCCCGCCGCCACCTGGGTGGCGTCCTCCAGCGGGTGTCCCGACATGTAGAGCACCCGCAGCCCCGGGACGTGCCCGGCCAGCAGGCGCGCCACCTCCTCGCCGCGCGCCCAGGGCATGATCACGTCGGTGAGGAGCAGGTCCACGCCACCGGCCGTGCTGGCCTGGGCCACCGCCTGCGCCGCGTCGGCCGCCTCCAGCACCCGGTAGCCGCCGGCCCGCAGCGCGCCGGCCACCGCGCCCCGCACGCCGGGCTCGTCCTCCACCACCAGCACCGTCTCGTGGCCGCCGCTGGCCGCCACCTCGGCGGCGTGGACGTCCTCCGGCGCCGCCTGGCTGCGCGGGAAGAGGATCTCGAAGGCGGTCCCCTGCCCCGGCGCCGAGCGCACGCCGATGTGGGCGCCGCTCTGCTTGACGATGCCGTAGACCGTGGAGAGCCCCAGGCCGGTGCCGCGCCCCGGCGCCTTGGTGGTGAAGAAGGGCTCGAAGAGGTGGGCCGTCACCTCGGGGGCCATGCCGGTGCCGGTGTCCTCGACGCGCAGCGCCGCGTACTCGCCGGGCTCGACGCCGGCCCCGGGCACCGCCTCGCCGGGCGTCACCGTGACGTTGGCGGTGGCCAGGGTGAGCGTGCCGCCGGCGGGCATGGCGTCGCGGGCGTTGACCGCGAGGTTGAGGACCACCTGGCCCAGCAGGCCCGGATCGCAGCGCACCGGCCAGATCCCGGGCTCGAGCACCTCCACCACCTGGATCTCCTCGCCGATGACCCGCCGCAGCAGCTTCTGGCTGGCGCGCACCTGCTCGTTGAGGTCCAGCGTCACCGGCGCCACCACCTGCTTGCGGGCGAAGGCCAGCAGCTGCCGCGTCAGGTCGGCGGCGCGCCCGGCGGCGCCCAGCACCTCCTCCAGCAGCTCGGGATCGGCCGGCCGGCCCTGGCGCGCGGCGCTGCGGGCCTCGCCGCCCGAGGCCAGGATGATGGTGAGCAGGTTGTTGAAGTCGTGGGCCACGCCGCCGGCCAGGCGGCCGATGCTCTCCAGCTTCTGCGACTCGGCGGTCTGGGCCTGCTGCGCGTGGCGGGCCGCCTCCCGCCTCCAGGCCTCCCAGCGGCGGCGCTGCCAGAGGTGCAGGCCGACCGCGGCGCCCAGCCCCAGCACCGACAGCACCACCACCCGCTCGCGCACCTCGCGGTGCCACGGCTCGAGGAGCGCGGCGGTCTCGCGGCTGAAGCCGGCCACCAGGAAGCCGTCGAGCCCGAGCCCCTCCGGCCGGATGGTGCGCCAGACCCCCAGCCCCTCCTCGCCGGCGGCCAGCGGCATGACGACCGTGGTCACGTCCCGGCCGCTGGCGACGTGCTGGTTGAAGGGCGAGCCGGGCCGGGCGGCGAGGTCGATCCCCACCAGCCCGTTGGGATCTGGGACGCGGGCGATGACCTTCCCCCCGCCGTGGACCATCCCGGCCGCCATGTCCGGGGCGTAGCGGGTGGAGTCGAGGAGGAGCTGCCAGTACTCCGGGTCGATGATGGCCAGCAGGTAGCCGTCGAAGCGCCCCTCGCGGTCGACCACCGCCCGCCCCAGGCTGAGGGCCCAGTTCTTGAGCGGCGTCATGAAGGGCGGCGACATGTAGAGCCGCCCCGGATCGGGCGAGGCCTTGATGGCCCGGTAGCGCTCCCCCTCGTGGAAGTCGATTCCCAGCAACTCCTTGCGGTTGCTGGCCAGCGCGACGCCGCGGGCGTCCACCAGGAGGAAGGTGCGGACCCCGGTGGTGGAGGCCACCATGGCCCGCATCTGGTCGCCGAGCGTGGTCATCCCGTCCGACCGGGCCCGGTGGATGGGCAGGTCGGCCCGCAGCAGGTCGAGGGCCCCGGCCGTGGCCGCCAGGCGCGTCGAGAGCATCCTCTCCACGAGGCTGGCCTGGTGCTGCAGCCGGGCGCTCTGGGCGGTGAGGCGCTCCTCGCGGGAGGCGCGCAGCGACAGCCAGGTGAGCCCGGCCGCGACGGCCAGCAGCACCGCCAGCGCGGCCCACTCCAGCGCGCGCCGGGGCGGCCGGCTGCTCCCGATCGAACCCTCGCTCTCCACGTCGTTCCCTCCCCGCGGCGTGGTGCAGCATCGCTGCGACGGCGACTACCCCGCATGGTGTGACGCCCGGTGGGGAGGAGGAAAGCAACGACGCGTCCGGCTCTCTCCCGGTCCTGCACTCCAAGGGGTCAGATCCGTCCCGCAGGCGCGGCACACGCCCCGTCCGAGGTCGCCGGGGACCCCCGGCGCAGCGCGCGTGACGCGGCACCGCTACCATCCCCCGGTGCCCCGGCGCGCCCCGGTCCCGCTCCTCGCCCTCGGCCTCGCGGCCATGGCGGCCCTCGCCGGCTGCGCCACCGCGGGCGGCGCCGGCGCCGGGCCGGTCCGCGCCCCCGACGGTCCCGGCCTCACCACCCTCCCCTCCGGCCTCCGCGTCGCCGCCTTCCCGCGCCCCGGCGCGCCGCGCCTGCTCCTCGCCGCCTCGGTGCTCTGCGGCGGCGAGGACGATCCCCCCGGCCGCGCCGGCCTGGCCCACCTGCTGGAGCACCTCACCTACCGGGCGCGCGGGCTGGACGGCCGGGCCCGCCGCGAGGCCCTGGCCGCCGCCGGGGCGCGCTTCAACGCCCGCACCACCCCCGACGCCACCGAGCTCGAGGTGGAGGCGCTGCCCGGCGCCCTCGACGCGGTGCTGGCGGTGGAGCTGGACCGGCTGGCCGCGCCGCTGGCCGGCGTGACGCCCGCCGACCTGGAGGCCGAGCGCGAGGTGGTGCTGCGCGAGCTGGCGGAGCGGGCCGGCTTCTCCCGCGGCGCGGCGGCGCGCTCGGCCATCGCGGCGCGGGTCTTCCCGGGGCGGGCCGAGGGGCGGCCGGCCGGCGGCGACGCGGAGGCGGTGCGCGCCGCCACCCTCGACGAGCTGCGGGCGCTCGCCGCCGCCTGCTGGCGCCCCGAGCGCGCCGTCCTGGCCCTGGCCGGCCCGTGGCCCGCCGCCGAGGGGGCCGCGCGGCTCGCCGCCGCCGCCGCGACCCGCCCGCCGCTGGCCGGCGACCCGGCCCGCCCGGCGGCGCCCGCCGCCCGGCCCCCCCTGCCCTGGCCGCCGGATCCCGACCCGGCCCTCGCCACCGCCTCGGCGCCGGTGCGCGGGCCGGTGCTGCTCCTCGGCTGGGCGGTGCCGGTGGAGGGGCCCGACCTGCTGCGGGCCCACGGCGCCCGCGCCCTCCTCGCCGCCCGGCTCGGCCTGCGGCTCGGCGAGGAGGACCTGCAGCGCCAGGTGGTGTCCCTCTCGGTGGACCTGGTCCCCTTCGACCGGGCCGGCCTGGTCGTCGCCCAGATCGACCTCGCCGCCGAGGCCGACGCCGGGCCGGTGCTCCGCGCCACCCGGGACCTGCTGGTGGAGCTCCGCGCGACCTCGGCCACCTTCCGCGCCGTGAAGCCGCTGCGCACCGCCCTCTCGCTGGAGCCGGCGCTGGCCCTCGACCGGCTCGACGCGGCGGCGCTGCTGCGCCACCTGCGGCGCGGCGGCGGGCCGGACTGGGAGGCCTCGTGGTCGGCGCTGGCGGCCCGCGCCCTGCCCGACGTGGCCCACGGCCTGGAGGGCTTCGCCTTCCGCCACCTCTCGCGGGAGCGGTGCGCGGCGGTGCTGCTCCGGCCCGATCCCACCGCCGCGGTGCCGGCGCTGGCCGGCGACGGCGGCCTCGGCGGCGGCGACCACGGGGACGACGCGCCCTGGGCCGACGGGGAGGCCGAGCCGGAGGCCGGCCCCGCGCCCGGCCCGCCAGCGGCGGCCCCCGCGGCGCCGCTGGTGCGGACCCTGCCGAACGGCCTCACCGTGGTGGTGGCACCGCGCCCGGGCAGCGGCCTCGCCGAGGCCCGGCTGGTGGTGCGGGCGCCCCTGGCGCGCGGCGAGCCGGTGACCCTGCCGGCCTTCACGCTGGCGGTGCGCGGGGCCCGCGCCGACGAGCGCTGGCTCCACGCCGGGCGGCTCGGCGCGCGCCTGGTGCAGCGCGGCTCGACGGAGGCGCTGGTGGTGGCCGAGCGCGCCCGCGGCGAGGACCTGCCGCTGCTCGCCGAGGACCTGGGGCGGCTCCCCGGCGGCTTCGAGCTGCCCCCGCCGCGCCTCCGCGTCACCGCCGAGCGCATGGCGCACGCGGTGGAGGCGGCCGGCCGCGATCCCACCGAGCGGGCCACCCGGGCGCTCCTGGCGCGGCTCTTCCCGGCGCAGCCGGCCGGTGCCCCGCCCGACGCGACCGCCACCGGCGCCCTCGACGAGGCGGCGGTGCGCCGCTACCTGGCCCGCTCGCTCCGCCCCGAGGCCGCCACGCTGCTGCTGGTCGGCGACGCGCCGCCAGAGCAGGCCTTCGCCGCGGCGGCCGACGCGCTGGGCGGCTGGCGGGGCGCTCCGGCCGCGCCGCCCCCGCCGCCGGCCGCCTCGCCGCGCCCCAGCGGCAACGCCATCCAGCTGGTGGAGCGGACCGGGGCGCGGCAGAGCCTGCTGCTGGTGGGCTGGCGCCTCCCCGCGGCCGCCGGGCGGGACGAGGCGGCCTGCCTGGCGCTGGGGCGCTGGCTGGAGCGGACGCTCGACGAGCGGCTCCGCGGGCGCGGCGGCGTCTCCTACGGCGCCCACGCGGTGCGGCTGGAGCGGGGCGCCGAGGCGGCGCTGGTGCTGGAGGCGGCGGTCGACACGCCGGCCACCATGGCGGCGCTGGCGGCCGTCCAGGGGGCCATGGCCGGCCTGGCGCGCCAGCCGCCCGGCCCGGCCGTGGTGGCGCGGCTGGCCCGCGAGGTGGCCCTCGACGCCGCGGCGCGCCTCGACGGCGTGGCGGCCACCGCCGACGCGCTGGAGGCCGACGTGCTGGCCGGCCGCCCGCCCGGCGCGGCGGCGGGGCTGGCCGCCTCGGCGGCGGCGCTCGACGGCGCGCGGATCGCGGCGGCGGCCCGGGCCCTGGCCGGCCTGGAGCAGGTGGTGGTGCTGGGCGACACCACGCCGGTGCCGGAGCCCTGACCCGCTCACCCCGGGCGGCGCGCGCCGCAGGCGCGCGGCGTCGAGGGGTGCGCTAGGGCTCCGGCCGCTGGTACACCGGCAGCAGGAAGGTCGCCGCGAAGTCCGGCCCCGGCAGCTCGGCGTGGAGCGTCAGCTCCCAGTAGCGCGGCGGGTCCTCGGAGAGCGCCGTCCCCACCGCGGCGCCGCCCGGCGGCGGCAGCTCGAAGTGGAGCGGGATGCGCGGCGCCGGGCCGGGGGCCACCGCCTTCACGGCGTGCCAGACCTCCTCCCGCTCCAGCACCCGGGTCGCCTTCCGCTGGTGGGCGTCGTCGGTCGAGTCCGGCGCCTCGCGCTCCACCCAGCGCTCCACCACGCAGGCCAGGCGGGCGGTGAGGCGCGGCAGGCGCGGGGCGCCCGGCTCGCGGAGCAGCTCCACCTCCAGCGGCCCGCCCAGGAAGAAGGGGAAGCGGCCGAAGCGCACCTCGGCGAGGCCGTGGCGCGCCCGGCGCAGCACCAGGTAGACGCCGCGGGCGAGCAGGCCGAGGCCGGCCACCATGAGCACGCCCAGGATGACCACCAGGATGTAGAGGCCCGGCCCGTCGGCGGAGCGCATCATGAGGTTGGCCAGGCCCGAGACCACCAGCGTGAGCACGCCGCCGCCCACCAGCATGGCGCGCGACTGGCCGGTGGAGTGGTCCACGATCCCCTCCCGCTGCCAGCGGTGGTCGGCCATCCAGGGCTCGCCCGGCGCGGCCGCCAGGGCGCGCCGGCGCCGGGCGGCGTCGGCCCAGGCGCCCACCGACTGGATCAGCGTGAGCGCGCCCATGAGCGCGAAGGCGCCGCCCATGGAGAGCCCCATGGGGCGCGCCTCGGGGTGGCCGTCGGCGTTGAGGCCGTAGAGGGCCAGGCCGGCCCCGGCGGCGAGCAGCAGGAGCCCGCCCAGCACCCCCGCCGGCCCGCCGCGGCGCGGGCCGCGGGGCTGGCCGAGGGAGGGGCCGCCGCGCGGGGTGGTCACCAGCCGGTCGTAGCATTTCAACGATCATTGAAACAAGGCCGGGCGTGGAGTAGAGATCCGCGCGCCATGGCCTACCGCTCGCTCCGGGAGTTCCTCGATCGCGTCGAGCGAGCGGGTGAGCTCGTGCGCATCAAGGACCGCGTCGACCTGAACCTCGAGATGGCCGCCCTGGCCGACCGCGCCGCCAAGCAGGGCGGCCCGGTGCTGCTCTTCGAGCAGCCCTCCTCCGGGAAGTTCCCGGTGGCCATGAACCTCTACGGCACGCGGCGCCGGACCTCCTGGGCGCTCTCTTGCGAGGACTTCCAGGAGCACGGCGACGCGCTGGGGAAGCTCCTCAAGACCGCGCCGCCCAAGACGCTCTGGGACAAGCTGAAGCTCCTGCCCACCCTCGGCAAGCTCGCCATGATGGGGCCGAAGACCGGCGGCTCGGGCTCCTGCCAGGACGTGGTGCTCCAGGGCGCCGAGGCCGACCTCGGCATCCTGCCGGTGCTCACCACCTGGCCCCACGACGGCGGGCCGTTCATCACGCTGCCGCAGGTCATCACCCGCGACCCGGAGAGCGGCGCGCGCAACGTCGGCATGTATCGCCTCCAGGTGATGGGCCCGCGGAAGCTCGCCATGCACTGGCAGCTCCACAAGACCGCCACCGCCCACTACCGCGAGTACAAGAAGCGCGGCGAGCGGATGCCGGTGGCCATCGCCCTGGGCGGCGACCCGGCGCTCACCTACTGCGCCTCGGCGCCGCTGCCCCCCGGCATCGACGAGTACCTCTTCGCCGGCTTCCTGCGCGGCGAGGGGGTCCGGATGGTGAAGGGCGTCGCCACCGGCCTCGAGGTCCCGGCCGACGCCGACATCGTCATCGAGGGCTTCGTGGACACCTCGGCGCCGCTGGTGCGCGAGGGGCCCTTCGGCGACCACACCGGCTTCTACTCCCTGGCCGACGACTACCCGGCCATGGAGGTGGTGGCCATCACCCACCGCCGGGACGCCGTCTACCCGGCCACCGTGGTGGGGCCGCCGCCGGTGGAGGACCAGTGGCTCGGCAAGGCCACCGAGCGGCTCTTCCTGCCGCTCCTCCAGGTCATCGCGCCGGAGATCGTGGACTACTGCATGCCGGTGGAGGGCGTCTTCCACAACCTCTGCCTCATCTCCATCAAGAAGGAGCACCCGGGCCAGGGGAAGAAGGTCATCCACGGCCTGTGGGGCTCGGGGCAGATGGCCCAGACCAAGACGCTGGTGGTCTTCGACGAGGACGTGGACGTGCAGGACGTGCCGCAGGCCGCCTGGCGCGCCTTCGCCAACGTGGACGTGAAGCGCGACCTGGTCATCGCCGACGGGCCGGTGGACGTCCTCGACCACGCCGCGGTCCACTTCGCCTTCGGCGGCAAGATCGGCGTGGACGCCACGAAGAAGTGGGTCGAGGAGGGCGGGCGCGAGTGGCCGGAGGTCTGCGTCCACCCGCCGGAGGTGGTGGCCCGCATGGACGCGCTCTACGACCGGCTGGTGCCCGGGGCCTCGCCCTGCAGGCGGATGAGGATCACGGCCCCGCCGGCCGCCTCCTGGGCGCCGCGGAAGGGCGGGATCCTCCAGTGAGCGGCCAGGTCAACGTCCCGCTGCCGGGCGACCGCCACGAGGCCGGCCAGCGCGGCCACGCCGTGCGCGCCATGTTCGACCGCATCGCGCCGCGCTACGACCTGCTCAACCGGGTCATGACGCTGAAGGTGGACCAGGCCTGGCGCCGGCGGCTCCTCTCGGACCTCGCGCCGAGGGACGGCGAGGTGCTCCTCGACCTCTGCGCCGGCACCATGGACGTGGCCGACCTGGCGAAGCGGCGCGCCCCCGGCCTCCACGTGGTCGGCGCCGACTTCTCCTTCCAGATGCTCCGGCGCGGCGTGGAGAAGACCGGCCTGCCGGCCTCCCAGGCCGACGCCATGGCGCTGCCGTTCCACGCCGCCCGCTTCGACCTGGCCACCGTCACCTTCGGCATGCGCAACCTCGAGAAGTACGAGGTGGGGCTGGCCGAGCTGGCGCGGGTGCTGAAGCCGGGCGGCCGCCTCGGCGTCCTGGAGTTCTTCCGGCCCGAGTCGGCCGGGCCCCGCATCGTCCACGGCCTCTACAACCGCCTGGCGCTGCCGGTGCTGGGCCGCGTCCTCTCCCCCGACCCCGAGGCCTACCGCTACCTGGTGGCCTCCATGGAGCGGTTCGCCTCCCGCCCCGAGTTCGAGGCGGCGGCGGTGCGGGCCGGCTTCAAGGACGTGCACGGCGAGACGCTCTTCCCGGGCGTCTGCGGCCTGGTGACGGCGGTGCGCGCGTGAAGCTCGTCGTGGGCGTCAGCGGCGCGTCGGGCGCCCCCTACGCGCGGAAGCTCCTCGACTTCCTCGCCGAGCACGGGCCGAAGCACGGCGTCACCGCGGATCTCGTCTTCACCGAGACCGGCCGCCAGGTCTGGGCCCAGGAGATCGGCGGGTCGCCGAAGTACCCGTTCAAGATCTGGTCGAACCGCGACTTCACCGCGCCCTTCGCCTCGGGCTCGTCGATGTACGACGCCATGGTGGTCATCCCCTGCTCGGCGGGGGCGCTCTCGCGCATCGCCTACGGCATCTCGGTCGATCTCCTCGGCCGGGCTGCCGACGTGATGCTCAAGGAGCGGCGCAAGCTGGTGCTGGTGCTCCGCGAGACGCCCATCTCGCTGGTGCACGCCCGCGCCATGACGCAGGTCATCGAGGCGGGGGCCTTCGTCATGCCCGCCTCGCCGTCCTTCTACTCGGGCCCCACCACCATCGACGAGCTGGTGGGCACGGTGGTGGCCCGCGTGCTCGACCGGCTGGGCCTGCCGAACGAGCTGATGCAGCGCTGGACCGGGCTCACGCCGAAGCCGGCGCCCGAGCCGCAGGAGGAATGAACATGCTCTCCACCCTGGCGAACCGCGCCCTCGAGCGCGACGGCCTCGGCCCCATCCGCGACAAGGTGCTGGCCGGCGAGCGGCTCACCGACGAGGAGGGGGTCCGGCTCTTCGAGGCCAAGGACCTGCCGGCCCTGGGCGCGCTGGCCAACCACGTGCGCGAGCGGCGCCACGGCAACCTGGCCTTCTACAACCGCAACGTCCACCTCAACCCCACCAACGTCTGCGTGGCCACCTGCAAGTTCTGCTCGTTCGCGCGCAAGGACGACCAGGAGGCCAGCGAGGGCTACACCATGGCCCTCGACGAGGCGGTGGAGAAGGTGCTCTCGAAGCGCCCCCTCGGCATCACCGAGGTGCACATCGTGGCCGGGCTCCACCCGACGCTGCCGTGGGAGTACTACACGACGCTGCTGGGGCGCATCCACCAGGCCTGGCCGGAGCTGACCATCAAGGCCTTCACCGCCATCGAGTACCACTACTGGGCGGAGAAGTTCGGCAAGACCTACGAGCAGGTGCTCAGCGAGCTCAAGGCGGCCGGCCTCGGCACCATCCCCGGCGGCGGCGCCGAGATCTTCGCCCCGCGGGTGCGCCGGAAGATCTGCGACGACAAGGCCACCGCCGACCAGTGGATCGAGATCCACCGCACCGCCCACCGGCTCGGCATCAAGTCGAACGCCACCATGCTCTACGGCCACATCGAGCGGCTCGACGAGCGCGTCGACCACATGCGCCGGCTGCGGGACCTGCAGGACGAGACCGGGGGCTTCCAGGTCTTCATCCCGCTGGCCTTCCACCCCGAGCACAACATGATCGGGAAGGCCTTCCCCAAGCCGACCGGCTACGACTCGCTGCGCACGCTGGCGGTGTCGCGCCTCTACCTCGACAACTTCGACCACGTGAAGGCCTACTGGGTCTCGCTGGGCGAGCGGCTGGCGCAGGCCGCGCTCTCCTTCGGCGTCGACGACCTCGACGGCACGGTGCTGGAGGAGCGCATCTACCACATGGCCGGCTCGACGGTGCCGCAGGCGCTGTCGGAGCGGACGCTCCACGACCTGATCCGCTCGGCCGGCCGGGTGCCGGCGGAGCGCGACTCCAACTACCGCATCCTCAAGGTGCACGAGCAGCCGCTGCCGCCCGCCGGGCCGTCGGCGCCGCACCTCACCGTCGTCCACGCCTGAGGGGGCGAGAGGGAATCATGCCGAAGCTGAAGGCCGCCGCCGTCTCCTTCCTCAACGCCTGGCCCCTCACCGCGGGCCTCGAGACCTCGGACCGGATCGAGCTGGTCCCCGCCGAGCCCTCCCGCTGCGCCTCGCTGCTGGAGGCCGGCGAGGTGGACCTGGCGCTCCTGCCGGTGGGCGCCTACGCCGGCAAGGACTACGAGATCGTCCCCGGCCTGGCCGTCGGCGCCGACGGGCCGGTGCAGACCGTGCTGCTGGTGGGCGACCAGTCGCCGGCCATCTGGGACGAGGTCTACCTCGACACCGCCTCGCGCACCTCGGTGGTGCTCTCCAAGCTCATCCTCGACTCGATGGGCGTGCGGCCGAAGTTCACGCCCATGCCGGCCGACGAGGGCGTGCCGAAGGCGGTGGGCACCAAGGGGGCGCTGGTCATTGGCGACCGGGCCTTCGACGTGAAGAAGAGCCAAATCCTCGACCTCGGGCGGGAGTGGAACCACCTCACCGGGCTCCCCATGATCTTCGCCGTCTGGGCCGCCCGCCCCGGCGTGCTGGCGCCGGAGGACGTGCAGGAGCTGGCCCGGGCCGCCCAGCACGGCCTGGGGATCCGCACCGAGCTGGCCCAGAAGTTCGCCGCCATGAAGGGCGGCGACCCGGAGCGCTACCGCCGCTACCTCACCCAGCGCATCCGCTACGGCGTGGGGCCCCACGAGATGAACGGCCTGGAGACCTTCCTCCGCAAGGCCGCCGAGAAGGGCTTCCTGCCCCCCACCACCGTCCGCTACGCCGACGACCGGGTGAAGCAGAAGCGGGTCCGCCGGGCCGTCTCGGTGGATACCGCCCTCGCCAAGGGGGCCGCCGGCGAGCGGCTCGACGCCGACGAGGCCGAGGTGCTGGACGAGCAGGCGCCGCTGCTGGAGCTGGGCCTGGCCGCCGACGCCCGCCGCCGCGCCCTCCACCCCGACGGCGTGGTGACCTACATCGTCTCGCGCAACGTCAACTACACCAACGTCTGCACCACGGCCTGCCACTTCTGCGCCTTCTACCGGCCCCGCGGCGCCCGGGACGCCTACGTGCTGACGCGCGAGGAGCTGTCGCAGAAGATCGAGGAGACGCTGAAGCTGGGCGGCATCGAGCTCCTGCTCCAGGGCGGCCTCCACCCCGACCTCGGCATCGAGTGGTACGAGGACCTGTTCCGCTGGGTGAAGACCACCTACCCGGCCATCAACCTCCACGCCCTCTCCCCCGAGGAGATCTGGCACATCGCCCGGACCAGCGAGCTGACGCTGGAGACCACCATCCGGCGCCTGGTCGCCTCCGGCCTGGACTCCATCCCGGGCGGCGGCGCCGAGATCCTCGACGACGAGGTGCGCCGGCGCATCGCCCCGCTCAAGTGCTCCACCGACGAGTGGCTCACCGTCATGAAGACGGCCCACGAGGTGGGGCTCAAGAGCACCGCCACGCTCATGTTCGGCGTGGGCGAGACCTCGCGGCACCGGGTCAACCACCTCTCGCGCCTGCGCGACCTGCAGGACCAGACCGGCGGCTTCACCGCCTTCATCTGCTGGCCCTTCCAGTCCTCCAACACGCGCCTGGAGGCCAGCGACGGCAGCGCCCACGCCTACCTGCGCACCAACGCGCTGGCCCGCCTCTTCCTCGACAACGTCCCGCACCTGCAGGCCTCCTGGGTGACCATGGGCGGCGGCGTGGCCCAGGCGGCGCTGCACATGGGCTGCGACGACTTCGGCCAGGTGATGATCGAGGAGAACGTGGTCTCGGCCGCCGGCACCACCTTCAAGATGGACTCGGAGGAGGTGGAGCGGCACATCCGCGAGGCCGGCTTCGCGCCGTCGCGCCGCAACATGCGCTACGACCGGCTGGGGAGCCCGACGGCGTGATCCGCGTGGTGGCCGCCCCCTGGGTGCTGACCGGGACCGAGGCGCTGCGCGACGGCGCGGTGGCCCTCGACGGCGACCAGGTGCTGGCGGCCGGCCCGGCCGCCGCGGTGGAGGCCCACTTCGGCCCGGCCCGGCGCCAGGACGCCGTGCTCCTGCCGGCGCTGGTCAACGCCCACCTCCACCTGGAGCTGTCGCACCTCGCCGGCGCGGTCCCGGGCGGCGAGGGGCTGGCCGCCTGGATCGAGCGGTTCGTGCGCACCCGCGCCGCCGCCGGCGCCGGCCCGCTGGAGGCGGCCCAGGCCGAGGTGGCCCACGGCCTCGCCGCCGGCGTGGCCCAGCTCCGCGCCGCCGGCGTGGCCGCGGTGGGCGACGTCTCCAACACCCTCGGCTCGCTGGTGCCCCTCGCCGAGATGGGGATCGCCGGCACCGTCTTCCACGAGGTCTTCGGCAGCACCGCCGAGCGGCTCGCCAAGGCCCGCGAGGCCGCCGCCTGGGTGCGCGAGGCGCTGCCGCCCCACCCCGGCCTGCGGGTGGTGGAGAGCCCCCACGCCGTCTACTCCACCGACCGCGACGGCCTCCTGGCCCTCCTGGCCGGCCCGCCCGCCTCCCTCCACTGCGCCGAGGATCCCGCCGAGCGCGAGTTCGTGGTCTCCGGCGGCGGCCCCTTCGGCGCCCTGCGCCAGAAGTGGGGCAGCGCCCCGGCGCCCGGCGGGCAGGCCCGCTCCGCGGTGGCCCTGGCCGCGCCCCACCTGCGGCCGGGCTGGCTCCTGGTCCACTGCGTCGACCTCGACGGCGAGGACCTCCGCGCGCTCCAGGCCTGCGGCGCCACGGTGGTGCTCTGCCCGCGCTCCAACCGGCACATCTCGCAGGCCCGGCCCCCGCTGCCGGCGCTCCTCGAGGCCGGCGTGCCCCTCGCCGTCGGCACCGACTCGCTGGCCTCCTCGCCCTCGCTCTCGCCGCTGGCGGAGCTGGCGGCGCTGAAGCGCGACTTCCCCCAGGTCCCGGCCCGCCGCCTGCTGCCCCTCGCCTGGAACGGCGCCGCGGTCGGCGCCCCCGCGGTGGGCCGCCTGGCCCCCGGCACCGCCCCCGGCCTGCTGGCCGCGCCGCTGGCCGGCGCCCCGGTCCCCGACGATCCCTTCGAGTTCCTCCTCGCGCCCAGCGCCGCCATGGGGCCGCCCCTCGAGTGGCTGGCCCGCCACCGCCCGGAGATCCGCCCGTCATGAGCAGCGTCGCCGCCCTGGCCCGCATGGTGAAGCTCTCCCACTCGCTCTTCGCCCTGCCCTTCGCGGCGGCGGCGGTGGTGCTGGTGGCCCGCGACGCCCGCCTCGACGCCGTCCGGCTCGGCCTGGTGGCCCTCGCCGTGGTGGCGGCCCGCACCGCCGCCATGGCCATGAACCGGCTCGCCGACCGGCGCTTCGACGAGAAGAACCCCCGCACCGCCACGCGCGAGCTGGTCACCGGCGAGGTCTCGCCGGCCGCCGCCTGGGCGCTCCTCCTCGGCGCCTCGGGCCTCTTCGTGCTGGCCGCCGCCCTCATCTCGCCGCTGACCGGCTGGCTGGCGCTGCCGGTGCTGGGCATCCTCCTCGGCTACTCCTTCGCCAAGCGCTTCACCTGGGCCTGCCACCTCTGGCTCGGGGTGGCGCAGATGCTGGCCCCCATCGGCGTGGCCATCGCCCTCACCGGCGCGGCGCCCACCGCCTCCATCGTCCTCGGCCTCGGCGTGGGGGCCTGGATCGCCGGCTTCGACCTCTTCTGGGCGCTGCAGGACATCGACTTCGACCGGAGCGCCGGCCTCCACTCCATCCCGGCCCGCTTCGGCGAGGCCGGGGCGCTGCGCTGGGCGCGCGGGCTGCACCTCGTGGCCGCGGTGGCCGTCATCGCCTCGGGCCCGCTGGCCGGGCGCGGCCTGGCCTGGATCGCCGGCAGCCTGATCCTGGGCGGCGTGCTGCTGGCCGAGCACCTCTACGTGGCGCCGGGCGGCGGCCTGCGGCGCGACCGGCTCAACATCGCCTTCTTCAACTACAACGCCTTCGCCTCGGTGGCCTTCGCCGCCTGCGCCCTCCTCGACCTGTGGGTGGCCTGATGACCGCGACCGCCTCCCGGCCGGCGCCGCGCGCGCCCTCCCCCGCCGCCGCCGCGCTGGCCCAGGCCGACCTGGCGGTGGCCGACGCCGTGGGCGCGCTGATGGAGCTGTGGGGCTTCCGGCGCCAGCTCGGCCGGGTCTGGGCGGTGCTCTTCCTCTCCGACCGGCCGCTGGCCGCCCCCGACCTGTGCGACCGGCTGCAGATCTCCACCGGCCTCCTCTCCATGTCGCTGGCCGAGCTGCGCCGGTGGGGGGTGGTCCACCCGGTGGAGGTGGCGGGCGACCGCAAGGAGCACTACCAGGCCGAGACCAACGTCTGGAAGCTGGTGACGCGGGTGCTGCGCGAGCGCGAGATGGAGGCGGTGCGCGGCGCCCTCTCGGCCTTCGAGCGGGCCCTGGCCGAGGTGCGCGCGGCCCTGGCCGACCTCGACCCGGCGGTGAAGGCCCGCGCCCGCTTCAAGCTGAAGCGGCTGGAACAGCTCCTGGAGCTGACCAAGGCGGCGCTCAACGTGCTGCGCATCCTGGTGGACTCGGCGCGCGCCGACGTGGGGCCGCTGCGCGCCATCAGCGCCGCGCTGTCCCGCAAGCACGTGACCTGAGGGATCTTTCCCCGACGCGTTGAACGCCGCGTCGCTCGGGCGACCGCCCCCGCACCGGTAGCATGGGTTCCCCCGCTGGGAGGACCCGTGCCACATCCCCATGGTGCATTCTCGCTGGACGACGTGCGGGACGTGGTGTTCCACACCGACGCCGCCGGCCTCTGGGTCTACCTCAACCGCGCCTGGACCGACGTCACCGGCTTCGCGGTGGAGGACTCCCTCGGCCGGCCCTTCTTCGACTGGGTCCACCCCGACGACCGCGAGCGCAACCTGGCGCTCTTCGGGCCGCTCATCCGGCGCGAGAAGGACCACTGCCTCCACCAGGTGCGCTACCTGACCCGCGACGGCGGCTTCCGCTGGATCGAGGTGCACGCCCGCCTCACCCTCGACGACCGCGACCAGGCCACCGGCACCACCGGCACGCTCCGCGACGTGACCGAGCAGCGCCGCGAGCACGTCGAGCTGGAGGAGAGCCGGGAGCGGCTGGCGCTGGCGCTGCAGGCGGCCCGGGCCAGCGGCTGGCAGTACGACGTGGCCCGCGACCAGCTCACCACCATCGCCGGCGTCGGGCCGGACGACTGGCCGCGCCCCGGCCACCCGGTGAGCGCGGCGGACTGGCGGGAGCGGGTCCACCCGGAGGACGCGGCGGCGGCCTGGTCCGCCGTGCAGGAGGTGCTGTCGGGCCGGCGGGCCGAGTACGACTCCAAGTACCGCATCCGCGGCGGGGGCGCCTGGCGCTGGCTGCGCTCGCGGGGCCGCGTCTCGTCCCGCGACGCCGCCGGCCGGCCGCTGCTCATGATCGGGACGGCGGTGGACATCTCCGAGGTGCACGAGCTCCAGGAGCGGCTGCTGGAGGCCACCCGCCTGGCCTCGGTGGGCACGCTGGCGGCCGGGGTGGCCCACGAGATCAACAACCCGCTCTCGTGGGTGGTGAACAACCTGGAGGCGCTGGGCGAGCAGCTGGACGGCGCCGGTGTGGCCGCGCCCGCCCCGGGCCAGGAGCCGCCGGGCCGGCTGGCGCAGGAGGCGCTCCACGGGGCCCGGCGGATCGCCGACGTGGTCAGGTCCATGCGCGCGCTGGGGCGCCCCGATCACCGCGAGGAGCTGCGGTGCATCGACGTGGCCGCCGAGCTCTCCGGCGCCCTCAAGATGGTGCGCAACCAGCTGGTCCAGCGCGCCCGGCTGGTGGTGGACGTCCCGGCCGGCCTCCCGGCGGTGCAGGGCCGGACCAGCGAGCTGGGCCGCGCCTTCCTCAACATCCTGGTCAACGCCGCCCAGGCCATCCCCGAGGGGCAGGCGGAGCGCCACGTCATCACGGTGCGGGCCAGGCCGGTCGCGGGCGAGGTGCTGGTGGAGGTCACGGACACCGGGGTGGGGATGGCCCCGGAGGTCCAGCGGCGCATCTTCGAGCCCTTCTTCACCACCAAGGACGTGGGCCAGGGCTCCGGCCTGGGGCTCTCCATCGCCCGCAGCGCCGTGGAGGCGGCCGGCGGCCGCATCGAGGCGGTGAGCGAGGGCGGCCGCGGCGCCACCTTCCGCGTCCGCCTCCCGGCGGCGACCGGCGCGCCGGCCGCGCCCGCCCCCGAGCCGGCCCCGGCCCTCCCGACCGCCGGAGCGGACCGCCGGCCGCGCGTGGTGGTGGTGGACGACGAGCCACTGGTGCGCCGCGCGCTGGAGCGGACGCTGCGCGGGCGGTGCGTCGTCACCGGGCTCGACACCCCGGAGCAGGTCCTGGCCCGCCTCGACGGCGGCGAGCGCTGGGACGTCATCCTCTGCGACGTGATGATGCCGGGGATGGACGGCATCGCCCTCCACGACGCCCTGGCGGCCCGCCACCCCGAGCTCCTCTCCCGCCTGGCCTTCCTCACCGGCGGCGCCTTCGGCGAGCGCGCCACCGCCTTCCTGCAGGCGCACCCCTTCCCGGTGCTGGAGAAGCCCCTGGAGCCGGAGCCGCTCTGGGCCCTGGTGGAGGCCATGACCGCGGCCGGCCAGACGGAGCGTGCGAACCGGGCCGAACCGGCGTAGCCTCGACGCATGCGGAGGATGGGGCTCGCGCTGGTGCTGCTGGTGGCGCTGCTCGCCGTGGCGGCGCAGCGGCTGGCGTCCGCGCCCGCGACTCCGACGACGACCTCGACGTCGACCGGGACCCCGACCCCGACCGCGATCCCGATCCCGATCCCCGTCCCGGCCCCCGCCGCGGGCCCGGACACCGCCTCCCGCCTGGTGGTCCGCGACGTCACCGTCCTCGACCAGGACGGCCGCGTCGCCTGGCGCGGCGACGTGGACCTCGCGCCGGAGCTGGCCCGCATCGCCCGCGGCGAGCGCGACGGCCACGCCAACGACGGCGCCACCTTCGGCAACCGCGAGCACCGCCTCCCCTCGCGGGTGCGCGGCTGGTATCGGGAGTACGTGGTGCGCACCCCCGGCCTTCGCGGCCCCGGGCCGCAGCGGCTGGTGCTGGGGAAGGACGGGGCGGCCTGGTACTCGTCCGATCACTACCGGACCTTCGTGCAGGTCCGGACGACGGGAGGGGGCTGACGATGGCGGCGGATCCGATCACCGAGCTGGCGCGGCTGGTGGTGGAGGTCACCTCGCCCGGCGGCGAGCCGGAGGTGGAGGCGCCGGCGGCGCTGGAGGGGCCGCTCATGAAGGCCCTGGAGGCCCACGGCTGGAGCGCGGTGCGGGTGGACCGGGCGCCGGTGCACGGCCGCGACACGCTGCTCCACGCGCTCTACCAGGCCTGCGAGCTGCCGGGCTGGTTCGGCTTCACCTGGGACGCCCTGCTCGACTGCCTCTCCGACTTCTCCTGGCGCCCGGCCGCCGGCCACGCGCTGGTCTTCCGCGACCTCGACCTGCTGGAGGAGCGCGCCCCCGAGGTGGCCCTCTCCTTCCTGGAGCTGGTGGCCGAGGCGCGGGAGGAGCGCGGGGCGCAGGTGCGGGTGGTGCGGCTCAGCCCACCGCCCGAGCGCGGCGCCGGCACGCACTAGCGCCTCAGGTCAGCAGCTTCGCCGCCGCCTCGCGGGCCCGGGCCGCCACCTCGGCCTCGTCCACGCCGAGGAGCCGCCCCTCGCGGAGCCGCACCTCGCCGCCCACGATGGTCCAGGCGGCCTGGGCGCCGGCCCAGAGGATGGCGAGATCGCCCCGCGGCAGGTCCGGCAGCGGCACCGCCGGGCGCCAGTCGAGCACCACCAGGTCGGCCACCGCGCCCGGGGCGATGGCGCCGAAGGTGCCGCCGAAGAACCGCCCCGCCAGGCGCGGTCCGCCTGGCCAGAGCACGTCGGCCGCCAGGTCCTCGGCGGCGCGCGGGCTCCGCGCCTGGGCGCGGTGGAAGAGGGTCACCGAGATGAGCTCGCAGGCCACGTCCGGGAAGAGGCCGTCGCTCCCCAGCGCCAGGGCACAGCCGGCCGCCCCCAGCTCCGCCACCGGCGGCAGCGGCGCGCCCCAGAAGGCGGCGGCCCGGGGCGTGGCGCAGAGGGTGGCGCCGCTCACCGCGAGCCGCGCCGCCTCCTCGCGCACCGTGGTCGAGCCGTGGCCCACCACCGTGCGCGGCCCGAGCAGGCCGCGGGCGCCCAGGAAGTCGATGGGGCGCAGCCCGCCGCGGAAGTAGGCGGCGGTGAGGTCGGTGTCGTCCTCGCCCACCGAGGCCAGCAGGCCGTGGCGCTCCACCGGGCCGCCCAGGGCCGAGAGGAGCTCGTCCGGCGCGGCGTCCAGGCCGTCCAGGCCGGCGGCGCCGCGCACCGTGGGGTGGGACTCGTGCCCCGCGGCGAAGGCCGCCGCCGCCCGGGCCTCGGCCCGCCCCTCGCCGGCGCCGGCCCGGTCGCTGGCGCCGTAGGCCAGCACCGCCCGCAGGCCGACGTGGGAGATGGCCCGCGCCGCCGCCGCCAGGGTCTCGTCGGCGTGGCCCGGGGCGGCCCGCACCAGGTCGAAGGCGCAGGTCACGCCGGCCTTGAGCGCCATGGTGGCCCCGGCGGCCGTGAGGGCCTCCACCACCGCGGGGGTGGCGCGCGGCTCGATGCCGTTGCGCAGCGCGGTGCGCCAGCGCTCCTGGACGTGGGGGGCCTGCCCGGGGAGGCCGGCCAGGCGGGCCAGCGACCCCAGGGCCAGGTGGGTGTGGCCGTCGACCGTGCCGGGGACGACCAGGCGCCCGGCGGCGTCCACGTCCCAGTCGCCGGGACGCGGCGGGACCGGCTCGGACGCCGGGATCACCGCCGTGACGAGCCCGTCCTCGACCACCACCGAGGCCGGCACGGGTGCCCCCGCACCTGCCACCAGCCCACCCTGGATGACCAGCCGTCCGGCCATGGCGCGGCATCTTCCCAGGTTGCTCCCGGTGAAGGAAGGGCCGGTGGCTTGCCGCCCCTGCGGGGAGCGGGTAAACAGGGCCCCGCCATGCTGTCGCCAGAGGTCCAGAAGAAGCTCGAGCTCATCGAGCAGCGCTACGAGGAGCTGACCCACGCCCTCTCCGATCCGGCCGTCGCCTCGTCGGGCGAGAAGTTCCGGAAGGTGTCCAAGGAGCGGGCCAGCGTGGAGCCCACCGTGGTGGCGCTGCGCGCCTGGCGGAAGCTCGTCGGGGAGATCGCCGACAACAAGGCGCTCCTCGCCGACGCCGACATGCGCGAGCTGGCCAAGGAGGAGCTGGCCGCGCTCGAGCCGCAGGTGGAGCCGGCCGAGGAGCAGCTCAAGATCTTCCTCATCCCGCGCGACCCGGCCGACGACAAGGACGTGATCCTGGAGGTCCGCGCCGGCGCCGGCGGCGACGAGGCCGGCCTCTTCGCGGCCGAGCTCTTCCGCGTCTACATGCGCTACGCCGAGCGGCGCGGCTGGAAGGTGGACCTGCTCGACACCTCGGCCGGCGCCCTGGGCGGCATCAAGGAGGCCACCGCCACCATCTCGGGCGACGCCGTCTACTCCTGGCTCAAGTACGAGTCGGGCGTCCACCGGGTGCAGCGCGTGCCGGCCACCGAGGCCCAGGGGCGCATCCACACCTCCACCTGCACCGTGGCCGTTATGCCCGAGGCCGAGGACGTGGACATCCAGATCAACCCGGCGGATCTCGAGATCGACGTCTTCCGGTCCACCGGCGCCGGCGGCCAGTCGGTGAACACCACCGACTCGGCGGTGCGCATGACGCACAAGCCCACCGGCGTGATCGTGAAGTGCCAGCAGGAGAAGAGCCAGATCAAGAACCGCGCCATGGCGCTCAAGATGATGCGCGCCAAGCTCTACGAGATGGAGCTGGAGAAGCAGCGCAGCGCCCGCGACGCGGCCCGCAAGAGCCAGGTGGGCACCGGCGACCGGTCGGAGAAGATCCGCACCTACAACTTCCCGCAGGACCGGCTCACCGACCACCGCATCAGCTACACCCGCCACAACCTGCCGGCGGTGATGGACGGCGACGTGCAGGACGTCATCGACGCCTGCCGGACCTTCTACGCGGCGGAGGCCTTGAAGGAGGCTTCGCGCGAGAGCCGGCTGGGGGGCTAGCCCCCACCACATGGCCGACGTCTGGACGCCGCTCAAGCTGCTCGGCTGGACCCAGGGCTTCTTCGCCCAGAAGGGCGTGGACAGCCCGCGCCTCACCGCCGAGCTCTTGCTGGCCCACGCCCTCGGCTGCGATCGGGTGCGGCTCTACCTCGACTTCGACAAGCCGCTGGGCGAGGTCGAGCTGGGGCGGTACCGGGAGCTGGTGAAGCGGCGCGCCGACGGCGAGCCGACCGCCTACCTCACCGGGCACCGCGAGTTCGCCGGCCACCGCTTCGCGGTGGACGCCCGCGTGCTGGTGCCGCGCCCCGAGACCGAGCACCTCCTGGAGGCGGCGCTGGCGGCGCTGCCCGAGGGCGGCGCGGCCCTCGACCTCGGCACCGGCTCCGGCATCCTGGCCGTCTCGCTGGCCCTCGGCCGCGCCGGCGCCCGCGTCACCGCCGTGGACCTCTCGGCCGACGCCCTGGCGGTGGCCCGCGCCAACGCCGAGGCCCTCGGCGCGGCGGTCGAGCTCCTGCAGGGCGACCTCCTCGCCCCGGTGCCGGCCGGCGCCCGCTTCGACGTGATCGTATCGAATCCTCCCTACATCCCCACCGGCGAGCTGGCCGGGCTGCAGCGCGAGGTGAAGCGCGAGCCGCGCCTGGCCCTCGACGGCGGCCCCGACGGCCTGGCCGTGCTGCGCCGCCTGGTGGCCGCCGCCCCCGGCTTCCTGGTCCCCGGCGGCGCCCTGGTGCTGGAGATGCACGAGTCGCACGAGGCCAGCCTGCCGGCCCTCTGCCTGGCCGCGGGCTTCGCCTCGGCCGAGGCCCGCAAGGACCTGGCCGGCCTCCCACGCATGACGGTGGCCCGAATGGCGGGCGCCCCGACCCCGGCGTAGACTCACCGCCCGGCTCACCCGAGAACGAACGCATGGACAAGATCGTCGTCGAAGGGGGCGTCCCGCTCCGCGGCACCGTGCAGGTGTCCGGCGCCAAGAACGCCGCCCTGCCCATCGTGGCCGCCTCGCTCCTCGCCGAGGGCGACCACGTGGTGCGCAACGTCCCCGACCTGGCCGACGTGCGGACCATGGGCCGGCTCCTCGGCCACATGGGCTGCACCGTGGAGCGGAGCGGCGACCAGCACGCCGCCGCCATCCGCGTCCCCGCCGCCGTCACCCCCGAGGCGCCCTACGAGCTGGTGAAGACCATGCGCGCCAGCGTGGTGGTGCTGGGGCCGCTGGTGGCGCGCTGGGGCAAGGCCCGGGTCTCGCTGCCCGGCGGCTGCGCCATCGGCGCCCGGCCCATCGACCAGCACCTCAAGGGCCTGACGGCCCTGGGCGCCAAGATCGAGCTGGAGCACGGCTACGTCACCGCCACCGCGCCGCGCGGCCGGCTCCACGGCGCCGTCTTCACCTTCGACGGCCAGACCGTCACCGGCACCGAGAACGTCATGATGGCGGCGGCCCTCGCCGAGGGGCGCAGCGTGCTGCGCAACTGCGCCCGCGAGCCCGAGGTGATCGACCTCGCCGACGCCCTCATCCGCATGGGCGCCCGCATCGAGGGGGCCGGCACCGACGAGATCCGCATCGACGGCGTGGAGCGCCTCGCGCCCCTCGACCACGACGTCATCGCCGACCGCATCGAGGCCGGCACCTTCATGGTGGCCGGCGCGCTGCCCGGCTGCGACGTGGTGGTGAAGGGCTGCCTGGCCGACCACCTGGAGGCGCTCACCGAGAAGCTGCGCGCCGTCGGCGCCACCGTCACGGCGGTGGAGGGCGGCGTGCGGGTGGTGGGCGACGGGCGGCCGCGGCCGGTGGACGTGCGGACCGCGCCCCACCCCGGCTTCCCCACCGACATGCAGGCCCAGATGATGGTGCCGCTCTGCCTCGCCGACGGCTCGTCCAAGGTGACCGAGACCGTCTTCGAGAACCGCTTCATGCACGTGCAGGAGCTGCTGCGCCTCGGCGCCGACGTGGCCATCGACGGCAAGACCGCGGTGGTGCGCGGCGTGCCGGCCCTCTCCGGCGCGCCGGTGATGGCCTCCGACCTGCGCGCCTCGGCGGCGCTGGTGCTGGCTGGCCTGGCCGCCCAGGGGACCACCGAGGTGCTCCGCGTCTACCACCTCGACCGCGGCTACGAGCGGATCGAGGCCAAGCTGGCGCCCCTGGGGGCGCGCATCCGCAGGGAGAAGGAATGACTGGCGAGCTGATCACGGTGGCCGTGCCCAAGGGCCGGCTCCTCGACGAGGCCTCCACCCTCTTCGAGAAGGCCCTCGGGGTCTCCCCCAAGGCCCTCCTCTCCGGCACCCGCAAGCTGGCGGCGGATGCCCCGGAGGTGGGGCTCCGCTTCATCTCCATCCGGGCCGCCGACGTCGCCTCCTACGTGGAGCACGGGGCGGCCGCCGTGGGGGTGGCCGGGCTGGACGTGCTCCGCGAGGAGCCCCGGGACCTGTACGAGCCCCTGGACCTCGGCATCGGGAAGTGCGCCGTCATCGTGGCGTGGCCCAAGGCCGCCAAGGCCCTGCCCAAGGGCGTGGCCCCCCGCATCGCCACCAAGTACACCAACCTGGCCTCCCGCCACTTCGCCGCGCGCGGGATCCCCGCTGAGATCATCCACTTGCACGGGTCCATCGAGGTGGCCCCCTCCCTGGGGCTGTCCGACGCCATCGTGGACATCACCGAGACCGGCGAGACCCTCAAGGCCAACGGCCTGGTGGTGACCGAGGAGGTGCTGGAGGTCTCCGCCCGCCTCATCGTCAACCGGGTGGCCCTGCGGCTCCACGCCGAGCGGCTCCGGCGCCTCATCGACGCCCTGCGGCGCGTGGTGGCCGGACCCTCCGGCGATGGGCGTTGATCCGGCTCAGGTCTTTCGACTAAGGTCCGTCTCAACCGTCATTTCCAGGCTTTCCCGCTTGAACCCCCTCACCTGATTCTCAGTCGTCCACGGTCCCGAAGGAGGACCTGCCACGTCATGGATTGCCCTCGGTGCAGCGTCGAACTGGCCGCCATTGCCCACGATGACAGCGCCATCAACCGGTGCTCGGAGTGCGGTGGCCTCTGGGTCGACGGAACCGACCTCAGCAAGATCCTGCTGCACGCCAACCTCCCCGCGCTGACCGCCATCGGCGGCCAGGCCAACGTGGAGGAGATGACCGGGCTCTGCCCCGCCTGCAGCGTGGACCTGGTGGTGATCGAGGGCGGCGAGCGGCGCTCGCTCCAGTACGACACCTGCGAGTCCTGCGGCGGCATCTGGGTGGACGGCGAGGACGTGGACGAGGTGCCCGAGACCATCACCTGGGCCGACGCGTCCAGCGAGCTGGCCGGGTTCTTCCGGGCGTTCTCCAAGAAGAAGTAGCGGGCGTGGCCGCGGCCGAGGCCCTCTCCGCCGCGCGCGCCCTCCTGCCGGCCTGGGCGGCCTGGCTCCCACTCCTCTCCGTGGCGTTCGCCACCGCGCTCGCCGCGGCGCTGGCGGCGCTCGCCGTGCTCCTGGCCGGGGGCGACCTGCGGCGGCTCACGCCGGCGTCGCACTGGACCGAGCGGGCGCGGGCGCTGGCGCCGGTGCGGCGCGCCGTGGCGGTGGTGGCCGGCGTCGACCTGGTGCTCTCGGCGTCGCTGGTGGTGGACTCCCCGCTCTCGGCGGTGCCCGGCCGGCTCGCCTGGGCGCTCGGCCTGGCGCTCCCCTTCGCCGCCGTGGTGGCGGTGGGCTTCGCGGTGGAGGACCGCGAGGCGCGGCGCATCCCGCTGCGCGCCCGGCTGCGGAGCCTGGCCACCTGGTCCGTAGTGATGGGGGGCGGCTTCCTCCTGGGCCTCGCCTCCGCCGGCGTGGGCGGCGCGCAGGACTGGGGCTGGGGCGCCACCGGGGCGGTGCTGGTCGGCATCGCCGCCCACGCCCTCGGCGGCGGGCTGGCGGTGGGGCGCTGGCTCGGCCTGGTGCGCCCCGCGCCCGAGGTCGCCGGGCGCGCCATGGCGGCCGCGGCGGCCTCGCTCGGCCGGGCGCCGGCGCCGGTCTTCGCCCTCGGCCTCGCCTCCGCCAACGCCTTCGCCTTCCCGCTGGCGGGGCGCGTCGGCGTGACCGAGGGGGCGCTCGAGGCGCTCGGCGAGCCGGAGCTGGCCGCCATCTTCGCCCACGAGCTCGAGCACCTCGACGAGCCGCGGGCGGTGCGGTGGGCGCGCGCCGCCACCGCCATGGCCCTGCCCGGCGCCATCGCCCTGCTGCCGGCCGCGTGGCGGCTGGGGCGGGAGGTCGGGGCGCTGGCGGTGCTGCTCGGCCTCCTCCTCTGGATCGTCCTCTTCGCCCGGCTGAGCCGGCGGCTCGAGGCCCACGCCGACCAGGCGGGCGCCCTGGCCGGCGCCACCTACGCCCGGGCGCTGGAGACGGTCTACCGGTACAACCTGGCGCCCGCCCTGAGCGGGCGCCGCGCCGCCTCGCACTCCGACCTCGTCGATCGCCTGGCCGCCGCCGGCGTCACGCCCGACTGGCCCCGCCCCGCCGCGCCGCGCCGGGCCCGCTGGTCGCTCCTGATGGTGGTGGTGCTGGTGGTGGGCGCGGTGACCTGGGTGACCTCCTGGCGGCGCGAGGTGCAGACCCTCGACCCGGACGATCCCGCCGCGCTCGCCCTGCGGGCCGTGGTCGCCGGCGATCCCTGGGCCCTCGCCAGCCTGGGCCACCTGCACTGGGCGCGGCAGGATCTCGGGCCGGCGGCGACCTTCCTCCTCGCCGCCGAGGCGCTGGCGCCGGACCTGCCCAACTTCCCCGTCACCACCGCGCTGGTGCTCACCGCGGCCGGGCGCTGCGAGGAGGCCGCGGCGGCGCTGGCGCGCGCCGAGCGGCTCGGGCCGCCGAGGTGGAAGCGGAGCGCCGCGGAGCCCGAGGAGGGCGAGGAGGCCGAGGGCGACTGGCTCGCCTCGACGCGGGTCGTGGTGGGGAGCTGTCGGGCCGCGCCCTAGGCCGTCACCACATCCGGTCGTCGCGCCACGGGTGGGCCGTGTTGCTGTAGCCCCGGATCTCCCAGTAGCCGCGCCGGTCCATGGTGAGGAACTCCAGCCGGTTGATCCACTTGGCGCCCTTCCAGGCCCAGAGCTCCGGCACCACCATGCGCACCGGGCCTCCGTGCTCCACGTCGAGGGGCTTGCCCTGGAGCTGGTGGACCAGCAGCACCTCCGGCTTGAGCGCCTCCTCCAGCGGGAGGTTGGTCGAGTAGCCGTCGGAGGCGTGGCACATCACGTGGGACGCGTCGGGCGTGAGGCCCGCCAGCGCCGCCAGCGTCTCCAGCCGGACGCCGCGGAAGGTCATGTCGAGGATCGACCAGCCGGTGACGCAGTGGAAGTCCTGCTGGTCGTCCACCTGCGGCAGCGCGTGGAACTCGTCCCAGGTGAGCGTGACCGGCGCCTCGACCGCGCCGTCGATGGTGAGCTTCCACTTCTCCGGGGCGATCTTCGGGGTCTGGCCGATGTCGAGCACCGGCCACTCGTGGATCTCGAAGACGTTCTGCCCCGGCGGCTCCTGCGGCATGCCGTGGCGGTTCTTCGGCCCGTCGCCCTGCGGCGTCGGGTCGGAGCGGGAGGGGGTGGCGGCGATGCGGGCGGCCCAGCTGGCGCGCAGCGCGGCGACGCGCTGCTCGAGGTCGGTCACGTTCACGGCGCCGACTCTACCCTCGGGGCCGACGGGCCGGTGGGGCTCCCGCGGGGCCCTCCGGGGCGCCCGGGTCGCCGGTGGCGGGGGGTCGCGCGTCCTCCTTGACTCGGACCCGGAACCGGGGCAGATCAAGGGCAGTTTCGCGGGAATAGCTCAGTTGGTAGAGCATCAGCTTCCCAAGCTGAGGGTCGCCGGTTCGAACCCGGTTTCCCGCTCCAGACTAAAGGCCGGCAGCCCCTCAGGATTCGTCCGCGGGTTGCCGGCCTTCTTCTTTGGTGCCGAGGGTGGCCGTAGCAAGGGCGTAGCAAACTGGGTCACCTCGGGGCCGAAAGTGAGCCGGTCCACCTCGGCGCGCAGGTACTCGGGCGCCAGGTGGCCGTAAACCTCGGTCGTCAGCTTCGGGTCGCTGTGGCGCAGGATGCGCTGCACCGAGGCCGGGTTCGCGCCCCGCATCATGAGCAGGCTGGCCGTCGAGTGGCGCAGGTCGTGGAACCGGATCGGCCGCACCACCGGCTTCACCCAGAGCTTCCGGCCGTCCTTGGGGCAGCGCCGCTGCGCCTCGTCCTGGGCCGCCTCGACGTGGCCGCACCCCTGCCGCCGGCAGACGTGGCGGTAGCCCTCGACCACGCCGGCGCGGCCGAGCGCCCGGCGCAGGGTCCATTCGAGGTTCACGTCCGCGCGCATTTGCGTGCCATCGGCCTTCGGGAAGACCAGCTCGGACGGCGACGCCGCGAAGGCGACGCGCAGGAACGGCACCAGCTCTGTGGCGATGGGGATGATGTCGGCGTGGCCGCCCTTGGTGGTGTCGCGCTCGTTGGAACGAGCCACCGTCAGCACTTGGCGCGTGAGATCCACGTCGGCCTTCCGGAGCGCGAGCAGCTCGCCCTTCCGGAGCCCGGTGTAGAGCGCCGCCGCGAAGATGGGGCGCCAGCGTGG
>WBZM01000882.1_pt2 | contig 34417 bp, 31 predicted proteins | sample 5204271 | NCBI WGS metagenome assembly WBZM01 (sample SAMN12344346, study PRJNA552823) | activated sludge metagenome | biome: Activated sludge suspended growth; feature: Nitrification reactor; material: Wastewater; isolation source: activated sludge from nitrification reactor of wastewater... | reverse complement strand
GGTGGACACCCGAGCCACCGTCGGTCTCCGATCGCCTCAGTCGACGTCGCGTCGACGCAGCATGACCGCTCCGAGGGCGACGGCGGCGGCGACGTAGCTCCAGAAGATCAGGGCGTGCAGCGGGTTCGGCAACGCCGCCGCGACGACCTCGGGACGGTCGAGATCCGTCGCGATGTCCAACGTCCGGGCTCCCGCGTCGAAGGGGACGAAGCGGACGAGCCCGGCCGGAGCGAAGCTGACGACGAGGCCCTCGACCACCAGCCACCACACGAGCAGGCCGGAGACGGCACCGGCGCTGTGGCGGACCACCATCCCCACTCCGAGGCCGAACAGACCGGCGCCGACGGTGTAGAGCAGCGCCCACATGACCGTCGCCGCGAGTCCCGAGGTGTCACCGACGTCGAGACCTCCGATCTGCGCACCCAGGAATCCGGCACTCATGCCGACCGATCCCAGGACCACACCGATGGCCGCCGCGAGGACGGTCTTGGCGGCGACGACGCCCCACCTCGACGGGTGGGCCGCGAGGGTGACGGCGAGGGTGCCGTGCTGGACCTCGCTGGTGAACAGCAGGATGCCGGCGACGGCGGCCAGCACCGCGGTCAGCAGCGTCGGGTAGACGAAGACCTCGGCGGCGGTCAGGACCGGGCCGGTGGAAAAGGCGGCGGTGGCCCAGGAGATCGCCAGCCCGGCGACCGCCGCGACGGCGAGCAGGACCTTCGTGGCCCACACGGTGTGGCACTTGATCCACTCGCTGCGCAGGACGGCAGCGAACCGGCGAGCGGGGCGTGGGCCCGTGGCGTTGGGGGTGTCGGCCGCCCGGAGGGCCTCAGGGGTGGGCCTGAGCGGCGCGTCGATGCTGGTCATGTCGGTCTCCTCATGAGCGGTGGACGGTTCGGGATTGCCGGTGGCGACGTGGGCGGTCATGCGGAGGCGAACTCGGCCGACGTCGCGGTCATCTCGAGGAGGCTGTCCTCGAGCGACATCCCGGTTCGGGACGTGATCGACTCGACGGTCGCAGCGGCGATGAGGCGTCCGGCACCGACGACGACCAGGTCGTCGGCGAACCGGGCCAGCTCGGCGATGAGGTGGCTCGACACGAGCACCGTCCCGCCGTTGTCGGCGAACCGACGCAGCCGGTTCCGCAACCAGCGGATGCCGTCGGGGTCGAGGCCGTTGGACGGCTCGTCGAGCAGCAGCACCCGGGGGTCGCCCAGCAGTGCGGTTGCCAGCGCGAGCCGCTGGCGCATGCCGAGCGAGAACCGCCCGGCCCGCTCGTCGGCCACGCTCTCGAGTCCGACGTCGGCCAGCACCTCGTCGACCCGGGAGCCCGGGATGGCGCTGAGCGCCGCGATGGCCCGGAGGTGGTTCCGGGCGGTGCGACCCGGGTGCATGCAGCGGGCGTCGAGTACGGCGCCGACGGTCCGCGCCGGCTGGGCGAGCTCCGCGTAGCGACGCCCGTCGTAGCGCACCTCGCCCCGGTCCGGACGGGCGAGGTCGACCATCATCCGCATGGTGGTGGACTTGCCGGCGCCGTTGGGACCGACGAAGCCGGTGACCCGACCGGCCTCCAGGTCGAAGCTGAGGTCGTCGACGGCGCGCCGGAGCCCGTAGTGCTTGGTGAGTCCTCTGACCTCGATCACGTCGGGGCTCCGGGCGACGTTCGGGCCTGGCCGAGGACGCCAGCCGGGGTGGGTGGGCACTGGTCGGGTGGGCACTGGTCGGGTGGGCACTGGTCGGGTGGGGACGGGTTCGGTGGAACTGACATGGACGGCATCGTCAGCGATCGGCGACAGTCCGCGCATCGGGAGTCCGGTCACTTCTTCGTCCTCCGGTCGGCTGGCCCGCAGATCGCACTTTCGGCCGATCCGCTCGGGTCCCGGGGTCCCGTACCCTGTCGGCGTGGCGCTGGAGACGAGCCGTCGGCCCTGGGCGCAACCACGCGTTGAGGATCCCCCCGGGCCCGCACGGCGCGACTGGCTGTTCGTCCTCGTCGTGGTCGTTGCCGCGACGGTCGAGACGTTCACCGACGACCGGCTCGTATGGCCCGCCGTCTCGCTGGCGACGACGGCCGGCCTGGCGTTCCTGTTGCCGTGGCGCCGCGTCCGGCCGCTCCTGGTTGTCGCGGTCTCGTTCGGGACGGTGAGCGTGATCGAGGTCGCCTCGATTGTCGGCGGCGTGGAGTGGGACGGCCTGAACGCCGCCGCCTTCATGCTCGTACTCCCGTACGCGCTGGCCCGGTGGGCGTCGGGGCGCGACGTCGGGATCGGCCTGCTCGTCGTGGCGGTCCCGATCGCGCTGTCGGTCGTCGCCGGCGACCAGTTCGGCTACGTGCTCGGCGGCACCCTCGTGGTGCTGCTCGCCGGCGCGATCGGCGTCGCCGTGCGCTACTCGGTTGAGCTGCGCGTCGAAGAGGTCGAGGCCCGGCGATCCCGCGAGCGGGCAGAGCTGGCCCGCGAGCTGCACGACACCGTGGCCCACCACGTCTCGGCCATCGCGGTGCAGGCCCAGGCCGGCCGGGTCGTCGCTGTCACCAGAGCGAACGGGGCGCTCGAGGCCCTGGAGGTGATCGAGGAGGAGGCCTCGCGGGCGCTCGAGGAGCTCCGCTCGGTGGTCGGAGCGCTGCGCGACGACCGGACGGACCTCCGCCCACAGCAGGGAATCGACGACCTGTCCCGTCTCGAACGCCACGGCGGGCTCAGCGGCCCCCGGGTGACGGTGACGATCGGCGGCCACCTCGACGGGGTCCGGTCGTCGGTCGACGCGGCCTGCTTCCGACTCGCCCAGGAGGCGGTCACCAACGCTCTGCGCCACGCCCGGCACGCGTCGGAGGTCGCGGTGCGCGTCGACGGCGGCGACGACGACATCCACCTGAGCGTCGTCGATGACGGCCATGGCGCCGCGTCGTCGACGGCGACCGCCACCGGCTTCGGGCTCATCGGCATGGCCGAGCGCGCCCGGCTGCTCGGCGGCACCTTCGAGGCGGGTCCACGCCCCGACGGCGGCTGGGCAGTCACCGCGACCCTGCCGCGGCAGGCGGCGACGACATGACCATCCGCGTCCTGATCGCCGATGACCAGCGCATCGTCCGCGCCGGGCTGCGCCTGATCCTCGACGCCGAGCCCGACATCGAGGTCGTCGCCGAGGCCGTCGACGGGCGTGAGGCGGTCGAGCTCGCCGAGGACCTGCGCCCCGACGTCTGCCTGCTCGACATCCGCATGCCCGAGCTCGACGGCATCGAGGCCACCCGCCTGCTGGCCGGGCCGGACGTGACGGACCCGCTCGCCGTCGTGGTCATCACGACCTTCGACCTGGACGAGTACGTCCACGGGGCGCTGAAGGCCGGCGCACGCGGATTCCTGCTCAAGGACGCCGGGCCCGACCTGCTCGCCCAGGCCGTGCGGGCCGCCGCCAACGGTGATGCCCTGATCGCGCCGAGCGTCACCGCACGCCTCTTGTCGACCTTCTCCGGGCTGGGCGACTCGACGCGGGAGCCGGCGGCACAACCGATCGCCCCGCTCACCGAGCGAGAGGAGGAGGTGCTGGTCACCGTCGCCCTCGGACGCACGAACGCCGAGATCGCCGATGTGCTCTGCATCAGCCTGAGCACCGTGAAGACCCACCTGGCGAGCCTGATGAACAAGTTGGGCGCTCGCAACCGGGTCGAGCTCGCCATGTGGGCCTACGAGACCGACCGCGTGCCGAAGTGAGACCCAGCCTGCGCAGGTCCTGACCATCGGCCGAACGCCGCTGAAGTCCGCGGAGCTCGACGTTGTGCCAGCCGTGAGCATGAAGAGGCGTCAGCTGCCGGCGACGCCCAGGAAGACGAGGACTGCACGACCGAGCCGGACCATGTCGTCGTCGCCGAGCCGGCCGATCCTCTCGCCGAGCTTGGCGCGTCGAACCGTGGTGATCTTGTCCACCATCACGTTGCTGACTTCCCGGATCCCATTCGTGTCGTCGGGAGTCACCGGTAGTCGGAACAGCGGTGCCTCAGTGGGATCGGTGGTGAGAGCACAGACGGTCACCGATGCAGTGGCATCGAAGCGGTCGTCCTGGACGATGACGACCGGGCGTGGCTTGCCGGCGTACCCGCTGGCGGCCGCTGCGGTCCAGATCTCACCGCGTCTCACTCGTCGTCCGAGCTGAGGGCATCGATGAAGGCCTGGTCGTCTGTCTCGTGGATGCTCGCCGCGACCGCCGCTGACTGGAGGTGAGCCTGTTCGACGAACTGCGGAGAGCGAACGTCGGGGACCCAGATCTGCACGGGACGCAGACCCTGGGCGCGCAGCCGCTCCCGGTGGGCACGAACACGTTCGGCCGTCGGAGTGCTTGGTCGCCGAGCCATGACGTAATGTTACATGTAACGAGGGGCGATGCCACCTACCTCCGGACCCGTGCCGCCGATGTGCGCTGCTGGTCAGGCTGGCGGCTGCGTTCCGTACTCGCGCTGCGCTGCCTGCTTCGAGTCACCGAGCATGGCGCCGATCTCGGACCACGACCGGTGAGCAGCCTGGGCAGCCCGGACGGACTCGGCAAGCTCGGAATCAGTACGGGACCCCGAGGGCGGTCACCCACCTGCGAGGGCGTCGAGGATGAGACGCACATCGGGCATAGCGGAAGGGCGGATGACGTACCGTCGGATGCCCAGCGCCGCGGCGCCTTCGCGAAGCTTGGTTGCGATCTCCTCCACCGTGCCGATCCAGGCGAAGGGCGAGTGGAGAAGGTCTTCAACGGTGGCACCCTCGACGAAGCTGACCAGGTCCCTCGCCGAGCCAGCCGCATCGTCGGTGACGACCACCATCTGCACGAGCGCCTCGAGCTCTGGACGCCTGTCCCTGTGGCCGCTGGCCGACCTGACCGTCTCGACCGTCCGCCGGACAGCGTCCGGGCTCCAGTCGACCCCGTGACTGTGGCCGTCAGCGAGCGTGTTCCCGAGGCCGGTGATCCCGACGATGTCGGCCTCTCGACCGGCGAAGCGCAGCACTCGACCGCCGTTGCCACCGACGAGGAGCGGCACGTGATCCCGAACCGGCCGCGGGTCGCTCAGGACGGCATCGGCGAGCGTGAAGTACTCGCCGCGGTACGAGGTCGTCTCACCGTCGAGCAGCCGGGTCGTGACATCGGCCAGCTCTATCATCCTCGACACGCGCTGTCGTGCGGAGGGGAACGCTCTGCCGGTTGTCGTCCACTCCGCAGGCGTGTGTCCGGCGCCGACACCGAGCACGGCCCGACCGTTCGAGAGGACATCCAGCGTTGCCACTGCGCTGGCGAGCGCAAGTGGCTCCCACACTCCGGAGTTCACGACACACGTTCCGAGCTCGACGCGCTCAGTCACTGCTGCCGCTGCACCCAGAGCGACGAACGGAGAAGGCGCAGTCCCCGGATGGTCCGCTGCGTACAGCGCGTGGAATCCACCGTGCTCGACTCCTCTGGCGAGCTCGAGCCACGAGGCTCCATCCTTCGGAGCTGCCTGAACAGAGACTCGGATTTCCACCTGCCCATTGCAGCACGCGGCATGCAACCGCCGACGCTGCCTTGGGTCGAATCGCAACTCGACAACTACGCCGATCTCCGTGCCATCGGACTCATCGACGTCGTGCTCGACGGCACTCTGACGACAGCAGCGTTGGCCAAGTGAGTTGCGGAGCTCGCCCAGCGCTGAGGTCTCGAACGCCCCAGAACGCCGGCTCGAGGGCGCAAGCTCTGAAGCTCAGGCCGGAGTCTTGGTTCCGTACTTGCGCTGCGCTGCCTGCTTCGAGACACCGAGCATGGCGCCGATCTCGGACCACGACCGGTGATCGGCCCGGGCAGCTCGGACGGACTCGGCGAGCTCGGAGTCGACCTGGTCTCGTTGCTGGGCGAGTTCGGCGATGTGGCGCAGTGAGTCCGTGTCGGCCTCGCGGAGGTCCGCCGGCTCGACAGTCTCGGCCCAGGCTTCGAGTGCTGCGGTTCGGTCTGCTCGGCTCTTGGTCATGGCTTCCACCAACCCGTCAGGAACTTGGGTCGCGCTGGCATCGCGTGGATCACGGCGGTTCCTTGATCGTCATCGACGACGCCGACCTCGAGCGGCTCTGCAGTGGTTGCAGAGCCGATGTACATGGTGACGGCCGGGTCGTCGGTCTCGAACCCTCTCCAATGGTTGCGCACTGCATGCAGCATGTCGTCGTCGGCGACACCGTGCTTGCGGGCGCTCGCTTCGATGTCCACCGAGGACGACGGTATCCGGACGACCGCAGGCCGTCAACACATGTTGACGCACGCGCGCACGCCCCTGAGCGCCGGCTCTGCGACGTTCGCGGTCGCCCACATTCGGCGGTGCGGCTACGTGGAGCGCTGAACCGGCTCCGTGGCCGACACCCGGCGCCGCCGCCCCAGCCACCCGGCGAGGAGGAGGCCGCCGCCGATCAGGACAGAAGCGGACCCCACCGCGCACGCGGCAGACCAGTCGAACGGCGCTCTCCCAGAGAGGACCGAGCGAGGCTCGTGGTCACCCACCCCGATCCACACGGCGGCGAGGCCGCCCAGTGCCAGTACGCACGTGCCGGCAATTCGGAGCCCTGTGGGTCGAGCGACCGGCTGCGCGTCGGCGGCTCCGATTGTCCGTCGAGCGAGGCAAGACCGACGAGTCCGAACACCAGCGCTGACAACGCCAGCGGAATCAGCCAGGTCGCGAAGGTCACATCGCCTCCCAGTGCCCGCTCATGGAGCTTTCCTCCTCTTTGACCCCAACGAAGTCGACGGCGCGTTGGTCGTCAAGTCCTGGATCTTGCACGGGCCTCGAGCCGAAGACAGGAGCTTCAACCCGCAGCCTGGCGATCTGCTGACCGTCATCGACGACGAAGAACCGGCCGAGAAGGCACTGGTAGTTCGCCGTGAAGGCAACGGGGTCTGGGTTCAGGTCCTCCTACCCGCAAGCGCCTGACAGTCCCGAACCGGACCAGAGCCCCCCAGATGGGCGGGGCCCCTGTCGATGTCCGCGATGGTTGCGCGTGGCTGATCCTCGCGCTGGATCCACGGCGTCTCGGCCAAGCAGGTCCGGCGTGGACGGCCACCGGTCGGTCGCCACCGTGTACGACCGCTACGGCTATCTGTTCCCCGGGGGCAAGACCCCGTCATTGACTCCTTCGACGCTGCACGGTCGAAGGACCGCGAATGGTGGGGAACGCCGGATCACGCGCGAACCGAGCGATGGGCCGTCGCCGCCGAACGGCTCGAGCGTCACTGCTCGGCACTATCCTTACATCATCCCGACCGTAAGGAGGCTCCGATGGAGATCGCAGCGAGGATCAGCTCCAAAGGCCAGGTCACGGTCCCCAAGGCCGTACGCGACGCGCTCGGGCTCGGCGAGGGCGACGATGTGGTGTTCCGCGTCGAAGGCGACCGGGCCGTGCTCGCACGCACTCCGGAGTTCCTGTCGCTGGCCGGCACCGTCGCCGTGCCCGCAGCGAAGCGCAGTGTCGCGTGGGACGAGGTCATCCGCTCGACCCGCGCCAAGCGAGCCGCGACGGCGCGGTGAGCGCCTTCGTCGACACGAACATCCTCGTCCGACATCTGACGGGCGACCCCGCGGACATGGCAGCACGAGCGACGGCCTTCCTGGCCGAGGCCGAGGAGCTGTACCTGACGGACCTGATCGTCGCCGAGACGGTCTACGTGCTGGAGTCGTTCTACGAGGCGCCACGCGACCAGGTCGCCACCGCGATGCGCTCCCTGGTGTCGATGCGATCGGTCGTGACGGTCGACCCGGCGCTGCTGCTCCGAGCGATCGAGGTCTACGAGACCGATCGGCTCGACTTCGCCGAGACATACCTCGTCGCGTGCGCCGAGAGCACCGGCGTCGGCCGCGTCGCCTCGTTCGACCGCTCGATCGACCGAGTCGACACCGTGGAACGCATCGAGCCCTGAATCGTCGAGGACCGCTCGCCGATCCGTGGAGCGTGATCAGCCCTGATGGAGCAGCCCCGACCGAGTCCCGACAGGAGCCCGAAAACGACGGAACCCCCGCTATTGCAGGGGTCTCGCGTGGTGGGCGTAACAGGACTCGAACCTGTGACCTCTGCCGTGTGAAGGCAGCGCTCTAACCAACTGAGCCATACGCCCGGGACGGGACACTGTAGCCCTCGCCACCCACCGCGCTGAACCCGGACTCGTTCCCGGTCGCACCCGCACCGCCTGGTGAACCGGGACGTCCCGGCCGGAGCTGAACACATCCAGACCCGACCTCTTCCTGTGGGCGTCCTCAGACAGAGTCCCTGAGACGACCTGCGACCGTCACACCCACCCCGTAGGTTGGTGTCGTGATCGAACACCTGTTCGATCACGACATGGACAAGGAGCTGGGATGACCGACCCGACACCGCCACTGACACCGCCGCCGACGCCACCACCCGACCGTCCCCCGGCCGAGGCCGGGGTCAACACCGACGGTCGAGACCACACAGAAGCCCCGGACTGCGCGGCCGAGGACGGTTGCTCACCCGGACCGATGCTGGAGTCCGATCTCCGGGACATCGTCGACCGAGCACGGCACCTGGCCACCGGAGCGGCCGGCCCCGATCAGATCAGCGACGATGGCCTCGAGGACCTCGCCGTCGCCCTCGAGTCGGCCCGACGGGCACTCGACGCGGCGACGGCACGGATCAACGGTGAGATCGACGCACGCAAGAGCACCGATCGCCGCCACGGCCACTCGACCAAGACCTGGACCGCCGGAACCCTGCGCCTCCCGTCCGAGGAGGCGGGCCGCCGGGTCAAGGTCGCTCGCCTGCTCCGATCGTGCCCCGACCTGCACGAGGCCCTACGTCTGGGGCGCATCGGGTTCGACCACGTCCGGGTCATCGCGAACGCCACCAACGCACGCAACGTGGACGCGGTGATCGGGATCCAGCAGCAGTTGATCGACATGACCGACGACTTCCTGCTCTTCCGGGCCTGGGCCGCGCAGGTGCTGGATCTGCTCCGCCTGGCCGATCCGGACGGAGCGGAGCCCTCCGTGGAGGACAACCACCTGAACCTGAGCGTCCAGTTCGACGGTTCGGCACGTCTCGAGGCGACGCTGGTCGGCGACAGCCGCCACGTGGTGGAGCACGCCCTGTCGGTGTTCAGCGACCGGGTGTTCGCCCAGCTCGCCTCCGACGCCGCCCAGGCCCCCGAGGACCTACCCCTCCCGCACCACTCGGCGATCCGCGCCCTGGCCCTCGGTGAGATCTGCCGGGTCGCTCTGGCGGCGACCCACAAGGGTCCGGGAACCGCGGCCGACGTGACCTTCGTGATCCACGCCGAGGACCCCGGAGTCGTGCGGACCCACGACGGCGAGCGCGTCGACTCCTACACCGCCCAGGTGGCCGTCTGCGATGCGGCGTTCCACCCCGTGGTGTTCGACCGGTTCGGCGTCGCCGTCGACCTGGGACGTGAGCAGCGGTTCGGGTCCAGGGACCAGCGTCGTGCCAGCCGGGTCCGCGACGGGGGCTGCGTCTTCCCCGGCTGCGACGCCCCGTCCAGCCGCACCGACCTCCATCACGTCGATCCGTGGGTTCCCACCGGATCCTCCAGCGCCGGCCACCACCCCGACGTCTGCTCCGACAGCTGCCACCACACCGACACCGACAGCACCTCGACCGGCAGCACCTCGACCGGCGGCCGAACCGACATGGACAACCTCGCGTCACTGTGTCGCCACCACCACGGCGTGGTCCACCGGACCGGTTGGGCCATGCGGACCGTCGAGCACCAGTGGTTCGAGTTCACCACGCCCACCGGAGCGGTCCTGGGCTCCCAACGCCACGGCCGACCCATGCCGGCCGCGGCCTGAGCCCGTCCACCCCTCGAGGTGGACCTCCAGAAGGTTCCCGCCTACACGTCCTCGTCCACGCAGACGGACCGGGCGCGCACGACCGCGTACTCCAGGCCGTCGTCGAGACAGCTCCGCGCGTTCGGCTCCTCTCGGACGATGCGCGCGTCGTAACTGCCCTCGCACGACACGTTGTAGGCCATGTGGTCCGCCATCACCTTGACGCACTCGGAGTCGGCCACCATCGCAGGCGGAGCCGACGTCGCCGTCGGATCGGTCGCGCCCCGGCCGGCGTAGGCCGACGCCACGAAGATGATCAGCCCCACGATCACCATCGCCACCACCACGCCCCGGCGCAGCAACCAGAACTGCACTCCGCTCAGGTCCGGCTCCTCGTCGAGAGCGTCGACCTCGGCCGCCTCGGCCGCCTTGGCCCGGGCCAGCACCGCGTCCGGGTCGTCCGCGTCCCACCACTGACCGGACCCCGCGTCGCTCGCGCCCGGTCGACCGCTCGCACCAGCTCCCGCCGTTGATCCGGCACCGGCCCGCGTTCCGGAGCCGGACCCCGATGCGCCGGAGCCGCGCGGCACCAGCGTCCGGTCGTAGGCGGCCCGTTTGGCCGGATCCGACAGGGTCGTCCACGCGGCGTTGACCTCGCGCATGCGGCGCTCGGCCAGCTGGCGTTCGGCCTCGGTCACGCCGGCCTGGCGGTCGGGGTGCAGTCGGTACGCTAGCTGTCGGTACGACCCGCGGATCTCGGCGAGCGGCGCCGACTGCCGCACCCCGAGCACCTGGTAGTGGGTCCGTTCCGCCACCCCTGCATCTTGGCCCCGGCCCGCTCGCCGTGCCCCACCACCCCCGCAGCGGTCGACCCGTGCAGTGCTCGCCCTCGCCGTGGGGCACACGTCACACGGAACTCCGCCGCCGTCGCGCCCGCGATCTGGCTATCCTGAACCCCTATGGAGGTACTTCGGGGATCGAAAGACTTTTCGGGTGGCGGCCGTCGCTCCGACCGGACCCCCGGCACCCTCTCGTCGGCCTACTCCCAGCCTGCCTTCCGTCGCATCTGGTACGGCAACCTGGCGTCGAACATCGGCACCTGGATGCAGAACATCACCCTCGGCGTGCTGGCGTACCAGCTCACCGGCGAGGCCTGGTTCATCGGCGTCATCACCTTCGCCCAGCTCGGACCGATGCTCCTGCTGTCGCCCATCGGTGGCGCGCTCGCCGACCGCGTCGACCGCCGACGCCTCATGATCGCCATCGCCATCAGCCAGACCGTCCTGTCCATGGTCCTGGCCGTCGTCGCCCTGTCGGACCAGCCCAACCGGATCGCGCTGGTCCTCATCGTGTTCGGGATCGGGGTCGGCGCGTCGATCAACGGCCCGACCTTCTCGGCCATGCTCCCCGAGCTCGTCGGCCGAGACGACCTCCAGGGTGCAGTCGCCCTCAACTCGGCGGCCATGAACACCAGCCGGGTGGTCGGCCCGATCCTCGGCGGGTTCACCGCCGCGATCGGCGGCCCGGCGCTGGTGTTCGCCGCCAACGGACTCACCTACCTGTTCGTGGTCTGGGCCGTCGCCACCGTGCACGCCGACTTCAGCCCCAAGGGCCACTCCGGCACCTCGCCGTGGCGTCAGATCCATGAGGGTGTCGCCGCCGCCCGGGCCGACGGCGTCGTCACCCGGATCCTGATCACGATCTCCACCTTCTCGCTGTGCTCGCTCGTGTTCATCTACCAGATGCCCCTCATCGCCGAGGAGCGCCTGGGCATCGACGGCATCGCCTACACGCTGCTGTTCGCCTCGTTCGCTCTGGGCGCAGCCCTCGGAGCGATCTCGATGGGCACCGTCTTCTCCGAGCTGCCCCGCTCACGGATGTCGACCGGGAGCATCTGGGTGTTCGCCGCAGCTCTGGCGGTGTTCGGCCTCACCACCTCGACCTGGGTCGCCTTCCCCGCCGTCTTCGTCACCGGCGGCGCCTACTTCATCCTGGTGACCGCCCTGTCGACCACCCTTCAGCTGCGGGTCGACGACTCGGTCCGCGGCCGGGTGATGGGCCTGTGGATGATGGGCTGGGCCGGGCTGGTGCCCGTCGGCGGGCTGATCGCCGGTCCGGTCATCGACTCGATCGGCGAGGTGCCGGTCCTGCTGTTCGGGGCCCTGGTCGCCGCCGCGCTGGGGCTGCTCATCGACCTGGACGAGTCAGCGCCTCCGCCGCCCGTTCCAGGCCTGCCACTCGGCTCCCCTTGATCAGCACGACGTCGTCGGGGCCCAACTTCCCCAGGGCCCCGACGACGTCGTCGGCCGAGTCCACCGTCCAGGGTGACCCGTAGAGACCACAGCCCACGGCCAGGACCTCGACGCCCAGTTCGTCGGCCAGCTCGGCGATGCGTCGGTGCTCGGCCGGACCCTCGTCGCCCAACTCGGCCATCAGCCCCAGAACGGCGATGCGGCGCCCGGCGCCCGGAGCGGGCAGGGCCGCCACCGCAGCCAGCGCGGCCGCCATCGACGCCGGACCCGCGTTGTAGGCGTCGTTGAGCACCGTCGGGCCGCCGGGGACCCGCAGCAGCTCCATTCGCCACGGCGACGCCGGCGCCTCGGCCAGACCGGCGGCCACCTCCCGGGGGTCCACGCCCAGCCACAGCCCCACCGCGGCGGCAGCCAGCGCGTTGGTCACGTTGTGGGCTCCCCGCACGCCCAGGTGAACCTCGGTCGGCCCCCACGACGACCGGAGCGTGAACCGGGCGCGCAGCTCGTCGTCGAGCTCGACCGCCTCGGCATGGACCTCTCCCCCGGTTCCGAAGCTCAGCACCGGGGCGACGGTGTGGGCCGCCATCGCCGCGACGTTCGGATCGACCGCGTTGAGCACCGCCAGGCCGTCGGCGGGAAGGTGTTCGACCAGCTCCCGCTTGGCTCGGGCGATCTGGTCGATCGGACCCATCACCTCGGTGTGCACGCCCTCGACGACGGTCACCACGCCGATCGTGGGGCGGGCCATCTCGCAGAGGAACCGGATGTGGCCCGCGCCGCGTGCGCCCATCTCGATCACCGCCGCCTCGGTCCCGGCCGGGGCGTTGGCCAGCGTCAACGGGACGCCGAGCTCGTTGTTGAACGACTTCTCCGAGGCGACCGTGGCGAAGCGTCGGGCCAGGACGTTGGCGAGGAGGTCCTTGGTGGTGGTCTTGCCCACCGACCCCGTCACCCCGACCACCCGGGCCAGCCCTGTCCCGGCCAGCCCCACCCCGGCCGGCCCTGTCCCGTCCAGCCCGGCCCGGGCCAGCCGGGCGAGCGCCGCCAGGGCGTCGCGTACCGACGGGACGACCAGGACCGGCCCGGGCCATGGGCCGTCGGGTCCCGACTCACGCTCCACCAACGCCGCGGCAGCACCGGAGGCGAAGGCGGACGCGACGAAGTCGTGGCCGTCGCGCTCGGCGCTCAGCGCGGCGAAGAGCTGGCCGGGGCGCACCAACCGGGAGTCGATCGCCAGGCCGTCCACTGCTCCCCCACCGGCGTCGCCGCCGCTCAGCAGGGTCGCCCCCAACCGCTGCGCCAGGTCCCGGGCCTCGAACTCCACGGCCGGATGCTACGGCCCGGTCGGCGCCACCCCGGACAGCCCTCCCGGTCGACCGCTTGCGGCGTGCCAGACTCCAGCACCGTGAACCCGTCCGCAGAACCGCTGCCGGAGCGCATCCGCCTGGTCGTGCTGTTCGGTGGGCGATCCGCCGAGCACGACGTCAGCCGGGTGTCGGCCAGCCACGTGATGTCGGCCATCGACCCCGACCGCTACGAGGTGGTGCCCGTCGGCATCACCCGCGACGGTGACTGGCAGCTGGCCGAGGAGGCGGTGGCGCTGATGGCGGACCGTCGGTCGCTGCCGCCGTCGATCGACGTGGCCGGCCCCCGTGCCGATCCGCTGGCCCTGACGACCGCCGACACCGACGCGCGCCGCACCGTGGTCATCCCCGTGCTCCACGGACCGAACGGCGAGGACGGCACCGTCCAGGGCCTGCTCGAGCTGGCCGGCCTGCCGTACGTCGGCGCCGGCGTCCTCGGCTCCGCGGTTGCGATGGACAAGGTGATGGCCAAGACCATCCTCGACGCCCACGGGATCCCCCAGCCCCGCTGGCGGGCGGTCCACGTGAACGACCTGAGCGCCCCGGGTCTGGCCGAGGACCTGCTCGCCGAGCTGGGACCGGTGGTGTTCGTCAAGCCGGCGAACATGGGCTCGTCGATCGGCGTGTCGCGCGCCGACGACGTCGACTCCGTGCTCGAAGCGCTCGCCACCGCGGCGCGATACGACGAGCTGCTGGTCGTCGAGGAGGGCATCGGCTCGCCCACCGAACGGGTCCGCGAGCTCGAGTGCGGGGTGCTGGGCAACCTGTCGCCGCGGGCGTCGGTGGTCGGCGAGATCGTCCCCGCCGCGGACTTCTACGACTACGAGGACAAGTACGCCGACGGCAAGGCCCTCACCGTCATCCCCGCCGAGATCGACGACGAGACCTCGCGGACGGTCCGGGAGCTGGCGGTGCACACGTTCCGGGCGCTGCGAGCCGAGGGCATGGCCCGCGTCGACATGTTCCTGACGCCGGCCTCGGACCCGGCGGGTTCGCGACTGCTGGTCAACGAGATCAACACGCTGCCCGGCTTCACCCCGATCTCGATGTTCCCGATGCTGTGGCGGGCGTCGGGACTGGAGTACCCGCAGCTGATCGACGAGCTGGTCCGCCTGGCGCTGGAGCGCCACGACCGCCGCTCCCGCTTCGAGACCGGACGATGAGCATGGCGGCACCCTCCGGCCTCCGTGCCGACGCCCTGTCCCTGCGCCCCGGGTCTGCCAGCGCAGCCCCCTGTCTGCTAGTGAAGCGGCCGTGATCGTCGACGGTCTGGCCGGCACGCGGATCTTCGTCACCGGCGCGACCGGCTTCGTCGGCACCGCGCTGGTCGAGCGACTGCTGCGCTGCGTGCCCGACGTGCAGCTCACGTTGCTGATCCGCGACGGTCGCCGCACCACCGCCCAGCGGCGCCTGGAGCGCGAGGTGCTGCGCAACGACTGCTTCGACCGGTTGCGCGGCGAGCTCGGAGCCGACGGCTTCGCCGAGGTGGCGGCGCGGGTCCGGGCGGTCAGCGGCGACGTCGGCTCCGACGGGCTCGGCCTCGACGACGACGGACGGGCCGCGCTGTCCGAGGTCGACGTGGTGATCCACTCGGCCGCGACCGTGGCGTTCGACTCGCCGCTCGACCGCGCGGTCGAGATCAACCTGATGGGCCCGGTGCGCATCGCCGAGACGTTGGCCCGGCTCGGGGCGTCACCTCACCTGGTCGCGGTCAGCACGTGCTACGTGGCCGGAAACCGCCGCGGTGCGGCGCCGGAGGAGCCGGTCACCGCCAACCCGTTCTTCGCGGATCTGGACTGGCGGGCCGAGGTCGACGCGGCACGACGCACCCGGGCCGATGTGGATGCCGAGAGCCGCACCCCCGAACGCCTCGACGAGTTCCGGGCGCGTGCCCGCTCCGAGCTCGGCCCGGCCGGCGGGCCGTTGATCGCCGAGCGCACCGAGAGCCTGCGCAAGGACTGGGTACACGACCGCATGGTCACCTTCGGTCGGTCCCGGGCCACCTCGGTCGGCTGGCCCGACGCCTACGCGTTCACCAAGGCGCTGGGCGAGGTCGCCCTCACCCGCACCCTCGACCGGGTCCGCTCCGAGGGCGGCCCTGACATCGGCTGCACGATCGTGCGCCCGTCGATCATCGAGTCCGCGCTGGCCGAGCCCCGCCCCGGCTGGATCCGCGGCTTCCGCATGGCCGAGCCGATCATCCTCAGCTACGCCCGGGGCCTGCTGCGAGAGTTCCCCGGGGTGCCCGAAGGCGTGATCGACGTCATCCCCGTCGACCTGGTCGTCGCCGCCATCATCGCGGCAGCAGCCGAGGGAGCGGCAGCAGCCGAGGGAGCTGCCGCGGCCGATTCGCCCGGGATCGTGCAGGTCGCGACCGGCGACGCCAACCCGCTGCGGTACCAGCAGCTGGTCGACCGGGTGCGGGACTGGTTCACCGAACGGCCGCTGTACGACCGCAACGGCCAGCCGATCGTGGTGCCCGACTGGACCTTCCCCGGCCGGGGTCGGGTCGAGGGCCAGCTGCGACGGGCCACCTCGGTGCTCGAACGCGCCGAACGGGTCGTCGCCGCCCTGCCGCTGCGGGGCACCGCGGCGCAGTGGGGAGCCGGGATCGAGGAGAAGCGCGAGCAGGCCCGCCGGGCGTTGTCCTACGTCGAGCTGTACGGCGCCTACACCGAGTGCGAGGCGGTCTACGGGGTGCAGCGGCTGGCCGAGCTCGACTCCCGCCTGTCGGCCGAGGACCACGAGATGTTCACCCTCGACCCGCGGGTGATCGACTGGGACCGCTACATCACCGAGGTCCACCTGCCCTCGGTCGTCGCCCACGGACGGGCCCGCTCGTCGCCGTCCAAGCGCTCCGCCACCGCCCGCACCGACCGCCTGCGGGCCCAGGTGCTGGCGCCGGAACGCCAGATGGCGGTGTTCGACCTCGAGAACACGATCATCGCCTCCAACGTGGTCGCCACCTACTCCTGGCTGGCCACCCGGCGCCTCGGCACCGCGGACCGGGTCCGCTTCATCGGACGCACCCTGCTCGAGGCACCGGCCCTGCTCGCCCAGGACCGCAAGGACCGATCCGACTTCCTGCGGGCGTTCTACCGCCGCTACGAAGGCGCTCCGGTCGAGGAGCTGCGACAGGACGCGGTCGAGCACTTCAGCGACCTGCTGCTGACCCGCTCGTTCCCCGACGCGGTGCGGCGGGTGCGCCGCCACCGCGAGCTCGGCCACACCACGGTGCTGATCACCGGCGCGCTCGACATCGCCATCGAGCCGCTCACACCGCTGTTCGACCACGTGGTCTGCGCCCGCCTCGGCACCCGGGTCGAGTCGACCCGCTCCGGGCCGACCGAGGTGCTGACCGGCCACCTCGAGGAGGTCCCCCCCACCGCCGAGGCCCGGGCCCGCATCATCGTCGACCTGTGCTCGGAGCTCGACCTGGATCCCCGCGAGGCGGTCGCGTACGCGGACTCGTCGTCGGACCTGCCCATGCTCGAGGCCGTCGGGTTCCCGGTCGCGGTCAACCCCGAACCCCGGCTGGCGTCGATCGCCCGCAAGCGGGGATGGCTGGTCGAGGACTTCGGGTCGGACTTCGGCCACAAGGTGCTCCCGATGGGTCCGGCCTGGCGGGAACGACGCACCGCCCGGAGGCTCGCGTGAGGGCGCTGCGCTTCGAGCGTGACGTCGTCCGCTTCGGCGCGGCGCGGCTCGCCTCGGGTCTGCGGCCCGGGGCGGGGTCGAGGTGGGGGCCGCTGGAGCTGGTCACCGACGACGAACCCGACCTCCCCGGCCCGGACTGGGTGCGCCTGTCACCTCGGCTGGCCGGGATCTGCGGCTCGGACCTGGCGACGGTCGACGGCCGCTCGTCACGGTGGTTCGAGCCGATCGTGTCGTTCCCGTTCGTGCCCGGCCACGAGGTCGTCGCCGACCTGGTCCCCGACGGGTCGACCGCCGCCACGACCGACGCCACGACCGACGCCACGGCCGACGGCGCACCCTCCCGGGTGGTGCTCGAACCAGTGCTCGGCTGCGTCACCCGGGGGATCTCGCCGGTGTGCCCGGCGTGCGCCGAGGGCCGGCTCGGCAACTGCGAGCACCTGGCCCACGGCGACCTCGACGCAGGACTGCAGACCGGCTACTGCTGCGACACCGGTGGAGGCTGGTCCACCTCGATGGTGGCGCACCCCAGCCAACTGCACGCGGTGCCCGACGACATGACCGACCAGGCCGCGGTGCTGGTCGAGCCCACCGCGTGCGCGGTCCACGGAGCGATGCGGGCACGGGTCCGCCCCGGCGACACCGTCGCGATCATCGGGGCCGGCACCCTCGGACTGCTCACCCTGGCCGCGCTGGCGCGCTTCGCGCCCGAGTGCAGCACCGTGATCGGCGCCAAGCACCCGCACCAACGCGACCTGGCCCGGGCGCTCGGCGCGACCGTGGTCTGCGAGCCCGGCGAGCTGGCCCGCGCCGTCCGGCGCCGCACCGGCACACAGGTCCTCGGCACGAACGGCACGCACGGCACCTCGACGTCGCGGCTGACCGGCGGTGCGGACGTGACGATCGACTGCGTCGGCTCGGCCGACAGCCTGGCCACTGGGCTCGCCGTCACCCGACCGACCGGTCGGGTGGTGATGATCGGGATGCCCGGCGTGGTCCGCGCCGACCTGACGCCGCTGTGGCAGCGCGAGATCGAGCTGGTCGGCGCGTACGCCTACGGCACCGAGCACCCCGTGGATGCCGACGGGGCCCCGACCGGCGAATCGAGACGTACCTTCGACATGGCCTTCGAGCTGGTCCGCCAGGCGGACCTGGGTCGGCTCGTGTCGGCCACCTACCCGCTCGAGCGTGCCGACGACGCCATCGCGCATGCGGCCGAAGCCGGCCGCCGTGGCGCGGTCAAGATCGCCTTCGACCTCCGTCAACAGGCTCCGCGCCCGACCAGCACACGCCCGACCCGCACACGCCCGCCCTCGGCAAGGAACTGACTGTGGCCTCCCCCTCCTCCCGTCCCCGACGTCCGACCCGCGGCAGCTCACGCCCGGCTCCCCGTCCCGGGCTGGTCCTCGACGTCGACCGCTCCACTCCCCCGGTGCTGTTCCACCACGGCGAGCAGCTCCGACTCGAGAAGCTCCCCGCCGAGCGCAGCAGGATCATCTATCCGCCCGAACCGCTGCCGGGTCTCGACGATCCCGACCAGGCGATCCGCGACGCGCTGGAGAACCCGATCGACTCCGAGCCGCTCTCGGCTCTGCTGTTCGCCGACATGCGCCTGACGATCGCCTTCGACGACATCTCGCTGCCGCTGCCGCAGATGCGCCGACCCGACATCCGCCAGCGGGTGATCGAGGCCGTGCTCGACCTGGCCGCTGAGGCCGGCGTGACCGACGTCCACCTCATCGCCGCGCTCGCGCTGCACCGCCGGATGACCGAGGACGAGCTGCGCCACGCCGTCGGGGACCGCGTGTACGACTCGTTCGCGCCGAGGGGTCAGCTCTACAACCACGACGCCGAGGACCCCGACGGCATGACCCTGGTCGGCACCACGCGTCACGGCGAGGAGGTGCAGATCTCCACCCGGGCGGCCACGTCGGACCTGATCGTGTACGTCAACATCAACCTGGTGTCGATGGACGGCGGCTGGAAGTCGACCGCGACCGGCCTGTCGGGCTACCAGGCGCTGCGCCACCACCACAACGTGCACACGATGCGGGCGTCGCGCAGCTTCATGGACCGCGAGAGCTCCGAGCTGCACCGCAGCAACTGGCGCCAGGGCGAGGTGCTGCGCGACGCGGGCATCAAGGTGTTCCAGATCGAGACCACGGTCAACAACGACCTCTACGGCGACGGGCCGCTGAAGGTGCTGGCCAAGCGCGAGTGGGAGTGGACCACCCGCGACCGCGCCACGTTCATGGCCGCCAAGGCGGGCCTCGACCGCCTGTCACCCACACAGCGACGCAAGGTCCTGCACGGGTGGCGGGCGCCGTACGCCATGACGTCGGTGCAGGCCGGCGAGGTGGAGGCCGTCCACGAGGTGACGACCCGCCACGTGTACGACCAGCAGCTGGTGCCCGTCGAGGGCCAGACCGACATCCTGGCGTTGGGCCTTCCCTACATCTGCCCCTACAACGTGAACTCGATCATGAACCCGATCCTGGTCATGTGCCTGGGGCTGGGGTACTTCTTCAACCTCTACAAGGGTCGGCCGCTGGTGCGCGAGGGCGGGGTGCTGATCATGAGCCACCCGACCACGCCCGAGTTCCACCCGGTGCACCACCCGAGCTACATCGACTTCTTCGAAGAGGTGCTGGCCGAGACCACCGACCCGCTGGTCATGGAGGCGCAGTTCGAGGAGCGCTTCGCCACCGACGAGTGGTACCGGCACCTGTACCGCACCAGCCACGCCTACCACGGGGTGCACCCGTTCTACATGTGGTACTGGGGCAGCCACGCCCTGGAGCACCTCGGCGGCGTGGTCGTCGTCGGCGGCGATCCGGCCACCGTGCGTCGGCTGGGCTTCCGGCCGGCGTCGACCATGTCGGACGCCCTCGAGATCGCGTCGGACGTGGTCGGTCGGCAGCCGACGATCACCTACTTCAAGAACCCGCCGCTGTCGATGGTCGACGTGACGTGACGGTGCACCGGTGAACATCGACGACCTGCGCCCGGGACGGCTGGTGGCCCGACTGGGCTTCCCGTTCACCGCCGCTCCCACCCCGCCGGGGGTGGAGCCGCCGGTGGAGCCGAACCGCCTGGGCGACCGCTACGACACCGACTGGGCGCGCCGGCCGCTGGCCCGCACCACCCGCCAGGCCGTCATCCGCACCATCGGCCGGGTCGGCACCGCGGCGCTGGCACGCCCGAGCGTCGCCGGCGTCGACCGCCTCGACGGGCTGGACTCGAACGTGATCTTCGTGGCCAACCACCACAGCCACGTCGACACCCCGGTGCTGCTCACCCACATCCCGCGCCCGTGGCGCGACGAGCTGGTGGTCGCCGCCGCCGCCGACCACTTCTACGACACCCGACCCAAGGCGGCGCTCATCTCGTGGGCGTACGGAGCGATCCCGATGGAGCGCAAGAAGGTCAGCCGCCGCTCCGCCGACACCGCGGCGGGCCTGCTCGACGACGGCTGGTCGCTGCTCATCTTCCCCGAGGGCGGCCGCAGCCCCGACGGCTGGGGCCAACCCCACAAGGGCGGAGCGGCCTACCTGGCGGTCCGGGTCGGCGTGCCGGTCGTGCCGGTGCACCTCGACGGAACCGGCCTGATCCTGCCCAAGGGGTCCAACACGCCGCGTCCGGGGAAGGTGCGCGTCAACTTCGGGGCGCCGCTGCGGCCCACCGACGGCGAGGACGCCCGTCGCTTCGCAATGAGGCTCGAAGCCGCCGTGTCGGAGCTGGCCGACGAGTCGAGCGGCGACTGGTTCTCGGCCCGGCTGCGTGCGCACGCGGGCGACACCCCCGGGCTGCAGGGACCGGACGACAGCTGGATCCGCGACTGGCGCTCGCCGGACCGTCGCCCTCGGCTCACCGACACCGATCGGCGATGGAGCTCCGGCAGAACACGGTGAACTCGCCGAACCGACCCGCGTCGTACCAGGCCGGTTCACGCAGCTCGTCGGTCAACGGCCGCTCGGTCTCCCACACGATCACGTCCGGCTCCGCGCGCCCGAGGGCGTCACGCCACCCGTCGGTCAGGTCCTGCAGCGCGGCGTAGTCCAGCAGGGCGTCGGTGCCGGGTCGGTCGTCGACGAAGGTGTTGGCCCGGTCCTCGAAGCGCCAATCCAGGTAGTTGCCGACGTAGTCGTGGCTGGTGACCTTCACCTCGCCGTCGCCGACCAGGCCGCGCTCGGCGAGCCAGTCGACCGCCGTCACCGGGTAGCGGGTCAGGTCGTAGGCCGGGCTCGCCACGCTCCACAGGACCGCGACCACGCCGAGCAGCGCGCCGATCCCGGCGAGCACCCGAGGGACGCCGCCGGAGGGCAGCGGCAGGCCACGCAGCCCCCGGAGGCCCATCGCCACCCACGGGACCAGGGTGATCACCGCCAGGGGCAGGAGTCGACCGGCCGACAGTCCCATGGCCACCAGCCCGACCGCGCCGATGAGCACCCCGATCCGGCGCTGACCGTCGGTGCCGTCCGGACCCTGGCGGAGACCGAGCGCTGCGAACAGGGCGACCAGCCCCATGGCGATCAGCAGCCAGGTGAGCGGGTGATCGAAGCCGGCGGGCTTCCACTCGACGTAGTTGGCGATCGCCCGTCGGGCCCGCTCGTCGCCGAGTTGCTCGAGCGGCAGCATCACCGTCTCGAACGGGCGGGGCTGGAGGAGCCCGCCGAGCAGCACGCCGCCGAGCGCCCCGGCGAGCCAGCCGACCCGTCGGGTCCCGATCCGGCGCTCGTCGAGCACCTGGGCCACGACCAGCAGCGCCAGCACGGCGAGCCCGTAGAACCACGTGCCGTGCACGTCGACCCACAGGGCGAACACCGGCACCAACCACCAGCCGGAGCGCCGCTCGGTGGCGACGAGCACCGTCAGCGCCAGGAACAGGTAGCCGGGCAACTGCGGCCGGGCGTTCACGAACGGCATCAGTGTGATCACCACGCACGCGGCGGGCAGCACGACCGACAGCAGAGTGCGCTCCCCTCCCGTCACCGGTCGGGTGAGGCGCACCACGACCAGGCCCAGCGCCCCGGCCAGGGCCGCGGTCAGCACGCGCAGGCCGGGGCCACCGGCGACGGCATCGACGCCGCCGAGCACCACCGACCAGAGCCAGCTCGGAATCGGGAACTCAGCCGATCCCGGGTAGATGCGTGCCGAGTACAGGAACGGGTTGGTGCTCGGCACCCCCTGTTCCAGGATCAGCCGGCCGGTCGCCAGGTGGGTCAGGAAGCTGTTGTCGGCGAGCGGCCGGGCGGCCACGAACGCCAGGAAGCCGGCCACCAGCACGCCGAGGCCGCCATCGGGCCAACCCCGGGGCACCGGGGCGTCGCCCGGCACGTCCTGATCCGGGAGACAATCCGTCCCGCCCGCGGGGCGGGTCGCGGTCACAGGCTCTCGCGGATGTTCATGATCGCCGGACCGAGGACCACGACGAACAGGGCCGGGAAGATGCAGAACACCATCGGGATGAGCATCTTGACCGGCGCCTTCTGGGCCCGCTCCTGGGCGAGCTGGCGCCGCTTGATGCGCATCTCGTCGGCCTGGCCACGCAGCACGCGACCGATCGACACGCCGAACTGGTCGGCCTGGATGATGGCCATCACGAACGACCGGAGCTCAGGGACGTTGCATCGCTCGTCCATGGCCCGCATGGCATCGGAGCGCGACGCGCCGGCCCGGGTCTCGCCCAGCATCCGGGAGAACTCATCGGACAGGGAACCGGGCACCGAGTTGACCACCCGGTCGATCGCCTGCTCGAAGCCCAGGCCCGCCTCGACCGAGATCGTCAGCAGATCCATCACGTCGGGAAGTGTGATCTGGATCTCGTGCTGACGCTCCTCGACCTGGCGGTTGAGGATGCTGTCGGGACCGAGGACGAGAGCGAGGATGAGCAGTCCGGGCACCGCCAGACGCAGCGAGCCGCTGAGTCCGAGGATGTTGAAGACGAACAGCAGGACGAACACCAGCACGGCGACGCCGATGGTGACCACCCGGATACCCAGGAACCGATCGACGGCGGCCTGATCGGCCTTGCCGGCGTAGACCAGCTTCTGCTTGACCTTCTCGACGTAGCCCACCGGGGTGAACCGTCGGCCGAGACCGGTGACCCCCTCGACGAGTGGGCCGATGGCACGGTCCTTGAGCGGGGCCAGCATCTGCTTGTCGCGCTGGTTCTCGACCTCGTAGCCGTCGAGCTGGCGCAGGGCCTCGCGCACGACCTGACGCTCGTCGAGCTGGCTGAGGACCGCCCACACGGCGACACCGACGGCGCCGGCGATCAGGAGGACGGACAGGAACAGGATCGGCGACATCTCGTCACACCTCGATCGTGATGATCTTCTTCATCCAGGCGAACCCGATGAGCATCGAGACCAGACCCAGACCCAACAGGATGTAGCCCAGTCCGGGCGTCATGAGCTTCTGCATGTAGGCGGGGTTGATCGCCCACATGACCAGCCCCAGCGCCGGGGGCAGGAAGCCGAGGACGATGGCGCTCATCTTCCCCTCGGCGGTGAGCGTGGCGACGTCACGACGCAGGCGCTCACGCTGCGTCATGGTCTCGGCCACGGTGACGAGCAGCTCGGCCAGGTTGCCTCCGACCTCGCGTTGGATGCGGATGGCCATGACCGCCCAGCTGAAGTCGTCGCTCTTCATGCGATCAGCGACGGACTCGAGCGCCTCGTCGAGGGGACGGCCCAGGCGGGTCTCGGTGACGACCCGGCGCAGCTCGCGGCCCATCGGATCGGGGATCTCGGTCGACACCGCCTCGAAGCCCTGGCCGATCGAGTACCCGGCCCGCAGGGTTCCCGCCATGAGGGTCAGCGTGTCGGGAAGCTGCTGCTCGAACGCCCGACAGCGTCGCCGCACGGCGATGCTCAGCACCGCCCGCGGGATGAGCACCGCGGCGGCGGCCACGATGAGGACGGGAATCAGGCTCCGGGTGAGGGCGAAGGTCAGAAGCGAGAGCAGCAGGACTCCGACGGAGAGGAAGAACAACGCCTCGGCGCCCCGCAGCGGCAGGTTGGCCCGCTCCAGGTCTCCTTCGAGCTTCTCGAGGACGCCGCGCTTCTGGGCGACGTCGCCGGTGAACTCGACGGCTCGCTGGATGATCGGCACCGTCGTGTGCGAGCTGTCGGCCGGGTCGTCGGCATCCTCGTCGGCCTCGCCGTAGGGGTCCTCGTAGACCTTGAGGCGGCGGTTGAGGTTGTCCGAGCTGGGCAGGACCATGTTGAGCAGGGTCCAGATGAACAGGGCGACCGCACCGAAGCCGATCAGCACGATCAGGATGAGGCCCAGCGGGTTGCCGAGGATGCGTTCGGTGATCGACGGGCTCACCGCCTCGGGCGGCGCCAGGTTGGCTGCTCCGCTCTTGGTGGTGCCCGGGACGTAGGCGACGGTGGTCGACAGCTTCCCCGCCGAGACGGTCAGGTTGGTGCTGGAGGAGGACCCGGTCGACGGGTAGCGGAGGACGAAGCGGCCTTGCAGCTGCACGGCCAGCGAGTCGACGGCCTCGTCGAGGCCCTCTTCGTCAGCTGCCATCGTCACCGAGCCGCCGAGGCTGGCGACCATGTTGTCGATCGCCTCGAGGTCGGCGCCGCGGGGGATGACCACGGCGTTGAGCTGGGCGCCCGCCTGGGACATGGCCCCTTGGGCGGTCGCGGCGGTGGCGGTGCCGACCTGTGGGGTCGACGCCGAGAACAGGATGATGTTCTGCTGGGCCGATCCGTCGCTCCCGATGATGTCCGCAGCACGGACGAGACCGTCCCAGGTGAGCGACGCCCCGACCGGTTCGACGTCGTCGAGGGCGGTCTGGAAGGCCTCGGCCGAGGTGGTGCTGCCGATCGCCACCGACGCTCCCCCTCCGGTGGTCACCAACGCCAGGGAGCGGGTGATCCCCTTGCCGGGCAGCAGCGGGGCGAGCGACTGCTTTGCCAGCTGGACCGTCGCGTTGCCGAGCGAGGCCGAGTTGTCGAGCACGACGACGGCGTCGAGCGGCAGGTCGGAGCCCGCCACCACGTCCGCGGCCACGTCCTTGCCGTTGACCTTTGCCCGCAGCCGCTGGGCGTCGCCGCCCACCAGGTTGCCGAAGGCGTTGACCTCGTCGCCGCGGGCGTCGACCTTCTGCACCGTCAACGACGGCGGCGGATCCTCGGCCGCTCCGGCGGACCCGACGACTCCGACGACGCCGAACAGGCACGCCGCGGCCGCGAGTCCGACCATCAGCGCCCCGAGTCGCGACCGGGGGTTGCGCATCGCGCTCACCGGCCGGTCACCGCCTTGCGACCGCCGTCGCGGGCGAAGACCTCCGGGCCCAGGCGGATGCCCTGGTCGGCGAGCTTCTCGGCGAACTTGGGTCGGACCCCGGTGGCCTGGAGCTGACCGCGGTAGCGGCCGTTCTCGTCGACGCCGGCACCGAAGTCGAACAGGAAGACGTCCTGGAGGGTGATCACGTCGCCCTCCATTCCCTGCACCTCGGTGATGTGGGTGACCCGGCGGGTGCCGTCACGGAGACGGGACAGCTGGACGATGACGTCGATGGCCGAGGCCATCTGCTCCCGGATCGCCCGCACCGGCAGGTCGAAGCCGGCCATGAGGACCAGCGTCTCCAGGCGGGCCAGGGTGTCTCGGGGGCTGTTGGCGTGCACCGTGGTCAGCGACCCGTCGTGGCCTGTGTTCATGGCCTGGAGCATGTCGAGCGCCTCACCGGAACGGCACTCGCCGACCACGATCCGGTCGGGCCGCATGCGGAGGCAGTTCTTGACGAGGTCGCGGATGGTGACCTCACCGCGGCCCTCGACGTTGGGCGGTCGGGACTCCATGCACAGGACGTGCTCCTGGTGCAGCTGGAGCTCCTTGGCGTCCTCGACGGTGATGATGCGCTCGTCCTCGGGGATGAACGACGACAGCACGTTGAGCATGGTCGTCTTGCCGGTGCCGGTACCGCCGGCGACGATCACGTTCAGCTTGCCGACGATGCAGGCCTGCAGGAAGCGGGCCGAATGCGCGTTGAGCGATCCGAAGCGGATCAGGTCGTCGATCTGCAGCGGGTCGGTGGCGAACTTCCGGATGGTGAGGAAGGGGCCGCCGATCGACAGCGGTGAGATCACCGCGTTGACGCGGGAGCCGTCGGGCAGGCGGGCATCGACCATCGGGGTCGACTCGTCCACCCGGCGTCCGACCTCGGAGACGATCTTGTCGATCACCCTCCGCACGTGATCGGAGTCGATGAAGCGGATCGACTCGTCCTTGGTCAGCTTGCCGCTGCGCTCGACGAAGACCAGGTCGGGTCCGTTGACCATGACCTCGGTGACGTCCTCGTCACGCAGCAGCTTGTCGATCGGCCCGTAGCCCAGGATGTCGTCGCTGACGTCCTGGATGAGCTGCGCCTTGTCGGCCGCCGACAGCGGCACGCGCTCGGCCGCGATGGCGGCGTGGAGCTGCTCGTGGACCCGCCGGCGAAGGTCCTGCTCCGACAGGCGCCGGTCGAACAGGATCGGGCCGAGCTCGTCGATGAGCTGCTGGTGGATCCGGTGGCGCAGCTCGTTGAGGGCAGGGTCGCGACGGGGTGCCGGGGCCGGCTGGGCCGGTCGCGCCGGGCCGCCGGGTGCACCGGCACCCGCGCCGGGAGGGACCTTCGCCGGAGGCTGACCCGCGGCGGACTGACCGGGCTGACCCGGCTTGGGCGGGACCGGCGGCCCGCCCTGCTGTTCGTTGATCCGCTGGTACAGGGACACCGTTGCACTCCCTCTGCTGGTTCGGTCCGGCTGGCTGGCTGTCGGGCTGGCTGTCGGGCTGGCTGGCTGGCTGTCGGGCTGGCTGTCGGGCGCGGACCTCAGCGCCGCCGTCGGGCGGCGACGTCCGCGGGGATGAACTGGTCGGCGAGCTGCTGGATGGCCCGGCTGACCCCGGACTTGGGGGCGTGCATGACCACCGGCTCGCCCTTGTTGACCGCCTGCGGCACGCAGATGTCGCTGGGGATCAACACGTCGGCCTTGACCTGCAGGGTCCGCTCCACCTCGCCCACGTCGAGCTTGACCTTGCTGTTGGCCCGGTTGAGCACCAGCAGCAGCTTCTCCATCGGGGTGTTGAGGAGCCGCAGGGTCTGCAGACCGATCTTGACGTTCTTGATGTTCGGGATGTCCATGCCCGCCACGAGCAGCACCCGGTCCGACGCCTCGACCAGGCCGAGCACGACGTCGTTGAAGTACGCGGGGGTGTCGACGATCACGTAGGCGCAGAACGACCGCAGCATCTCGACGATGGCGACCATCTCCGTCGCCCCCACCTGGTCGGCGAAGGCGGGCTCGAGCGGGGCGGGCATCACCCGCAGGCCCGAGGGCTCGTGGGTGACCAGCAGGCTCTCGAGCAGCGGCGGGTCCATGCGGTCGAGGACCGACACGGCGTCGACGATCGTGTGGTGCGGCGTCAGCTTGAGCATCACCGCGACGTCGCCGAACTGGAGGTCGGCGTCGACGAGGCACACCGGCTGGTCCGAGCGCCGGGCCAGCTCGACCGCGAGTGACGTCGACAGCATCGACTTGCCCGCGCCGCCCTTGGTGGAGAACACGGTGATGACCTGGCCGTCGACGCTCGGCAGGGGCTCCACCTCGTCGGGCACCGGGGTCGACGGCACCGGCATCGACGCGCTGCGGGGGGCCTGGTCGAGCGACATGGCGACCCGCTGCACCGCCTGGGCGAGCGCTCCGGACTCACCGGTGAGGGCGAGCACGTCACGCACCCCGGCCCGCAGGGCGACCTGCAGGAGCTGGGTGGAGAGCTCGTCGACGACCAGGATGGTGGCGAGCAGCGGGTACTCGCGCTGGACCTGCTCGCTCACGAGCAGGGTGTGCTCGTCGCTGCAGGACGGACCCAGGACGGCCACCACGGGGACGGCGCCGGTCAGACGGGCCGAGAGCTCCTCGACCGTGCTGAACGGGGTGACGCCGTCGCCCAGGAGCCCCATGATCCGTTCCCGGGTGGGGACGTGGGACTCGACGACGGCGACCGACACCCGGATGGTGGGTTGGGTCACCTCGGAGGTCACGGCGAAGTCGGTCACTGTCCGGTCGCCGCCTCTGCCGGGTACGGCGACACGCCGGCCTCGCCGGGGAGGGCGGGCAGGTTGTTGGTGAACGGGATCGGAACCGGCGTGTAGTCGGGCCGGTTCAGGGTCAGGTAGAGGCTGGCGTCACGCAGCGACGCCAGCAGCTGCGCCTGCTGCGGCGGCAGCTGGACGGTGATGAGCGGGGAGGTTGCCGGCGGGGCGGTGGTGGCGGTGGTGTCGCCGCCCTCGGGGGTCGACGCCGCGGCGACCGGCTGGCCGAGCGACTGGCCGACCGCCAGGACCTTCACGCCCTGGAACAGGTAGCTCGACGGCGTGCCGAGCTGCACCGCTCCACCGCCGGCCGGGGTGTTCTGACGCTGCAGCGAGCACGTGTCGGACTCACCCTCGGCACCGCCGCCGGTGGCCACGCCGCAGTAGTTGGCGAGGATGTTGATGTTGTCGCCGGGCTGGACCAGGCCGGCGACGCCGGCAGCCTCGTCCACGGTGATCGTGATGGCGACGTTGCCCTTGTCGAGGCTGGCCGACTTGGAGCCGTTGAGGGCAGTGGCGGGCACGAACATCGAGGCGGTGATGACCTCGCCGCCGCCGAGGTCGACCGCCGCGACCTGGCCCTGGATGTCGGCGAAGCGCCGGACCGGGTTGGCCGGGAGGTCCTCGCGGCGACGCTTCTCCATGGCCAGCTGCTGACCCTGGATGGCGGCGTCGCTGCTCGACCCCTTGGCGATCGGTCCGGTGGCCACGACCACCTCGACCATCTGGCCGGCTTCGTCGGAGCGGTTCTCCACTCCGCGGACGTAGCTGAGGGTCAGGAAGGCGGCGAGCGCCCCGATGACCACTGCTCCGATGAGGATCAACGTTCTGCGTGAACTCACTTGACTCCGCTCCGTGGGCGTAGGGACGACGCTCCCGGACCCGACGGTCGGGGGCCACCGAGCCGGGTCGTCCCGACTCCGCGGCACCCGAGGCGCAGCGTCCGTTCGTCAATCACTCGGCCGAAAGCGGGCGGGCCTGAACCTTTTGGACCATTTCCTGGGTCGGGTGTCCCGGTGGACATGGGCCGGCGGTCGTGCCCGGACGCGCCACGGACGCGCCACGGCCCCCGATCGGGGCCCGTGGGTGATCGGATCGGATGTGATCGTGTGGGCGGGGCGTCCGCCTCAGCTCTCGGCGGTGGGCCCGTCCTCGGAGGCGTCGACCTCGACGTCGGCCTCGACCTGCGCCGCGGCCTCGACCGCACCCTCGGCGTCGGCCTCGGGCGTGCCGAAGCCCTGCTCGGCGTAGTACTGCTCCCAGGCCTCCTGGCCCTCGGTGGTCTCGTCGCCGACCGGCTGGCCGATGTAGTTGCCCTCGGCGTCGTAGTTCTGCTCGCCGAAGTGCTCCTGGTACTCGGCGGCCACGATGCCGCCCTCGGCGGCCTGCTTGATCGACAGGCTGATTCGGCGACGGTCGAGGTCCAGGTCGATGATCTTGACCCAGAGCTCCTCGCCGGGGGTGACGACCTGCTCGGGCAGGTCGACGTGGTGCGCCGACATCTCCGAGATGTGGACCAGGCCCTCGATGCCGTCGCCGACCTGGATGAAGGCGCCGAACGGCACGAGCTTGGTGACCCGGCCGTAGACCAGCTCGCCGACCTGGTGGTTGGAGGCGAACTCCTGCCACGGGTCCTGCTGGGTGGCCTTGAGCGACAGCGAGATGCGCTCGCGGTCGAGGTCGACCTCGAGCACCTCGACCTCGACCTCGTCGCCGACGGCGACGACCGAGCCGGGGTGGTCGACGTGCTTCCAGGACAGCTCCGAGACGTGGATGAGGCCGTCCATGCCGCCGAGGTCGACGAAGGCGCCGAAGTTGACGACGCTGGAGACCACGCCCTTGCGACGCTCGCCGGGCTTGAGGTTGGCCAGGAAGTCCTCGCGCTGCTCCTTCTGGGTCTCCTCGAGCCAGGCCCGACGGGACAGCACGACGTTGTTGCGGTTCTTGTCGAGCTCGATGATCTTGGCCTCGAGGCTGCGGCCCACGTAGGGCTGCAGGTCCCGGACCCGGCGCAGCTCGACCAGCGAGGCGGGAAGGAAGCCGCGGAGGCCGATGTCGATGATCAGGCCGCCCTTGACGACCTCGATGACCGGACCGGAGACGACACCCTCGTCCTCCTTGATCTTCTCGATCGTGCCCCACGCCCGCTCGTACTGGGCCCGCTTCTTGGACAGGATCAGGCGGCCTTCCTTGTCCTCCTTCTGGAGGACGAGCGCCTCGACCTCGTCGCCGATGGAGACGACCTCGTTGGGGTCGACCTCGTTGCGGATCGACAGCTCGCGGTTGGGGATGACGCCCTCGGACTTGTAGCCGATGTCGAGCAGCACCTCGTCGCGGTCGACCTTGACCACCGTGCCGGTCACCAGCTGGCCGTCCTCGACGTCGACCATGGTCGCGGCCATGGCCTCGTCCAGGGACATGCCACCGAGGTCGTCCTCGATGATCTGGCGGGGTGTGTAGTCGGCGATGGCGGAGTCGGACACGTTGAGCTGCTTCTTCTCGGGGGCGCGACGCGCCCATGGATGGAACGTGCCACCCTACCCGAGCGCCCCCGACCCCCGAAAGACGCCCTCCCCCACCCGCCACCCCGCGTTCTGACGACAAGTCACGACACGGGCGGTACTCAACTGTCATGGGAATGCCAGCCCGACGTCGCGGAGGCGGGCCTCGTAGACGAGCCGCAGACGACGGGCCGTCCCCTCGGGGTCGCCGTGGAGGTGCTCCCACAGCAAGCGGGTGGTCTGGTAGCCGGCGGCCTGGGCGTCGATGACCCGGTCGTGGTCGATCGCGATCTGCTGGCGACGGGTGTGCCAACGCCGGCCGTCGGCCTCGACGACGAGTCGGACCTCGGGCCAGCACCGGTCGACGAATCCCGGACGGTCCCACGCCCCCGGCAAGGGGTGCTCGTGGCGCGGCGAGGGAAGCCCGGCACGTTCGATCACCCGGTCGAGGAGCCGTTCGAGCTCGCTGCGGGGCAGGTCGACTCCGGGCCCGACCTCGTCGAGCACCCGCTCCATGCGCGTCACGCCGGGCTTGCCGCTCCGCCGGATCCTCGACAGGACCACTCCGAAGTCAGCGGGCTCGAACCCCCGGTGCACCAGGGCCGACTCGACGAAGCGCCGCAGCCTGGTGATCGACATCGCCGGATCACCGGCCAGATCCATACCGGTGCGGGGTATCGAGGTCACGGCCAGGCCGTCGATCGTGACGACATCCGCGGGCACCATGTCGATCTGACGGTGCCACACGACCCCCTCCGGCGGATGCCGACGGACATCGTCGACGTTGAGGTACACGACCTCGGTCGGGCGGATCTCCTCGAAGCCGTGGAGGCCGCCCGCGGTGTGCAACGACAGCACCCCGCTGTCACCGGCATGGAGCACCGCCGCCCACAGCCATCGGGTCCGGCTGTCGGGAAGGCCGGTGAACGAGTAGACGCCCCGGAGCACCGGCGTCCACATCCCGGTCTCGACGCGGCGGTGGATCATGCGCTGGGTCATGCCCAACGCCATCGCCTGTCGCCGGGTGACCACCCCGTGCTGCGTGGTGGCCAGGCGGGCGACCAGGACGTCGGGACGGGGATCCCGGGTCGGGACAGGCGCGGTTGGGACAGGACCGGTCGGGACAGGACCGGCCGGAACAGGACTGTCGTTCATCGCGCCACGGTGCGCCACGGACGGGCCCGGTGTCACCGGGGACCGATCCCCGTTGCGCGGCCAACGGAGGTGTGCTCGGGCCACCCCGACGGATTCTCGTGACAGTTGAGTACCGGCCGTGTCGTGACTTGTCGTCAGAACGCGCGGGTCAGAACGCGCGGGTCAGAACGCGGGGGTCAGAACGCGGGGGTCAGGGGGTGCGGGCGGTGAGGAGGAACTCGTGGGTGTCGACGCTGGGGGGCGCCATGTCGTAGCCGCCGGGCGTGACCGACCAGATGTGGTCGACCACCAGCCCGGCCCGCTCGGCGACCAGGCGCAGCTCGCGGGGCGTGTAGCAGGTGGTCCACAGGTCGGCCTCGGCCCGCGCCCCGTCGGAGTCGCGCAGCTCGGTGCGCTCGTGGTTGACCCCTCCGGCGGCGTCGAAGGTGTCGGACTCCTCCAACCACCGGACCTGGAAGTACGACGAGAACGCCGAGACGGCGCAGCGCCCACCGGGCCGCAGGGCAGCAGCGATGCCCCGCAGCACCTCGGTGTCGGCAGCGAGGTTCTGCGGGTCTCCCACATCCGGCGGTCCACCCAGCCCGAACGCGCCCTGACACAGCGAGATGGCGGCGTCGAAGCCGACCCCGGCGCCGTCGGTGTCGCCGAGCGACCGGTCGAAGCGGGGGTCGCCGACCAGGGCGCGTGCATCGGCGCGCTCGAAGCGGGCCAGGTCCGACAGGCCCTCGCGGTCGGCGACCTCGATGGCGACCTCGATGAACCGCTCGCTGATGTCGACGCCGAGCACCGCGATGCCGCGCCGGGCCAGCGCCAGGGCGTGCCGTCCCGGTCCGCAGCCGACATCGAGCACCCGCATGCCCGGTTCCAGGCCGAGGAGGTCGACCAGGAAGCCGACCTCCTGCTCGGTGCCCATGGTGAACGAGTAGCGCAGGTAGGCGGGACCGACGTGATCGGCGATGTCCTCGAACCAGTGCCGATCCGGCTCGCCGGACGGTCCGGTGGCCTGGGGAGCGACCACCGTGCTCAGCCCTTGGCCGCGGCCCAGCTGGAGCCGTGCGAGAGGTTGACCGCGAGGGGGACCGACAGGTCGAAGGCGCCCGACATGGCGTGGGTGACGACGTCGACCGCGTCGTCGAGCTCGCCGTCGGGGACCTCGACGAGCACCTCGTCGTGCACCTGGAGGATCAGCCGACTGCCCAGGCCACGCTCGTCGATCGCCCGGTCGAGGCGGACGAGCGCCACCTTGAAGATGTCGGCGGCCAGACCCTGGATCGGGGCGTTCATGGCCTGGCGCTCCCCCGCCATGCGCACGTTGCGCTGGCCGGAGCTCAACTCGGGGATGCGTCGACGACGGCCGAACACCGTCTCGGTGTAGCCCCGGTCGCGGGCCTCGGCCACGGTGCGCTCCATGAACTCCTTCACCGACGGGAACGCCGCGAAGTAGGCGTCGAGGATCACCTGGGCATCCGCGGTGGGGATGTTGAGGCGCTGACCGAGCCCGTAGGCCTCCATGCCGTAGGCCAACCCGTAGGAGACCATCTTGGCCTTGGAGCGCTGCTCGACGGTGACGTCGGCCGGATCGACGTCGAAGACCCGCGCTGCGGTGGTGGTGTGGATGTCCTGGCCGGTGCGGAACGCCTCGATCAGCCCCGGATCCTGGGCCAGGTGGGCGATGACGCGCAGCTCGATCTGGTTGTAGTCAGCGACGAGCAGCTCGTGGCCCGCCGCGGGTACGAACGCCTCGCGGAAGCGCCGCCCCTCCTCGCTGCGCACCGGGATGTTGTGCAGGTTGGGGGCGTCGGAGGACAGCCGACCGGTCCGGGCGACGGTCTGGTTGAACGTGGCGTGGATCCGACCATCGGCGGCGACCTCGGCGAGCAGGCCCTCGCCGTAGGTGGAGCGGAGCTTCTCGACCTCGCGGTAGCGCACGAGGTGGTCGATAATCGGGTGCTCGCCCTGGAGCTTCTCGAGCGTGGCCTGGTCGGTGGAGTAGCCGGTCTTGGTCTTCTTCTGCGGGGTGAGGCCGAGCCGTTCGAACAGCACGGTGCGCAGCTGCGGGGTGGAGTTCACGTTGAACTCCTCGCCCGCGGCGGCGACGATCGCGGCCCGTTCGGTCTCGCACTCCTCGGTGAGCGAGGCGTTGAGCGCCCGCAGGACGTCCACGTCGACGCCGACGCCGAGGTGCTCCATGCGGGCCAGCACGCGCACCAGCGGCACCTCGATGGAGTCGTTGAGCGACGTGAGCCCGTGGGCGTCGAGGGAGTCGATCAGCGGAGCGGCCACCCGGGCCACCGCCAGCGCCTCACGGGCGACCCGCTGCGACTCGGCCACCGCGGTGCCGTCGAGGTCGAGCTGTCCCTGCGTCGCACCGTCGCCGGCCGACTCGGCTCCGGCGAGCTCCATGCCGGTGTGGCGACGCAGCAGGTCGACCAGCGAGTAGGCGGTGTCGGCCGGGTCGAGCAGGTAGGCGGCCAGCTTGGTGTCCAGCGTCAGGCGGGTGAGGTCGAGTCCGAGGCCGAGCAGGGAGCGGATCAGCGGCTTCACGTCGTGGCCCACCACTGCGGGGTCGCCGCACAGGACCGATCCGACGGCGGATCCGAGCG
>WBZM01000897.1_pt1 | contig 34485 bp, 24 predicted proteins | sample 5204271 | NCBI WGS metagenome assembly WBZM01 (sample SAMN12344346, study PRJNA552823) | activated sludge metagenome | biome: Activated sludge suspended growth; feature: Nitrification reactor; material: Wastewater; isolation source: activated sludge from nitrification reactor of wastewater... | reverse complement strand
AAGACTATGTGTACAGTAGCGCAACGGATTATTGCGGCAGCAAAGGGCTTATTGACTTAGTGCTGCTTGAATGATAGTAGGGCACAAGTCTGAAGACTTGCGCCAGTGGGGGGGGTAAAAGATTTCATATCACGCATTAAATCATTTAAAGTTCCTTCTTCTCTTGATGCAATTATGTGAACATGGCTTGGCATGATGCAGTAGCAATATAGTTGCAGCCCTTTGTTTTTTTGGCAGTAAATAATACTGTCTGTAAGTATATCCTGATACAATCGCCTTGTGAAAATATCAATCCAGCCAATGGTTGTAAATGTTACAAAATATAAACCACCCGGAAAAGTTTTATAAACTTCAGACATTTGTTGTTTGCATATATGCAAAAATGATAATTTTTAGATTATTATATGATTGAAGTAAAACTTCCAAACACAAAACCCACGAAGCACAGCTTCGCGGGTACAAGAGGCATTTCCCAGGAAAAATTTCATTTTTCTTTGATAGGATACCGTATCGGCATAACCATTTGTAAATTCCATGTTATAATAATAAACAGAACCGATTCCATTACTATACGCCAATGGCCAACAATTATCATTCTTTTGGCCAAGCAATAAATTAACCATAAGGGTAAATAATAAGGAAAACGACTTTCTCATAAAACAAATATACAAAAAAGCCACGCTATAAGCGTGGCTTTTTTTAGCTTTTATTTAACAAGTATGACCTTGCCGTTTTTTAAAAAGAGATTAGCCAACAGTAAACAGTTACTCCTTCACGAACCTTGCATACCCTGCATTAATACCATTATTTATTTTAACTACATACACACCTGCTGAAAGCGAACTTAAATTAATACGCTGCATGGTGCTCCACTGAGGCAATGTTTTAAAATAAACTTCTTTACCCATAACATCCATTATCTGCAAAGTGCCTGATGTGTTTTGAGGCAAATCATAGCTTATTATAAAATTACCTGTATTGGGATTAGGCATTACCGTTACTCCCCCTTTAGGGGGTTGGGGGGTATAGGTGAGGTTTGTAAGTGTATCACATGCACTGCCAACCAACCTTCCTAAACGGTAATTAGGAAAGTTAGGTAATGTCATATTACCTCCATAATTTTGAGGTAATATAAAACTGTGCTGATTAAAATTACAGGCTGCTCCTGCACTATCAGGATTTTCTATGACATGCAGTATTCTCGGAAAATTTCTTGCACTTATGTAAATTCTGCCGTCAGGAGCTAACTGGTTAAGAAAAAACCATGCAGGATTTGGCGCAGAATAGCCATCAAATGTAGCCACATCAACTGCACTTGCTGCAAAATTGGAAGAGTAGGTATCATACTGATACGCTTTTGTATAATTATTCGCATACATATACCTGCTGTTGGGGGAAAAACTACAGGCAATACCTGCACTCACGGTATCAGGTAATATAGTAGTTATGTAATTGCTGAATAACCCGGTGCACCTGTCAAAATCTAATAATTCTATTCTATTGTCGGCACCAAACATAGCATATTTGCTCCCGTCAGGTGAAAAACAAGCCATGCCAGTAACATCATAATCTGCCAATCCCCCTGCAAATTTAGGATAACAAAATACTCCAATGTGCTGCGTGTAAGGACCAAAAACACCATAAGGGGTGAATAATAATTTATAATACATATCGGAATAATACTGGTGCGTTACCACCCACCAGTCTCTGCCGTTAGCATGTTTGCAGGCTGTTATACGCCCTAAAAGCAAGGTGTCGTTTATTGCGACAACACTCTTGTAATTAGTATCAACAGCCCCGTTACCGCTATCGCCCTGCATATCAATAACTGTATATCGTAAACTGAAAGGCTGAATATCATTAGCACTGTCCTTATTAAAAAAATATTCTCCGTTTTCATGCACTAAATAATACCTGCTGCCGCCATCGCCAAACGGAAAGGTGATAGCCGGTTGCATAAAGTTGGAAGCCACCCCCCCCCCGATAGAATAACTCGGATTAAAATTTAAACTGTACTGCATGGTATCATGCTGCCTGTTGGCTATCCATATACCATTGGTATAAAACTGCAAATCACCCGATGAATCGCTTATGGCTGCATTTCCCATGTAAAATTTCATTTTTCTTTGATAGGATACCGTATCGGCATAACCATTTGTAAATTCCATGTTATAATAATAAACGGAACCGATTCCATAACTATATGCCAATGGCCAATAATTATCATTCTTTTGACCAAGTAATAAATTAACCATAAGAGTAAATAACAAGGAAAACAATTTTCTCATAAAACAAATATACAAAAAAGCCCCGCTTAAAGCGAGGCTTTTTTAGCTTTTATTTAACAAGTATGACCTTGCCGTTAACATCATCGGTTTTAGCGGATGAAACTGTATAAAAATATACACCCGGGCTAAGATTTTCAATACTGAATGCTTGTTTTGGCTTTTGAGCTAATTTTACTTTCAGCACTTCTCTACCCGTTACATCTTTGAGCCTGAATACGCCATTCACCGGTTCTTCGCTCAGGCTCAGGTTAAGCAATCCATTAGTAGGATTGGGATAAATGCCAATAACAAAATCGATTTTTTCTTTTGCCGTTGTTTCGCCCGCTTTTCTGCTGCCGCCACCTCCCATTAATGAGCAAAGCGCCCTGTCGTTAAAATAATATCGCCTGTCAATGAGGTTGTACAGTGCCCGCGCCTCCATTACACCGGGTCCGCCTGAATACAGGCATTGGTTTGCCAGGTCAAACAGGTTAACACTGTCAGCCCCTGTAAATATGCGCCCGTTGGCAAGAAAACCTAAAAACAATTCATTAAACTGCTTTTGATTGCTGCTGTACGCCTCGCTGCCGCTCAGTGCGCTGTTTAATGATAAAGCAGCGGTAACAAAAGCTGCCAGCGAAGCCGAGTCGCTTAACAGCGCGCTGTCGGCAAGCAATGCCATCTGCTCTTTAACCGTTACATAAGCTCCAATGTTGGCATTGAGCATGGTATTATAAAATGTGCGGAAGGATAGTTTACAGCTTCACAAGCTTTTTTGTAATGGTGCTTTTTTCTGTGTGGATAGTTAAAAAATAAACACCATTGGGAAGAAAAGATAAATCCAACTCATAAAGCGTTTGCGCTACTTTTTTTTCAAAAACAATTTCTCCCGTTGAATTAAAAATGGTTGCTTCTTTTATCTTAGTATTGCTGTGTTGCTGATACTGTAAAGCAATTTTGTTAAAGAATGGATTAGGAAAAATATTGATGACATTTTGTTCTGTTATTTCTTTTACAGAAGTCAAAGTATCGCAAATGCTTCCTGTTAAAGCCCCGAGTTCATAATCCGGATTATTAGGTAAACCGACATAAGTTCTTTTGCCTCCGAGATAAAAACTGTAAGGCTGAAAATTACATGCCGAACCTAAACTATCCGGCTGGTTTATTACTGACAAGTTCATGTTGTACATATTATAAACAGTATCCTGATAAGGATAAGGAAATTGAACTCCGTTATAGTATATGCTGGCTAAGTAAATTTTATTGTCAGGAGCTAATTTTAATCCGCCACCTGCATATTGTGGGTTGCTTATAGTCCAAAGCGTGTCTTTTGATAAAGTTATATTAGGCGCATTCAAATTATATTGAAAAAGCCTTGTTGTTTGGTCTGCAGTGCTTACATAAAGCTTGCTTGCATCAGGCGAAAAAGCACTGCTCCATGTATAAGGAAAAGGCGGTACTCCTGGTTCCTGCTCAATGGTTACGGGGTTGCTCAACAATCCTGAACAACGGTCAAAATCATATACCTCAATCAAACCCAGCAAATTGGTACGTCCTAAGTTAGTTCTGTTTTGCGAGCCAATTGACTGAACGGAAAAATTCTGAATGCTGTCAGGTGTTATTAAATAAGAATACCAATCATTGTTTGAACCGCCTATAGAAAAATCACTTTTTCTAAATATTAACCACCAGTCTCTTCCATTGCCATGCTTAACGGCATTTAAGCAATCAACCTGCTCAAAGCTTTGCAGTTGAACATTTTTAACTGTTACAGCACCCAAGCCGTTATTCAGCCGCATATCAATTATGCTGTAATACAATCCAAAAACAGATGTAACACCTATTGAAAAAATATAATATGTGCTGTCATTACTCGGACTAGGAAAACTTATCAATTCATGATACCAAGCATGTCCAAATAATGTATCTCCATTTAACATTATTGAATGAGTCGAGTCAAAGACATATGTTGCATAAAACGAATTGGTTCCAAAATAAGGCATAGTCCCTGCATAATATAATAACTTACCAGATTGATCACTCATTGAAATACAAGACCCCCTGCTATCTAAACCACAATATCCAACTATAATATTTGCTGTATCAGAAAAATTAATCATGGCACTATCACCAAAGCACCAAACGCTATTTCTATTTTGCGCACAGGAAAAAAAATGGCAGCAACAGAGTGTTGCTGCCATTAGTAAGCATTTTAAATTAAATGATTTCAAATTATTTAATTACAATAAATCTTGTTCTAAAATACTCATTCGCCTCATTTCGTATCCTCAGATTATAAACACCTTCTGCCAGCGAAGATACGTCAATTACGCCACTGCTGCTGTTGTTTTGCTTTTTAAATAACAACCTGCCGTAAAGGTCATAAACCTGCATTTCGTTTTTCCCATCACCCATGCCTGTTACCAACAGCAGGCTATTAACGGGGTTAGGCTGTATTCGTACCTTGTCAGCCGGCAGTGTTTTTTCAGGCAATTCATTCTGAGTCTGACTGCCACCATGCCGCAATGCGGGCAATTCAGGAGAGTAATATTCCCTGCCCAATAATGCTGCCGCGCTGTAAACGCTGTTGCCCGCTATGAGCCAGTGCTGCGCCAGCAGGCTTTCTAATGCTATGGTGTCCGAGGCGTCAAGGGTGTCGCCTGCTGCCAGCTTGCCGATAATAAGGCTGTTGATGAGCTTATAGTTGGCTTCCATATCATTGCTTTCGGTAATGCTGCTGTTAATGGTTGCAGCCGCGGCAATGTCATCGGCTTTAACAGCCTGCTTTACGGAGTCAAACTTGCCTATGTTGGCATTGCGCATGGCATTGTAAAATGCGCGGAATGATGAGTCAGCCGCGCTTCCTGTGGTGAGCAGCGTGGTGTCAGCGCTGAGCCGTTTGAACAGGGCTTCTTTGGCAAGGTATTTAGCCTCATCTTCATAACTGCCATATACGGCAGAATCGCCCACCACGGGACCAAATTCCTTATCGCGGTCAATGTCAGCATTAGTAAGCAATGCCGTTGCACAATCTATACTTGGACCTGTTTCATTGTCATCTGGATTAACAATAAAAATATTATATGGATTAGGACTGTATGGATTATTTGAGACATCATTTCCCCTGAAAAACCAGTTGACTGCACCCGTAGGATTAAAACCACCCTCCACTTTCATTAAAGCATTATTAGTAGCTACCCATTCATTATCCCAAGGGTCACCACTATTACCCTGTTGAGAAAATTGTGCAGTATTAAAATGTATCCCTTCAAAATAATCTGTCATCACATTATTTTTCAGCCGCGTGGTGTTACAGTTGCCCTCAAAATACATGGCATAGCCAAGGCGTGTAATGCTGTTGCCGCATATATTCAGGTTTTGAGAATTGTCGGCAGCAATGCCGCGTATTTTATCAGCATTATAAGCAACAACGCTGTTGTTATAAATGTCGTTCGCCTTTATAACGGCATCGTTGCAGTCCTGTAAAAATATGCCTGAATACATTTGGTTTGTTTCTAATCCGTCATCAGCCTCCATGGCAATGGTGTTGGCGGCAAGGCTGCTGCCGTCTGCTCCAATGTTTATGGCAGGCGTGTTGTTGGCATAAATTCCTATTCGCGCACCGGTTATTTCATTGTTGGTAATTACAACAGGAGAGGTTGTGTTTTGCTCATTTACCACGCGTATGCCATAATCGCCCGTTGCATAAATGCTGTTGCCGTCAATGGTAACTGCATTCTGAGAGGAAAAAATGCTGTTGATGTTAATGGCAGAGGTATATTCTGTTAAATCGGGAGTTGTTTTAACATGCAAATTGTTGCCGGTAATCTGAATAGTATTATTGCTGCATTTTTCAACCAAAATGTTGTTTTTGCTGTTGCTTATGGCATTTTGGTTACATAAAATAAAGCTGCCTGTAAGCGTTCCGGTGCTGTTAAACATTCTATATCCGGCTTCGGTACAATTGCTTATGGTGTTTTGCTCCATTCTCAGTTGTTCGGTTACATTGCCTATGCCATATCTCATGTTTTCAAATGTGTTGTGAGAGATAATTTTATCATCATTGGCATTGGCGGCAGTGCCCAATATTAACGCTCCGTAACCGGTGGGCGATGTAATGTAGGGGTAAGCCAGTAACCGCGCCTGCGACTCATCAGGCACGCGCCCCGGTGCATCTTTAAAGTAATTGTACCGGATGTTATAGTCAACGGGATTTACTAATCTTATACCATAGTCCATGTCAGAAAAAACATTTTTCTCATTTGCTGCGCCAATGGTTAAGTGAGATGGCGCGAGAAGTAAAATATGGTTAAACGATTTGTCGCCATATTCATAAACGCTTCTTCCGCTGCACCTGAAAGTACAATTATGTATTTGCATATTGCTGTAATCTGTTATGCCAGTTCCCGCTTCAACAATACCATAAAAATTATGGTCAAAGAGGGTGTTATCTAATTTAATATTTGTAATGGAAGAGGGATTGCCGTTAATGGTAATAGCGGCTTCGGCATCTTCCATATCGGAATTGGTTATTTCCAGCTCGGAAGAGCCGTCAGCAAGCACAATGCCTTTCCATAACACATTGCAACCGAAAAAACGGCTGTCTTGTATATCTAACTTTTTGCCTGCATCAACATATATTCCCACCCCTTGGCTGCAAATTACTGTTTTGTTGTCAAACAAATTAAAATCGGCATCTACCGTAAAATCATCAGTAAGATATACCACATCAGGAGTTATTGCGCTGATTGCGCTTGCAGTGTTATTTCCACTATTAATAGTAAATGTGCTGCTGACGCACAATGTTGAAGATAATGTGCCGCACACATCAGGCTGTGGCTGCAAAGCAAGGTTTTTGTCTTCGGCAATAACTATCTGGTCAACATCAATGCTTCCGGATGTTGATGCAATTTGCAGAGCATAGGTATGTGCATTTGATAATCCTGAAAGCATAAGCGGTTGCATGGTTCCGGCTTTAAAACGGAACCATAACCAATCACCCGTATTGTTAACACATGAAAAAGATTGTGATGAACCGGGTGTGCCGTCCGTTATCAAAGTGGCAGCTAAGCTGCCGTTGCTGCCGGATGTCATACGCACTTTTATTCCGCAGGCATCATAAAATTCATTGCCTGCTTGTTTGTCCGCTGGCGCACACCCCGTTCCCTGATTTTCCAAATCGTCCGTAGGGGGCTTAGCACACACAAACATATAATCATTTGTGTAATGAATGAACAAACAAGACCTGCTTTTTTCATTTACTCATTATATCTGCATTCAAAATAACTGCATTTGATATGAATATTATCATTTGGTCCTGCCGTATAAGTTCCTTGAAAGTTACCATAAATTTTTTTATTGATAGTATCAATATGTAATTTTAAGAAATTATTAATAGAATCCTGCTCATAGATATAATATGTAAAATTCGGCTGATCAGGAAAGTTGGCACAACATAATTCACTATATTCAGTAGTAGCAGTGACTTTGTTATAATAACTATGAAGAGGAATACTGTCAGAAAAAATTAAGTTTGGAGGAACTCCAATGCCAAGTTCGTACTTTAGATTATTTTCTTTATAGTAACTGAAGCTAATACCTAAAGAGAAAACAGAGTTCAGAGATGCTTTGGTGCAATGCATTATAGCTGTATCTTCAATCTGAACCAAGCTGTTATATTTGCATTTTTCCGGAACAAATCCTTTATCTTTTTTACATCCTGAAATTAATATAAGACCTGCAAAAATCAGGCTAATGCTGCACAATAAATGATACGATTTTAATTTTTTCATCTGTAAAAATTTTAATGATATAATATCCGTCAGCAAAGCTGTTAACATTTATCAGGATTGAATTTTCCCCCGCAGGGAGTGATATATTCTTTTTTTCCAACACCTTTGCGCCTAATGGATTAAGGATTTGCCACGAAGCTAATGAATTTTCCGCCTTATAAACGGTTAATGTTAACATATTATTAGCCGGATTGGGCTTGAGTGAAATAAATTCTTCCGGTTGTTTACTTCCATTATCGGGTTCATTTGCCGATAATCTTGGAGGTACAATGCAAGGTCGTATCGGAATGCAGGTGTGCCCGTAAACGGTTGCTGCAGTTGCATCTGTAATGGCGCATTTAAAATACCAGGCGTGCGGAACAAGTGAATAAGGATTAATGGTATAGCTCAGATAAGGATATATTTCACCACTAATAGCTGTCCAGCTAACTCCGTTCGAGCTTTTATACCACTGGTAGCTGTAAGGAGGAGTTCCACAACCAGGCGATACTTCAGCATTTAACTCATCGCTACAGGGTGTATGCGGATACGGGTGAATAGAGGTATGAAATGGTGTAACTTCGGTATAGTAATCCTCCATTCTATTCATATTAAATACTATCTTTCTTGCATTATCTTCATAAGGAGTTGAGCCTGTAGCATAATGCCCATGGTACTTAACATCTGGGTTTGAGAAATGCTTAACTACATTGGCATCAGTAGCAAATGGGTAAGCCATTATGGTGTGATACTGCTTGTAAGTAAGACGCCATATATTATAAGGGCCTCTGAAATCTTTTCCATGCGCATAATCTAAGTTATCACCATTTGGGTGTCCCACATCATGCCTTGCGCCAAAAAGATGGCAAAATTCATGTGCAAACCCATATAAATCTTCAGATGCAGCATAATCAATTTCAGCTATAGCAAAAGAAGAATCTCTTTCCGGTCCTATCATTCTTGCCACGCCTTTAATATATCCTGAACCATAATTCCCTTTAGTTAACAACATACAGATATCTGCATGATAATTGTCTCTATCTGTTATTACATTAAGGTCATTTGCAAAAGTTGTAACATCCTCTGTAATTCTAAATGGGTTCTCAACTAAATTGTAAGGTAGTACATTTACAATATCAATATCAAAATCCATAATACCGCTATTGTACCATGCGCTCCGTATTTGATACAACGCTTTATTACTTTCAACCCATGGGTCTAAAATAGCAGAAGCGGCAGGTGTATAGTAAACCAACACGTTTATTTTATGCGATACACATTCATCTGTGCTCTGCGTATAGGGGTCAGGATCAGGAACAGATCTCATTTCACCGCATATTCCTTCGTCTGGCCGTATAAATTGAACTTGCTTTATCAACACCTGCAGCCCACCGGTAATGTCGTAAATCATATAGGATTGCTCTTCTAATGAAAAAGAACCATATTTTCTGCCATCACGGGATATTAGTGTCATACCTCCCGAACTGCAGTAATTTAAGCTATCATAGATGGTGTCCCCTATAATAAACGGTTCAATTAGATTTCCGCACCATTTATAGTCCTTCTCGGTTTCATAATCAACAACATTTGACCAATATTCAGCCGTATCGCATTTAAGAAAAGGCAATGCAATGATTATTCTTCCTTCATTACATTGGGTTTCATTTAAGTTGTTTAATTGAATTATATAAAGCGTATCGGTTATATCAAGTTTTTTAAATTTATTGTAGTTTAACTTCTGTTCCGCATTTAATTCCTTATAGGTTATACGCGCTAATTGAATAAAGCTGTTATTAACAATTTTGGATATGCTTGCCGTGTCGGAATTAGTACAGCCTAATGCATCTGTTACAGTTACAATATAATCGGTATTTCCTGATGGGCTTGCTTTAGGGTTTTGCTCAGAATTTGAACTTAATCCTGAATTTGGAGTCCAAACATACGTATATGATCCCATACCCATATTTGCTACAGGTGAAGAGCCAAGTACAACACTATCTCCTGAACATACCGTTTTATCACTACCTGCATTTACAGTTAAAAAGCAGTGATTATACCCTAATGTCAAATAACCATACGTTATTATTGAGCTATAATTAACAATTTGCCCGGCATCTTTATTTCCCGTTATTGCGCCATTGCCTAAGTCTTTCCATTTTGTACCATTCCAATTTGCAACCTTTAATGTAAGAGAGTCTAACATTTCACAGTAATCAGTATTCCAATATAATTTAGCATTTACATTAGATGTTCCACTATTTCTGGTAAGCTTCCAATAATTACAATTACTTATAAACTTCATGGTTGTATCAGAAGAACTACCCAATGCTTGCCCTGTATTAAAATACTCCCCCGTAAACGCATCAGTCGTATTGCTAGGTGCACTTATTTCTACCGCTCTGTAACTGTTTCCTTTTCCTACCGGAAACACAAATGCACTGTTACCTATTTTCTTAACAGGTCCGTCAATAAAACTGCTGTCGCTTGCTCCTGATACACTGCCACCGTTATTTATGGTAAGCAGGTAGGAGCTTGTGGTGGTGAGTGTGCCTTTTGCAAACGTTACCGTTCCGCTTACTGCCAATGCCGAAGCTAATGCTGCGCTGCCACCGCTTTTGTTCAGCATCAGATTCTTTACAGGATAACTTCCGCTAAAACTCAACGTTTGGTTACCGCTTCCCGCAAGGCACAAGGTGCCTGTGCCTGCATTGAAGGTGGTGTTGCTGCCGGTGGTTATGTTTCCGTAAAACGAGCTTACCTGGCTGCCGTAGCACACGCGCAATTCGCGCGAGCCGCCAAAGGTGGCATTGCCGTAATAGGTATTGGCCGTGTCGGCATCAATGCGCAGGTTGCCAGCTGTGGCATTGTTTGTAAACGTGGCATTGCCGTAAAACCGGTTGCCGCCATACCAACTGCTGCTGCCGCTGCCTGTGGCGGTAAAGGATGCCGTGCCGCTAAACGTGCAGCTTTTAAACAGCAATACATTGGAGGTAATGCTGAAATTACCCCCAAACGTTGCGCCTGTTATGCTTGGTAATGCTGTTCCTGTAAAGGTGAGGCTTATAGCAGTGTTGCCATCCTGATAAAAATTAGTGGCATTAAAATCACCTGCCGAAAAACCTCCGCTTCCAATACTGATGGTATGCCCTGAAGTAAGTGTATCATTACCTAGCATAATTCCTCCCGCTCCGGTGTTTATTAAAACTATATCGCCATTGAACACATTAATGCCCGCACCGGCAAAGGTGATTTCTTTTGTTCCCTTGTTATGTATGGTAACTTTACCGTTAAAGCGGTGTCCGGTGCTATTGTTCATCACCCAAATTCCCGACCCCGTGTAATTATGATACAGGTAAACACTGTCATTAAATACCGCTCCACCGCTTCCCGTGCCGGGAACATTGGTAACGGTTTCAAAATAACAGTAATTGTTAAACGTGCATCCGTTCAGGTTAATGCGGTCAACTACTGCATCAATGGGAGCATTAAAAGTGGTGCTGTTAAAAGTCATTTCCGTGCCGCGCAGTTGCAGCAAGCCATTGCTTATGGTGCCACCGCTAAAAGTGCTTGTACCGGAGTTAAGTAACAAGGTATCGCCATTCAAATTAAGCGTGCCGCTGTGCATATAAATTCCGTTTAAGGTTAGATTTCCCGGAAGTTGCGGATTATATGTAGCACTGTAAATGTGTACAAAATCGCCTGTTGTAGGTGTTCCTGATGGCGACCAGTTAGACGTAGTGTTCCATGCAGTGCTTGTGTTTCCTGTCCATGTATAAGTGGTTGCTATTGCAGAATATGTTTGTATAAACACAATATAGATGAGGAGTGAATATATTCTTTTCAAGGTATTTGCTTTTTAAATGTTAAACTTAATTTTATTAATTCTTCAATGGATTAGTTTGAAACAAAGGTGTAATTATTACTCCAAGTTGCACCATTTTTTGTTCTTACGTTTCCGTAGTAAGAAGCCTGTGCGGGAAAATTACCCATGTCAATGGCAATGATGTTACCGTTGCGTGAGTAGCTGTAACCCTGCGGCAGGCTACCGGGGCTGTCATAAGTAAACACTACATTTACCAGATCGATAGTTGTCCAGTCGGTGCCGAGTTTGATTTCAATTTCGCTCACGCTGTTGGTGTCCGTCAGTTCAATGTAATATACTCCATGTACAGTACCTACAACAGCAGTAGTCTTCATGCTTACGTAAGCATCAGATGGTTAGGCTTTGCTGCTTATTGAAAACAACAGTAGCGCAGCAAGCAAGCTCCAGCATGCTTTGCCGCTTTTTGATTTGGTTGGTTCCATGATAGTTGGGATTTTAGTTTGGTAGTAATGTTATTTTTAAAGATTTGTAAAGTTAAAGGGATTTTATTTTCATATCCAAATTAATTTACAATAAGGTTTAAGGGAATTAATTTTTTTAAGTTTGCACATAGTTTAAAATCCTTCCTTAATTTGAAAATCCTTCAACTGTGTTTGCGTGTTCCGTTGCCGCCTTATGATGGCGCGAGTGTGTCGCTCGTTGCCTTTCATTTTAATGGCTTGCAGCCATAACATTAATATATCTTTCGCCAAAAGTGAAAATAATAAAATGACATGAGCGACACGCTCGCGCCTACTGAGTATAGAAGCAAACAGAAGAATGCAATTGAACCATTAGATGAATTAAACCAAAACAATTTTATTTTGTTTATTCGTGACAGACTTCAAAAATGTATTACATGAAAGGATTAATCGCATTAATTATGTTTGTAGGTTGTCAGAATCATGCGCAGCCATCTCAAGAAAATTCTAATTTTACAAATATGGAAACCAACATAGCTACAGACACAGCTTTATTTGGCACAGGATGTTTTTGGTGTACAGAAGCTGTTTTTGAAACAATTGATGGCGTCATCTCAGCAACATCAGGCTATTCCGGTGGTACAGTTGCTAACCCAAGTTATCAGCAGGTTTGTATGGGAAACACCGGACATGCCGAGTGTATTCAGATAGTATTTGATCCAAGCAAAATAACCTATGATGAATTGCTGGAAGTGTTTTGGGAAAGTCATGACCCAACTACATTGAACAGGCAAGGTGCTGATGTAGGAACTCAATACCGTTCTGTTATCTTTTTTTATAATGACATGCAGAAGCAAACTGCAGAGAACTACAAGAAAAAACTGAATGAGGAAAATGCATTCGGGAAACCGATAGTAACTGAAATTACTGCAGCGCAACAATTTTACCCTGCAGAAAATTACCATCAGGAGTATTTTAAACTGAATGGACATGAACCATACTGTCAGTTTGTAATACAGCCTAAGGTAGAAAAGATAAGGAAAATTTTCAGTTCAAAAATCAAGCAATAAATGAAGCTATTTCTTTTTTAATAGAGCTTTGCGCAGTTGTGCACTTGTTTTTCTATTGCCATCATGACTCCATCCCGGAGGGCCAAGCAAGTACATGATTTTATTTTTAAAAGACGTTTTCTTTTTCAAATCGCAGATGATATCCTGCCATTCGTGAAAAACAATTTTGCCAGGGTTATTAGATTGAAGGTTTTGTGTCAGACCATACTTAACAGGTTCATGCTCCAATTCCTTCTGGAAAGTACCAAACAATTTATCCCAAATAATCAAAACCATTCCCATGTTTCTGTCAAGATAGCAAACATTGCTTGCATGATGTACTCTGTGATGTGATGGCGTTACCAGAAAATATTCGAGCCACCCTAATTTACCCACGGTTTGTGTATGAACCAATATTCCGAAAATTTGCGTTGCGCTGTATATAAACATGATGTCAATAGCATTAAAGCCAACGACACTAAGTGGAATAAAATAGATGAACCTGTACAGTGGTTGCAAAACAGAAGAACGGAAACCTACAGTTAGATTAAATTCTTCGCTGCTGTGGTGTGTTACATGAACAGCCCAAAACAACCGACAAAAATGGTCTATCCGATGCAGCCAGTAATACATAAAATCTTCTGCAAGAAATAAAGCTACCCAGTAAATCCATGCGGTAGGGTAGGAGTTAATAATCCTGAAATCGAAAAAATAATTTAGAACTAACAGACTTACAGTTCGCATTAAAATATCAATCCCCAAATTCAACAGCATGAGATAGAGATTGACAAGAGTTCCTTTTTTTGAATAGAGCTGTAAATGATTAACGGCAGAAAAAAATATTTCAGCACCAATGACAACAAGGTAAATAGGTGTTGAAATCAAAATCAGCAGCGACTCTCTGAAATGCTCCATTTAAATTACTGAAGTAAAACTTTATTCAGCAGCATGCTTCTTATTACGTGGCACAGCAGGCTTTTTTGCGGCTGCTTTCTTTTTTGGTTTACTTTCTTCTGATAATGTTGATTCAAAGTCTGAAAATGCATTCATGTAAAATATGTAAGCATCGTATGGTGAGTTATAGGGGCTGAAATATTTATGTACATCGCCATCGCTCCAAAACTTAGTACTCATATAATAAAAATGATCGCTGGTTTGCAGTTTGCCCCATACGTCAATTAAATCTTTATTGCCCGATCCAAGCACTCTTTCGCTTATAGAATAAATTTTTGTGAGAGCTTCCTGCTGCATGTTGTTTCCCAGCCATGCTGAAAGATCACGCTCGCTATCAGCCCAACTGATAAACTCATGTGCATCATATACACCACGAGGGGTGTAGGTTTCAACTATCTGAGATGGTGTCATAAAGGCAAAGTCAGGATGTTTTAATATTTCACGTGGCAGATGATCCATAAAATCAAAAATGCCTGTGCTTTCCCACTGATGTTCGCCAAAAGTTTCATAGTCCATAAACAGGTTTATCACATCACCATTCCCGGCTACTTTATGTACCCAACTTGCAAATGTATCTGCATGCAATGGCCATTCGCTCCAGTTTTTGTCGGAGAATCTAAAAGCAATGTCGTCACTTAAACGATAATTTTTCAGCAATGCTTTAATTGATTTTGTACCTGTTGGTTTCAATAAATGATTAGGATGTTTTTCTTTCAATAAACGGTCAACACCTTCGCACAATATTCCTTTATAGCCTAACTTTTCGATATAAGCTGCAAGTTCATTATTGTAAATTAATTCGGTATTTCTGAAAACAGTAGGCTTCTGTTTAAAGTACTGTTCAATTTTCTGATCATGTTCTTTTACTTGTCTCTCAAATTCTTCTTTGTTATATAAAAAACTGAGCGAATGAAAATAAGTTTCAGAGAGGAATTCAACACAACCTGTTTTAGCAAGTTCAACAAAGGACTGCAACACATCCGGTCTGAACAGTTCCATCTGTTCAATCACTGTACCGCTTAGTGAATAACTTATTCTGAATTTGCCTTTATGGCGCTTAATCAGCTCAAGCATTTTCTTGTTTGCAGGCAGGTAGCATTTCTCAGATACCTTATCCATAATCCATTTATTTTTTTCGCCATCTTCATAAAAATGATCTTTACCAATGTCGAAAACACTGTAATGTTTTATTCTGAAGGGCTGATGCACCTGAAAGTAAAAGCAAACCGATGGCATAAATTTGTTTTTATAAATGGTCGTTGTGCCAAAATTAAACTTTTGCCTGAAACAAAAGAAAATTAGCTAAAAGTGTCATCATAAATTTATGTTTGTAGTAGGGTACAAAAATCAAAAAGCCGCTTTTAAGCGGCTTTCTGATTTTATTGATGTCAATGCAGATTAGTTATTTTCTGCTTCGTTCTTCTTCATTTCATCTTTAAGTGCAGAAAGTACGCTCAAATCACCCAAGGTTGTTTTTTCCTGTGATTCTTTGATTTTCTTAACAGACTTAAATGCATCACTTTCATCTTTAGCTTTTTCGTTATCACGAGCCATCTTTTCAGATGCTTTTGCTTCTTCAAACAAACGGCTGTGCGATACAACAATCTTCTTGTTCTCTTTGCTGAATTCGATTACTTTAAAATCAAGTGTTTCATCAGCTTTAGCAGGAGTGCCGTTTTCTTTCATCAGATGACGATATGGAGCAAAACCTTCTACTCCAAATGATGGGAAAATGATGGTTGCACCTTTATCGGTTACTTTTCCAACAACACCGGAATGAACAGTGTCAACATGGAAAATTGTTTCATAAGTATCCCATGGATTTTCTTCTAATTGCTTATGTCCAAGGCTTAATCTGCGATGCTCTGAATCAACTTCAAGAACTACAACTTCTATGTTTTCGCCAACCTTGGTAAACTCAGCAGGATGTTTAATTTTCTTAGCCCATGAAAGGTCAGAGATATGAATTAAACCATCAATACCTTCTTCCAACTCAACAAAAACACCAAAGTTTGTCAGGCTGCGAACTTTTGCAGTATGCTTTGAGCCAACTGGATATTTCTCCATGATTTTAACCCAAGGATCAGGCATCAGTTGCTTTAATCCAAGTGACATTTTGCGCTCTTCGCGGTCAAGAGTAAGGATTACAGTTTCAATTTCATCACCAACTTTGAGGAAATCTTGTGGGCTGCGTAAATGCTGCGACCATGACATTTCTGATACGTGTATCAAACCCTCAACGCCTGGAATTACTTCAATGAAAGCACCATAGTCAGTCAACACAACAACTTTGCCTTTGATTTTGTCACCAACTTGAATATTTTGGTCAAGTGCTTCCCATGGCTGAGGCGTAAGTTGTTTCAAGCCAAGTGCAATACGTTTTTTATCCTCGTCAAAGTCAAGGATTACAACGTTAATTTTATCATCTAACTTCAACACTTCATCAGGATGGTTGATTCGTCCCCATGAAATATCGGTAATATGCAATAAGCCGTCAACGCCACCAAGGTCCATAAATACACCGTAAGATGTGATGTTTTTAACAGTACCTTCAAGAACCTGTCCTTTTTCAAGTTTTGACATGATTTCTGACTTTTGACTCTCAAGTTCCTCTTCAATAAGTACTTTGTGAGATACAACTACGTTCTTAAACTCATGGTTGATTTTAACCACCTTAAATTCCATAGTTTTTCCTACAAACACATCATAGTCACGGATTGGTTTCACATCAATTTGAGAACCCGGTAAAAATGCTTCAATGCCAAACACGTCAACGATAAGTCCGCCTTTGGTACGGCATTTAACATAACCCTGAATAATTTCATCTTTTTCGAGAGATTCATTAACACGCTCCCAGGATTTAAGAGCACGAGCTTTTTTATGTGACAATATCAATTGCCCGTTTTTATCTTCACGGGTTTCTACATACACTTCAATTTCATCCCCAACTTTCAGGTCGGGCATGTGGCGGAATTCGCTCAGCGGAACCATTCCATCTGATTTGAATCCAATGTTTACCACCACTTCTTTATCAGAAATGCTGATGATTGTACCCATTTTCACTTCATGTTCTGTAAGTGTGTTCAGGGTTTGATCGTACATGGCCTCCATACGCTGGCGGTCATCTGATTTGTAAATGTCGGCTGTTTTACCAACGTTATCCCAATCGAAATCTGTCGGTGGAATGTTGTGTTTTACTTCACTCATTAATTGTTTTGTTTTTTTAAAAATTGAAATTGTTAGACTTTATTTATTATTTATGAATAGACCTATTAAAACGGGCGCGCAAAGATAGGTATTTGCTTTGATAAATAAAACTAATATGCTTGATAATTATTCAGTTCCGTTTGTTGAAGATGAGTTAGCCGGAAATGGCCAAAAAGTCAATAAAAAAGGGCTAAACTTGTCTGCTTAACCCTAAATCTTTATGATTTTAATACAAAATCAATTAATCTGATAGTAAATATCTGTCTGCCATTTGGCAGTGTCTTTCTCAACAGAAGGGTCGGTAATATAAAACTCAAGAGGTGCATCAGAGATTTTAATACTGTTATCTTTAGCGTAGTTAACGATTGCTTCATGAGCTTTGTTGCTATTATCATAATTGCCAAAATATTGAGTCATAAGATATTTCCCGGTTTTGACTTCGCCAGCAACAATATTTCCTGCTGATTTTCCTTTTGCTGCCAAGGGCATACAAACATCATATTCAAATAGATTATTTTCCCACTTGTAATATATGGCAAATGGATGAACGGTTTTACTCATTTCCAATTTCTGCATTTTCATTTCTGCATCTATCAGGCCATAGCTTGACCCGATAAAATAGCCTATGGAGTCCAAACCGGATGTACATCTGATAGCTAAATATGGAATAGTTGTAGTGATTTCTACTTGCTGAATGTTGTACTCAAATCCGGGCTGTGCGGGCATGTTTTCTGCTAACTCTTTAATAGCTTTCAAGCCATTGTCAGTCATATCAACCATCATACCTTTAAACATTATCATCAGGTATTTGTGTAGTGGATTCCAACCGACTTCACTTTCAAAATAGGTGGTAAGTTTAACACTGTCACCGGCAGGCTGAATATTAAAGCCATTAACAGCATTTCCTTCACCTTCAAAAATCAGCTCAGATTCTACTAACTGATCTTGCACGCTTTTTTTAATCTGCATCGTGCCATTTCCAACATTCTTATTGCTGGATGTCCACTGATATTGTGCTCCAACACCGGCTTCTATATTGTTATACGTAACTTTCATTGTTGTATCCATTTTAAGCCAGGTATTCCATTTGCTCCAGTTCCTAAGGTTGTTAATCTGATTAAACACGACAGAAGCAGGAGCTTTTATATAAATATCGCGCTCAATCTTATAGTTGTTTGAGATGAAAAGTGAGCCAACACATAACAGCCCGATGAGGACGACAAATCCAATTAGAATTTTCTTTAGCATAACAATTTGATTTAGTAGTTTTACGAAGGTAAAAGTAGTATTAATGAGCATGCAAAAGCATTTCGAAAACAATAAAAAAATGGGAAATGATATTAATAGGAAGTGTTGAATTTGATATTCTCTAAATGCGATATATTATGTTAAATATAAATTATAGAATTAGGTCCAATAACTGTTGCTTAATCATAAGCATTATTAAAATTGTAAATTAAAAGTTCTTTTAACTTAAAACAAGTTCTTTATGTAATATCCGGAACAATTCATTTGAATGTTCTATACATTTAATAATTAATTAAATATGATTAATTAAATCAAAATAACTTTAAGTATATTTTATTATTGACTTGATAATTAAAATAATACAATTTAGTATTGGAAAATGCCTGTTTAAATTCATCACGATAAAATTCATTTAACCAATAGGGGACTTTAAAGTGATTTGACCTGAACCTGATTTAATAAACTTCAGAAATAATCAGATTAAAATAAATACAACCATCTTTGTTATAGCACAATTTTTTCTGATAGAAATTAAAACTCAAATTCTAATCTGGGGCATGAAAAAAGAAACAAAAGCATCAGGTTTGATTTTTATATGATGCCGGTCAAAGATGTAAAAGCAATATATTTATTAGAGAATCCTGCCCCAGTTTCCCCATCATTTCAATCTTATAATTAATATTATGTTAAATAGTAATTGTTTGATTATTACCTCTCATCTCTAATTCTGCTTAAGCCGGCTTTAGCCTTTTGGTCTAAACTGTTCTGGTATTCATGGTCGCGTAAACTAAGACACTTTTTATAATACGTTTCAGCCAAAGCATAATTCTTCTCTTTCTCATAAATCTGCGCCAAAAAATTGCAGCTGGCAGCAGCATAATAAAATTTTAAATCCTGCCCGTGTTCAATAGTTTTCAGATAAAATTCTTTGGCCCGATCTGTCATATCCAGTTTGTCCAACACCCTTGCCAACCTATATTTATATTCAAGCTGATCTTTAGCTGTTTTAACTTCGCTTGACCCTTTAGCTAACAATTTTAAAGCCTCCTGATAGTAGCCGCCATCAAACAAGAGTCTGATTTTTAAGATAAAAGTATTGGGTTTCTGATGTGTAACTAATTCATTTAGTGCTTGTTTATCTTCGTCAGTAAAGTCGTTACCCACTGTCTTAACTTCAGTAATTAGTGCTGTATATCCGTCTATGTCATTTTGCAATAGTTTTATCCAGGCCATTTTCTGATAAGCAGCTTTTATGAAGCTATTGCCCTTATGCAATTTAACATAATTATTGAAATTAGAGAATGATGAATAATCCAAATTATCAAGTTTAGACATTCCTAAAAGAAATTGAAAATAATGTATTGGATAAACCGCATCATCTGCATGATAATTTTCAAGCAGTGGAATAATCTGTGCACTGCGCCCGGTTGAATAATAAATGTTGGTAGAAAAGAACAAGTCCAAAGGCTCGTTCTCCAATTTCAACCCTGACAAAAACTTGATTACCCACTCCGGGTCAGGCTTTAATTGATTACGTGTGAAAATATAGGTAAAGGCAATTTCTTTATTCATAAAATGAAAAGCATCACTGTCTTCTCTAGTCATCATAAAAGATTGCTCCAACTCTTTTATACCATTCGATACACTACCATTCATTCCGGCAATTTTCACTAACCATTGATAGTTTTCTGGCACTGCACCTATAAATGCATGTAACACACCAAGACTCTTTAGATTCAACTCAAATTCAGGAAATTTTTTTTGATTCTCCGTAAGTAAACCGTATGCTTTCTTTACTTGCAAAGCTGCAGTCAGATACTCTTTAAATTTCAGTTTCGACAATGCTGTCATCAGATAACATTCCGCAAGACAAAAATTACGTAATGGTGATACCGCAGGTATGGCTTTGATTTGTCCGGTAATAATTTCATGGTTATGTTTCAGCTCGTTAAAAGTAGCCTGCTCCTCCCCTATGAATGTTTTGATGAATAAATGATAGTGATAAAGATATCCGGGAATCAGATTGTCCGGATGTTCTCTTTTCTCTGCATCAAGACTATCTAATGCCTGATCGAAGCGCAGCTTAAAAATCAGTTCATAGGCATTCTTGCATCTTTCATTATAATCAAGATAGGGTGCTGACCATACACTTAACGGCATACTGAAAAACAAAAAATATAAAATCAAAAACCTAAGGCTCATCAGTCTAATAAAACTATCATGTTTTGCAATAATACAAAGACAAAATGACAAACTGAATCATCTTTATAAAGTTGTTAGTGATGCTACGCCTTCGAAAACATTTGTGGTCGTATGAAAAAAAATATATATAATTTTAATTTTGCAAAATGTCTGGAGGTAAAATCATAAACCCAATACGTAAGCTTGCAGAGCAAGGCAAGTTAGCCGGTCTTCTGATTATTGTACTTACAATGCTATCGCTGTTGTTAAGCAATTTATCAGCAACATCAGAATATACAAACCTTTGGCACCGCCACATAAATTTAATGGGTTACGATGTAAGTGTGTTGCATATGATTAATGACGGATTAATGGTTGTGTTTTTTCTGATGGTTGGCATGGAAATAAAACGTGAGCTGTATGTTGGTGAACTGGCCAACAAACGCAATGCAATGTTACCGGTAATTGCAGCTTTTGGTGGAATGATTGTTCCGGGAATTATCTATGCAGTGTTTAATATCAGAGATACTCACCTGCTGCATGGCTGGGCAATACCCACGGCAACAGATATTGCATTTTCTCTTGGCGTACTTTCAATGCTTGGTAACAGAGTCCCGTTTGCTCTTAAAGTTTTTTTAACTGCATTAGCAATTATTGATGACCTCGGTGCTATTATCATCATTGCATTATTCTACACCGAACCGGAAAACTTTCATCTGTCATTTTTAATCAGCAGTTTACTCATTGTTGGTGCATTGATGTTTCTTTCAAACAAAGGTTTTTTTAATTTATTTCTGTGGGTTATTGCAGGCATTGTCATTTGGTATTTTATGCTGCTTTCAGGCGTGCATACAACTATTGCAGGTGTACTGATAGCTTTTACAATTCCATTAAACAAACTTGCCTCATTCGAAAATAAACTTCAGCTACCGGTGAATTATTTTATTCTTCCTGCTTTTGCCTTGGCTAATACTGCTATTGTTCTTTCTTTTGATAATGTTTCAGGATTGTTTTCTACTGTAGGTTTAGGGGTGAGTTTAGGTTTACTTATAGGAAAGCCATTAGGCATAACTTTAGCTTCATGGGTTGCAGTAAAAAACAAATGGTGTTTACTTCCCGGAAAAATCAGTTTAAAGTTGATTTTTGGTGCAGGTCTAACAGCCGGTATAGGTTTTACAATGTCAATTTTCATTACTTCACTTTCATTTAAAGAACCTCTTCTTCTCGACACTTCAAAAATTGCAATTATTGCAGGCTCTGTTTTATCGGGTTTGGCGGGTGTTTTATTTTTGAAATCCAATCTTAAAACAAAGCAATGATTTAATATCAATCATCTTCGGGATATCGTTTGCGTTGTTTATTCAAAGGGTCTTCGTGAAAAAAATAACGAATATCAACAGTCAGATAATTCCCGGAAATATCAGTTTCAAATACTTTATAATTTCTACCTGATATTAAAGTTCTTGAGCGATAAATAAAACTATACGGACGATGAAATGAAACTCCAAGATAAAAATAGCCTGACTTTTCTGTTCTATATTCTGCTCCTACATTAGCGATGATGGCAGGTTTAATCCAACTTTTTCTAAGGCCTTCACTTTCAAAATAATCATCACCAATGTAAATGTCTGAAGGATAAAAATCGAATGAATTGCCTAAAGAAGCATCAATATACATTTTCTGTCCAAGCCTGATATATACCAATGCACTAATTGGTATTTCATATCCTATAAATTTATAATTACGTTTATGGCTCAATGCTGAGTCAGTAACTTGAATCTGATAATTTCTTCTTGCATAATTTATTCCCGTTTCAAGAGAAAGTCGTTCTGTAAAACCACGTCTGATAACCATGCCTGCACAATATCCTGAATTGGGTTGGATGGTTACTTCAGCAGTTCCTTGTGTGGCAGATTGTGAGCCTGTACGAAAAAAGTCATTATTAAAAATCGGCTTAAACTGAAAGCCGATTGTAGCAACACCTTTTTGAGAAAATACGTTGCCGGAAAACATACAAAACATGATTAGTTCAAAGACTAAAAAGCGTTTTACAGGGTATTGTCGCCTGAAAATTAGGTTGAAAAATTTCATTCCTGAAAATAAATTAATAATTTAAATTCTCGCATTTACACTTCTTCTTTTTATAAAAAGGTTCGCAAAAATGTGGGTCATCTTTATCGGGTTTCGTCAGATATTCAAATAAATCTCTTCTTGCATCATAACGATATTCTGAACCATCAATCATAAACGTTGCATCGGTGTTGGTTCTGTTGTAAAAATCACTGATGTCATCTTCAATAGTATGAATGCTGCCTTTGGTTTTATAGGCCAAGTTTATATACTGCGGATTGATGCCACTATAGGTTCCACAGAGGACAACCTTAACCGGAACTTTTATATATTTTGTTAAACAATAATCGCGCATACAGGAATTGTTATCGGCAATTAAAATCAGGTTCTTAAAATCAGGATACTTCTGAATGCCTTTCAATATTGCTTCTACATCATTTTCTTCGGGGTCGCCACCATTACCTTTGGCTTTAACCTTACTCAACAAGCCAATTATTTTATTTATGTTTTCTGCTTTTTCAAAATAAACACCTCTGGTCTTTCCAATTTTTTTCCGTTTTTCCATATTACCATCATTAAAGAAAACGAAATATTTTATACCTGATTGTTTAAGATTCAACGAATGCCAAAGTACAGCTTGTGCACCATAGGGATACATACTGCCTGTCCAATCCATTATCACCAGGCAATTGTCCCATTCCGGATGACGCGAAAAAATTTTATACACCACACTATCGGTAATACCGCCATTGTTGGCAATAAAGCTGTTTATCTTTCTGGTGGCAATTGTATTCTGATCTGAGTGTTTGGTGTTTTTTAAAGAATCGTCATACACTTGTTGTTTGATAATATTTTCCTGCTGCTTTGCAAATTCGCTTTTTATTGGTGCTAAATGAATGGCTATACCATGAAACATTTTTTTTGCTTCATCATCAGTATCGCAGTCAGTTTGAAGCAGTATTTTATATACAGTATGTTCATTATTGAGATCTGAGGAAAGCTTAAAAAGATTTTTCAAGCGCTGTGCTAATAGCGTGTGATAGTTTGTCAGCCAAAAATTGATATTCTTAGGATATTGTGTATAAACAAAAATGATGGTGTCAGCATAAAATCCGGAAGGAATACCTTTCCAGTCGGCAGTGTTTTTTATTTGTGATTTAGCATAACCATTTTCCAAAATTGTGAATGTTTTATATTCCTCTTTTTGAAATGCGCGCAAGGTGTCACCGGTAAAAACATCTTCAATTTCAGAACTGTATTTGGCAGGATTGTCGAGCCACTCCTGATGGAATTTCACTTGCTGCGAATTACTTTGTAACGCTATAAGCAATATTATAAAAGTATTCAGAAGTTTCAACGACATGATTTATGAAATATAAACTACATCTTTTTTCCCCTTCTTCAAATCGGCAACAATATGCTCGTGATTGGTTGTAGAAAGCGTAAGTCCAACAAAATCTGTTGCCACAGGATAGCGCTTATGATCTCGGTCAACGAGTAATGCCGTACTTATTTTTTTAGCATCAGCTTCCAGGAAAGGTCGCAGACTATGGATAAGTGTCTTGCCTGAATTTAGTACATCATCAACAATAATGACCACTTTATTTTTAAGTAATGCAGTATTGTCAATCCCTTTAATTGTTGGATACAATGGGTTTGATTTATCAACAATCACCTCCAGCATAATTACTTTAAGCGGATAACGTTCCAAAATAATATCTCTTAACTTGGCCGCCATAACGTAGCCGCTTCTTGCAATTCCAGCTATATAAATACTTTTTTCATTGATATTATCTTCATAAATCTGACAAGCAATACGTCTTAGTTTTTGCTGTATTTGGTCATGATTTAAAATTACCTGACGGTTTTCCATTTTTTCAATTCACTTAAAGCGGCATAAAAATAGAATATTTCTATTATTGCCTTGATTTTTTAAGCTTTATTGTACTAATTCTTCGTTTATTTATACCTAATTTTACCATAATATTTAAAAAACACTTCAGAATGGCACTCCCACAAAAAAGGCATTTAATAAAAGGTGCATTTTTTCCTTTCATCATACTGATATTAACTTTGTCAACCACACATGCTCAAAAGCAGTTTCGTTTTCCTGCCGGCATAACTACTGACGATTATGAGAAGGGTGTTTTGATAGTAAGAATAAAATCTGATTACAGGAGCTTTTGTAACGAAAGCTATATAAACTCCGTTGATTTGCATCAAATTTTTAATAACCTTTCGGTGACAGAAGTTAAGAAGAAATTTCCAAATCACAAACAGCCTGTTGAAAGTAAAACATCTTTTGGCTTTCCATTGACTGATTTGTCATTGATTTATACTTTGAAATTTAATGCTGCTATTCCTGTAGAAAAAGCTGCTTCATTGCTTTTATCTTGCAAAGAAGTACAGTATGCCGAACCATCTTATATTGACAAACCGCTTTACACACCTAACGATACTTTAGCAACGCCACAATATCAATATCATCATTTAAACATACATACTTTTGATGGTTGGGATATTCAGAAAGGTGATACCAATATTGTAATCGGAATTACTGATACAGGCATTGACACTGTTCATGTTGAACTGATTAATCAGTTAAAATACAACTATGCTGACCCTATCAATGGTATTGACGATGATGGCGATGGCTACATTGACAATTATCGTGGGTGGAATGTGGCATTTAACTCTAATGATGTTCAGGGCTCAGTTCCGTTGCATGGCAATTTTGTTGCAGGAATATCAAATGCAGAAGTTGACAACGTAACAGGCATTGCCGGAGTAGGTTTTAAAACTAAATTTCTTCCTGTCAGTTGTTCTCCCGGTTCGAATGTTATTGTAAACGGATACGATGCTATAGTATATGCTGCCGACCATGGTTGTTCTGTTATCAATTGTTCGTGGGGTGGCTTTGGCAGCTCACAGTTTTCGCAAGATGTCATTAACTATGCTACATTTAATAAAAATGCTTTAGTAGTTGCAGCAGCAGGAAATGCCAATAACGATGCGCCATTTTTTCCTGCATCATATCAGTATGTATTGAGTGTTGGAGGAACAGATTCTGCAGATGTAAAATGGACATCTTCGCCAACATCAGGAAGCAGCTTTGGCAGCTATGTTGATGTAGCAGCCCCTGGTGATAAAATATTTTCGATTTTCCCAACAAACAGCAATCCACCCTACTGGTATTCGGGAGGTACTTCGGAAGCTGCACCACAAGTTTCAGCAATTGCTGCCTTGGTAAAAGCACAATTTCCTGCTTTAAATGCTTTGCAGATTGGCGAAAGAATTCGTGCAACATGTGATGATATTTATTCCATTCCGGGCAATGCTACTTTTATCAATAAACTTGGAAAAGGAAGAGTGAATCTACTGAGTGCGCTAACCCAGCCTGCAACATCGGTCAGAGCATTTGACATACAGAACACTGATAATAATGACAATGCATTTTCTCCTAACGACACTATCAGAATTAGTGCTGTATTTACAAACCTGCTTGACCCTGTAAATAATTTAACAGTTACCATCATGGCAGACAATCCAAATATTACTTTTTTGAATAATTCTTTTCTTGCAGGAAGTATTGCAACGATGCAGTCTGACAGCAATCGCAGCAATCCATTTTTGGCAGTGATTGATCCATCAATACCCAAGAACACAAAAGTTGTTTTCACTTTAACTTTTTCATCAGGTGCTTATGTGGACATCCAACAATTTGAGGTAACGGTGAATGTTGATTACATCAATGTTTTGGTGAATGATATTGGCGTAACCTTTACTAGCAAAGGCAGAGTAGGCTTTAATGATTCCGGAAACTCACAAGGTATCGGCTTTACACAAAACGAAGGACCTAACCTACTCTATTCAGGAAGTTTAATGATTGGTGTTAATGACAGTATGGTGAGTGATGCTGTTGCAGGTACTCCGGCAGGAACTATTAACGAGCATTTTACTCCGTTAGATTATATTCATCCAATTGTTCCTTCTGTGGTTTCAGAATTTGATTTAACAACAAAGTTTGATGATAATGCAAGTAGCTATCCTATTGGTGTAAATGTAGTGCACAACACCTATGTATGGAGTACGCCTGCCGATCGCAAGTATGTAATTGCAGAGTATGTAATTGCCAACAACAGTAGCAATACTTACAGCGATTTGTATGCAGGTATCTATGCCGACTGGGACATTACCGAAAATACTTATGCAACAAACAGAGCAATGTTTGATTCTACTCTAAAAATGGGATATGCATTTGAAGTTACTGCCAACAATAACTTTACCGGCATAAAATTACTCACTCCCGGAACAGCACATTATTATGCATATAACAATGATGGCAGTGATGGAAGTTTTAATATTTATGATGGTTTTAGTAAACAAGAGAAATACCAGAGCATGAGTGGCGCAGGTCGCGCACAAGCAGGTATGAATGGTAATGGCACAGACATTAGTATGTTGTTGAGCAGTGGACCATTTTCGATGTTGCCTTTTGACTCTGTAAAAATTGCCTTTGCATTACTTGGTGGCGACAGCCTTAATGAGATAGTAGCTACAGCAGCAGCTGCACAAGTAAGGTATAACACAGTTGGCATTGGCGAAGTAACAAATCTGGAAAATGAAATATTTGTATATCCAAATCCTGTTGCATCTGTTGTGAATGTTTGTGTTTCAAATCCTATTACCGGATTTGCAAGGATTGGTTTATATGATGTATATGGACATCTTGTGACTACCCAATCTTATATGCTAACAACAAAAAGTACTATAAAGATTGATGTAAGTACACTGTCAAGAGGAGTTTACTTTTTGCAATTGACGACTAATCAGTTAAACAAAACAATTAAAATAAACATTCAAAATGATTAACCCTGAAAAATTACAATTCCTGAAAAATAACTTTATTGAACTTCTGAAAAAGCTAAAAGGCAATGAAGTTCCTGTTTGGGGCAAAATGAATGCACAACAAATGATAGAACATTTTGGTGATGCCATTGAAGATGCCTGCGGAAAAAACAACCGCACATTAATAACGCCACCTGATAAACTTGAAGCTACACGTGCATTTATGCTTAGCGAGAAAGATTTTAAGCCCAACACAAAAAACTCTTTGATGAGTGAAACACCTGCTGCAACTAAATTGCCGGATTTGGCTTCGGCAATTGCCCGTGTAGAGAATGGTATTAGAGATTTTGAAGCTTTTTATTCAGGCAATACAGAGAAGAAAGTTATGAATCCTTTTTTTGGTGAGTTGAATTATGAAGAAAACATTCAACTGTTGCATAAACATGCTATGCATCACCTGAGACAATTTAATCTGATTTAACAATTGATATGAGTGAAAGCCGTAGGTTAAATTCGGTAATAATTGTTGGACCTGCCTACCCTTTTCGTGGTGGAATAGCCAATCTCAACGAGGCACTTTGTTCGCATTTGAATGCAAATGGAATTGTGACCGAGATTGTTTCTTTTACACTGCAATATCCTTCATTGCTTTTTCCCGGAAAAACGCAATTAGAAACATCGGAACAACATTTCAATTTCAAGATAACACGATTGATTAATTCAACTAATCCGTTAACGTGGGTAAAGGCTGTTGGCTATATTAAGAATAGAAAACCGGACTTGATAGTATTTCGTTACTGGCTGCCGTTTATGGCTCCCTGTCTTGGTTTTATTGCAAGAAAACTACGTAAGCATGGTTTTCCTGTTGTAGCTATTGCCGACAATATTATTCCACATGAAAAAAGAATAGGTGATCAGTTATTGACAAAATATTTTATTCAGTCGTGTGATGCTTTTATTGTTATGTCAGATAAGGTTGCTGAAGATATAAAAATGTTTAATCCTAAGAAACCGGTAAGCATTACACCACATCCTATTTACTCTATCTTTGGTGATAAAGTTAACCGCACTGAAGCATGTGATAAATTGAATCTTGATAATGGATATAAATATTTACTTTTTTTCGGGTTTATCAGAAAATATAAAGGATTGGATATTCTGTTGCAGGCAATGCCCTTGATAAAAAACAAAAACCTTAAACTTATTGTTGCCGGAGAGTTTTATGAATCGAAAGAGGAATACCTTAATCTCATAAAAGCGCATCATCTGGAAAATGCAATCATCCTGAGAGATGAATATATTCCAAAAGATGATGTGCGTTATTATTTCAGTGTTGCTGACCTTGTTGTTCAGCCTTACAGGTCGGCTACACAAAGTGGTGTTACACAAATTGCATACAGTTTCGATAAACCAATGGTTGTAACCAATGTTGGCGGGCTGCCTGAAATGGTTACTGATGGTATTTCGGGGTTTGTGACTGACGTAAATCCCAATGCTATCGCTAATGCCGTAGATCGCTTTTTTGTAGAGCAACTGGCAACATCATTTACCGCTGGTGTACAATCAGAAAAGAATAAATTCGGATGGGATAAAATGATTGCTGCCGTTAAGGATATTTATCAAACTCTTTTAAAATAAAAATATTCGTTTAAATTTGTCATACTAAATTTTCTGTTCAATGTTTTTAAGAAGAACTTTTTTAATCTGTTTTTTACTCCTGTATCACTTCGTTAATGCGCAAACCGAACGTTGCGGCACACAAGTTTATCTGGAACAATGGCTTGCAGAAAACCCACAATTGAGAAAAACGTATGAGCATCAGCAGGCAGCGGCTGCATCAAGAATTGAAAACAGCACAGCAATGACTGCAACGATTACTATTCCCGTTGTTTTTCATGTGGTTTATAATATTGCAGAGCAAAATATTCCTGACGACAGAATTTTAGAACAACTTGATGTATTAAACAACGATTACAATCGCCTCAATCAGGATGGACAAAGTACACCATCACCATTTCTGGGAGTTTCTGCCGCTACCAACATTCAGTTTTGTTTGGCAAAACGCGATCCAAACAACAAACCTACATCGGGCATCATAAGAAAACAAACAACCGTTCAGTCGTTCAGTACGGGTGATGAAGTAAAAAAAACTGCAACAGGTGGCTCTAAAGGATGGTCGAAAAGCAAATATCTCAATATCTGGATTTGTAATCTAACAGGAAACTTACTTGGCTATGCAACAATGCCGGGTACAGCAAACGATACGCTTGATGGTGTTGTAGTAAGTTATTCAACCATTGGTGGCCCTGACCATGTTGGTGTGCATCCTACCTATAATTTAGGTCGTACGCTGACACATGAAGTCGGGCATTGGCTGAATCTGATTCATATCTGGGGTGATGATGGCGGCACATGCACAGGAACAGATAATGTTGCAGACACACCCAATCAGGCATCGGAGCATTTTGGCACACCTAATTTTCCAATCATCAGTTGCAGCAACAATCCTGATGGCGATATGTTTATGAACTTTCTTGATTACACTGACGACTATGTCATGAATATTTTTACAGCAGGTCAGTCGTTGCGCATGCAGGATGCCGTAAATAACAGCAGGGCTTCATTGCTTACCTCAAGAGGATGTATAGACACAACTACTGCAATAGACGTTGCCTTGCAAAATGTTATTAATATTGAAACTATTTATTGTCAAGGCATCATAACGCCTTCTGCGGTGATTAAAAATAAAGGTACTGCTACAATAAACTCACTTACATTTTCTGTTAAGATCGATGATAATGTTGCAGTAAACAAAGCATGGACAGGCAGCTTGGTTGCCGGTGCAACAACAACAGTTGCATTAGATCCTTTAACAGTTCCGGCAGGAACACACTATCTGAATGTGAGTGTGACACAGAGTGGCGATGGCAATGTATCAAACAACATTAGTGTAAAAAGAATTACCGTGACCGGTGCAACAGCCCTGCCCTATAGTCAGGATTTTGAAACAAAAAGATTTCCTGCCGACAATTGGTTGGTGTTGAATGAGGACAATGATGCAACTTTTATGCGCAGTAGGCTGGCTTCAATTAATGGCAGCTCCTCGCTTTGGTTTTATGCACCATTACAAATACCGGCAGGTAGCAAAGATATTGTGCAATTAGAGCCTTTTGACCTTACAACGCTTGCAGAGCCTGTGCTTGCATTTGATGTAGCCTGCTTGCATGACAACAGTATTAGTACAACGGCAAGTTTAAAGATATTGGCATCAACAGATTGTGGCAGTACGTTTAGTCAGATTTTTGAGAAGACTGGAACAGCACTGACTACAGCTGAAGGCAGTGCATCAGATGTATTTGTTCCTGTTGCTGAACAGTGGCGGAAAGACTCCGTAAATCTGAAAGCATTGAATAGTTTTAATAACGTGATTTTACGCTTTGAATATACTTCGGGTAATGCCAATGCACTTTTTATAGACAACCTGCAAATTGACCGTTTGGGGGTAATTTATCCTGATGCATCAAATGTTAATGTGAGTGTCTATGGACAAAGCACATACGGTATGCTCGACTTTAGTGTGCTGCTTTTAAAAACTGTAGATTTTAATATAGATATTTTTGATGTTGCAGGAAGAAGAGTATTTTCAAAATCATATAGCGGCAGTGCTGTTTCTGACCGATTGAGTTTGCATCAGCTTAATGCAGGGGTTTATTTTTTCAGAGTTACCTCGGGTAATGACTCTAAGTCTGTAAAAATATTCTTTAGATAGTAGGCAGAGCGAAATCCCTTCTCAAAAGAATGAAAATAAGTTTAAAATTATGTTCGAACACAAACAACAAAACCGCATTCCCTGAATGCGGCTTAGATTGATTTGGTTTTAGAAAAATTTTTATGCAGTTACCTTACTGAGAACACGCACCATGGTTTCGCCAATTTCTGCAGGTGATGCAACAACGTGAATGCCACACTCAGCCATGATTTTCATTTTGGCGGCAGCTGTATCGTCAGCACCACCAACAATAGCTCCTGCATGTCCCATTCTGCGGCCGGGAGGGGCTGTTTGTCCGGCAATGAAGCCAACTACAGGTTTTTTACTGTTGTTTTTTATCCAACGTGCAGCTTCTGCCTCGAGGCTACCTCCTATTTCACCGATCATGATGATGCCATCAGTTTCGGGGTCGTTCATAAATAACTCAACTGCTTCTTTTGTAGTGGTACCAATAATGGGGTCGCCACCAATACCAATGGCAGTAGAAATACCTGCACCTGCTTTTACAACCTGATCGGCAGCTTCGTAGGTTAGTGTTCCCGATTTAGAAACAATGCCAATGCGACCTTTCTTAAATACAAAACCGGGCATGATGCCAACCTTACATTCACCGGCAGTGATTACACCGGGACAGTTGGGGCCCACAAGTCGTGCTTCTTTGTCGCGCAGATAGTCACGCACCTGAATCATATCTTTAGTAGGGATGCCTTCTGTGATGGCAACAATGAGCTTGATGCCTGCCTGTGCAGCTTCCATAATAGCATCTGCAGCAAAAGCAGGAGGAACAAAAATGATGCTTACATCGGCAGCGGTTTGCTTTACAGCATCGGCAACGGTATTAAAAACAGGTCTGTCCAAATGCGTTGTTCCGCCTTTGCCGGGGGTTACACCACCGACAACATTGGTGCCATACTCAATCATTTGTCCTGCATGAAAAGTGCCTTCTGTTCCGGTGAAACCCTGAACAATAATTTTAGAATTCTTATTGACTAAAACGCTCATTGCTTAATTTTGTAGTGGTGAGTTGTTTATTTTTTAAAATGTGGTGCGAAGGTAAGGAAATTGTATGTCATGAGTCAATTACCAAAAAGTCTTTTTTACATTAAATTTCCGCCATCTCTAAAATAATTCCTATCTTTATTGCTAAAGTTATAATTGTTAAATTGGGTGCTTCGCGGCTACCTCAGGCTAAATGACTAAGCACCGCGCAATTTTTTTGGTACTGCATACGAAATTCTAATAATCACTGTACTTTAGTCAAACCCTTTAAAACCAAACATGATGAAAAACCTAATCCAAACTACTGCAATAGCCATTGCACTCTGCATGTTTACATTCTTTACAAGGGCGCAATCACAAACAGTAAATATTGCCTTGACACTGCCTGCCGACACCATAGGCGCATGCGAGAGCAATGTTTACGCCCTATCATTTTCCGGTGCAACGGGTGCAAGGGTAGTCATTACTGCATCGCTTAGCAATGCACCTGCGGCAAATTGCAGCAATGTCAGCCCCATCTATCTTGATTTTATTGCCGCATCAAACAATGTGAGCAATGTAGTTACTTACAACAACGGACAAACCATGAGTTTTACCGTAACCAACAACAACGCTGTTACACTATCGTATCATGCTTTTATTGACTGCTCTATTATTTCAGATACAACCCATGGAAACAGCAATATTAATTTTGTCCAAACATTTACAGACTCCTCTGCCACTAACTATACTTTATCTGTCAACAATCAGGGCAGTGTCCACGCCTCTCTTAATGTGCAGATACCCGCTCTGGAGGCCTTATCATCAAACCAGAATCAGGTTGCCTACTACAAAACAGATTCTTTTCTTTATTTCTACTATCAAAACACCGGTACTACAAAGCTAAACTTCAACTTTACTTTTACACCCGATGCTACAAATTATTGTCAACGGATTATAACAGGGCAACCGGAATATAATATTGGACTAAACGGCAACTTTGTTGCAACAGCACCCAACACTGCTATGGTGCTGAACATTGGCGACACACTTGTTATCAGGCAGGCTGTTCAGGCTGTTGCATGTTTAGATAAAATCCCTGCCTGCGGGCCTGTAGCTGCGCAGTTGCAATGGACATGCAACAACAACATTCCATCAAATATTTTCTGCACCAATTGCAGCAATGGTATCCCCGTAAACTACTACATTAACAGTGGCGATGCACCGGTTGTGAAAATAGAACGCTTAGCACCTGCCGACTCTTTGTATGATTTCAGCTGCCTGAACGATACGGTGAACTTTGTTCACTGGCAATATCGTGTTACCAACAGTGGTATGGGAGCCATGGATTCTTTGTTCTTTAACCTCAACCAATCCTTTCCAACACTCAATAATGCCTTGCCAAATTATAATGCACTGTCATTAATTCCGTTCCATAGTTTTAGCTGGCAGCAAAATACAGGAAGCCTTTGCACTGTTGCTGTGGATACCGTTCACCGCAGCGACTGGCTGTGCAAAAATTTAGTTGCCGATGCCTTGTTTGAAGCAGCCTTCAAAATAAAGAACTTCGGCAATTCGGATACCGTTATTATCGCTTTTAATACCCTGCGTTGCTCCGAAGAAGATACCAACCTGTTTAACCATCCAAAAAATTACAACCACTGGGGGTTTAATTCTGTTGAAGGAAGAAAAATTTGTGGCGACTCTGTGCCGTCAGACTACAATATCGGATTAGCCAACACTACGTCCATCAGCACACATGCCGTTGGTGGGTCGGCAGATGTTTCTCAAAATTTAATTTTCAGCCCCACGGTGACAGACCTTTCCGTAGCACCGGGTGCCACCTTTGGCGACAGCGC
>WBZM01000895.1_pt1 | contig 34562 bp, 29 predicted proteins | sample 5204271 | NCBI WGS metagenome assembly WBZM01 (sample SAMN12344346, study PRJNA552823) | activated sludge metagenome | biome: Activated sludge suspended growth; feature: Nitrification reactor; material: Wastewater; isolation source: activated sludge from nitrification reactor of wastewater... | reverse complement strand
CGACCACACCACCATCCAGATCGAGTCGGCGGCCTACGCCCACGTCAACGACCTCTGCAGCCGGGGGCATTAGCACGGGGCTGACGCCCCGCCCCGCCGAGCGGAGCTCGTCGGGGACCCACCCCCCTGCGGCGGGTCCCGAACCGCTGTCGCGCTGACGCGCTCGGCGGTTCACCCACCGGGGAGGGACTACGTCCCTCCCTGCATGGCGCCGCGGCCGGTGCGTGCTATGAACCTCCCGTGCTGACCCCCGTCCTCGCCTTCCGGCCGGCGCGCGTGGCCGAGCGGCTCGGGCCGCGGAGCGCGGCCTGCCCGCTCTCCACCAAGGACCTGCTCCGCGCCGCGGCGGCGCTGCGCCTGCCGCTGCCGGTGGTGCGCGCCCCGACGCCGGGGGTGGCCCGGGCGGCCCTGGTGGCGGCCAAGCAGGTGCAGAGCCTCCTCGGCCTGGCCCTCCCGCCCGGCGGCGATCCCGGCCCCTGGTTCGAGGCGGTCACCGCCGCGGCCGACGAGCTGGCGGCCGGCCTGCCCATCTTCCTGTGCGGCGAGGTGGCGGTGGCGGGCCGGCGCGAGGCGGAGGTGGAGGCGGCCTTCACGGCGGCCTGGCGGCTCGCCGACGCGGGGCTGACGCACCTCACCATCGACCTCACGGCGGTGCCGGCCGAGGACCGCGCCGAGGTGCTGGAGCGGGTGGCGGCGCCGGCGGTGGAGCAGGGGCTGGGGCTCGACTGCGTGGTCGCCCCGGGCGCCGCCGCCGAGGTGGCGCCGGTCTTCGCCGAGCTGTCGCGCCGCGACGCCGGGCCGGACCTGGCCTCGCTGCGCTGCGAGGCGCCCGAGGGGGCGGCCGCGGCGCGCGGGCAGGTGAAGGACCTCCTGTCGCTCTGCGCGGCGCTGGCCGGCACGCCGGTGCTGCGGCGCGGGCCGGTCACCCCGGAGCTGCTCGGCAGCCTCAGGTGCTCGCCGGTGGCCGGCTGCGAGGACGGCGGCGCGGCGGCGGTGGCCGCGGTGGCGCTCATCCCGCTCGATCCCGCGGCCGAGCCGGGCGCCGCGGCCGATCCGGCGACCCTCGCCGCGGCGGAGGCGCGCCTCTCCGAGGGGCGCCGCGCCCGGCTGGAGGCCAGGGCCTACGGCGAGGTCCTCGACTTCCTGGAGCGGCTCGGCGCCGCCGGCAGCGCGCCCCGGGTGGCGCGCGCGCTGGCCAAGGTGCTGGCCGAGCCCGGGGCGTGACGCGCATCGTGGCCGGCGCCGCCCGCGGGCGGCGGCTGGAGGTGCCGCCCGGCCTGGGGACCCGCCCCACCGGCGAGAAGGTGCGGGCCGCGGTCTTCAACGTGCTCGGCCAGTTCTTCGACGGCGGGGCGGTGCTCGACCTCTACGCCGGCTCCGGCGCCCTGGCCTTCGAGGCCCTCTCGCGCGGCTGCGCGCGGGCCACCTGCGTGGAGGCCGACCGGAAGGCGGCCGAGGTGATCCGCCGGAACGCCGAGGCGCTCGGCTGGACGCAGCGCGTCGAGATCCGGACGGGGCGGGTGGAGGAGCTCCTCGGGCGCCTGCCCGGCGGCTACGCCCTGATCTTCGTCGATCCGCCCTACGCCGAGGGGCCCGGCGCCGCGCTGGCGGCGCTGGCGGGCCACCTGGCGGAGGGCGGCCTGGCGGTGGCCGAGCACGACGCCGCGTCGCCGCCGGCCGATCCGCCCGGGCTCGCCCTGGTGGACCGGCGGGCCTACGGCGGCACGGGGATCTCGATCTACCGGCGCGAGTGAGCGATACTCCGCGGCCCCATGGCCAAGGCGCGCCTCGCGATCTACCCCGGCAGCTTCGATCCGCTGACCAACGGCCACGTCGCCATCATCCAGCGCGGCCTGAACCTGTTCGACCGGCTGGTGGTGGCGGTCGCCAACAACCCGCAGAAGACGCCGCTCTTCACCGTGGACGAGCGCAAGGCCTTCATCCTCGAGGCGGTGGGGCACGACCCGCGCGTCGAGGTGGACTCCTTCGACGGCCTGATGGTCGAGTACGCCCGCACCCGCGGCGTCCACACCGTGCTCCGCGGGCTGCGCGCCGTCTCGGACTTCGAGTACGAGTTCCAGCTCGCCAACATGAACCGCAAGCTCCTGCCCGAGTTCGAGTCGGTCTTCGTCATGACCGGCGAGGACTACTTCTACGTCTCCTCCCGGCTGGTGCGGGAGGTGGCCACCTTCGGCGGCGACGTGCGGGGCATGGTGCCGGCCAACGTGGCCGACGGGATGTACGCCAAGCTGAAGCAGCGGCGCTGAGCGCGGCCGCCCGGCCGGCCCGCCGACGCCCGGCCCCCGATCCGCACCCGGCGTGGTAGCCTGGGGCCACACCCATGGCCACCGAACCGCGCGCCGTCTGGGGCGATCTCGCCGCCACCGCCTTCGTCGAGGCCAACGTCCTCTTCCGGTCGCTCGACCCGGAGGCGCGCCGCGATCTCCTGCAGGTCGCCAGCCTGGAGGGCTACCAGCCGGGCGAGCTGATCGCGGCCGACGGGGAGGACGAGCGGGTCTACCTCCTCCGCGACGGCCAGGCGGCGGTGCTGCTGGGCCGGGAGGGCGGTCCCCCGGTCGAGGTGGCGGTGCTGGAGCGGAACGCCCTGTTCGGCGAGGGGCGGGTGCTGGGCGGGGCGGTGCCGGGGGCCCTGGTGGCCCGGTCGGAGGTGACGGTGGTGACCTTCCCGGCCCCGGTCCTCCGGGCCGTGGCCGACCGGTTTCCCAAGGTCCTGAAGCTGCTGGAGGCCGTCCGGGCGGCCCGCCAGAAGGACGCGGCCGGGAAGCTCGGCCAGCCGGGCTGACCTGGCCTCCGAGGCCCCCCGGCGGCGGCCCGTTTTGTGCTAGGGTGCCGGCCCCATGCCGCGCCGCACCGACATCAAGAAGATCATGATCTGCGGGTCTGGCCCCATCGTCATCGGGCAGGCCTGCGAGTTCGACTACTCCGGGACGCAGGCCTGCAAGGCCCTCAAGGAAGAGGGCTACCAGATCGTCCTGCTCAACTCGAACCCCGCGACGATCATGACCGATCCGGGCTTCGCCGACCGGACCTACGTCGAGCCCATGACGCCGGAGGTCGCCGAGCAGATCATCGCCCGCGAGAAGCCGGACGTCCTGCTGCCCACCCTGGGCGGCCAGACCGCCCTCAACCTGGCGGTGGCCCTCGCCAAGAACGGGGCGCTGAAGCGCCACGGGGTGGAGCTCATCGGCGCGCAGCTCGGCTCCATCGAGAAGGCCGAGGACCGGCTCCTCTTCAAGGAGGCGATGAAGCGGGTGGGCGTGGACATGCCCAAGTCCGGCTACGCCACCTCCTGGGAGGAGGCCTCGGCCATCGCCGACGACATCGGCTTCCCCATCATCATCCGCCCCAGCTTCACCATGGGCGGGGAGGGCGGCGGCGTCGCCTACAACCGGGAGGAGTTCGAGCCCATGGCCCGCCGGGCCCTGACGCTCTCGCCCACCCACACCATCCTCTGCGAGGAGTCGATCATCGGGTGGAAGGAGTACGAGCTGGAGGTGATGCGCGACCGCAACGACAACGTCGTCATCATCTGCAGCATCGAGAACTTCGACCCCATGGGCGTGCACACCGGCGACTCCATCACCGTCGCCCCGGCCCAGACGCTCACCGACAAGGAGTACCAGGTGATGCGGGACGCCGCGGTCCGCATCATCCGCGAGATCGGCGTCGACACCGGCGGGTCCAACATCCAGTTCGGCGTCCACCCGCGCACCGGCCGCCTGGTGGTCATCGAGATGAACCCGCGCGTCTCGCGCTCCTCGGCGCTGGCCTCCAAGGCCACCGGGTTCCCCATCGCCAAGATCGCCGCCAAGCTCGCCGTCGGCTACACCCTCGACGAGATCAAGAACGACATCACCCGCTACACGCCGGCGTCGTTCGAGCCGACCATCGACTACGTGGTCACCAAGATCCCGCGCTTCGCCTTCGAGAAGTTCAAGGGCGCGGACGACGTGCTCACCACGGCGATGAAGTCGGTCGGCGAGGTGATGGCCATGGGCCGCACCTTCCAGGAGTCGATGCAGAAGGCCATCCGCGGCCTGGAGATCGACCGCTGCGGCTTCGAGTCGCCGCTCCGGAAGGCGCCCGGCGAGGCCTTCACCGCCGCCGAGAAGGCCAAGGTGGACGCCGAGATCCGCGTGCCCCGGGCCCACCGGCTCTTCTGGGTGGGCGACGCCTTCCGCGCCGGCATGGCGGTGGACGAGGTCTACGGCGCCACCGGCATCGACCCCTGGTTCCTCCGCGAGATCGAGGAGATCGTCGCCATGGAGGCGGTGGTGGCCAGGGGGCTGCCGCAGGCCCGCGCCGACTGGTACGCCGTGAAGCGCATGGGCTTCTCCGACAAGCGCCTCGGCCAGCTCACCGGCAAGAAGGAGCGCGAGGTCCGCGAGGCCCGCTGGGCCGCCGGCGTGCGCCCGGTCTTCAAGCGGGTCGACACCTGCGCCGCCGAGTTCGAGGCGCACACCCCGTACCTCTACTCGACCTACGAGGAGGAGTGCGAGGCGGCCCCCACCGACAAGCCCAAGGTGATGATCCTGGGCGGCGGGCCCAACCGCATCGGCCAGGGCATCGAGTTCGACTACTGCTGCGTCCACGCGGCCTTCTCGCTGACGCAGGCCGGGTTCGAGACCATCATGGTCAACTGCAACCCGGAGACGGTCTCCACCGACTACGACACCAGCGACCGGCTCTACTTCGAGCCGCTGACGCTGGAGGACGTGCTGGAGATCGTCCACGTCGAGAAGCCGAAGGGGCTCATCGTCCAGTACGGCGGCCAGACGCCGCTCAAGCTGGCGGTGCCGCTCCACGAGCTGGGCGTGCCCATCTTCGGCACCACCCCGGACGCCATCGACCGCGCCGAGGATCGCGAGCGCTTCGCCGCCATGATCGAGAAGCTCGGCCTGCGCCAGCCGCAGAACGGCGTGGCCCGCTCCGCCGACGAGGCCTTCGCGGTGGCCCGGCGCATCGGCTACCCGGTCATGGTGCGCCCCAGCTACGTGCTGGGCGGCCGCGCCATGGAGGTGGTCTACGACGACGCCGACCTGACGGGCTACCTCACCGACGCGGTGCAGGCCTCCAACGAGCGGCCGGTCCTCATCGACCGGTTCCTCAAGGACGCCGCCGAGGTCGACGTGGACGTGGTCTCGGACGGCAAGGACGTGGTGGTGGGCGGCGTCATGGAGCACATCGAGGAGGCCGGCATCCACTCCGGCGACTCGGCCTGCGCCCTGCCGCCCTACAGCCTCGCGCCCGAGTTGGTGGCCGAGATCGAGCGCCAGTCCATCGCCATGGCCCGCGAGCTGGGCGTGGTGGGCCTGATGAACGTCCAGTTCGCCATCCAGGGCAAGGACGTCTACGTCCTGGAGGTCAACCCGCGCGCCAGCCGCACCGTGCCCTTCGTGGGCAAGGCCACCGGCCTGCCGCTGGCCAAGGCCGGCTCGCTCTGCATGGTCGGCAAGAGCCTGGCCGAGGCCGGGGTGGTCGGGGTGACCCGCCCGACCCACACCTCGGTGAAGGAGGCGGTCTTCCCCTTCGCCCGCTTCCGCGGCGTGGACACCATGCTGGGGCCGGAGATGCGCTCCACCGGCGAGGTGATGGGCGTCGACCAGGACTTCTCCCGGGCCTTCTGGAAGGCCCAGGCGGCCGCCGGCAACACCCTGCCCAAGGGCGGCCCGGGCCGGCGCGCCTTCGTCTCGGTGCGCGACGGCGACAAGGAGGCCATCGTGGAGATCGCCCGGCGCCTCGGCGCGCTGGGGTTCGAGGTGCTCTCCACCGCCGGCACCCACGCCTTCCTGGCGGAGCGCGGCATCGCCGCCACGCCGGTGCGCAAGGTGAAGGAGGGGCGCCCCTCCATCGTGGACCGCATCAAGGACGGCGACGTCCACTTCGTGGTCAACACCACCAACGGCAAGCGCGAGGTCTCGGACAGCTTCTCCATCCGGCGCGAGACGCTCATGAAGGGGCTGCCCTACTTCACCACCCTCACCGGGGTGCGGGCGGCGGTGGCGGCCATGGAGTCGGCCCAGGCCGGCGCGCTGGGGGTCTGCTCGCTCCAGGAGTACCACCGGCTCAACACCGGCCGTTGACAGGCGGGCCAGGGTCCCCTAGGAATCGTGGACCACGACGCGGCCGTCCCGGACCCCCGGGCCGGCCGCCGGTCTTTTTTCGGGAAGGTGTCGAGATGTCCGAGCGCGTGCCCATGACGAAGTCCGGGCTGATCCGGCTGAAGCAGGAGCTCAAGCGGCTCAAGGCCGTGGAGCGCCCCAAGATCGTGAAGGAGATCGCCGAGGCCCGCGCCCACGGCGACCTCTCCGAGAACGCCGAGTACCACGCCGCCAAGGAGAAGCAGTCCCACGTGGAGGGGCGCATCCTCCAGGTGGAGCACTGGATCGCCTCGGCCGAGGTCATCGACGTCACCAAGCACGCCGGCGACCGGGTCATCTTCGGCGCCACCGTGACCCTCTCGGATCCCGACTCCGGCGACCAGGTGCGCTACCGCATCGTCGGCGAGCTGGAGGCCGACCTGAAGGCCGGCAAGATCTCGGTCACCTCGCCCATCGCCCGCGCCCTGATCGGCCGCAGCGAGGGGGACGAGGTGGCGGTGCGCTCCCCGGGCGGCACCAAGACCTGGGAGATCGAGGCCATCGAGTTCATCGAGGACGAGATCGCGGAGTCGGAGTGATCCGCTAGGCTCGGCCCGTGGACCCACGGGACGGCCAGCCAGCGAACGTCGCCCCCGGCGCGGCGGCCCAGGCGCTGCTCGCGCTGGTGCCGCCGCTCCGCTTCGCGGTCAAGGACGGCTTCGCCGGCCTGGCCCGCCTGGCCGGCTTCGGCGAGACCCTCCGCGGCGCCGTGGCCCGCGCCCGCGCCCTCGGCGCCCCCGCGTCGCCCGCCCTGGTGGCCCTGGCGCAGGAGGCCGAGGGCTTCGACGCCCTCCCACCCCTGGAGCGCCGGCGGGCCGCCGGCCGCCTGGCGGTGCACCTGTCGGCGCTGGTGCCGGTGCCGGAGGAGATCGCCGCGGTGGCGCGGGCCGCCAAGGCGGAGCTGATGGGGGGCCGGCCCAAGCCGCAGGCGCCGACCGCGACGGCGACCCCGACCGCGACCCGGGCCCCCTCACCCCGGCCCTCTCCCCCTCCGGGGGAGAGGGGGGAAGTCGAACCCACTTCGCCTCCGGGGGAGAGGGGGGATGTCCAGCCCACCTCGCCTCCAGGGGGAAGAGCGGGTGCAGCCCTGGCTCCTTCTTCCCCTCTCCCCGCTGTGCGGGGAGAGGGACAGGGTGAGGGGCCTGCCTCAGCTCCCGTCGTCTTCCCCCCCGAGCCCAAGACCCCCGAGGAGCGCGCCCGCCGCCGCGCCCTCCTCGCGGCCCCCCTGGCCTCGCTCCCCCGCGCCCACCCCGCCCCCCGCGCCCTCCTCGAGGAGCGCGCCCGCCCCACGGTGGAGCAGGCCCTGGAGCTCTGGCCGCGCACCTGGCAGGACCGCACCACGCTCCGCCGCATCCGCGACCTGGCCTTCGGCGAGGAGGGGATCGTCCTCGCCACCGTGAAGACCGCCCGCTCGAAGCGCATGCGCAACGGCCGCCCGCTCCTCGAGGTGGCGGTGAGCGACGAGACCGGCGGGATGCTGCTGGTCTTCTTCAACGCCCCGCCCTGGAAGGAGAAGCAGCTCCAGCCCGGCGACGCGGTGCTCTGCTCCGGCAAGGTGACCGAGGGCTTCGGCGGCCGCCGCCAGATGACCAACCCGGAGGTGGAGAAGCACCAGCCCGGCGACTCGGCCAACTTCGGCCGCATCGTCCCGGTCTACCCCGGGCCGGCGGACTGGCAGCACCCGGCGCTCCGCAAGCTGATGAAGCGGCTCTGCGACGAGGTGGCCCCGCAGGCGGTGGACGACCTGCCGGCCGGCGTCCGCATCCGCCGGGGGCTGGTGGGGCGCGCCGAGGCGCTGCGCCAGGCCCACTTCCCGCCCCCCGGCACCGACCTCCTGGCCGCCGCGGCCCGGGCCACGCCGCCCTTCCGCCGGCTCATCTTCGAGGAGCTCTTCTTCCTGCAGCTGGCCCTGGCGCGCCGCCGGCGCGGGGTGAAGGTGGAGGCGGGCATCGCCTTCGAGGCCGGCCCCGAGGCGCTGGACCGGGCCCTGGCGCGCCTCCCCTTCGAGCTGACCGGCTCGCAGCGGAAGGTGCTGGGGGAGATCGCCCGCGACATGGGGCGCCCGGAGCCCATGAACCGGCTGCTCCAGGGCGACGTGGGCAGCGGCAAGACCGCGGTGGCCTTCGCCGCCATGCTGCTGGCGGTCCAGTCGGGCTGGCAGGCGGCCCTCATGGCCCCCACCGAGATCCTGGCCGAGCAGCACGTGCGGACGCTGACCCGCTGGCTGGCCGGCACCTCGGTGGAGGTGGCCTACGTGGGCAACGCCCGCGGGCGCGGCGCCGGGGCGGCGCAGCGGGAGGCCCGGGAGGCGGTCCGCGGCGGCAAGGCCCGCATCGCGGTGGGCACCCACGCCCTGCTGGAGCAGGACGTCGGCTTCGAGAGGCTGGGCCTGGTGGTGGTGGACGAGCAGCACCGCTTCGGCGTGGTGCAGCGGGCCACCCTGATCGGAAAGGGGCGCCGGCCCGACGTGCTGGTGATGACCGCCACGCCCATCCCGCGCACGCTGGCGCTGGCCTTCTACGGCGACCTCGACCAGTCCAAGATCACCGAGCTGCCCCCCGGCCGCACGCCGGTGGAGACCCGCCTGTTCGGCGACTCGCAGCGCAAGAAGGCCTACGAGGCGGCCCGGGCCGACCTCGCCGCCGGGCGGCAGGCCTACGTGGTCTACCCGCTGGTGGCCGAGTCGGAGAAGTCGGACCTGGCCGACGCCACCACCGGCGCCGCGGAGCTCTCGAAGATCTTCGCCCCGCACCGCGTCGGCCTGCTCCACGGCCAGATGAAGGCCGACGAGAAGCAGGCGGTCATGGAGGCCTTCCGCCGGGGCGAGATCGCCGTGCTGGTGGCCACCACCGTCATCGAGGTGGGGGTGGACGTGCCCAACGCCAGCGTCATGATCGTGGAGCACGCCGAGCGCTTCGGCCTCTCCCAGCTCCACCAGCTCCGCGGCCGGGTCGGGCGCGGGGCCGCCAAGAGCCGCTGCCTCCTCATCGCCCACTTCCGCAAGGCCGGCGAGGAGGCGCGCGAGCGGCTCCAGGCCATGGTGGACACCCAGGACGGCTTCGAGCTGGCCCGGGTCGACCTCAAGCTCCGCGGGCCGGGCGAGCTGCTCGGCACCCGCCAGTCCGGCGAGGCGCTGCTGGAGGTGGCGGACCTCTACCGCGACGAGGCCATCCTGGAGGAGGCGCGGGAGGAGGCCTTCGCCCTGGTGGAGGCCGACCCGTCCCTGGCGCGCCCGGAGCACGCCGCGGCGCGGGAGGCGCTGGCCGGCCGATGGGCCGGTCGGCTCTCGCTGGCGCAGGTGGGGTAGGGCGGCCGGCTCTGGTACAATCCGCGCCCCCGCAACCCCGCCCCGGGAGCACCCGCCCCATGGTCCTTCGGCTGGAAGACGTCTCGCAGCAGGTCCGCAACACCCAGTACGCCGTGCGCGGCCCCATCGTGGCCCGGGCCCAGGAGCTGGAGCGGGCCGGGCGCGAGATCATCTACTGCAACATCGGCAACCCGCAGTCCCTCGGCCAGCGCCCGGTCGCCTGGGTTCGCCAGGTGCTGGCCATCGCCGAGTGGCCGGAGCTGCTCGACCGGGTCCAGTTCCCCGCCGACGTCGTCGACGCCGCCCGCCAGGTGGTCAACGGCACGCGCCACGGCCTGGGGGCCTACACCGAGTCGAAGGGCTACCGCTTCGTGCGCGACGCCGTGGCGCGCTTCATCGAGGCGCGGGACGGCGCCCCGGCCGACCCCGAGGCCATCTACCTCACCGACGGCGCCAGCAAGGCGGCCCAGGCGGTCCTCAAGCTGGTGGTGGACGGCCCCAAGGACGGGATCCTCATCCCCATCCCGCAGTACCCGCTCTACACCGCCACCATCGCCCTCTACGGCGGCACCGCCATCCCCTACGAGCTGGACGAGGCCCACGAGTGGGGCCTCTCGGTGGAGACGCTGGAGCGGTCATCGCCTCCGCCAGGGCCGCCGGCGTCCGCCCCCGGGCCATCGTGGTCATCAACCCGGGCAACCCCACCGGCGCGGTCCTCTCCGCCGCGAACGTGGCCGAGGTGCTGCAGTTCGCGCGGCGCCACGACCTGCTGGTGCTGGCCGACGAGGTCTACCAGGAGAACGTCTGGGCCGAGGGGGCGCGCTTCACCTCCTTCGCCGCGGAGCTCGTGCGGGCCGGCATCCAGGACGTCTCCCTCTTCTCCATGCACTCCACCTCCAAGGGCTGGATGGGCGAGTGCGGCCACCGCGGCGGCTGGATGGAGTGCCGCAACGTGCCGTCCGAGGTGGCGGCCGAGATCACCAAGCTCCAGTCGGTCTCCCTCTGCGCCAACACGGTGGGCCAGATCGTCACCTGGCTGCTGGTGACCCCGCCGCCGCCGGGCGGCCCCTCGCGGGCGCAGTACGACCGGGAGAAGGCGGCCATCCTGGGTGACCTGGCCAAGAAGGCGGGCATCGTGCAGCGCGGCCTGCAGGCGGTGCCGGGCATCCGGTGCAACAGCGTGGCCGGCGCCATGTACGCCTTCCCGCAGCTCGAGCTGCCGCCGGGCGTGACCGACTTCGAGTACTGCCTGGCGCTCCTGGAGGAGACCGGCATCTGCGTGGTGGACGGCAGTGGCTTCGGCCAGCGGGCCGGCACCTGGCACCTGCGCACCACCATCCTGCCGCCCCTCGACCGCGTCGAGGCGGTGGTGCAGCGCATGGCCGCGTTCCACGCCCGCTTCACCGAGCGCCACCGGGCCGGGACGCCGTGATCACCTGCCCCCTCTGCGAGCACCAGCAGGCGGCCGGCTCGGAGTGCGAGGTGTGCGGCCGGCGGCTGGAGGCCGGCCGCGGCACCGACGCGCCGGTGCCGCCCCTCGAGGGGCTGGAGCCGACCGGCCTGGACGGGCCGGCGGCCGTCGCGGAGGAGCGGCTGGCCGACCTGGAGCCGACCCGGCTCGACGGTGGGCGGGACGGGGCCGCGGCGGAGCGGGTCGCCGACCTGGAGGCCACCCTGGCCGCGCCGGTCGAGGTGGCGGCCGAGGCCATGCCGGACCTGGAGCCCACGCTGGCGGCCGGCCTCGACGACGGCCCGACGCCGGCGCCGGCCACCGTGACCTGCCGCTACTGCCGCACCGAGGCCGCCCCGGGGGAGCGGCGCTGCGGGCGCTGCGGCATGCGCCTGCCGGTGCTGGACGCTCCGGGGGCATCCCCCACGGGCGCGGGGGCCGCCCCCGCGCTCTGCTCCTGCGGCACGCCCGTCACCCGGGCGCTCTGCCCGACCTGCGGGGCCCGCAACCGCCTGGAGTGAGCGCTCCTCCCCCGCCGGCGCCGGGTGCGCGTCCGGCTTGAAAATCGGCGCCCCGTGTCAGAAAGTGCCCCTCCACCATGCCGTCTCCGGGGACCCCGACATGACCTTTCGCGCCGTCTTCCGCTGCGGAGAGGGGTGCGACGTCCGCGCCGAGCTGACCGAGGTGATCTACCGCTGCCCGAGGTGCGGCGGCCTCCTCGAGGTCGAGCACGACGTGGCGGCGCTCAAGGCCCGCTCCGGCGACGACTGGAAGGCCCTCTTCGACGCCCGCTTCAAGATCGGCCCCTGGCCCCTCGGCTCCGGCGTGTGGGGCAAGAAGGAGTGGATCTACCCGCAGCTGGCCCTGGAGAACGTGGTCTCCAGCTACGAGGGCGGCAGCCCGCTCCTCAAGGTGGACCGCTACGCCCGCGAGATCGGCCTCGACGACGTCTGGGTCAAGGAGTGCGGCGTCACCCACACCGGGTCCTTCAAGGACCTGGGCATGACGGTGCTGGTCTCGGCGGTGAAGGAGATGCGGGCCCGCGGCGTGCCGGTCCGCGCGGTGGCCTGCGCCTCCACCGGCGACACCTCGGCGGCGCTCTCCTCCTACTGCGCCACCGCCGGCATCCCCTCGGTGGTGCTGCTGCCCCGCGGCAAGATCTCCACCGCCCAGCTGGTGCAGCCCATCTCCAACGGCGCGCTGGTGCTGGAGCTGGACACCGACTTCGACGGCTGCATGAAGGTGGTGCAGCAGCTCAGCGAGACCAAGGACATCTACCTCGCCAACTCCATGAACTCGCTGCGCATCGAGGGGCAGAAGACCGCCTCCATCGAGATCGTGCAGCAGCTCGGCTGGGCCCCGCCGGACTGGGTGGTCATCCCGGGCGGCAACCTGGGCAACGCCTCGGCGGTGGCCAAGGGCTTCGAGCTCATGAAGGCCCTCGGCGTGGTGGACCGCCTGCCGCGGCTGGTGGTGGCCCAGGCCGCCAACGCCAACCCGCTCTTCCGCGCCACCACCGGCGCCGGCGTGCGGCCCACCCCGGCCGTCGAGGTGGCCGCCATCCCGGCCCAGAAGACCCTGGCGTCGGCCATCCAGATCGGCAACCCGGTCTCGGCGCGGCGCGCCCTGCGCGCGCTGGCCGCCATGGACGGCCTGGTGGAGCAGGCCACCGAGCAGGAGCTGGCCGACGCCTGCGCCCGGGCCGACCGGGCCGGCCTGTTCACCTGCCCGCACACCGGCGTGGCCCTGGCCGCGCTGGAGAAGCTGGCCTCGGCGGGGACCATCAAGAAGGGCGAGCGGGTGGTGGTCATCTCCACCGCGCACGGCCTCAAGTTCTCCGACTTCAAGGTCGGCTACCACGAGGGCACGCTGCCCGGCCTCCGGTCGCCGCTGCGCAACCCCGGCGTGCAGCTGCCGGCCACCCTCGGCGCCGTGCAGGACGCCATCACCGCCCGCTTCGGGCGCGGGTAGGGGAGGCGACGGTGGCCACCGGCAGCCCAGGCGAGGCGGGGGCGCTCCGCGCCGAGCACGACGCGCTGGCCGAGCGGCTCGGCACGCGCCTCTCGGTGGATCGCATGAAGGAGGGGGGCGTCCTCACCTTCTTCTCGGTCATCGCGTTCGGCATGACCTGCAAGCTGGCCTGGGATCGCTGGGGCTGGCTGCCGGTGCACAAGCCGCCCCCGCCGCCCGGCCTCCCCATGTACTTCCTCGTCGCCGTGCTGGTGACCGCGGTGCTCATCGGGTACTCGGCGCGGGCCTTCGTCCGCGCCGCCCGCCTGCGCCGCGAGGAGGCGGCCGGCTTCGCCCGCCTCCTCGAGCTCCGCGCCAGGCTGGGGCTCGACGCGTGAGCCCCCGGCGCGGCCGGGGCCGCTTCATCGTGCTGGAGGGGCTGGACGGCGCCGGCACCACCACCCAGGCCCGCCTGCTGGGCGACCGGCTGCGCGCCGCCGGCCGGCCGGTGCACGTCACCGCCGAGCCCTCGGGCGGGCCGGTGGGGGCCTTGCTGCGCCAGGTGCTCCAGAAGCGGGTCACCGGCGGGCGCGGCGGCGGCTTCGACCCCCACGCCCTGGCGCTGCTCTTCGCCGCCGACCGGCTCGACCACGTGGCGGCCGAGGTGGCGCCGCGCCTGGCCGAGGGTGACGACGTGGTCTCGGACCGCTACACCCTCTCCTCGCTGGCCTACCAGGCCCTCACCACCGGGGATCTCGCCTGGGTGGAGGCCATCAACGGCCGCGCCGCCGCCCCGGACCTGACCATCTTCCTCCGCGTGCGCCCGGGGATGGCCCTGGGGCGCCGCCAGGCCGCCGCCACCGAGCCGGAGCTCTACGAGGTGGCCGCCTTCCAGCGCCGGGTGGCCCGCAGCTACGAGAAGGCCATCGCCCTGCTGCAGGGGCGGGGGCAGCGGGTCGAGGTCCTGGACGGGGAGCAGCCGGTCGAGGCGGTGGCCGGGCAGGTGGCGGCGCTGGTGGATCGGCTGCGGCGGCGCTAGAACCCTCCCATGCTCGCCCCCACCGCCTCGCTGATCGTGGTCGGCAGCGAGGTGCTCTCGGCCAAGGTCCCGGACGAGAACGGCCCCTACCTGGCGAAGCGGCTGCGCCAGCTCGGGGTGGAGCTCCGGTCCCTCTCGGTGGTGGCCGACCGGCTCGACGACATCGTCGAGGCGGTGGACCGGGAGCGCCGCCGCGTGGACTGGCTCTTCACCTCCGGCGGGGTGGGGCCGACCCACGACGACGTCACGGTGGCGGCGGTGGGCCGGGCCCTGGGCCGCCCCATCCGGCGGCTGCCGGCCCTGGCCGAGGTGATCCGCACCATCCACCGGCTGCACCACCGGGGCGAGGAGCCGCCCGAGGCGGCGCTGCGCATGGCCGACGTGCCGGAGGGCGCCGAGCTGATCGGCGACCAGGGCTACCCGACGCTCCGCTGCGCCAACGTGGTGCTGCTGCCCGGCGTGCCCCGCTTCTTCGCCTGGCAGTTCGAGCGGGTGGCGCCGCTGCTCACCGGGACGCCCTTCCGGCTGGCCTGCCTCTACCTGGGCGTGCCGGAGCACCTCATCGCCCCGGCCCTCGACGCGGTGGCGCTGGCGCACCCCGGCGTGGAGATCGGCTCCTACCCGCGCTTCGACGAGGAGGCCGACCACCTGGTGCGGCTCACCGTCGAGTCGCGCGACCTGGCCGCGGTGGAGGCCGCCCTGGCGGCGCTGCTGGCCGCCCTGCCGCCCGGTGCGGTGCTGCGGGCCGAGGGGCCGTAGGGGCCCCTGGAACGACGAAGGGCGCCCGCCGGCCTCTCGGCCAGGGGCGCCCCCGTCATCCCGCTGCGGTGCGGCCTAGCTGCAGCCCGTGGTCGTCCCGCAGTTGTTGCACTTGTAGCAGGCGCCGTTGCGCACCGTGATCTCCCCGCAGTTGGGGCACGGGGGCGCGTCGGTGTCCCGCGTGAAGGTCACCCCGGCGGCGGCCGAGGAGGCCTTGGCCTCCACCGTGCGGGCCTTGGCCGGCAGCGAGGGGGCGGCCGGCGCGGCGCCCGGGGGCAGCACGCCGGAGGAGGTCACCGCGCCGTCCTCGCTGGGGATGAACTTCAGCGAGAGCCAGCGGAAGATGTAGTCGGTGATCGACTTGGCGATGGGGATCTCGGGGTTGCCGGTGAAGCCCGAGGGCTCGAAGCGCGTGTGGCTGAACTTGTCCACCAGCACGTGCAGCGGCACGCCGTACTGCAGCGCCATCGAGATGGAGGTGGCGAAGGAGTCCATCAGGCCCGAGACCACCGAGCCCTCCTTGGCCATCACCACGAAGAGCTCGCCGGGCAGGCCGTCGTCGTACATGCCGACGGTCATGTAGCCCTCGTGCCCCCCGATGGAGAACTTGTGGGTGATGGCGCGGCGCTCGTCGGGCAGGCGGCGGCGGGCCAGCGGCGGCTCGCCGGCCGGCTCGGCCTCGGCGGTGGCCTCCTTGGCCTTGTCCTTGCCGGTGTTGAGCGGCTGGCTGCGCTTGCAGCCGTCGCGGTACAGGGCCACCGCCTTGAGGCCCAGCTTCCAGGACTGGACGTAGGCCTCCTCGATGTCCTGGGGCGTGGCCGAGTTGGGCATGTTGACGGTCTTGGAGATGGCGCCCGAGAGGAACGGCTGGGTGGCGCCCATCATCCGGATGTGGCCCATGTAGTGGATGGTGCGGGACCCGCTGCGCGGCTTGAAGGCGCAGTCGAAGACCGCCAGGTGCTCGGGCCGCAGGCCCGGGGCGCCCTCGATGGTCTCCACCTCGTCGATGTGCTGGAGGATGCGCTCGATCTCCCCGCCGGAGTAGCCGAGCTTCTGCAGCGCCAGCGGGACCGTGTTGTTCACGATCTTGAGGACGCCGCCGCCCACCAGCTTCTTGTACTTCACCAGGGCGATGTCCGGCTCGATGCCGGTGGTGTCGCAGTCCATCATGAAGCCGATGGTGCCGGTCGGCGCCAGCACCGAGACCTGGGCGTTGCGGTAGCCGTGCTGGATGCCGAGGCGCAGGGCGTCGGCCCAGGCGTCGCGGGCGGCGCCGAGGAGCGGGGCGTCCACCAGGCTCTGGTCGATGCGATCGACGTGGGACTGGTGCTTGCGGATGACGTTGAGGAACGGGTCGCGGTTCTTCTCGTACCCGGCGAAGGTGCCGATCTGCCCGGCGATGCGGGCGCTCATGGCGTAGGCCTCGCCGGTCATGAGCGCGGTGATGGCGCCGGCCATGGCGCGGCCGTCGTCCGAGTCGTAGGGGTGGCCGCTGGCCATCAGCAGGGCGCCCAGGTTGGCGTAGCCCAGGCCCAGGGGCCGGTAGTCCTCGGAGTTCTTGCCGATCTGCTGGGTGGGGTACTTGGCGTTGGAGACCAGGATCTCCTGCGCCAGGATGGTCAGGTCGACGGCCTTGCGGAAGGCCTCCACGTCGAAGCCGCCGTCGATGGACCGGAAGTGCATCAGGTTCAGCGACGCCAGGTTGCAGGCCGAGTCGTCGAGGAACATGTACTCGGAGCACGGGTTGGACCCGTTGATCCGGTCGGTGGACGGGCAGGTGTGCCAGGCGTTGACGGTGGTGTCGAACTGCATGCCCGGATCGCCGCACAGCCAGGCCGCGTCGGTGATCTGCTTCATCAGCTCGCGGGCCCGGATGGTCTCGATGGTCCGGCCGTCGGTGCGCCCGGTCAGCTGCCACTCGCGGTCGTCCTGCACGGCCCGCATGAAGGCGTCGGTGACGCGGATGGAGTGGTTGGCGTTCTGGAAGAAGACCGAGTCGTAGGCGCCGCCGCGGACGTTGAAGCCGCCGTCGTAGCCCGCGTCGATGAGGGCCCAGGCCTTCTTCTCCTCCTCGGCCTTGCAGTTGACGAACTCCACGACGTCCGGGTGGTCGGCGTCGAGGATCACCATCTTGGCGGCGCGGCGGGTCTTGCCGCCCGACTTGATGACGCCGGCGAAGGCGTCGAAGCCGCGCATGAAGGAGACCGGGCCGGAGGCCTCGCCGCCGCCCGAGAGCGCCTCCTTGGAGGAGCGGATCTTGGAGAGGTTGGAGCCGGTGCCCGAGCCGTACTTGAAGAGCATGCCCTCGGTGTGGGCCAGCTTCAGGATCGAGTCCATCGAGTCGGACACCGAGTTGATGAAGCAGGCCGAGCACTGGGGGTGGGCCTCGACGCCCACGTTGAACCAGACCGGCGAGTTGAAGCTCATCTTCTGCCGGTAGACCAGGTGGGCCAGCTCGGCCTCGAATGCGACGGCGTCCTCCTCGGAGGCGAAGTAGCCGTCCTTGCGCCCCCAGGCGCCGATGGTCTTGACCACGCGGGAGACCAGCTGCCGCACCGAGCGCTCGCGCTGGGGCGAGCCGACGGCGCCGCGGAAGTACTTGGAGGCCACCACGTTGGTGGCCAGCATCGACCAGCCCTTCGGGACCTCGACGTCCTTCTGCTCGAAGATGACCGCGCCGCCCTCGCCGGTGATGCCGGCGGTGCGCAGCTCCCAGACCATCTCCTCGGCCGGGTCGACGCCGCGGGTGGTGAAGTAACGGCCCACGGTCAGGCCGCGGCGAGCCGCCTTCTTGGAAGCCTTGCCGTTCTTGCGCGGCTGGCCCTGCACATCGCGCTCCATCATCTGCGTATCCCTCCACCCTGGAGCGGTCGCTCCGGGCATGGTTCTTCCCCGTTCGGGACGAACGCTGCGTTCGCCCGTTGACATGAAATGGCCCCGGCCGGCCCGCGATCAGTGAACCGGGGTTCTAGCGCGCTGGTCTGACAACGAAGGGATTCCCCCAGGAACGCCCACGCCCGACCCGACCCGCCCGTCTTCCTGGCCTCGCGTCCCCCGCGAAGCGAAGGCGCACTTTATCAGTCGAACGTTCGGTGTCAACGGCATGACCACAACCTGTTGTGGTGTCCCGCGGAACGGCTACAAGATACGGGAGGTTGCCGGGCCCATACCCTGCTGGGGCCGCGATATCGTTGCAGAAAAGTTGGCAGCGGGCGATATCGGCCCTTCCGTGGTCCGGCCGCCGATGGCGACTCCCGCCCAGAGCGTGCTACAAGCCCCGGCCCCCATGTCCGAGCAGAACGCGCACATCCGGAACTTCTCCATCATCGCCCATATCGACCACGGGAAGTCGACCCTGGCCGACCGGCTGCTCGACGAGACGGGCACCGTCACCAAGCGCGAGCAGCAGGCGCAGTTCCTCGACAACATGGAGCTGGAGCGCGAGCGGGGCATCACCATCAAGGCCCAGACCGTCCGCATGCGCTATCGCGCGCAGGACGGCAAGGACTACCAGCTCAACCTCATCGACACCCCCGGGCACGTGGACTTCGCCTACGAGGTGTCGCGCTCGCTGGCCGCCTGCGAGGGGGCCATCCTGGTGGTGGACGCCACCCAGGGCGTGGAGGCGCAGACCCTCGCCAACGTCTACCTGGCCCTCGACCACGACCTCGAGATCGTCCCGGTCATCAACAAGATCGACCTGCCCAGCGCCGACGTCCCCGAGGTCCGCCGCGAGATCGAGGAGGTCATCGGCCTCGACGCCAGCCAGGCCGTGCCCTGCTCCGCCAAGGAGGGGATCGGCATCGCCGACATCCTGGAGCAGGTGGTCAAGCTGGTGCCGCCGCCCAAGGGCGACCCCGAGGCCCCGCTCAAGGCCATCATCTTCGACAGCTGGTACGACTCCTACCGCGGCGTGGTCATGCTGGTGCGGGTCTTCGAGGGGACGCTCCGGCCCAAGCAGAAGATCCGGCTCTTCTCCACCAAGAAGGAGTTCGAGGTGCAGGAGCTGGGCGTCTTCACGCCCTTCTCCAAGGGCGTGCCCAGCCTGATGGCCGGCGAGGTGGGCATCTGCGTCGCCAACGTGAAGGACGTCCACGACGCCAAGGTGGGCGACACCGTCACCGAGGCCGACCGGCCGGTGGACCAGCCGTTCCCGGGCTTCAAGGTGGTGAAGCCCATGGTCTTCAGCGGCGTCTTCCCCATCGAGGCCGCCGACTACGAGAAGCTCCGCGACGCCCTCGACAAGCTCTCCCTCAACGACTCGGCCTTCACCTACGAGCCGGAGACCTCCCAGGCCCTCGGCTTCGGCTACCGCTGCGGCTACCTGGGCCTGCTCCACATGGAGATCGTCCAGGAGCGGCTGGAGCGCGAGTACGAGCTGGCGCTCATCACCACCGCGCCCTCGGTGGTCTACCGGGTCACCGACACGCAGGGCGAGGTGCAGGAGATCGACAACCCGTCCAAGCTCCCGCCGGTGCAGAAGATCGCCAAGCTGGAGGAGCCCATCCTCACCTGCCACATCCACGGCCGGACCGAGGACGTGGGCGCCATCCTCAAGCTCTGCCAGGAGCGGCGCGGGCTGCAGAAGGACCTCAAGTACATCGGCACCAAGCGGGTGCAGATCACCTACGACATCCCGCTGGCCGAGGTGGTCTTCGACTTCTTCGACAAGCTCAAGAGCGTCAGCCGCGGCTACGCCTCGCTGGACTACGAGCTGAAGGGCTACGAGGAGGCCGACCTCGTCAAGCTCGACATCCTCATCAACGGCGAGCCGGTGGACGCCCTCTCGGTCATCGTGCACCGCGAGAACTCCTACTTCCGCGGCCGGGACGTCTGCCAGAAGCTGCGCGAGGAGATCCCCAAGCAGATGTACGAGGTGGCCATCCAGGCCGCCATCGGCGCCAAGGTCATCGCCCGCGAGACCGTCAAGGCCTACCGCAAGAACGTCATCGCCAAGTGCTACGGCGGCGACATCTCCCGCAAGCGCAAGCTCCTCGAGAAGCAGAAGGAGGGCAAGAAGCGCATGAAGCAGGTGGGGAGCGTGGAGATCCCGCAGTCGGCCTTCCTGGCGGTGCTCAAGGTCGAGGACTGAGGCGTGGCGGGTGCGCCGCCGGCGGCGACGGGCCCGTCGGCTGGCCCGGCGCCGGGGCCGGCCCGGCGCGGCCTGCGCCGCGACCTCCTGCGCACCGCCGCGGCCGCGCTGCTGGTGGCGGTGCTGCTCCGCGGCAGCGTGGTGGAGCCCATGGCGGTGGGCGGCGCCGGCATGGCCCCGGCGCTCCTCCCCGGCGACGTGGCGGTCGTCTCGCGCCTGGCCTACGCCCTGCGGCTGCCCTTCACCCGGGTGGCGCTCTGGGAGTGGCCCGGGCCGCGCCGCGGCGACGTGGTGGTGGTGCGCGACCCCCGCCGGCCGGGCCAGCGGCTGGCCGGCCGGGTGGTGGGCCTCCCCGGGGACGTGGTGGCCCTTCGCGAGCAGCGGCTGCTGGTCAACGGCGTGGCGCAGCCGCGCACCGAGCTGGGGGAGCTGGCCTACCTGGAGCCGGGGGGCGCCGGGGGCGGGGACGGGCCGCGGCGCGACACCTGCCGGCGCTGGCGGGAGACCCTGGCGCTGGGGGCGGTGGGGCCCATCGCGCTGCCCGGCGGGGCGGAGGACGCCGGGGCCGGCCCCGATCCGGCGGCCGCCGCCTGGGCGCGCGCCGCCGCCGGCGGCACCATGTCGCACGACCTCCTCCAGTGCCGCCGCGTCCGCGCCGGGCGGGGGGAGGGGCCCTTCGGCCCGGTCCGCCCCGGCCACGTCTTCCTGCTGGGGGACAACCGGGACCGGAGCGACGACGGGAGGGCGGACGGCGGGTGGGAGGTGCCCCTGGCCGACGTGGAGGGGCGGGTGGCGCTGGTGGGGTGGGCCTGGGGGCCGGATCCGGCCACCCCGGCGGGCCGTCCCGGGCTGCGGACGGACCGGCTTTTCAAACCGGTCGAGTAACGGTAGAAGCATGACCCTGATGAAGCGCCCTGCCATGGCCTCCCGGCGTCCGCTGGAGCGGGGCGAGTTCTCTTGGATCTCTGCGCTGTTGCTCATCGCGGCCGTCGGTGGCGCCTACCTGGGGTACGTCTGGGCGCCGGTCTTCATGGACCACATCGAGGTCAAGCAGACGGTGCGCGACTTCATGAACCAGGCGGTCCACCAGAAGAGCGACGCCCTCCTGCTGGAGCGGCTCTGCCAGCGGCTCCAGAAGGTGCAGGGCCGGCTGGCCACCGACGCCGAGGGCGGCGGCACCGGCCCGGTGGTGGAGCTCGCCCCCGAGGACATCACCTGGGAGCGCGACACCGAGGCCAGCCCGCCGATGCTGCACGTGGAGCTGAGCTACACCCGGCCGGTCTACTACCCATTCCTGGACCGGATGCAGGAGGTCACGCTGACCTTCGAGCACACCCAGGACATCGCCGTCCCGAAGTGGAAATGACGCCGACGGAGGCCCGCCCCATGAACGCCACCCAGATCGAGCAGGCGGTGCGCCGGCTCGCCCAGTCCATCGCGGAGCGCGCCCGCGCCGCGGGCGCGGCCGACGCCCTGGCCATCGTGGGCATCCGCCGCGGCGGCGTCCACCTGGCGGCCCGGCTGCGCGGCGAGCTCAAGGGGCTGCTGGGCCACGAGCCGCCGGTGGGCACCCTGGACATCGCCCTCTACCGCGACGACCTGGCGGCCCGCGGCGCCGCCCCGGTGGTCGGCCCCACCGACATCCGCTTCCCGGTGCAGGGCAAGACCATCCTGCTGGTGGACGACGTGCTCTACACCGGCCGCACCGTCCGGGCCGCCCTCGACGAGCTGGTGGACTTCGGGCGGCCGCGCCGGGTCTGGCTGGCGGTCCTGGTGGACCGGGGCGGGCGCGAGCTGCCCATCTCGGCCGACTTCGCCGGCGCCACCCTGGAGGTGGCCGACGGCCAGGACGTGCAGGTGAAGCTGCGTGAGGAGGGGGCCGCCGAGGACGCGGTGGTCGTCACCGGGAGGAAGCCGTGATCGGGCGCCACAAGCACTGCATCGCGCTGGAGGACTTCTCGCGGGAGGAGATCACCCAGGTCCTCGACCTGGCGGTCTCCATGAAGGAGGTCCTGCGGCGCCCCATCAAGAAGGTGCCCAGCCTGCGCGGCAAGTCGGTGGTCAACCTCTTCTTCGAGGCCTCCACCCGCACCCGCAGCTCCTTCGAGATCGCCGCCAAGGTGCTCTCCGCCGACGCCCTCAACTGGACCAGCGCCACCTCGTCCACCACCAAGGGCGAGACCCTGGTCGACACCGCCCGCAACCTCGAGGCCATGCGCCCCGACGTGCTGGTGATCCGGCACTCGGCCAGCGGCGCGCCGCGGCTGGTGGCGGAGCACGTGGGCTGCTCGGTGGTCTCGGCGGGCGACGGCGCCCACGAGCACCCGAGCCAGGGGCTCCTCGACTGCTTCACGGTGCGGGAGAAGCTGGGGACGCTGGAGGGCAAGACCCTGGCCATCGTGGGCGACATCAGCCACAGCCGGGTGGCCCGCTCCGACCTGCACGCCTTCCCCAAGCTGGGCGCCAAGGTCCGGCTCTGCGGCCCGCCCACCATGATCCCGGCGGGGGTGGAGCAGCTGGGCTGCACGGTGCACCACGACCTGCGCACCGCGGTGGAGGGCGCCGACGCGGTCATCATGCTGCGCATCCAGCACGAGCGCATCGGCGACCCCCTCATCCCCAACACCCGCGAGTACTCGCGCCTCTGGGGCCTCAACGCCAAGAAGGCGCAGGACTGGCTCCGGCCCGGCGCGGTGGTGCTGCACCCGGGCCCCATCAACCGCGGCGTGGAGCTGTCGCCGGAGGTGGCCGACGGCCCCTTCAGCGTGATCCTCGACCAGGTGGAGAACGGGGTGGCCGTGCGCATGGCCATCCTCTACCTGCTCGCCGGCGGGGAGCCGGCGGAGGGCAAGGCATGAGCGACGTGATCGTCATCGAGGGCGGGCGGGTCATCGACCCGGCCACCGGCACCGACGGGATCCGCACCGTGGTGCTGAAGGACGGCCAGGTGGCCGCGGTGGCCGAGCGGGCCGACCGGCCGGCCGGCGCCCGGGTGGTGGACGCCCGTGGCAAGTGGGTCACGCCGGGCCTCATCGACCTGCACGTGCACCTGCGCGAGCCGGGGCAGGAGTACAAGGAGACGGTGGCCACCGGGGCCCGGGCCGCGGTGGCGGGCGGCTTCACCTCGGTGGTGTGCATGCCCAACACCAAGCCGGTCAACGACACGCTGGCGGTGACCGAGCTGATCCTGGCCCGCGCCGCGGCGGCCGGCCTGGCCCGCGTCTACCCCTGCGGCGCCATCTCCAAGGGCTCCGCCGGCGAGGAGCTGGCCGAGTTCGGCGAGCTCAAGGCGGGCGGGTGCGTGGCCCTCTCCGACGACGGCAAGCCGGTGATGAACCCGGCCCTGATGCGCCGCGCCCTGGAGTACGCCCTGGCCTTCGACCTGCCCCTCACGGTGCACGAGGAGGACCTGCACCTCACCGGCAAGGGCGTCATGCACGAGGGCGCCGCCTCGACGCGCCTCGGCCTGAAGGGCATCCCCGGCCAGGCCGAGGACGTCATGGTGCTCCGCGACGTGGCCCTGGCCGAGCTGACCGGCGGCCGCCTCCACATCTCGCACCTCTCCTCGGCCGGCGCGGTGCGCGCGGTGCGCGAGGCCAAGCGGCGCGGCCTGCGGGTCACCGCCGAGGTGACGCCGCACCACCTCTCGCTCACCGACGAGGACGTGGCCGCCTCCGGCTACTCCACCGACTTCAAGATGAGCCCGCCGCTCCGCTCGGCCGCCGACGTGGCGGCCTGCGTCGAGGGGCTGGCCGACGGCACCATCGACGCCATCGCCACCGATCACGCCCCCCACTCCCCGGTGGAGAAGGACGTGGAGTTCGACGCCGCCATGAACGGCATCGTCGGCCTGGAGACCGCCTTCCCGGTCTGCCTGGCGCTGGTCAAGGCGGGGAAGCTGAGCGAGCGCCGGCTGGTCGAGGCGCTCACGGCGGGGCCCGCCCGGATCTTCTCGCTGCCCGGCGGCACCCTGGCGGCCGGCAGCCCGGCCGACGTGGCCATCCTGGATCCCGAGGCGACCTGGCGCTGCGAGCCGGGCACCCTCCACTCGAAGAGCAAGAACTCGCCCTGGAAGGGCCGGACGCTCACCGGCCGCTGCACGCACGCCTTCGTGGGCGGGCGGCAGGTCCACGGGACGTGACGGGAGAGACGAAGATGACGAAGGCCATCCTGGCCCTGGCGGACGGCACCACCTTCGAGGGCACCGCCTTCGGCGCCGCCGGCGAGGCCACCGGCGAGGTGGTGTTCAACACCTCGCTCACCGGGTACCAGGAGATCCTGACCGACCCGTCGTACGTCGGCCAGATGATCTGCATGACCTACCCGGAGCAGGGGAACTACGGCGTGGCGGCGGCCGACGACGAGTCGGATCGCATCCACGCCACCGGCTTCATCGTGCGCCACTACGCCGAGGTCCCGTCCTCCTTCCGGGCCGACCGGAGCCTGGACGAGTACCTCAAGGCCCACGGCATCGTGGGCATCGCCGGCCTCGACACCCGGCGGCTCACCAAGCACCTGCGCACGGCGGGCGCCCAGATGGGCATCATCTCGAGCAAGGGCACCGCCGCCGAGCTGGTGGCGCGGGCCCGGGCGCTGCCCGGCATGGAGGGCCAGGACCTGGCCACCCGCATCTCCACCCCGGCGCGCTACGAGTGGCGCCAGGACGGCGCCGACGCCTGGACCGACCAGGAGCGGAAGGACCGGCCCACGCCGCGCTTCCACGTGGTGGCCTACGACTGGGGCCTGAAGCGCGCCATGCTGCGCCTCCTCGCCGAGCAGGGCTGCCGCATCACCGTGGTGCCGAGCCGCACCAGCGCCGCCGAGGCGCTGGCGCTCCAGCCGGACGGCATCTTCCTCACCAACGGCCCGGGCGACCCGGCCGCCGTGGTGGGGGCGCGCGAGACCGTCTCGGCGCTCCTCGGCAAGGTGCCCATCTTCGGCATCTGCCTGGGGCACCAGATCCTCTCGCTGGCCCTCGGGGCCCGCACCTACAAGCTCAAGTTCGGCCACCGCGGCGCCAACCAGCCGGTCAAGGACCTGGCCTCCGGCAAGGTGGACATCACGGTGCAGAACCACGGCTTCGCGGTGGACGAGAAGAGCCTGGGCGCCCGCGCCAAGGTCACCCACGTCAACCTCAACGACGGCACGGTGGAGGGGATCGAGGTGCTCGACGCCCCGGCCTTCAGCGTGCAGTACCACCCCGAGTCCTCGCCGGGCCCGCACGACGCCCGGGCGCTCTTCGGGCGCTTCGTGGCGATGATGGAGCGCGCCCGATGACGCTGGCGGAGCTCCACGAGACGCTGCTCTCGTGGGCCAGCGCCGACCCGCAGGATCCGCTCCTGCTGGCGGCGCGCAAGGCGCACTTCGACGCCTACGGGGAGCCGCACGAGGAGGACAAGTCCTTCGAGCAGCGCATGAGCGGCATGCTCGACTTCTTCCTCTACGACTGGCGGCCGGCCGAGCCCAACGCGCCCAGCACGCTGGAGCGCTTCCTGGCGGCGCGCCACGCCACCCTGACGCCGGAGGAGCGGGCGGCCTTCCAGGCGCTGGCGGCCAACCGGCACGGCCTCTACGAGGTGCGCAAGCTGGCCGCCCCGCTGGTGCGCCTGCGCGACGTCTTCACCGGGGAGGACCTGGACGTCACCGAGCGCCGCACCGTGGCCGGGCTGGCCAAGGGCGACCTGCTGGAGGCGCGGCTCATGCCGTTCCAGGGGACGCTCATGTTCTCGGGCGCCTTCCTCTACCACCCGCGCGAGGCCCGCTCGAAGATCCTGGCGGAGGTGAAGCGGCTCAAGAAGGCGGCCGGCAAGCACGGCAAGCCCGACGCGGTGGCGCTGCTGGCCACGCTCTCGCGCATGGCCTTCAAGCTGGAGCGGTACCGGAACGTGCGGCTGGAGTCGATCTACGACTTCACCGTCGATCCCCGCGCCATGACCCCGCGGCCCGCCAAGCCCTGAGGGGCGCCCCGGTGCGGCGGCTCATCGTCAACGCCGACGACCTGGGCTACGACCCCGAGATCGACCGGGGCATCCTGGAGGCGCACGCCGGCGGGCTGGTGACCAGCGCCACCGCCATGGTGGACACGCCCTTCGCCGCGGCGGCGCTGCGGGCGGCCCCGCCCACGCTGGGCCTGGGGCTCCACCTGGTGCTCGACGCGGACGCCGGGGAGGGCGCCGCGGCCGCGGAGATCGCGCGCCAGCTCGGCCGCTTCGAGGCGCTGCGGGGCGCGCCGCCCACCCACCTCGACGGCCACAAGCACCACCACCTGCGGCCGGGCGCCTGGCCGGCGGTGCTGGCCGCGGCGGCCGCGCGCGGCCTGCCGGTGCGCGTCCTCACCGGGGCGCAGCGGGCCGAGGCGCGGCGGCACGGCGTGCCGGTGGCGGACCACTTCCTCGGCGACGCCGAGCGGCGCCCCGCCTGGGACGAGGCCGCCCTGGTCGCGGCCCTGGGGGCGCTCGGGGCCGGCTGGACCGAGCTGATGGCCCACCCGGGCCACCGGCCCGCCGTCGCCCGCACCAGCTTCGGCGCCGAGCGGGAGGTGGAACTCCGGGCGCTCACCGGCGCGGCGGCCCGCGAGGCGCTGCGCCGATCGGGTGCGCAGCTCGCGACCTGGGCCGGCCTCCACCGCTGAGCGCCCGATTGCGCCCGGCGCCAACCGGGCGCGGCGGGGGCGGGCGGGCCGCGGGGCGCCGCCCAATCCGGCGGCCACGCCCCGGCCGCGCCAGCGGCCCATCCCGGGCGAGGATTGCGCCGTCCTGCAATCAACATTGACGTCGTCGCGGCGTGGCACGGAAACCTGATTGCGCCGGGCGGGCCAGGCCCGGGGGCGGGAAAGTGCGCGTTTGCAGCGGCGCCGTCGACCTGCATTCCCGCCCTGGGAGGTCCATATTGCCCCCAAACGCCACCCGGTCCGGTCCACTTCCCGGACGCCGCCATACCTTGACAGCGTGACGAAGTCTTGGTGTTTACCTGTCCCCACCAAGCCACACCGGTGGCCACCCGGCGCCCGGAGCCGCATCGCCGCGAGGAGGCCCGCCTCCGAGCCGACGAGCGGCATCCCCTCGGTCCCGAGACCCTTCGCAGCCCGCGCTTCCCCCGCACTCAAGGAGACGGAATGACGACCAAGACGTCGAAGATCATCTGGACCCAGATCGACGAGGCGCCCGCGCTGGCGACCTTCTCGCTGCTGCCCATCGTCCAGGCCTTCACCCGCGGCACCGGCGTCGAGGTCGAGACGCGCGACATCTCCGTGGCCGGGCGCATCCTCGCCAACTTCCCCGACAAGCTGAAGCCGGAGCAGAAGGTGGCCGACTACCTGGCCCAGCTCGGCGAGCTGGCCAAGACCCCCGACGCCAACATCATCAAGCTCCCCAACGTCTCGGCCTCCATCCCGCAGCTCAAGGAGGCCATCAAGGAGCTGCAGGCCCACGGCTACGACGTGCCGGACTACCCGGAGGTCCCCAAGGACGACGCCGAGAAGGCCATCCAGGCCCGCTACGCGAAGTGCCTCGGCTCGGCCGTGAACCCGGTGCTCCGCGAGGGCAACTCCGACCGCCGCTCGCCGGCCTCGGTGAAGGCCTTCTCCAAGAAGAACCCGCACAAGCTGGGCGCCTGGAAGCCGGACTCGAAGTCCCACGTCTCCCACATGACGGACGGCGACTTCTACGGCACCGAGACCTCCACGGTGGTGGAGAAGGCCTGCGAGTACCGCATCGAGTTCGTGGGCGCCGACGGGGCCAAGCAGGTCCTCAAGAAGGAGGCCAAGCTGCAGGCCGGCGAGGTCATCGACTCCTCGCACATGAGCGTGAAGGCCCTCGCGAAGTTCTACGAGGAGCAGATCGCCGACGCCAAGGCCAAGGGGATCCTCTTCTCCCTGCACCTCAAGGCCACCATGATGAAGGTCTCCGACCCCGTCATGTTCGGCATCGCCGTGAAGGCCTACTTCAAGGGCGTCTTCGAGAAGCACGCCGACGCCCTCAAGCGCGCCGGCGTGAACCCGGCCCTGGGCCTGGGCGACCTCTACAAGAAGATCGCCAGCCTGCCGGCCGCCGAGAAGGAGGCCATCGAGGCCGACATCAAGGCCACCTACGCGGTGCAGCCGCCGCTGGCCATGGTCGACTCGGACAAGGGGATCACCAACCTCCACGTCCCCAACGACATCATCATCGACGCCTCCATGCCGGTGGTGGTGCGCGAGTCGGGCCAGATGTGGGGCCCGGACGGGAAGCTGGCCGACTGCAAGGCCACCATCCCGGACCGCTGCTACGCCACCATGTACAAGGAGATCATGGAGGACTGCCGGAAGAACGGCGCCTTCAACCCGGCCACCATGGGCTCGGTGGCCAACGTGGGCCTGATGGCCCAGGCGGCCGAGGAGTACGGCTCGCACGACAAGACCTTCTTCGCGCCCGGCAACGGCGAGATCCGGGTGGTCGAGGCGGCGAGCGGCGCCACGCTGCTCTCCCAGAAGGTCGAGACCGGCGACATCTTCCGCATGTGCCAGACCAAGGACGCGCCCATCCGCGACTGGGTCAAGCTGGCCGTCAACCGCGCCCGCGCCGCCGGCACCCCGGTGGTCTTCTGGCTCGACCAGCAGCGCGGCCACGACGCCCAGATCATCAAGAAGGTGCAGGCCTACCTGAAGGACCACGACACCAGCGGGCTCACCATCGAGATCCTCCCGCCGGTGAAGGCCATGGCCTACTCGCTGGAGCGCATCCGCAAGGGCCAGGACACCATCTCGGCCACCGGCAACGTCCTCCGCGACTACCTGACCGACCTCTTCCCCATCCTCGAGATCGGCACCTCGGCCAAGATGCTCTCCATCGTGCCCCTGCTGCAGGGCGGCGGCCTCTTCGAGACCGGCGCCGGCGGCTCGGCCCCCAAGCACGTGCAGCAGTTCGTCAAGGAGGGCTACCTGCGCTGGGACTCCCTCGGCGAGTTCACCGCGCTGTGCGCCTCGCTGGAGCACATCGCGGCCCAGGCCGGCAACGCCAAGGCCAAGGTGCTGGCCGAGACGCTCGACGCGGCCGTGGCCAAGTTCCTCGACAACAACAAGTCGCCGGCCCGCAAGGTGGGCCAGATCGACAACCGCGGCAGCCACTACTACCTGGCCACGTACTGGGCCGAGGCGCTGGCGGCCCAGAAGGCCGACGCGGCCCTGGCCGCGAAGTTCGCCCCGGTGGCCAAGGCGCTCGCCGAGAACGAGGCCAAGATCAACGCCGAGCTGATCGGCGCCCAGGGCAAGCCGCAGGACCTGGGCGGCTACTACCAGCCGGACCCGGTGAAGACGGGCAAGGCCATGCGCCCCAGCCCGACCCTCAACGCCATCATCGACGGCATCGCGTAGCACCCCAACCCGCGTAGACCCCGTACCAACTCACTCGAAGGAGAGACGACCATGGCTCGGAAGAAGATCGCGTTGATCGGTGGTGGGCAGATCGGTGGCGTGCTGGCGCAGCTCTGCGCCCTGCGCGAGCTCGGCGACGTGGTGCTGTTCGACATCGTCGAGGGCCTGCCCCAGGGCAAGATGCTCGACATCGCCGAGGCCGCCCCGGTGGACGGCTACGACGTCAAGCTGACCGGCACCAACAGCTACGCCGACATCGCCGGCGCCGACGTGTGCATCGTCACCGCCGGCCTGCCGCGCAAGCCCGGCATGAGCCGCGACGACCTCATCTCGGTCAACTCCAAGATCATGACCAGCGTGGCCGAGGGCATCAAGCAGTACGCCCCCAACGCCTTCGTCATCGTGATCTCCAACCCGCTCGACGCGATGGTGACCCTCTGCCAGCGCATCACCGGGTTCCCCCACGCCCGCGTGGTGGGCCAGGCCGGCGTGCTCGACTCGGCCCGCTTCGTGGCCTTCATCGCCTGGGAGCTGGGCGTCTCCGTCAAGGACGTCTCGGCGGTCACGCTGGGCGGCCACGGCGACGACATGGTCCCGCTGGTCCGCTACACCTCCGTGTGCGGCGTGCCGGTGATGGAGCTGCTGGAGAAGAAGTACGGCGACGCCGCCAAGGCCAAGGAGGTCATGGACGCCATGGTCAAGCGGACCCGCGGCGCCGGCGGCGAGGTGGTGGCCCTCCTCAAGACCGGCTCGGCCTTCTACTCGCCGGCCTCCTCCGCCATCGCCATGGCCGAGTCCTACCTCAAGGACGCGAAGCGGGTGCTGCCGACCTGCGTGTACCTGAACGGCGAGTTCGGCGTGAAGGGGCTCTACGTCGGCGTGCCGGTGGTCATCGGCGCCGGCGGCGCCGAGCGCATCCTCGAGCTGAAGCTCAACGCCGAGGAGCAGGCCATGATGGACAAGTCGGTGAAGGCCGTCGCCGACCTGGTGGCCACGCTCAAGTAGCCGCCCGACCCGACGCTGGGTCCAGGAAGCCCCGGTCGCCCTCCGGCGATCGGGGCTTTCGCGTTCCGGGGCGGGGAGGGGACCCGGCCCGACCGCAAAATCGACCCGTCGAGTCCTGAAAACCCCAATAGGTTCAAGACGATGCGGCTGGTGCGACATTTACACTCACCGGCCGCGGGTGGTAAGAGGACTGGCCACACTCGATCCGCTGGGAGGTCCGCACCGATGGCCGAGGCCAGGCTGGTGGTCCCCAAGGACGGCGGGAAGATCACCATGGCCGGGGGCCGGCTGGTGGTGCCGGACCGGCCCATCATCCCCTTCATCGAGGGCGACGGCACCGGCCGCGACATCTGGCGGGCGGCCCACCGGGTCCTCGACGCGGCGGTGCAGCAGGCCTACGGCGGGCGGCGGCGCATCGCCTGGACCGAGGTCTACGCCGGCGAGAAGGCCTTCACCAAGTTCAACGTCTGGCTCCCCGAGGAGACCGTCGAGGCCTTCCGGGAGTACCTCATCGGCCTCAAGGGGCCGCTCTCCACGCCGGTGGGCGGGGGCATCCGCTCCCTCACCGTGGCGCTGCGCCAGCGCCTCGACCTCTACGTCAGCCTGCGGCCGGTGCGCTGGTCGCCGGGCGTGCCCTCGCCGGTGAAGCACCCGGAGAAGGTGGACATGGTGGTCTTCCGGGAGAACACCGAGGACGTCTTCGCCGGCATCGAGTGGGAGGCCGGCAGCGAGGGGGCCGCCAAGGTGCTGGCCTTCCTGGAGCGCGAGTTCCCCCGCGAGTACCGCCGCCTGCGCTTCCCCCACACCAGCGGCCTGGGGCTCAAGCCGGTCTCCCGTGAGGGGACCGAGCGGCTGGTGCGCGCCGCCATCGAGTACGCCCTGCGGGAGCGCCGCCGGAGCGTCACCATGGTGCACAAGGGCAACGTCATGAAGTTCACCGAGGGGGCCTTCCGCAACTGGGGCTACGCCCTCGCCGAGCGCGAGTACGGGGAGCGCGTCTACACCCGGGCCCGCTGGGAGCGCACCAAGGCCGCCCGCGGCGAGGAGGCGGCCATGGCGGAGCAGGCGCAGGCCCTCGACGCCGGCCGGCTCCTCGTCAAGGACGGCATCGCCGACGTCACGCTGCAGCAGATCCTGACCCGGCCCGAGGACTTCGACGTCCTCGCCACCATGAACCTCAACGGCGACTACCTGGCCGACGCCCTGGCGGCGCAGGTGGGCGGCATCGGCATCGTGCCGGGCGGCAACGCCAACTGCGAGACCGGCCACGCGGTCTTCGAGGCCACCCACGGCACGGCGCCGCGCTACGCCGACCTCGACAAGGTCAACCCCGGCTCGATGATCCGCTCCGGGGAGCTGATGCTGCGCCACCTGGGCTGGTGCGAGGCCGCCGACCTGGTGGTGCGGGGCCTCGACGGCGCCGTGTCGGCCCGCCGCGTCACCTACGACCTGGCCCGCCTGATGCGCCAGGAGGGGCTGCCGGGGGTCACCGAGCTGCGCTGCTCCGAGTTCGGCGAGGAGGTCGTGAGGCACATGTCGGCGCAGGTCCACCGCACCTGAAGGGAGTCCATCATGGGTCACCGCAGGAAGATCGCGCTCATCGGCGCCGGCCAGATCGGCGGCACCATGGCGCTCCTCTGCCTCCAGAAGCAGCTCGGCGACGTGGTGCTGGTGGACCTGATGGAGGGGGTGGCCAAGGGCAAGGCCCTCGACCTGCAGGAGACCCGCGGCGTCTTCGGCGCCGACGTGAGCCTCTCCGGCGGCGGCGTCACCGACTACTCGGTGATCCAGGGGGCCGAGGTCTGCATCGTCACCGCCGGCGTGCCGCGCAAGCCGGGCATGAGCCGCGACGACCTCCTCAAGGTGAACCTGGAGGCCATCACCAAGGTGGCCAACGGCATCAGGCAGCACGCCCCCGGCGCCTTCGTCATCGTGGTGACCAACCCCCTCGACTCCATGGTCTACGCCATGCACAAGGTCACCGGGTTCCCCCGGAACCGGGTGGTGGGCATGGCCGGCGTCCTCGACACGGCGCGCTTCCAGTACTTCGTCGGGGACGCCGCCGGGGTCTCGCCCCAGGACGTCCACGCCCTGGTGCTGGGCGGCCACGGCGACGACATGGTGCCGCTGCTGCGCTACTCGACCATCAACGGCGTCCCCCTCACCAAGTTCGTGGACCAGGCGCGCCTCGACGCCATCGTGGAGCGCACCCGCAAGGGCGGCGGGGAGATCGTGGCCCTGCTCGGCACCGGCTCGGCCTTCTACGCCCCGGCCATCGCCGCGGTGACCATGGCCGAGGCCTACCTCAACGACTCCAAGCGCGTGCTGCCCTGCTCGACCCTCCTGGACGGCCAGTACGGCGTGCAGGGGCTCTTCGTGGGCGTCCCGGTGGTCATCGGCGCCGGCGGCGTGGAGCGGGTGGTGGAGGTGGACCTCAACGACGCCGAGAAGGCCATGCTGGCCCGCTCGGTGGAGAGCGTCCGGAAGTCGGTCGCCGAGACCGGGCTCTAGGCCGCCCGCGCCGCGCCGCGTCACCCCCCCGGACGGCCCGGCGACCCGGGCCGCGGCGGGCGGTTGCGCGCCGGGCGCCCGCCCGCGGGGGGCCGGCGCGGCCAAAAGCCTGTCGCCAAGGACCCTTCCGAGGTTGTATACCGTGGCGCCCGCGCGCACCGCGCCACCGCCAGCAGGGCGGGGTGCAGGTGGAGCAGGACGGAGCGGCGCCGTCGCCGCAGGCCCCGAGGACTGGGCGGATGCGCGGACCGCCCAGACGGTGACCACTTGAAGATCCACGAGTACCAGGCGAAGGAAATCCTCCGGAAGTTCGGGGTGGCGGTGCCGCGCGGCTACCTCGCGGCCACGCCCCTCGAGGCCGAGGGCGCGGCCCGCCAGCTCGGCGGCGGCATCTGCGCGGTCAAGGCCCAGATCCACGCCGGCGGCCGCGGCAAGGGCGGCGGCGTCAAGCTGGCCCGCTCGCCCGAGGAGGCCCGCAACCATGCCGAGACCATGCTGGGGATGATGCTCAAGACCCCGCAGACCGGCCCGGAGGGGCAGCAGGTCCGCAAGGTGCTGGTGGAGGAGGGCTGCCGCATCGCGCGCGAGCTCTACCTGGGCATGACCCTGGACCGCGAGGTCGGGCGGGTGGCCATCATGGCCTCCACCGAGGGCGGCGTGGACATCGAGAAGGTGGCCCACGACGCGCCGGAGAAGATCCTCCGCGAGCTGATCTACCCGGCCACCGGCATGCTGGGCTTCCAGGCCCGCCGCCTGGCCTTCGCCCTGGGGCTGACCGGCGACTCGGTGAGCTCCTTCGTGAAGTTCGCCACCGGGCTCTACAACGCCTACGTGGCCACCGACGCCTCCCTCGCCGAGATCAACCCGCTGGTGGTCACGGTGGGCGGCGAGGTGCTGGCGCTCGACGCCAAGATGAACTTCGACGACAACGCCCTCTACCGCCACCCGGACATCGCGGTGATGCGGGATCCCGACGAGGAGGATCCCAAGGAGACGGCCGCCAAGGAGTACGACCTCTCCTACATCGCCCTGGCGGGCGACATCGGCTGCATGGTCAACGGCGCCGGCCTGGCCATGGCCACCATGGACAGCATCAAGCTCTCCGGCGGCAGCCCGGCCAACTTCCTCGACGTGGGCGGCGGCGCCGACGAGACCAAGGTGGGCGCGGCCTTCAAGATCCTGCTCTCCGACCCCAACGTGAAGACGGTGCTCGTCAACATCTTCGGCGGCATCATGAAGTGCGACGTCATCGCCAACGGCATCGTGGCGGCCGCCAAGCAGGTGGGGCTGGCCATCCCGCTGGTGGTGCGCCTCGAGGGCACCAACGTCGAGCTGGGCAAGCAGATCCTCGCCCAGTCCGGCCTGAAGATCACCCCTGCCGACGACCTCGGCGACGCGGCCCGCAAGGCCGTGGCCGCCGCGCGCGCCGCCTGATCCGGGACGGGAGACCACCATGAGCGTCTTCGTCGACAAGAACACCCGGGTCCTGGTGCAGGGCATCACCGGCTCGGCCGGCTCCTTCCACGCCGAGCAGATGCTGGAGTACGGCACGCAGCTGGTGGCCGGCGTCACCCCAGGCCGTGGCGGCACCAAGTTCCACTCCACCGTCCCCATCTTCCACACCGTGGACGCGGCGGTGCGCGAGACCGGCGCCAACGCCGCCTGCATCTTCGTCCCGCCGCCCTTCGCGGCGGACGCCATCATGGAGGCGGCCGACGCCGGCATCGCCATGGTGGTGTGCATCACCGAGGGCATCCCCATCCTCGACATGGTCAAGGTGAAGCGCTTCCTGGCGCTCAAGCCGGAGGTGCGCCTGCTCGGCCCGAACTGCCCCGGCGTCATCACGCCCGGCCAGTGCAAGATCGGCATCATGCCGGGCCACATCCACAAGCCCGGCCGCATCGGCGTGGTCTCCCGCTCCGGCACGCTCACCTACGAG
>WBZM01000578.1_pt1 | contig 34604 bp, 24 predicted proteins | sample 5204271 | NCBI WGS metagenome assembly WBZM01 (sample SAMN12344346, study PRJNA552823) | activated sludge metagenome | biome: Activated sludge suspended growth; feature: Nitrification reactor; material: Wastewater; isolation source: activated sludge from nitrification reactor of wastewater... | reverse complement strand
GGTGGCAAGCGGCAGGCCGGCTTCACGGCCGTAGCCATTGACGATGTTGAGCACGCCGGGTGGCAGCAGGTCGGCGATCAGCCCGGCCATGATCAGGATGCTGATCGGCGTTGACTCGGCCGGTTTGAGCACCACGCAGTTGCCGGCACCGATGGCCGGGGCGAGCTTCCAGGCGGCCATCAGGATCGGGAAGTTCCAGGGGATGATCTGGCCGACGACACCGAGTGGTTCGTGGAAGTGATAAGCGACCGTGTGCTCGTCGATCTCGCTGATTCCGCCCTCCTGGGCGCGCAGGCAGCCGGCGAAATAGCGGAAGTGGTCGATGGTGAGCGGGATGTCGGCGTTCAGCGTTTCGCGCATCGGTTTGCCGTTGTCCACCGTCTCGGCGTAGGCGAGGACTTCGAGGTTGGCTTCCAGGCGGTCGGCGATCCTGAGAAGCACGTTGGCCCGATCGGCGGCGGCGGTGCGACCCCATTTGTCGGCGGCGGCATGCGCTGCGTCGAGCGCCAGTTCGATGTCTTCGGCTGTGGAGCGAGCCACCTGGGTATAGGGTCTGCCGCTGATCGGCGTGATGACGTCGAAGTACTGACCCTTGACCGGGGGAAGCCAGCGGCCAGCGATGAAATTGTCGTAGCGCGCCTGGTAGGCGATCTTGGCACCTGCAGTGCCGGGGGCTGCGTAGAGCATGTTGTCTCCTCATCGTTGGTGATTGATGGACGCACTGCCCTTGCGGGCAAACCCTGGCTCCTGGAGAGCCATACCACGCCAGTCCAGCGAAGGCAACCCGTCAATCCATCGCCGGGCTGAATCAGCGTCTCGCCGCGACTGGCCGGATGCCGTGCAACGTCCCACAGTGAAAGGCCGCTGTCAACCTCTCCTCGAAACGGGCCCATGCTCTTTGCCGGCGTGCCGGCCATCGGGCCAGCGAACGGTCATGACTGCCGCAACATCCCGGGTGTTCGTCCCGCAACGTGGCGGCAGCAAGCGGCCGCCACGACGTGCGACGATGTGTCGCATTCCGCGCCCGAAGCGCCTCTGCGAGAATCCGCCGCCGACGGATGTCCATCGGGAGGAGTGGGAAAATGAAGTTCCGGATCAATCGCACGGCCGCGCTGATCGCGGCTTTCGGAGCAAGCGGCATGGTGCCGGCAGTAGCCGCCGACGGCGCGACCGCGGCCGCTGCCGCGGGTGCCGAGCGGCCGGCACAGCTCGCGCCGGTGGTCGTCGAGGAGAGCCGCCTGCAGCCACTGCCGGCCGCGAACCGGGTCGACGAAGAAACGATGCGTGCCCTGCGCCCGGCGACCAGCGACACCGCGAGCATGCTGCGCGACGTCCCTGGTGTCCAATTGCAGGGCGCCGGCGGGGTGTCCAGCCTGCCGGTGATCCGCGGCCTTGCCGACGACCGCAACCGGATCATCGTCGATGGAATGGACCTGATCGCCTCGTGCCCGAACCACATGAACCCGCCGCTCTCTTATCTCGACCCGAATGGCGTCAGCAAGCTGCGCGTCATTCCCGGCGTGACGCCAGTGAGCCTCGGTGGCGACAGCATCGGCGGCACGATCATCGCCGAATCGCTGGCGCCGCGCTTCGCCGCAACGGGCCAGGACTTGCTGTTGAGCGGCGAAGCCGGCGCGTTCTACCGCAGCAACGGCAACGCCTGGGGCGGCAACCTTTCGGCCGTCGTCGCCAACGAGAACCTCAGCGCCAACTTCAGTGCGACGACCGCCAAGGCGGAGAACTACACCGCCGGCGGCAACTTCAAGAACTTCACCGCGACCGGCAATCCGGGACGGACGCTGGCGCGTGACGAGGTCGGATCGACCGCCTACGAAACGCACAACTACCAGTTCGGGCTCGCCTACCGTCAAGGCGACCACCTTCTCGAGTTCAAGTACGCTTATCAGGACATTCCGGAGCAGCTGTTCCCGAACCAGCGGATGGACATGCTCGGCAACACCGAGAACCGCTTCAACCTGCATTATCGGGGGCAGTTCGACTGGGGCCAACTCGATGCACGCGCTTACTACGAGACCGTCGACCATCTGATGGATTTCGGTCCCGACAAGCGCTTCTACTACGGCATGGCGTCGGGTGGCCACAACGCCGTGATCGGCATGCCCTGCTCGCCGATCAGCGCGAACTGCGCTGCCGGCATGCCGATGAAGACCGACAGCAACACCAGCGGTGTCACCCTGCGTGCCGACGTCAATCTCGGTGTCAACGACCTGCTGCGCGTCGGCGGCCTGTACCAGCACTACCGGCTCGACGACTACTGGCCGGCGTCAGGGGGCGGCATGTGGCCGCTGACCTTCGATAACATCAACGATGGTACGCGCGACCGACTCGGCGTCTTCGGCGAGTGGGAGTCGCGACTCGATGCGCAGTGGACGACCCTGCTCGGCGTCCGCTACGAGCGCGTCACGACCGATGCCGGTCCCGTGCAGGGCTACAACCCGAACATCAACTTCACGACGATGATGATGGGCGGGATGCCGATGCGCTCGTACAACAACCAGCAGGCCGATGCCGCAGCCTTCAACGCACAGGATCGCAAGCGGACCGACAACAACTGGGATCTCACCGCCCTCGCCCGCTACACACTCGACGCCCAGACCGACCTCGAAGTCGGCGTCGCACGCAAGACGCGCTCGCCGAACCTGTACGAGCGTTACACCTGGTCGACCTGGTCGATGGCTGCGGTGATGAACAACTTCGTCGGTGACGGCAACGGCTACTACGGCGACATCGACCTCGATCCGGAGGTCGCGTACACCGTTTCCGCGTCGGTCGACTGGCATGCGAGCGACCGCAGCTGGAAACTCCGGGCGACGCCTTACTACACGCGGGTCAAGGACTACATCGACGCGATCCGCTGCAACAACACGACGACCTGTCCGCCACCGAACGCGACGACGACGAACCAGTTCGTCGTCCTGCAGTACGCGAACCAGTCGGCCGAGCTCTACGGCATCGACTTCTCCGGTGAAATGCCCCTGGCACGCACGGGCTACGGCGACTTCGGAGTGAACGGAGTCGTTTCCTACACCTACGGCAAGAACCGCGATACCGGTGACGGCCTCTACAACATCATGCCGTTCAACGCCCGATTGGCGCTGACCCACCGCCTCGGCGGCTGGGACAACGCGCTCGAATTCGTCGGCGCGACGTCGAAGGATCACCTGTCCGACGTCCGCAACGAAATCGGCACGCCGGGATACGGGCTGCTCAACCTGCGCGCCAGCTACTCGTGGAAGCAGGCACGTCTCGACTTCGGCATCGACAACGTTTTTGACAAGCTCTACTACCTGCCACTCGGCGGCGCCTACACCGGCCAGGGAACGACGATGATGATCAACGCGATACCCTGGGGCATCGCGGTTCCCGGCATGGGCCGTTCGGTCTATACCGGGCTCAGCTTCAAGCTGTAGGTGGAGGAGATCCACCGCACCGACCAGCGCCAGTGATCGTGCTGCCGGCATCTGGCTGGCGACCGGCTTCACCGGCCGCCAGCAGCTGCCGGCGGCCAGTCGAGCTGGTCTTCGCGGCCGGTGTCGTCGCCGCCATCCATGTTGCGGCAACCTACGCCCTGTGGACGCACCGTCTCGTTGCAGCGCATGCCGAAACGAGGACGCTGCAGGTCGACATCGTCGCGCCGGCGGTAACGCCGCCGCGCGCTCCGCCGCCCACCGCTGAACCGCGCCGCCCTCCGCCGGCGAGCAAGCGCGAGATGCCACGGCAGAAGCCAGCCCCCCGTCAGCCACTGCTGTCGACGCCGCCTCGGCCAACCGGAGCGACCATCGCAGCGGCCGTCGCCGAGCAGCAACCCGTGGTCGAAGCCCCGGCAGTGGCGCCCCCGCTCGCCCTTCCGCCGCAACGGGCGCCAGCGGCATTGGGATCCGAACTGTCGGTGGTCTGTCATCACCGGCCAGCCCCTGCCTATCCGCCACTGTCGCGACGACTGGAGGAGACCGGCGAGGTGCTGCTGCGGGTCGAACTGAACGAAGACGGCAGCGTCGCCGCGGCGCGCATCGAACGGAGCAGCGGTCATCAACGACTCGACGACGCCGCACTGGCAGCGGTCCGGGCCTGGCGCTGCAGTGTTCCGCCGGCCTTCGGCCGCAGCGTGCGCGCGGTCGCCTTGCAACCGTTCCGCTTCGTCCTGCAGTGAGGTTGCGCGCTGCTGCCCGCCGCTGGCCAAGCCCGGCGCGACCTGCCTGGCCGCCTCGACGCAAGCGTCTGCGGGTAGAATGCTGCCCGCCCCTCTCCGGTGCTGGGCTTCCAGCGGCCGCAAGCAAACCACTCTTCCTGGATGCTGAATCGTGCAGTCAACGCTCGTCGATCACTTCGGTGTTGCCCATTTCCTCTCGCAGACCGACCTCGTCGGCCGGCTGGTCCTGCTCGTCCTGCTGCTCCTCTCGCTGGCGAGCTGGTACCTGATCGTCACCAGATCGCTCGCCGGGCTGGTCGCCCAGCGGCGGGCGAAGGCATTTCTCGGACGCTTCTGGCACAGCGGCAGTGACGACCTGCGGCGCCGCCTGCAGGGTGAGGACTGCAATCACGCGTTCGCGCGGCTGGCGGCCGAAGGCCTCGACGCGCTCGCCGACAGCGGCGGTGTCAGTCTGGCGGCGGCAGGCGGCTTCGCCGAGTATCTCAGCCGCCGGCTGAACCACGTCATCGATGACGAGGCCGCGGCCGCCGAGTACGGCCTGACGGTGCTCGCGTCCGCCGCCTCGGCGGCGCCGTACATCGGGCTTTTCGGCACCGTCTGGGGGATTTACCATGCGCTCGTGCAGATCGGCCTGTCGGGGCAGGGAACGCTCGACAAGGTCGCCGGACCGGTCGGCGAGGCCCTGATCATGACCGCGCTCGGACTGGCAGTGGCGATTCCCGCGGTGCTCGCGCACAACGCCTTCAACCGCCGCAATCGGCTGTGGCTGGCGCGCCTCGAGGGCTTTGCGCACGAGCTCTACGTGCTGTTGACGGTGAAGGGCGTCGCGACCAGTCCCGTTGCTGCGCAGGCGCCCGCAAGCGCGCGATGAGCGACTGCCGTTTCCGCCGTTATCGTCCCGCGGCGACGCGCGCGGACATGAATGTCGTGCCGCTGGTCGACGTGATGCTGGTGCTGCTGGTGATCTTCATCGTCACCGCTCCGCTGCTGACGCACGCGGTCAAGATCGACTTGCCACAAGCGTCGAGCCAGGTCAATGTCACACGCGACGAACGCGTCGAACTGGCAGTTCGTGAAGACGGCGCAATGTACTGGAACGGCGAGGCGCTGACCCTCGAGCAGTTCACCGAACGCTGCGACATCGCCGGCCGCCAGGCGCCGCAGCCCGAACTGCACCTGCATGCCGATCGCCACGTCCATTACGAGCGCGTCGCACGCGTGCTGGCAATCGCCGTGCGCGCCGGCCTGCAGCGAATCGCTTTCGTCTCCGTTCCGGAAGAGCGGGCGACGCAGTAGCCTTCCGCTCGCCGCCGCACCGTCGTCCGGCCACCGATCGCACCTGCTGCCGGAGCGCGCGCTTCGGCTGGCAGCACGCGGTCAAAAGGCGTAGGGCTGGTAAAGCCACTGTTTGACGACCTCGATGTCCCGGGCGGGAAGGTACTGAAAGCCTTCCAGGACATCGCTGATCACGGCGTTGGCCAGGGCGTATGGTGCGCTGCGGACGGTCAGCATGTGGAAGAACCAAGCCATCGGAAAGCCCGCGGCCTTGTCGTAGTGGACCATCGCCTGATGCAATGCCAGCCCCTGCATGCCGAAGGTGGCGGCGAACTTCGGCGCCGCACCGTTCAGCGCGGCCACCGGTGCCGCGTGCAACACGCTCTGCCGGTAGCGATCGAGATGCTCGCGCACGGCGACGACCCAGTGGTTGGAGAACTGCGTCGCCGCGCCCGCACTGCTGGCTTCCCAGGCTTCGACGAAGCGATGGATCGGTTGCGCCTCCGGCTTCTGCACGCGCATGCGGGCAAGAAAGGCGGCGACCGGCGTCAGCCGGCGCAGGACCAGGAGCGGCGCGCCGATCGGCTCCGCAGCAGCACCGCCGGTGGCGTCCAGGTGACGCGGGTCAATCAGCTCCTCGATTCCCGACGGCGTACGCTCCGCTGCGAACAACGGATGCGAAACGATCTCCTGCAGTTCCTCGATTTCGATCTGAACGAAGTCGGCGGCACCAGCTCCGGTGGTGGCAACCAGGTAGTGTGTGCGGCCAGTGAGGCGCGTCGCCCGCAATCCTCGTCCGGCGTAGTGGTCGCAAAGCGCCACCATGTCCTCGTCGTGAGCGGTCAACTCGCGCTCGGCCCACGCTTCGAGATGATCCGAAAGATGCACGTTGTCGGCATCGACGACGCCGCCCAGGCGATACCAGCCGCCGCGCGACAGAACTTCGCGAAACCTCAGCTCGGGAGCCAGTACCGCGAGTTCACGGGCGAGTACGGCCGGGCCTGCGGTGGCCGGGATTCGCGAGCACAGTCCGGCGACCTGGCGCGACAGTTCCTGCCACGTTGAGCTGTTGTCCATTGCCGTTGGCAGTCATGCCTCGTCGGCGACGAAGCGGGCCAGCGACCCGGCCTCGACGCCCATGACGCGGGCCAGCCAGGGCGCCGGATGTCGCAGTGCCTGCTGCAGGCGGACCAGCAGTTGCTTCGCCTCGCAGCCTGAGTCCTCACGCGCGAGCCTGAGCGGATGGATGCCCGCGCGCACAACCTTGGCCGTCGCCGGGCCGCCGATCGATTGCAGGTACACGATCTGGCAATCGCTGATCAGCGCCGCGCGTGCCGCGTTGCGGTCCTCGGCCTGGTCGGCCTCGCACGTCGGGCGCACGGCAATCAGTCTCGTCTCGTCAGGTGACACCTGATAGACCAGGAAGCGCTCGCAGGATCCGAAGTGGCCGTCGAGCAGTTGCTCGCGGTTGGAAGCGCAGGCCACGCGAATCGAACCCGGCATGTCGCCGTCAACGTAGGGCGCAACCAGCGGTCGGTCGTGCTCCGAGAGGCCTTCACCGCACAGCAGGCTGACCGCCTGTCTGATCTGCTGCCGCGGAACCTGCCGGTCCGCGGCCTCGTTCGTCTGCAGCAGGAACTGCAGCTCAGCCACCGTGACGGTGGCGAGTCTGGCCGCGGTCAGCGGCAACCCCAGACGGTCGACCAGAGCCGCAACCAGCGCCCTGACCGGCAAACCGCCCAGTTCACGGGCAGCAAGGGCGACGCGGAGCGCCGCTTCGCGGGTGATCGACTGCGCCATCAGAGCCTCCCTCGAGCCTAGACGAAGACGATGCAGGCTTCGCCTGCCGGACAGGCATCGAGGCACTGCGGCGAATCGAACTCGCCTTCGCACTCGGTGCAGGTGTCGACATTGATCTTGTACATGCCGGCCTTGCTGGTGATCGAGCTGGTCGGGCAGACCGGCTTGCAGTCGCCACACGACGTGCATTCGGCCTGGATGATTTTCATTGCCATGAGGTCAGTCTCCGTTCAAGGGCTTACTCCGCCGCATCCAGTCGCCTGGCGCGCAGCGAGATCGGGAAGCGTGCAGGCAGGACCTGCGGTTCAATGTAATAGGCACCGCCATTGTTGAGCCGGATCTCGCCGCCCCACTTGTCGGCGCTGTCGTATTCCATCGAGACGATGGCGTCCTCGAGATCGCGCTTCGGCAGGTAGAACGAGTAGGTACCGACAGCCGTCTTGCGGACCATGATGTTGGCCATGGCACTTCCCTTTGCAGTGGGCAACGGGAACGGCGGACGTCCCCGTCGGGCTCGTTCAGCGCCTCAGCGCACCAGATCGAAGTTGTAGTCGGTGGTGCCCATGCCCATCGTCTCCTGATCGAGGCGCTCGAGCACCGCATTGACCAGCGTGGTGACCACCTGCATCGCTCCCTCGTAGCCGATCGTCGTCTGGCGATGCAGATGATGACGATCGAACAGCGGGAAGCCGATGCGAATCAACGGCACCTCGAACTCCTTGCCCTTGTGCAGCGTGTCGCGCTGGATGAACTTGCCGTAGCTGTTGCCGATCAGGAAATCCGGCTTGTCGGTGAAGCAGAGCGAGCGCAGGTGCCACAGGTCGAGGCCGGTCCAGGCCTTGGCGTTGACCCCGAACGGGCTCTCCGCGAGCATTTTCTCCATCGTCTTCAGCCAGCGCTTGCTGCCGTTGTGGCTGACCACGTGCGTCGGTTCGGCACCACATTCGAAGAGGATCTTGACCATCCCCATGACGAAGTCGGGGTCACCGTAGAGGGCAAATTTCCTGCCATGCAGCCAGGCGTGCGAATCGGACATCAGGTCGACCAGGCGGCCACGTTCCTTCGCCAGCGATTCCGGAATCGGCTTGCCGGTGAGTTCGGAAACCTTCATCAGAAAGTCGTCGGTCCAGTCCACACCCATCGGGATGTTGAGCTTGGGCACCTCATGGTTCCACGTGTTCTCGACCAGCTTCTTCGTCTTGTCGAGCTGGAATGGCTGCAGCAGGATGGTGCTGATGGCGTTCGGCGCGTCCTTGATCTCGTCCTGCGTCGTGCCGCCGGCGTACATCCGGAACTCACCGTCGGCCGGCGTGTCGAGCACCTCGCTCGGGTCCGAGAGCAGTGTTGCCTCGACGCCCATCTCGGCCATCATCCGCTTGATGACCCGGAAGTTGCCGAGATAGGTCTCGAAACCGGGAACGAAGTTGAGCTTGCCGTTCTGGCCTGGTGCCTTGTCGGCCATGTGGTTCAGCGTGAACGAGCGCATGATGCCTTCGAACATGTTGTCCCAGCCGGTGACGTGCGAGCCGACGAAAGACGGCGTGTGCGCAAAGGGGACCGGGAAGTCGTCCGCTACATGCCCTTCCTTCTTGGCATTGTTGATGAAGGCATTGAGGTCGTCACCGATCACTTCGGCCATGCAGGTGGTCGATACCGCGATCATGTCCGGCTTGTAGATCGCGCGGGCATTCTCGAGGCCATCGAACATGTTCTTCTGGCCACCAAACACCGCGGCATCTTCGGTCATCGAATCCGAGACGCAGCAGATCGGCTCCTTGAAGTGACGATTGAAATAGGTGCGGAAGTACGAGACGCAGCCCTGCGAGCCATGGACGTAGGGCAGCGTCTTTTCGAAACCCAGAGCACAGAGCACGGCGCCGAGCGGCTGGCAGGCCTTGGCCGGATCGACGGTCAGCGCCTCACGCTTGAAGTTCAGCTCCTGATACTCCGCCGTCGTAGTCCAGAGGAAGATCTCCTGCACCTTCTCCGGGGGATGGCGCTCCTCGAAAACATCCCGCTTGTTCTTCAACGAGGCCTGATAGTCGGACTCGCCGAAAAGCGGGTAGCAGGGCTTGATATCGTCTACGGCTTGCATCTTCATCTCCTTTGGCCGCGTCACCCATGTGTGGACGCGAACACAAGTTGCGGGAAACCTCTCTCAGGCAACCTTCTTCAACTCGCCTTCTGCAACCGCTGCGGACGAATCGCCCAACTCCGGCTGCTTCTTCCATGGCGGCGTCTGCTTGCTCCAGCACGGGTTGGAAATCGCCATGTCCATGTCGCGGGCGAAGATGGCAAAGCCGTCGTAGCCGTGGTACGGACCCGAGTAGTCCCAGGAGTGCATCTGGCGCAGCGGGATGCCCATCTTCTGGAAGACGTATTTCTCCTTGATGCCGGAACCGACCAGGTCGGGCTTCATCCGCTTGATGAACTCTTCCAGCTCGAAGCCCGTGGCGTCGTCGTAGAGCAGCGTGGCGTTGCCCATTTCCTTGATCGTGCGGTCGTAGTCGTCGTTGTGCGCGAACTCGTAACCGGTGCCGATGACCTGCATGCCGAGATCCTCGTAGGCGCCGATGACGTGCCGCGGTCGCAGACCGCCGACGTAGAGCATCACCGTCTTGCCCTGCAGGCGCGGCCTGTACTTGGCGATCACCGCCTCCATCATCGGCTGGTACCTGGCAATCACACGCTCGGCGCCTTCCTTGATGTGCTCATCGAAATGGGCGGCGATGGCGCGCAGCGACTCGGCGATCTTGGTCGGGCCGAAGAAGTTGTACTCCAGCCAGGGAATGCCGTACTTCTCCTCCATGTGGCGGCTGATGTAATTCATCGAGCGGTAGCAATGCAGGAGGTTGAGCTTGACCTTGGGCGTCTTCTCGATCTCGGCCAGCGTACCGTCGCCAGCCCACTGCGAGACCACCCGCAGGCCCATCTCCTCGATCAGGATGCGGGACGCCCAGGCATCGCCGCCGATGTTGTAGTCGCCAATGATGGAAACATCGTAGGGGGTTGCTTCGAAGGGCTGGCCGTCGCGCTTGTCGAGGACCCAGTCGCGGATCGAGTCGTTGGCGATGTGGTGCCCGAGCGACTGCGAGACGCCGCGAAAGCCTTCACAGCGCACCGGAACGATCGGCTTGTCCATTTCCTTGGCGGCCTTCTTCGACACCGCCTCGATGTCGTCGCCGATCAGCCCGATCGGGCACTCGGACTGCACCGAAATGCCCTTGTGCAGCGGAAACAGCGTTTCGATCTCGCCGATCAGCTTGGCCAGCTTCTTGTCGCCGCCGAAGACGATGTCCTTCTCCTGGAAGTCGGAGGTGAAGTTCATGGTGCCGAAGGTGTCGACACCGGTGGTACCGACGTAGTAGTTGCGGCGGCCGGCACGCGAATACTGGCCGCAGCCGATGGGGCCGTGCGAGACGTGGATCATGTCCTTGATCGGACCCCAGACCACGCCCTTGGAACCGGCGTAGGCACAACCGCGAACGGTCATCACCCCGGGCAGCGACTTGCGGTTGGAAGTGATGCACTTCTTCGCTTGTTCGATCGACTGGTCGTTGACCGCGAGGTGCTTGGCGCGGTCCTTCCTGGCCTTGTCGGGATAGACCTCGAGCACCTCCTGAATCAGGGCCTCGGTTTCTTCACGTGTCAATTCAGACATCCTGTTTCTCCTTTTTTGGCTGCCGCCACTCATCGGTGTGCGGCAGCCACGGGTTGCGACGGTCGTGCGCCGTGTGGACGGATCAGGCAGCGGCGAGCGCTCCGGCCTGCTCGGCCGCGATCTGGGCAGCGGTCTTGCCGATGATCGACTCGTCGTCCGCTTGCAGGATGCCGAACTCCATCAGCAGCTCCTCGAGTTCGTCCATGGTCACCGGCGTCGGAATGACGAAGTTCTTGTTGGCAACGATCTTCTTCGCCAGCGTCCGGTACTCGTCGGCCTGCGCCGCCGTCGGGTCGTACTCGATCACCGTCATGCGGCGGATCTCGGCGTGCTGGACGATGTTGTGACGCGGGATGAAGTGGATCATCTGGGTACCCAGCTTGGCCGCCAGCGCCATGATCAGCTCGTCCTCGCGGTCGGTGTTGCGACTGTTGCAGATCAGGCCGGCGAGGCGCACGCCGCCGGAGTTGGCGTATTTCACGATGCCCTTGGCGATGTTGTTGGCGGCGTACATGGCCATCATCTCGCCCGAGCAGACGATGTAGATTTCCTGCGCCTTGTTCTCGCGGATCGGCATCGCGAAGCCACCGCAGACGACGTCACCGAGCACGTCGTAGAAGACGAACTCGAGGTCCTCGTCGTAGGCGCCCTCCTCCTCGAGGAAATTGATCGCCGTGATCACGCCGCGACCGGCACAGCCGACGCCCGGTTCCGGACCACCGGACTCGACGCACTTGATGCCGCCGTAACCGACCGACATCACATCCTCGAGTTCGAGGTCCTCGACCGAACCGGCCTCGGCAGCGAGACCCATGACCGAGTTCTGCGCCTTGCTGTGCAGGATCAGTCGCGTCGAATCGGCCTTCGGGTCGCAACCGACGATCATCACCTTCTTGCCGATCTCCGCCAGCGCGGCGACGAGGTTCTGGGTCGTGGTGGACTTGCCGATACCGCCCTTGCCATAGATGGCGGCCTGACGAAGTTTTCCCATGATGCAATCTCCTTGTTGAAGTCCTGCGTTGAAATCATCTGAAGCAAGGAAGAATCCCGCGCTCCTGAGCACTCTTGTGCACAGAGCGTGCCAGTTCCCGCCGTGGCCGCTGAAACCCTGACGTGGCAAGGCCTGCAGCGATTCCGGAGAGGACCGGGAAAGCGTTGATGTCGGACATTCCCGCGAGCCTTTGTCGCGCTCCCGACAAGGACGGCGAGGTCTTTCGGTAAGGGCAACGGTCATCACCCGAGTGATCCGGAGTGGCCCGGCAGTCACCACCGCTGCCCGCAGGGGCCAGCTTGCTGGCGGCTCCGGCGCGCTGCTTGCATGGCAAGGCTGCATTCACGCGGAGAACACGCCATGCCGACAATCCGCTCCAGCGCCCTCCTCGCCTCCTGGCGATCCGGCCTCGCCGACAGCAGCATCGTCCCCTGGCGGTCGGTCGAGCCGGTCGCCGGCAAGCTAGAGGCGGGAACGAGCTGTCCTCGATGACACCATTCGCGCTCAGCGCCAACAGGGGACGTTATTCGGCGATAATCCATGAGTGTCGCGGGAGTCAGCACGCATCGCACCGGCAGGGATTTGCCTTCGGCGTCGGCTTTCGGTGAGTACCCACTCGATTCTCTTGGATGGATGATGAAGTCGGCAGCGAAGGAAGACTCCACAACGAGGACCAGTGATTCACTGGATCAGCGATCCCGCCATGACCCGGCACGACGCTCACCCTAGAAGCTCATGAAAGACCCGCGCTGGACAGCGATCTCGCAATCAAACTTTGCCTGGGAGAAGGCCGCGCTCGACTGGCTGCGTGATCGGCTCCCCGATCGCGATCCCTGGCACGCCTGGTCGAACTTTGAATTCATCGACGACGAAGGCAAGGTCAATGAGGTCGATGCCCTGGTGCTCTCGCCCGTGGGTATCTTCCTGGTCGAGGTCAAGAGTCGCCCCGGCGTTCTGACCGGTGATGCGCATACCTGGACCTGGCGCACCGACGGGCGTGACTACGCCTACGACAACCCCTTGATTCTTGCGAACCGCAAGGCCAAACGACTGGCGACGCTGTTGCGTCGGCAATCGTCGGTGATCAAGGCCAGGTCCCGGGTGCCGTTCATCGAGCCCCTGATCTTTCTCTCGGCGATCAACGCCGACACCTTCAGGCTGTCAGGCAACGGGCGCTCCGGAGCATTTCTCAAGGGTCGCCCCGACACCGGCAACGACGACGGGATCATTGCCCGCCTGGAGGGCACCGGGAATTACCCACCCAGCGGACCACTGCTCGGTCACGAACTGGGGCGTGTGCTTTGCCGCGCCGTGGTTGAAGCCGGCGTGCGCCCATCCAACAAACACCGGCGCATCGCTGACTATCAGTTGGGCGCCCTCATTCAGGAGGGCGAGAATTATCAGGACTGGGTGGGCGAGCACGTTTCGGCCGGTGTCCGCCGTCGCGTCCGGATTTATGGCTACGCCCTGGCGGCGACCGTGGACGCCCGGCAATCGCTGGTGCGCCAGGCGACGCGCGAGTTCCAGATTCTCGAAGGCGTCGATCATCCCGGCATCCTCAGGGTGCGCGATTTCAAGGAAAGCGAACTCGGCCCGGCCCTGCTTTTCGACTACAACCCGCAGGGCCGGCGACTCGATTTCCTGCTGCGCGAACAAGGCAGTCAGCTCAACGCCGACCAGCGGCTGTCCATCCTTCGCCAGCTGGCGGAAACGCTCAAGTACGCCCACCAGAAGAAGCTGATTCACCGGGCACTATCACCACAGAGCATCCTCGTCCAGAATCAGGATGGCGCCCCACTCCAGCTCGCGATCATGAACTGGCAGCTCGCCGCGCGCGGTGGGCAAGGCGCAGAGCAGTCGAACCTGACGGCTCCCGGCGCATCGGCGGGAACATTGGCCCGTACCGTCGGAACCCGGCACGTTGAAGATTACCTGGAAGATCCGGCCAAGGTATTTCTCGCACCGGAAGCCCTCTGGGATGGCGCGCCAACTGGGCCCCACCTGGACGTCTTCTCGCTCGGCGCCATCGCCTGGCAGGTGTTCACCGGCGCGGCGCCGGCAACCAGCGCCTCCGAGCTGCAACAGAAACTGCGGGCCGGCAACGGATTGCGTATCTCCGACGTGCTGGATGGCGCCGGCCGGGCGCTGCAGGACCTGATCCAGTTCGCCACCTGCCCGGACGTCTCTGCCCGCCTCGGCTCGATGACGGATTTTCTTGAATACCTCGAGCTTGTCGAGGACGAACTGACGGCACCTGCCGAGTTGGCCACGGTGGACCCTGCTTCGGCCAGGGCAGGCGACCGGATCGATGGCGGTTTCACCGTCGTCCGTCGTCTCGGCAAGGGCTCGTCATCCGATGTGCTGCTGGTCACTCGCAGCGGCAACGGCGAAGAGCTGGTCCTCAAGGTTGCCCTGGACGCCAGCCACAACAGGCGCCTGGTTGCCGAAGGTGAAGCCCTGCGCAAGCTGCGCCATGCCCATATCGTCGAGTGGCGCGAAACGCTGACCGTTGCCGGCCGCACGGCGCTGCTGATGAGCAGTGCCGGCAAGGACACGCTGGCTCATCTCCTGCGCAACAACCGCCCCTCGCTGGATCTCGTCCGGCGTTTCGGCGAGGAGTTGCTGCAGACGGTCGTCTTCCTGGAAAACGAAGGCGTCTATCACCGCGACATCAAGCCCGACAACATCGGCCTTTGCCCGACGTCGCATAGCGGCCGCCTGCAACTGGTGCTGTTCGATTTCTCCCTGTCGAAAGCTTCCGTCGACAACATCCAGGCCGGCACGCGCCCCTACCTCGATCCCTTCCTCAGCCTGCGCAAGCCGCCACGCTGGGACATTTACGCCGAGCGCTTTGCCGCAGCCATGACGCTCTACGAGATGCTCACCGGCACACTGCCGATCTGGGGCGACGGCGTCTCTGACCCGGCCGTGATCGAGCCCGAAGTCACGCTCGATGTCACCCTCTTCGACCCCAACCTGCGGGAAGCCTCGGCCGCCTTCTTCGGCAAGGCCCTGCGTCGCGACTTCCGTGAGCGTTTCGACAACGCGGAAGACATGCTGCGTGACTGGCGAAAGATTTTCGACCGGGCCGACACGCAAACCGCAGCCGATCCCTTCGACGTCATCGCCCGTCGTGCAACGCGGGAAACGGCCATCGGCGAGCTCGGCTACGGTGTCGAAGCGCAGAACGTTCTCGACCGCATGGGGATCCACAGCGTTCGCGAACTGCTCGCCGTCGACCGCGTCCGTTTTCGTTACCTCAAGAGCGTTGGCGACAAGGTGCGCAAGGAGATTCGCGGCACCGCCAAGCGCCTCGCCCAGCTTCGTCCCGATCTCGTCGCCGGCGCGCCGACCGTTCTCGACACCGATGCCGGCAAGAGCGGCATTCGCAGCCTCGACGAACTCGCCAACCACCTCTTCCCGAAGCGCGCCGCAGCCGACGAGCGCCCGGATGACGATGCGCTTGCGATCTACCTGGGCCTGGAGACCGCCGAAGCGGGCACCGGGAATGAACGAAACACCACGCTCTGGCCCACCCTGGGGGACGCAGCGCAGGCAGCGGGAATTGCCCGGCCGGCCTTGACCCATGCGATCGTCGCCGCGCGCGGGCGCTGGATCAAGTCAATCGCCATCAGCGACGTGCGCGAGGAACTGGCCATCACGCTCAGCGCCAGTGGCGGCGTCATGGCCGTCACCGAAGCAGCCAACTCGCTGCTGGCGAGCCATGGCTCGATAGAGCAGGACGACGCCAGCCGCCTGCGGCTCGCTGCTGCCGTGCTGCGCGCCGTCATCGAAACCGAAGCCGAGCTGGCGCAGCCCCGCTACCAGGTATTCCCCGGCGCCGCAAAGGGCGCCGTACCGCTGGTCGCAGCCAGCGTCGACCATGCCGACTACGCACTTCGACTCGGCGCCGCCGCCGACAGCGTCATCGCCGCCGATGAAGAAACATCGGCTGGCGAAAGCCTGCCGACACCGCAGCAGGTGATTGAAAGACTCGAAGCGGTGGATCGTCCGCACACCGTTGCCACCTTATCCACGCAGCGGATGGTGAAGCTTGCGGCAGGTTGCAGCCAGCGCGCGGCGGTTTCCAGTCGTCTGGAACTCTATCCCCTGGCGATGGCTGCCCAGCGCGCCATCCGGATTGCCATGGGCTCGCTGATCGGCCCGCGAGTCCTGACCGAGAGCCAGGTACGCGAACGCATCATGGGGCGCTACCCCGATGCGGAGCCCCTGCCCGGCCGGCCGTCGCTGGACAGCCTGCTCGGCGCAGCAGGTTCCGATCTCGTCTGGCGCACTGACGGCGAAGAGGGTCCAGGCTACTACTCCGCGCACAGCGGCTTTGGCCCTTCGGCAGGAACAACCACCTTCCTGCACCGTGCCGACACGGTGGCCGACGACGAGCAAAGCGAAGAAGTCGTCGCCGCACGCCAGTTCGACGACCGGCTCAGGCACGCCATCAGATCGGGAGGGTTCCTGGTGTTGAGCACCGCACCGCGGCTGGCGCGGCATGCCGAGGCGGCACTGCGGCGCACCATTGCCGGTGCCGACTTCCTGCCGATGAGCCTCGACCGCATCGTGCTCGAATCACTCAAGGAAGAAGCACTGCAGCGCAAGGTCGGCTGGAGCAAGGTTCTCGAAGCCGACATCGGCGGACCGGGCTCGCGCGACTGGAGCAACCTCATCCGCCTTGCCTCGTTCGCCAGGGCGCGTATCAGGGGAAAGCTCACCGCTCAAGGGAAATCCCTGCTGCTTCTCGATCCTGGCCTGCTGGCACGGCTGGATTTGCTGGACCTGATCAGCGACCTGCAAAGCATGGCCGGCAGGGCCGACGGGATTTCGTCTGTCTGGATGCTGGCGCCAATGGCTGGCCAGGGCATGCCAACGCTGGATGGCGTACCGATCCCGGTGATCACGCAGGCGCAGTGGGCAAGGGTTCCAGACAGATGGCCAAGCCATTCTTCTCGCACCGCTGCCTGAATGACGAATCAACGAAAAATCATCGAGCTTCCTGCCGTTGCCGGGCAAAACCGGGAATGGCGCCAAGCGCCGAACCATGAAGGAATCCCCTCGTGATCAACGCCGCCGCCCTCCTGCGCGACCTCAAGCGCCTGACCACGACGATCGAATCCGACCTCCGCGAGCGGCTGGCCGCTACGCCGGACCTCGATGCCTCGTTGGACAAGGAATGGCAGGCCGCCCGGAACGCCGGGCGAATGGCTGCGACGCTGCACGACTTCAAGGAAGAAGCCATCACCCAGGCCGCCGTGCATTGGCTGCTGATGGGCGTGTTCATCCGTTTCCTGGAAGACAACGGCCTGATCGATCGCCCCTGGTTGAGCGCCGCCAGCCCGGCCCACCGTGCATTGGCCCAGGACCGGCACGAAAGCTACTTCCGCGCCCATCCGGGCGACAGCGACCTCGAATACCTGCTCGCCGCCTACCGCGACGTCGGCCGGCTGCCCGGCCTCGGGCCGCTGTTCGACGAACGCCAGAATCCGCTGTTCCGCCTGGCCGTCTCCGGCGACGGCGCGATGGCCATCGTCGGCTTCTGGCAGAAGATCGACCCGGACACCGGCACGCTGCGGCATGAGTTCAGCGACCCCGAGTGGCGCACGCGCTTTCTCGGCGACCTCTATCAGGATCTTTCCGAGGCGGCGCAGAAGAAGTTTGCGCTGCTGCAAACGCCGGAATTCGTCGAGGAATTCATCCTCGACCGCACGCTGAACCCGGCCATCGCCGAGTTCGGTTACCGCGAAGTGCGGCTGATCGACCCGACCTGCGGTTCCGGGCACTTCCTGCTCGGCGGTTTCGCCCGCCTGCTCGAATGCTGGCAGAAGAACGAACCCGGCCGCAACGCGCGCGATGCCGTGCAGCAGGCGCTGAACAGCATTTACGGCGTCGACCTCAACCCGTTTGCCGTCGCCATCTCGCGCTTCCGTCTGTTAATTGCCGCGCTCAAGGCCTGCGCCGAGACCAGTCTCGCCGAAGCACCGAACTTCAGGTTCAACCTCGCCGCCGGCGACAGCCTGCTGCATGGCCCGCGCCTGGGCCACGGCGAGCTCGCACTCGGCGGTGAGGCCGAAAACCTCGGCCGTGGCGCACTCGCCCACGCCTTCGCCAGCGAAGATCTGGCTGACCTCAACCGCATCCTCGGCCAGCGTTATCACGCGGTGGTCGGCAACCCGCCCTATATCACCGTCAAGGATGCGGCGCTGAATGCGGCTTACCGGGCGCGCTACGTCACCTGCCACCGGCAATATTCCCTTGGCGTGCCCTTCACTGAACGCTTCTTTGAACTCGCGATTCCCGGTAGCGAGCGCGAGCCGGCCGGCTACGTCGGCCTGATTACCGCCAACAGCTTCATGAAACGCGAATTCGGCAAGAAGCTGATCGAGGATTTCCTGCCGCGCATCGACCTCAGCCACGTGATTGATACCTCGGGCGCCTACATTCCCGGCCACGGCACGCCAACCGTCATCCTCTTCGGCCGCGATCGACCGCCGCTAACATCCGTCGTGCGTACTGTCATGGGCATCAAGGGTGAACCCTCGACCCCGGCCGACCCGGCGCAGGGGCTGGTCTGGCGGGCGATCGTCGAGCAGGTCGATGTCGCCGGCAGCGAATCGGCGTTTGTGTCGGTCGCCGATACCCCGCGTGCGACCTTTGCCTTGCATCCTTGGAGTATTGGCGGCGGTGGCGTCGCCGATGTCCTAGAGCTGATTAATGAAGCAGCCAAGCAAACACTTGGCGAACTTACGACGGCAATTGGACGCACAACGCACACAGGTGAAGACAACGTTTTTTTCCTCACCAACGACGGCATTTCCAGAATGAACTGGCACGAACATGCTGTTCCACTTATAGAAGGGGAGGGAGTTCGGGACTTTCAAATCGAGAATCAGCTGTGGACTCTCTTCCCCTACGACAAGGTTTCGGCAGAACTGAAAACAACATTGCCGGCAAGCTTGTGGCAACACTTCTGGCTATTTCGCCATGTAATGAAGCAACGCAAGGATTTTGGAAACTTCATCGAAGCTCGGGGATTGCAGTGGCATGAGCATTCGATGTTCTTTCCTGAACGTTACAAAGTACCACTTGGAATCACCTTCGGCGAAGTCGCCACCCACAACCACTTCGTCCTCGACCGGGGCGGCAAGGTGTTCAAGCAGACCGCGCCGGTCATCAAGCTGCCGGCGGGGGCCAGTGAAGACGAGCATCTGGGCCTGCTCGGGCTGCTCAATTCGTCGGTGGCGTGTTTTTGGTTGAAGCAGGTTTGCTTTCCAAAAGGTGGCGATCATGTTGGCTCCGAAGGCGCACGAGTACGCAAGACCTTGTGGGATGAGCGTTACGCCTTCAATGCCACCAATGTAGGTGATTTCCCCTTAGTCGAAACCCGATCGCTCGATCTCGCCGAAACCATCGACCACCTCGCCCAGGCACTCGCCGCCATCAGCCCCGCTGCGCTGGTCCATCGCGCATTGCCACTCCGCGCCACCCTCGACGCCGCCCGCGCGGCCACCGAATCGCTGCGCCGGCAGATGATCGCCACCCAGGAAGAACTCGACTGGCGCTGCTATCAACTTTACGGCCTGACGCAGACCGAACTGACGCACCCACAGCCGCCGGAAATCGCCCTCGGCGAGCGCGCCTTCGAAATCGTCCTCGCCCGCCGCATCGCCGCCGGCCAGGCCGAAACCACCTGGTTTGCCCGCCATGGCTCAACACCGATTACCGAACTCCCTGTCCATTGGCCCGACGATTACCGCCGCGTCGTCGAAGCCCGCATCGCGCTGATCGAATCCGACAAATTCATCGGCCTGATCGAACGCCCCGAATACAAGCGGCGCTGGGCATCGACCGCGTGGGCAGAACAGGAGCTGACCGCCCTCAAGGGCTGGCTGCTCGACCGCCTGGAAGCGTCTCTGAAAGCCGCTGCGGCCGACACCCCAAGCCTGAGCAGCAGCAACAAGCTGGCCGATCGGTTGCGGTCCGACGCCGACTTCATGCAGGTTGCCGAACTGTATGCCGGCCGCTCCGATTTTGACGTGGCGCTGCTGGTGGCGAACCTCGTGGCCGGCGAAGCGGTGCCCGTGCTGCCCGTCCTGCGCTACAGCGAAGCCGGCCTGCGCAAGCGTGGCGAATGGGAGCGCACCTGGGACTTGCAGCGCCGGGAAGATGCGGTCGACGCCGAGACAAGCGACGAATCGGAACGCCGGTGGCGCAAGACCGCCGAGATCGGCGCCATTCCGGTGCCACCCAAATACAAGTCGAGCGATTTCCAGAAGGCCGACTACTGGCGTCTGCGCGGCGGACTCGATGTGCCGAAGGAACGTTTCGTCAGCTTCCCGCATTGCAGCCGCGACGCCGACGGCAGCCTGGTCATCGCCTGGGCGGGCCTCAACCCGCTGCAACTCGGCACCGCCATCGCCACCTGCTATCTCGACATGAAGGACAACGAGGGCTGGCATGCCGAGCGCCTGAAGCCCTTACTGGCCGGCATCGCCGAACTGGCACCCTGGATCAAGCAGTGGCACAACGACCCCGACGCCGAACACGGCACCCGCATGGGCGACTATCTGGATGGCTTCGTCGATGAAGAAGCCCGCGACCTCGGCTTGACTCGCGAGGCCGTAGTGGGCTGGCAGCCGCCGGCGACTACCCTTCGTCGCGGTCGACGGCCGGCGATTTGAGGCGGATGGGGATGAATGATCCTGCAAAAGACAGCGGCAAAGGAGTCTTGTGCCATGCGCCTTAAAAGAATCACGTTGAATAATTTCCGCTGCTTCGAGTCCTTCGAAGTGACGCTCCACCCAAGACTGACCGTGTTCGTCGGCGAAAACGGGGCCGGCAAGACCGCCGTCCTTGATGGCATCGCCACCGCGTTGACGCCTGTACTGAATTATCTTTCGTCGGCAAACCAGCGGCTTACCGGTCGGGGTATTGCGGATGCGGATTTCCGCGTTGAACCGGCGACAGTCCGCGCGGGCAAGGAGCGCTGGAAATTGGCTGACTTCGCGCAGGTTGTCGCGGAAACCGTTGACGGTCTGAAATGGGACTATTGGCGGCCTTCTGGTACCAAAGGACAGGAACCGAAAACCAAACATGGCCTGACCGAACTCAAGAATCGCCTGCTGACCATCTCGGAAAGCTACAAATCTTCCGCGCCTGCACTAACGCCCGTGTTTTCCTATTTTGGCGCACGGCGAGGCTATATTGAGGTGCCGGAACGCTTGCGCGAAAGCAAGGAAAATTATGCGTATCCAACCTCCGCTCTGATCGGCGCGCTCGATTCCATGAGTGATTTCAAGGAACTGCTGAAATGGTTCGACCGAGAAGAAGCCGCCGAGTTGCGCGCCAATAAAGGTGTTGCAAGTGATGATTACGTTCCTTCTCCGGCGCTTGATGCCGTTAGAGAAACCATCAAGACATTACTCGATGGGACTTACCAGAATCCCTATTTCAATCGGGATCACAAATTTGTCGTGGAACCGTCTGACGGCGGCGCCCCTTTGCTGGTGACTCAACTGAGTCAAGGCTATCAAAGCATGTTGGCACTTGGCGTTGATTTCGCGCGCAGGCTGGTTTTGGCCAACGGTCACATGAATTATGGCGACCAGAATTCGATTGCCATCGCTCTCGAAGAACTTCATACCTTGCGCAGACCCGATAAAGTAGCTGAAAGTCTCCCCGTTTCCGCACCGCTGATCGCACCCGCCATCATGCTGGTGGATGAAATCGACCTCCATCTTCATCCCTCGTGGCAGCAGCGCGTGCTAGACGATTTGATGCGTGCTTTTCCGTCGACGCAATTCATTGTGACGACCCACAGCCCGCAGGTTATCAGCACGGTCAGGCGAGAAAATATCCGCGCATTCAGTACAGACACGGACGGCAGGACCGTCGCGACCGAACCACTGGCAAACCCCTACGGCCAGCCCAGCGGCGATGTTCTGCAGAGTGTGATGCTGGTCAACCCCCAGCCCCCAGTTGATGAAAAAAGTGACCTTGATCGCCTGACGAATCTTGTCGATCAGGGGCATTACGAGTCAGACGAAGCCAAAGATTTGTTTCGCCGGCTTGGGCAAGCCTTGGGGCCCGGACATCCTCAATTGCTGCGCTTGCAGCGGAGCGTCAGCCGCCAGACTTTCCTGGTGCAAAGGGACGGTGAGGGATGAGGCATGTTGCACCGACAGGCGCCGGGCCCGTAGCACTTTTACAGGCACATCAAACGCCCCCAGCATCATCAGATGAAGCAACGCGTCGCTGGCACGGGTTTGCACCGTGCAAGCAAGCAGTCATTGATCGCCTACTGCAAGATCAGTACATGCTCTGTTGTTACAGCGAGTTGCGTGCGGATTTGCACGGGTTGGGTTATCACATCGAACATATTGAAAACAAGAGCCAAAATCCGCAACGAACCTTTGATTGGTCCAACCTTGCTGCAAGTGCCTTGAGTAGTGACGAGGGCTTGCCCAAGCTGGCTTCGTACCGCGCTGCCATCCCAGGCAAGGTTGAAGTGAATTTTGGTGGCCATGCTCGAGAAAAGCAGAATCAAGTTGATACGGTGCAGTTCGTTTCGATCCGTGACCCGCAGTGCGCTTCCTATTTCGCTTATCTGTCCAATGGCGAGATGGGGCCGAATCTGAATCGCAGCCTGGCAGATCAAACCAGGGCCGAATACACGATTCGGCTGTTGAATTTGAATAGCCCCTATCTCGTCACCTTGCGCCGAAATCTTTGGGACGAGCTGGATGCGCTTTTGGCGCAACATTTGGATCAGGGGTGGAGTGTTGAGCACTTGTGTCAGGGAGAAATGACTCCTCATGGTTGCCATACAGCTCCCCATTATCTTCCGGCACTCAACTCTTTTTTTAGTCTGACGCGCCAGTTCTTCGGCCCTGTAGCCGAGAAAACCTTGCGGCAATGCGCACCAGGACTTGTATGACAATGAAAGTTTCTTCGTCAAGGAAATCGGGCGGACCTGCGCTCGGCATTTCCCGGGATGACCGGGTTTTCGCCGCAGAATCTGTGTTCGCTGCGTCAGTTCGTTGTGATTTATCGGCATGCGCCAATTCGCCAACAGATTGTTGGAGAAATGCCCAGAGACTGGATTGAGCAGCGCCTCTGTTTGACAAGAAAGGGAGTAGCACATGCAAGCTTATAGAACCTATGCACGGGTACAGCCAGGCGGGGAGCTTGCCCTCAGCCACGTGCCCTTTGCTCCCGGTTCGCTGGTCGAGGTGCTGGTTGTCGGGTCGGAGCGGAATTCCGCAGAGCGCGAGCAGGAGTGGGGCCGGTTGATGGAGACGGTTCAAAGCCTGCCGCAGGCCGCGACGATCAGTGATGCCGATATTGCGGCGGAAATCGATGCGGCCCGGGTCGCACGATGAAGGTGCTTGTCGATTACCTGACTGCCGGCGATGGCGACTTTAGCGAAGCGCGCCGTCTGATTCCGCAGGTCAAGATCGTCAGCGTGCGCGAATTTGCCTTGGCTGTTGGACTGGATTTGACATGACGCTGATTCGCGATTTGATACCGATCCCCGAGCGGGTCCATCAAGGGGATTTCGTCCTCAAACTGTCCGATGGCGTCCGCGCCGCCGACGAAACACTCGGAAATTACGTGGTCACGCCGCAGTTGGCACAGGCTTTCGACAGCTCCCTGGCCTTCATCCAGTCGGCACTGGCGACGCGGCAAAGCAAGGCAGCCTACCTGCATGGCAGTTTCGGTTCGGGCAAGAGCCATTTCATGGCGGTGCTGAACCTGCTGCTGGCCGGCAATACGCGGGCGCGTTCGATCAAGGAACTGGCCAGCGTCGTGACCAGGAGCAACGCCTGGAGCGAGGGCAAGAAGTTCCTGCTGGTGCCCTATCACATGATCGGCGCCCGCAACATGGAGTCGGCCATTCTCGGCGGCTACGCCGACCATGTGCGCAGCATCCACCCCGATGCGCCAGTGCCCGGCTTCTACCTGGCCGAGGGGCTGTTTCGCGATGCCCAGCAACTGCGGGCGCGCATGGGCGATGACGCCTTCTTTGGCAAACTGAACGAGCACTCCGGCAGTGCCGACGGCTGGGGCGAGCTTTCCGGCGGTTGGGATGCCGGCAGCTTCGAAGCAGCGATGCTGGAGTCACCTCGGGGGGATGAGCGTACCCGTCTGGTCGGTGACCTGATTTCGTGTTTCTTCAGCGCCTACGCCTCGGTCGCCCGCAGCAGCGGCGGTGGCCAAGGCGAGGCCTTTGTCAGCCTCGATGATGGGCTCTCGATCCTTTCCCGCCACGCGAGCGAGCTCGGCTACGACGGCGTGATCCTCTTCCTCGACGAGCTGATTCTCTGGCTGGCGAGTCGGGCAGCCGACGTCGCGTTCGTCAGCAGCGAAGGGTCGAAGCTGTCGAAACTGGTCGAGGCAGCCAATGCCGACCGACCGGTGCCCTTGATCAGCTTCGTGGCGCGTCAGCGGGACCTGCGCGAACTGGTCGGCGACAACATGGCCGGCGCGATGCAGATGCAGTTTGCCGACGTGCTCAAGTATTGGGAGGCGCGCTTTCACAAGATCGTCCTCGAGGACCGCAACTTGCCGGTCATTGCCCAGGCCCGCGTTCTCAAGCCGGCGACGGAATCAGCCCGCCAGGTGCTGGACGCTGCTTTCGAGGATTTCGCCAACAGGTCGAGGACGGTGACCGACACGCTGCTGACATCGAACGCCGACCGCGAGATGTTCCGGCTGATCTACCCGTTCAGCCCGGCTCTGGTGCAGACCCTGGTGGCCGTGTCGAGTGTGCTGCAGCGAGAGCGGACGGCCTTGAAGCTGATGCTGCAACTGCTCGTCGACCGCCGTGACGACCTGGAACTGGGCCAGATCATCCCGGTCGGTGACCTGTGGGATGTGATCGTCGATGGGGATGAGCCCTTCTCCGATGCCATGCGCCTGCACTTCGACAATGCCAAGCGCCTCTTCCGCCAGAAGCTGGTGCCGCTGCTCGAGCGAGCGCATGGGGTCGTCTGGGAGGATCTGCGCAAGCCGCAGGCCCATGCTGCGGTCGACCCCGTGCGGGCACGGAATTTCCGCAACGATGCCCGCATCCTGAAAACGCTGCTGTTGGCGGCACTGGTGCCCGAGGTCGAGTCGTTGAAGGCGCTGACGGCGCAGCGACTTGCCGCATTGAATCATGGCTCGGTGAAGTCGCCGATTCCTGGCCGCGAGGCACAGGACGTATTGAAGAAGTGCCGTGACTGGGCAGGCGAAGTCGGCGAACTGAAGATCACCGACGAGCAGAATCCGGTGATCTCGATCCAGGTCACCGGGGTCGATATCGAGCCGATCGTCAAAGGCGCCGAGGGTCACGACAACACCGGCAACCGTCGGCGCAAGATTCGCGAGATGCTCTTCGGCGAACTCGGCATTCCGGATCGCAACGAGCTGTTTACCTGTTTCTCGTTCTGGTGGCGCGGCACCCTGCGCGAGGTCGAGGTACTGTATGAGAACGTGCGCGAACTGGCCGATGATCGGCTACGCGGGCGCGAAGGGGCATGGACGGTCATTCTCGACTTCCCGTTCGACGAACCCAACCGCACCCCGGCCGACGACATTGCCCGCCTGGACCGCTACAACGGCGAAGGCTCCCAGACGCTGGTGTGGCTGCCGGCCTTCCTCTCGGAAAAGGCCCTGAAGGATCTGGGGCGCCTGGTGGTGCTCGATTACATCCTGACGGGCGAGCGTTTCAACGACTACGCCGCGCATCTGGCGCAAGTGGACCGGGCACAGGCACGTTCCCTGGCGAAGAACCAACGGGATCAACTGCAGCAGCGCCTCAAGCAATACTTGGAGGTCGCCTATGGAATCGCCCAGGATCCGCGCGAAGCCGTCGACCAGAAGCTCGGCGTGGCCGACCAGTTCCGCACGCTCGACCGGACATTCCAGCCACAGGCGCCGGTGGGCGCCAATCTGCGCGAGGGATTCATCAACCTGCTGGACCAGTTGTTAACCCACAGGTATCCGGCACACCCGCAATTCGAGACCGAGATCAGGATCGCTGTGCTCAAGAAGGTCGAGGCGGAGCTGGTTCGGGCGGTCGAGGACAAGGACCGGCGCGTGCATGTGGCCGATCGTGCGCTGCGGCAATTGACGCGTGCGGTGGTCAATCCCCTGCGCCTGGGCAACATGGGTGCGACCCACCTGGTGCTGGAGAATCACTGGCGGACCCATTTCCTGCAAAGGCAGGCTGCGGATGGTGACCCCGGCGCGCCGATCACGGTCGCCCGAATGCGCCAATGGATCGACGATCCGAGCCCGATGGGCTTGCTGCCGGAGGTCCAGAATCTGATCATCCATGCGTTTGCGGCGATGACCAATCGTTCTTTCTTCCTGAACAATGGGCCCTATCCGCCGACACTCGAAAACACGCCGAACGAGCTGGTGTTGCGCGAGCAGGCCCTGCCCAGCGAAGACGATTGGAAAGCGGCGATCCGGCGCGCCGGCCTGTTCTTTGGACTGACGGTGGCGGAATCATTGAACGCCGGCAATGTGGCCCGACTGAAGGATCAGTTGAGCACGGAAGCGAGCACCAGGCTGGCTCCGCTTCAGGATTGCGCCAAGGCACTGGCCGTCAAATGGCGGACCTTCGGCGTTGCCGGGCAGGATTCCGATCGGCTCAGGACAACCGAGGGTGCTGCGGCCCTGCTCCTCGGCATGACGGCAGCCAATGCCGACGTGATCAGCACCCTTGCGGGCGCGGCCATGGCGACGACCGAGGCAGCCTATGGGCAGACCATCGGCAAGGCGAAAGCGCTTGACGAGGCTTTGAAGACGACAGACTGGGAACTCTTCACCGCCGTGATCGCGCTCGTCGATCACCGCAGGATTGCCGCCCAAGCGATGCGGGAACGGCTGGCGGAGATCCTGGCGAGTGACGAGCACGCCATCGGCCTCAGGGCTGCCCTGGCCGAGCAAAAGAACAAGGCTTTGAAGCTGTTGACGGAAGCACCTCCGCCCCCGCTCCCGCCCCCGCCGGTCGTGCCACCACCACCCACGATACCGCCCGTACCGCCAACGCCGGGGGTTCGCGTCGTGCGTGAAGTGGCAAAGAGCGACCTTGTCCTTGCTGATGCGATCAATTCCCTGGATGAAATTCGTGCGGAACTTGCCAAGGATGCCGACTATCGACTGAGCATCTCGTGGAAAATCACGAGGAAGGGCTAAGCCGTTGAATGTATTGCTCAACCCGTCGGTGCGCCAGATCGTCGCCCAGGTCGATGCGGTTCTGCGCCACGATCGAACGGCAGCGGTGATCGCCATTCGTGCGCAGCACGACGAAGGCTGGCCATCGACGTTGGCGGTTGGCGATCGGGAGTTTTCAGTGGCCTGGTGCCCGTCGCCGATTGCCGTCCGCGAACAACTGCTGGCGCTTGCTGACGGGGCGATGGACGATCCAGGCCCGGTGTCCAGCGAATCGCCCGGAAAATTGCCTGGTCTGGTGGTCTTGACGCCCTTGGCCGATCAAGTGCTGGGCGCCGACGTGCTTGCACGCTTTTCGCGTGGCAAGGTTTTTTCGGTTGAAGCGTGGGATATGTTGCGCCATGCGTTTCAGGCCAGGGCAATCGATTCCCGGCTTGCTCGCTGGTCCTGGGTTGCCGAGGCATTGCTGGAGAACCTTCCGGCAGGGGGCTATCCGCCAGTCGCGGGCGGCGTTCTCGATGCTGACTCGGCCTGGTCGCAGGTCTTGCGCTGCGTCCTTGGGATGACCACCGAACATGCGGGGCGTCCCGACCTCGCTTCGGTCTTGCGCTGGACCCTGTCACCCGAGGCAACACGTCGCTATGGCGATCTTCATGAGAAGGCACGCCAACAGGTCGGTGAATGGCTGATCGAGATTCTCGGTTCCTGTGGACGGTTGGTCGCGCAGGTGCTGGAGGCGGGCTACGGCGGCGAGTTGATGCCGATCGCCCTAGTGTGCGGCATGGTCCTCAAGCGGCCTGACGATACGCCGCTTGCACCGGAATTGCTGGCCGCGGCCGTGCGGCTGGAGCGCTACACCGGCGGGACGCCAATTCCGCTGCGGGAGGGACTGCGTTTGCATGCGGCGGCCGTTCAGCTCACAAAAGCCATGGATGCTTCGACTCTGATGCCGGTCCTCGATGTGGCAGACCAGCTTGTGGCATCCCTTCACCTGACGGCGTTCGCCGAAAGATCCAGCGACTTGCCTTCGGGGTTCAGCGCACGCCTGAGCGTTTTCGCCAACGCAATTGCAGAATTTCTCGCAACAGGGCCCGAGAAGAAGCCGGCTGCTCGCGCGGCTGCCACGGCCGCGGTGCTGGTCGCGGGCGGCGCCGTCAAGGAGCATCGCCTCGCAGTTCATCAGGCAAACCGGGTGCGCCGTGTTGAGATGGCCATGCGGCTGGTCCGCTGGCTGTCGAACGCTGAGCCCGGCCAACACATCGGGCTGGATCCGTTGGCGAAGTCCTATGCCGACGAAGGCGCATTTGCCGACTGGGCACGCCTTGCCTTGATGGGAGGCGATGACCTGGCTGTCGTGACTCGTGCCTACAGTGCTTTGCGCGAAGCGGCCCGGGTCAGACGCGAGTCGTCAAACAGGCAGTTCGCGGTGGCTCTATCCGCCTGGAACCAGGGGGGATGCCCAAAGCTCGACCATGTCGTCCCGGTAGAGCAGATCATCGCCGACGTGCTCGCTCCCGTGGCAACGCTGGCGCCGGTGCTGCTGCTGGTCGTGGATGGCCTGTCGTTTCCCATTTATCGGGAATTGCTTGAGGATGCACAGCGACAAGGCTGGAATGAAGTTTTGCCGAGTGCGCAGGAAAAGGCATCGGTTGGCCTGGCAACGATTCCATCAATCACCGAGATTTCCCGCACCAGCCTGTTTTGCGGAAAATTGCTTCAAGGTCAGGCAGCCAACGAAAAGACCGGCTTTGCCCAGCATCCCGCACTCATCCCCCTCGTACCATCGAACCGGTCTGGGGCACGACCGGTCTTGTTCCATAAAGGTGAGCTGACATCGGCCGGCGATGGCGTCGCCCTGTCCGAGGTGGTACGCGATGCCATCGGCAGCCGCGAGCGAAAGCTTGTGGCCGTTGTCTTCAATGGTGTCGATGATCACTTGTCTGGCTCGGCTCAACTGAACCACCGCTGGGCGCTGGATGACCTGCGCCTGATCAAGCCACTTCTCTACGAGGCTCGAAACGCCGGGCGCCTGGTTCTGATCACTGCCGATCACGGTCATTTGATCGACGAAGCAACACACGCATTGGCGAATCCAGCGCAGGACAAGGCAGCCGCGAACAGTTCAGATCTCGCGGCTGGCGATCGCTGGCGGACTGTTGCCGGCGCTCCTCCTGTCTCTGCCGAAGAGATCATGCTCTCCGGCGGGCGGGTGATGACACCGCATGGGCAACGGCAGATCGTCGTTCCATGGAGCGAGACGCTGCGTTATGGCTCGCGGAAGAACGGCTACCACGGCGGCATCAGTCTCCAGGAAATGCTTGTCCCCATCACGCTTCTGACTACTGGCAGTGTGCTGCCAGAGGGTTTGCGCCATGCACCGAGCGCCGCACCCGCCTGGTGGGACCTTGCTGCCGAGACAAGCCCCGCATCCCCCGGCTCGCAGCCTCTCGCCAAAGCAGTCGGCAGGAAAACCAGGCCGCCAGCACCAGTAGCCTCGGGACAGCAGTCCTTGTTCGAACTGCCAGCGCTTGAGGTGGTTCAGACCACGGCAGTCGAGCAGGACTGGATTGCTGCACTGCTTGAATCAACGGCATTCCTGTCGCAGAAACAGTGGGTGGCTCGTGCTGGTGTGACGGATGAAGAGATCCGTGCGCTGCTTGAAGCCTTGTCGGAGCGAGGCGGAAAAGTGTCCAAGCAAGCCCTGGCTGCACGGTTGTGCATGCCTTTGCTGCGGGTTTCCGGCTTCGTCAGTGCAGCGCGTCGCTTGTTGAACGTAGACCAGGCTCCTGTGCTTACCCTCGATGAAGCGGAGGGGACGGTTGGGCTGAATCGAACGCTCCTTGAGACGCAGTTTGGTGGGCGCACTGGGAGAGCACAATGATCAGTCCAGCCCGTCGCTCGGAGATCATCGATGCCTTGCGTCGGGGTACGGTACCGCGCAATGGCCTGGATGCTTTCGCAGTCGGCGTTGACCGCTTTCAGGCGACGCTCGAGGACGAACTTTCGTCGGTCCGTTCGGGGCGCGCTGTGTTCAAGGCGCTGCGCGGCGAATATGGCAGCGGCAAGACGTTCTTCGGTCGCTGGTTGCAGGAACGCGCGCGTGCCGCCGGCTTCGCCAGCAGCGAGGTGCAGATCTCGGAGACAGAAACCCCTCTGCACCGAATGGAAACGATCTATCGTCGCCTGATCGAGCGGCTTGCCACGGCCGACGCCGGCGAAGGGGCATTCCGCGGAATCATTGATGGCTGGTTTTACGTTCTTGAGCAGGATGTACTTGCCGCTGGCCAGCTTGACCCGAACGATGCGCAAGGGCTGATGGCCGCTACCGGCGTGCTCATGGAACAGCGACTGGCAAGTATTAACAAGGTGGCTCCCGCATTTTCGGCAGCCCTGCGCGCGTATCGCGAAGCGGTGGCGCGCGGGGAAACGGCCTTGGCCGAAGGCCTGGTGAGTTGGGTATCCGGACAACCGAATGTGGCAGCACAGATCAAGCGGGCGGCAGGCCTCAAGGGCGATATCGATCACTTCGGTGCTGCAAGATTTATCGCCGGGGTCTTGGCGATCCTTCGCGATTCGGGCTACCACGGGTTGATCCTCGTAATCGATGAGGTCGAGACTTTGCAGCGAATGCGGGCTGACACCCGGGAAAAAGGGCTCAATGGCCTGCGCCAATGGATCGACGAGATTGATGCGGGGCGCTTCCCCGGCTTGTACCTGATGATCAACGGCACGCCGGCGTTCTACGATGGTCCGCAAGGAGTGCAGCGGCTGGCACCCCTGGCGCAGCGCCTGCATGTTGATTTCAGCACGGAGGCGCGTTTCGACAATCCGCGCGCAGTGCAAATCCGCTTGCCCAACTTTGACCTTGGATTGCTGTCGCAGGTGGGTTGCAAGGTTCGCGACATTTTTGCCGAGGGTACCGTCGATGCGGATCGTGTTCGATCCCTCGTAGACGACCGTTATGTGCATGACCTGGCCGTCGCCGTCGCGGGAAAGCTTGGTGGAAAGGTCGGGGTCGCGCCACGGATCTTCCTGAAAAAACTGGTCGCTGACGTTCTGGACCGTGTGGACCAGTTTGCTGATTTTGATCCCCGGCAGCACTACGCGCTGACGCTTGCGCCCAACGAATTGACACGCTCCGAGGCCGCAGCCTCGGGACTTTCCAGTATTGATGCCATTGAACTCGACGTGGAATGAGCGAACAGCAAGCAGCCTTTGATCGCTTGCATCCAGCCGTTCAGCATCACATCGTCAATTCGCTGGGCTGGAATGGGCTGCGTCCTACGCAGCAGGCGGCAGTAGGCCCTATTCTCGATGGGCAGCACTGCATCCTTTTGGCCCCCACGGCCGGGGGGAAGACCGAGGCGGCGATATTCCCTGTTCTCTCGCGGATGCTGTCGGAAGACTGGCGCGGCTTGTCCGTGCTGTATGTTTGCCCGATTCGCGCACTCCTGAACAACCTGGAACCTCGCCTTTCGTACTATTTCGGCTTGCTGGGACGACGTGTCGGCGTCTGGCATGGCGACATCTGTGACTCGATCAAGAAAAGAGCGATCAAGGATCCTCCGGATCTCTTGCTGACGACACCCGAGTCTCTCGAAGGGATGTTGATTTCGGCAAACGACGACAAGCGAAACCTGCTTCTTGACGTCGGCTTGATTATCGTCGATGAACTGCACGCCTTCTGCGGTGATGATCGCGGATGGCATGTGCGATGTCTGATTCAACGACTGCAACGACTTGCTGGAAAGCGAATCCAGGTTCTGGGCTTGACCGCCACCGTCGGCAACCCGAAATCATTGATCGACTGGCTGCTTCCAGGCCAAGCAACCACAGTCATCGGCGATGGGCAATCCGGATACGATGCGGATCTCACCATCGACTTTGTTGCTTCGCTCGAAAATGCGGCAACAGTAATCTCCAGATTGCATGCTGGCGAAAAGCGCCTGGTTTTCTGCGATAGCCGGGCGAAGACCGAAGAACTCTCGGCATTGCTTCGCGACCTGGGCGTCCGGACCTTTGTTTCTCATTCCTCATTGTCTACGGACGAGCGCCGGCAAGCCGAGAAGGCATTTGCCGAGGAGCCGGATTGCGTCATCGTGGCGACATCCACTTTGGAACTCGGAATCGATGTCGGTGACCTGGATCGGGTCATTCAGATCGACGCCCCTGCTTCAGTAGCGTCCTTTCTCCAGCGCATGGGGCGAACGGGTCGGCGCAAGGGAACGATGCGGAACTGTTTGTTCCTGGCGACGGACGACGAGGGGTTGATGATCGCCAGTGCGATCGTTCGCCTCTGGCGCGAAGACTTCGTCGAACCGATAAATCCTCCTGTAACGCCATGGCACTTGGTCGCACAACAGGCAATCGCGCTGATCCTGCAGCACCGTGGATTGACGAGAGCTGAACTTCAAGCGGAATTGACTGATCTCTTTTTTGATCTCGACTCGAACAGGATTTCGCGGATCATCGGTACGATGCTTTCCCGTTCCATTCTCTGGGAGGATGAAGCAATCGGCGGCTTGATCGGTTTGGGCACAACCGGCGAGGATGAATTCGGCCGACGCCACTTTGAGGCGATCGTTTCCACCTTCAATTCTCCGTTACTGCTGACGGTTCTGCATGGTCGGCGTGAATTGGGTTTTGTTGACCCGGTGAGCGTTCGGGCAAATGACGAATCGGCGCCGACGCTGATTCTGGCTGGCCGATATTGGCGCGTGGTGACTTCGGACTGGAAGTCGCGCGTCGTCCATGTCGAGCCGAGCGAAAACAGGGGAAAGGCTTCATGGCTGGGATCGTCAAGAGTCCTTCGATTTGAACTTTGCCAGAAGATGAAGTCTCTCCTGATTGATCGCAAAGTCCCGGCCGTTCTCTCGAATCGGGCACGAAATCGACTCGACCATGTGTCCTCCTCGTTCGCCTTGCTCGAGACGGGCAGGACTATCATTGAAAAGACGGTTGCCGGCAAACGACCGGAGTGGCGATGGTGGACGTTTGCAGGCAACGCGGCCAATTTCTTGTTGGCCGAGATGATGAGCTTCGCCGGAAACAAGTCCATCACTCACGACAATTTGTCCATCAGGCTGACTTTCCCAGCGAACGTGGCAGAGGGAATGACATTGCCTGCCGAGCTGACGCAACAGGGAGAAAAGCGGATAAGGCAGATCGGCAAGGATCTGAAGTTCAGTTTGTGTCTTGAGGACGATGATGTTTCCAGCGTGGTGAAATCTCGCTTGCTCGACTGGAGAGGGGCTGCATCCATTGTGGAACAACCAGTGGTGGTGTCGGGGGAAGGTTGACTGGAAAACCATGAATCCAGCTCTCCATCTGGCACTGATCGGCGCCGGGATCGCTGGCCTGTCCTGCGCCACGCGACTGCAACAGGCTGGCCTCCAGGTCAGGGTGTTCGACAAGAGTCGCGGCGCGGGCGGACGCATGAGCACGCGTCGAGTTCGAGGTCCTCGACCGAACCGGCCTCGGCAGCAAGGCCCATGACCGAATTCTGCGACTTGCTGTGCAGGATCAGTCGCGTCGAATCGGCCTTCGGGTCGCAACCGACGATCATCACCTTCTTGCCGATCTCCGCCAGCGCGGCGACGAGGTTCTGGGTCGTGGTGGACTTGCCGATACCGCCCTTGCCATAGATGGCGGCCTGACGAAGTTTTCCCATGAGGCAATCTCCTTGTTGAAGTCCTGCGTTGAAATCATCTGAAGCAAGGAAGAATCCCGCGCTCCTGACGACACCTGTGAACAGAGCGTGCCAGCTCCCGCCGTGGCCGCTGAAACCTCGACGTGGCAAGGCTTGCAGAGATTCCTGAGAGGGCCAGGGAAGCGTTGATGTCGGACATTCCCGCGGGCCAATACCCCGGCACGGCTACCCGGTGCTCGTTCCGCTCTCTTCCCAGGTCGTTTCAGCCTTCCCCGCATCGACTGGCAGGTCGGCCCGTGCATCACCCTTTTCGAGGCTTGCTCAGCGTTCACTCACGTTGCGGCCTGTACGCTCGCCAAGTCACCTAGTGACCCCCCCTACACCGAAGGCTTCAGCCACTTCGTTACCTCCATGACTGCTCCGATCGCTACCGGCTGGAGCGAAAGTCGCCGGGTGGGGTTCGCACCCACTGGAAAAGCGCCGCCTTAGCACGGCGCACGTCGAACTCGGGCGTTTCGGGTAGAGTGGGTTGGGCGGTCATCTTCTTTCTCCATTCGGGTGGTTCAGAACGTCAAGGATGATAGGACCACAGAGCTTACGGGGTTTACTCCGTTTCCTGTGGAACCGGCCTCGGCGCCACAACTCCTCCCGCAGAGCCCTTCGGGCGCCCCCACCCCTAGCCCCAATCCTCACAAGTTAGCATATAGGCATAGTCACTTATAGGCGTGCGACAGGTGCGGTTTGGGCTGCGGTTTTCGCGGTTGGGAGCGATTGGGGACGAACTTCTGGAGGTTGAGCGCGATTTCCTCGAGGATGGGCTTGAGGCGGCGAGTGGTGGCGGTTGCAGCCAGGAGCCAACGGCCGATCTGTGGCTTGATCTTGT
>WBZM01000893.1_pt1 | contig 34628 bp, 29 predicted proteins | sample 5204271 | NCBI WGS metagenome assembly WBZM01 (sample SAMN12344346, study PRJNA552823) | activated sludge metagenome | biome: Activated sludge suspended growth; feature: Nitrification reactor; material: Wastewater; isolation source: activated sludge from nitrification reactor of wastewater... | reverse complement strand
CGCGCGAGAAGGTGGTCTCGGAAGGCAAGGTCCGGTACAGCGGGAAGCCACAGATGCGGCGCAAGAAACAGTCATTCATCAGGCACTCGCGCAGCCCCACCGTCGTCGTCAAGCGCAGCACCGCCTTGGCAACAAGGGCGTTCGCCAGCCACGCCCGCTCAAACGGCGGACGGCCAACGCCACACCACGACGCTGCCGTGAACTCCTTGATCCGCACCCACTCGAGAATGTGGATGACCCGCTCCAGCTTCGGCGTCGGCGCGCCTCAAGTTCCGGGATCAGTTCGTGCTGCACCACGTTCCACCGGTCCATCAGCCGGCAAGCTGTACTATGGTTTCTCATGACAGGCGTGATCAGGGTTTCGACGATCCAATCATGCCAGAAACGGCCGCCTGCCCCCCTTCCCAACCGCTTGCAGCGACAAATTCGGCTGAATAGCGAGTTTGCAAGAGGGTGGCCACAGCTGACTCACCCCATCCACCAGTCCTGAACCTCACCACCCCCTGCCAGGGATTTTGAAATGACGACCGCAGGGGCGATGCTGCGAGCCACGTGTTACACTCACCGGCCTTCCGATCCTGCTGCAACCCGCGTGTCCATTCCGAGAGCAAGCGCCGCACCGGCATCCTCCCTGCGCATCTATCTTCGCCTTCTTGGCTATCTGCGGCCACTGCTGGGCCTGTTCGCGGTCAGCCTGCTCGGCTACCTGATGTTTGCCTCGTCACAGCCAACGCTCGCCGCCATCCTCAAGTACTTCGTTGACGGCCTCAACGCCGCCAGAGGAAGCACGCAGTACTCGATTCCACTGCTCGGCGAGCTCGAACTGATCTACGCCGTGCCGCTGCTGCTCCTGCTCGCCGTCACCTGGCAAGGCGTTGGTTCCTTCCTTGGCAACTATTACTTGGCACGGGTATCCCTGGGTCTGGTCGACGACCTGCGGCGAGCGCTGTTCGACAGCCTGCTGCGGCTACCAAACGCCTACTTCGATCAGCACAACTCCGGGCACCTGGTTTCCCGCATCACTTACGATGTGACCATGGTCACCGGCGCAGCAACCGACGCGATCAAGGTCGTCATTCGCGAGGGAATGACGATCGTGTTCCTGTTCGGTTACCTGCTGTGGATGAACTGGAAACTCACCCTGCTAATGGTCGCGATCCTGCCAATCATCGGCCTCATGGTGCGCAGCGCCAGCCGCAAGTTCCGCCGCCAAAGCCGAAAGATCCAGGTCGCCATGGGCGACCTGACGCACGTCGTCGCGGAGACGATCCAGGGCTATCGCGTCGTGCGCAGTTTCGGTGGCGAGGAGTACGAATCGGCCCGCTTCCGCGATGCGAGCGCGAACAATGCGGCACGACAACTGCGCATGGTGCGAACTGCAGCCAGCTATGGCCCGGCGCTGCAGTTCGTCACCTTCAGCACCATGGCGGCGCTGCTGGTCCTCGTTCTCCTGCTGCGCGGCGATGCCACCGCTGGCGACCTGGTCGCTTACATCACGGCCGCCGGAATGCTGCCGAAGCCGATTCGTCAGTTATCCGAAGTCAGCTCGACCATCCAGAAGGGCCTTGCCGGTGCCGAGAGCATCTTCGCCCAACTCGATGAATCGCCGGAACCGGATGAGGGGAGCATCGAACGTGAACGCGTCAGCGGTCACCTCGAGGTTCGCGAACTCTCCTTTGCCTACCCGGGCAGCAGCCAGAGCGTCCTCGACCGGGTCAGCTTCAGCGTCACCCCGGGCCAGATGGTGGCGCTGGTCGGACGCTCGGGCAGCGGCAAGTCGACCCTCGCCAATCTGATCCCACGTTTCTACCAGCACAGTTCGGGCCAGATTCTGGTCGACGGCGTCGCCGTCGAAGCCTACACCCTGCGCAACCTGCGCCGGCACATTGCACTGGTGACGCAACAAGTCGTCCTCTTCAATGACACGGTGAGCAACAACATTGCCTACGGCGACCTCGCCGGTTCGCCGCACGCCGCGATCGAGGTCGCCGCGGCAGGAGCGCACGCACGCGAGTTCATCGATCGCCTGCCGAGCGGCTTCGCAACACGGGTCGGCGAGAACGGCGTCATGCTGTCGGGCGGTCAGAGGCAGCGCTTGGCGATCGCGCGCGCCCTGCTCAAGGACGCACCGATCCTGATCCTCGACGAAGCGACCTCGGCGCTCGATACCGAGTCCGAACGCCACATCCAGAATGCGCTCGACCGAGTCATGGCCGGGCGCACGACACTGGTCATCGCGCACAGGCTGTCGACCATCGAGAGAGCGGACCTCATCCTGGTCATGGACCAGGGCCGCATCGTCGAGCGCGGCACGCACGCCGAACTCCTGGCCGCCAACGGCCACTACGCGCGCCTGCATGCGATGCAGTTCGAGGAAACAGCGACGGAAGAGCAAGCGACGCCAGCCGGCTGAGCGCCGGCGCCACCGCTGCTCGCCTTTGGCCGCTCTTCAGGCCACCGGCAAGCGATCGTCAAGCCAGCGGTAGAGCGGTGATCCGACGGGCCAGTTGCGCAGCAGGCGCGCGCGGTCGCGACTCCAGGCGCGGGAATGGGCAGCAGCCGATCCATGCTGGACGAGGTCATCAAGGTCGATCAGCCAGACCTGGCCAGCGTGCCAGAGCAGATTCATCGCCTTGAGGTCACCATGCGTGATACGCGCCCGGTGCATCGCCGCAAACAGCTGGCTGATCGCTTGCCCTTCGGCTGCCGGGGGTTCCCGGTCGGCAACAAGATGTGACAGCAGGTTCGCTCCCGGGCAGTACTCGCTGACCAGCCAAGCGCGTCGTCGCAGGGGACCAAGGCGCTCCTCGACCAGCGCCAGTGGCGCCGGCGTCGGGATGCCGAAGAACTGCAGCCGGTGCGCTGCGCGCCAGGAATGCCAAGCGCGGCTGGGACGCAGCGCACGTCCCAGTGCGTGGCCCAGCCCTTTCAGATTGTAGCGCTTGACCAGCAGCGGGCGATCATCGACGAGGACGCACGCTACCGTACTCTTGCCGCCGTCCTTGAGGGTCCGTCCAGCACTGATGGCTTCATCCGGAGACGCGACGACAGACGCGAGCCGGGTGGCCTGCGACCGTGTGACAGCGGTAAAACGAACGGCCGTCTGCGTGACGGCGAAGAGGCTACAGTCACGAACCGTCTTGGCCAGAAGATCGCGCAGCCGCCACCGCCTGACCTCGGCGATCTCGTCGCGCAAAGCCGGCAGGAGCGGCAGCTCCGCCCGTGCTCCAGCCGCATAGGCAGGCAGCAGCATGGGCAGTTCCCCATCCCATGCATCAGGCAGCTGTGCCAGCAGAATCGCCAGGTTGGCACTGGCCTCGGCAGGCGGCAAGGGTGTCCCCGCTCGGCGCAACTGCAACGCGGCGCCATCGATGACGAAGACACGCCCTTCGTGGCGCAAGAAGTTGCCGAAGTGTAGGTCTTCGTGCACCAATCCGGAAGCGTGCAGGCACCCCAGGGTGTGCAACAGTGGCAGCAGGAGGGCGACGGCTTGGACGTCGCCGGCCTCCCTGCCGCGCAAAGGCTCCCACGCCTGCGCAAAGCTCTCGACGGGAGCGAGGAAATCCATCAGCAGCGCATGACCACCATGGGTAATCGGCACCGCTGCCTGCACCGCCGGCGCAGGAATTCCGGCCGTGCGCAGCGCCGCCAGGCCGGCCTGCTCGCGCCGCCACTGTCGCTCGCCGCGTTGCCCGATGAAGAGTTTGGCGAGCACGCGACGACCATCCACCTCAGCCTCGCCGACCAGGCGCTTGCCGGGCAGCACGCGCAACAGGCGACGCACGATCAACCTGCGGCCATCGGCCATGAGGACGCCAAACGGTGTCGGGATGACTCGCCCGCAGTCGCGCAGGGTGCGGGCGTCTGTGTGGAGGACATGGTTCATCGTCCGTCGATCGCCCGGCAGACTAATCCCGACCCGCGAAGAATCCGACGATTCGCCTGATGCGCCGGCGATCCGTCACGGTCAGTCGCCGCTGCCGTGTATAGTCGAGATAGAAACGCAGCCGCTGGCTGCGCGACAACTGCGTCTTCGCCAGCTTGTCGAGACACGCGAGATCCTTGATGATGCGGTAGTCGAGAACCGCACCGCGATAGAAGCTGCCGCTTGGGCAGTCGATCAGGTAGACCGTTGGCACGACGGCGCCGTCAACCAGCAGGTTGCGCCACTTGAGGTCATTGTGCGCAAAGCCTGCCTCGTGCAACTTGCGTGCGATCGTCGCCACTTGACGCAGGACCTCTGCCAGCCATTGCCGGTCGCGCAGTCGTGGATCACTGGCATAGGCCATCTCCGCCAGATTCATCGTGTCGCGAATCTCCTCGGTGATCAGCGCGCCGCGTGTGAACCTCCCGAGGCGGCGCTCCAGGCCGTATGCGACGAGGGTTGCCGTAGGGATGCCCCAGGCCCGGAATGTCTGCAGATTCTGCCACTCGGCGCGCACCCGTTGCAGACCGAACCAGCGGCGCAGGCCGAACCAGCGCCTGACCGCACTCTTGCCCTTGCCGCTGCCGGTGTAACGCTTGACATAGTAGCGCCGGCCAGCGGCGGTGACGCGCAAGACACGACTGATCAGATCGTGGGTGATGGGTTCGCCTTCGAGGGAAAACACCTGCTCGATGTCGGCAAACAGAAGGGCAGCCGGACCATCGGCGAAGTCAGGATTGAGATACCAGTGGTTCATGTCATCTCGCCGCGTGCGAGCTTGCGCTCGTAACGCGCCTGCAGTCGCTGTGCCTTCAGCCGCAGGCTCTCGAGCGACGATGTTTCCTGACGCAGAACCATGCGCAACGGCCGCGCGAAATAAACCCGAACGAAACGCAGCAGATCGTTGCGCGTCAGGCCGATGTCGAGGGCCGAAAAATGCAGGGCCGCGAGGTCCTTGTCACGCCAGCGCCGCGGCGTTACCGCACGCACCTGAGCCCGGTGCAGATCGATCAGTGACAGTCGCAAGCTCTCTGGCGTCGGCTGCGGCTTCAGGTGAACGAGAAAGTGGCAGATGTAGAAGTCACGATGGTTGACACCGGCGGCGTGCATCCCCCTGGCCAGCTCGGCGACACGGCGGATCAACGCCCATTTCAGAAGGAGCTCGGGCGGTTGCGTCAACCAGTCGGCGCAATAGTCCTCAAGGCTCACTGTCGGAGCCAGTTCTTCGGTCACGATGAACGATGACTGACGCGCCGGATTCCGGCCGCTGCAGCCACAGGCGACCACGCGCATGGTATCGACGCCGCAGGCGCGCAGGCGCTGCACGGCCAGCCACTCGTTCTGCGCACCGAGCACCGGCAGGCGGCAGCGCAGGAGGTTCTTGGCGATCTCGGCCCATCCGACGCCACGATGAATCTTCACGAAGTAGCCGCGGCCGGCGATCGCGGTGCGCAAGGTGCGACGTGCCTCGAGCTGGCGAAACACAGTACCCTGCAGTGCCTCGACGGCGACGAATGGATCCTGCCCGGACCACAGCGAACGAAAGGGCTCATCGAGGCAAAGGATACGCGTACTCATTTCAGGATGACGTCGGCGGCACGCTCGGCATTGGCATAGATGTCGGCGACCTCGGCGAAAGCGAGACCATTGGCCTGCCAGCGTCGCCGCGCGGATTCGTCGTCGAGCATCCCGAGCAGTGCCCGGTCCAGCGAGTCCTGCATGAAGGGCTCATCGATAACGACGCCGGCATCGGCCTCGACGACATAGTGCGCGTAGCCGCAGACACTGGTGGTGAGTACCGGCAAGCCGGCAACCAGCGCCTCGAGCAGCACGGTGCCGGTGTTTTCGTTGTACGCGGGATGCAGCAGAAGGTCTGCGCCGAGCAGAACACGCGGAATGTCGCTGCGTCCCGGCAGGATGCGCACTCGTTCGGCGACACCAAGCAATCGCGCCTGGCCCTGGAAGAAACGCGGGTCGTCATCCCCGATGGCGAACAGCCGACAACGCGCACGCAACGCCGGCGGCAGCGCCGCCAGGGCCTTCAGACTGCGATCGAGGCCTTTGGTCCGGAAGCCGGAGCCCAGCTGCAGGAGAAGGAACTGGTCGCCAGCCAGCCCGAACTCGCTGCGCACGCTCGACCGCACCACCGCTGCATCCGGCGGCGCCCGCCTGTCCGGCGAGATGCCTGGCGGCAAGAGATGGAATCGTTCGGCCGGAGTACCATGGTAGGTCTGGAACAGGCGCTCCTGCAGCGGCGACAGGATCAGGATTTCCACCTGAGCCTCCCGGCCGAAGACGGCCCGTTCATAGGCGGAGAAATGCCGGTAGCGTTCCGACAGGCGATAGAGCGAGCCGCGCTGTGTGCGTGCCTTCTCCTCGAAGCACGAGTCGGCAGCGAAATACACGTCCAGCCCCGGCATCTTGTTGAAGCCGACGACACGATGGACGGGATGGGCCGCCAGATGACTGGCCACCCACCCGCTGAAACGCTGGTAGCGGCGCAGGTTGGTCAGCCCACGAACCGGTACCAGCATGACTTCGAACCCGGCCGGAATATCCCCGCGCCATTCCAGGGTGTAGACCCTGATCGCATGGTCTCGCGCTTGACAGGCCAGCGCCACGCGGAGGAAATCGCGCTGCAGGCCACCAAACGGAAAGTACTTGTAGAGACAGAAAGCGATTTTCATCAGGATTCTTCACTGCCACTAGCGGCATGCGCGAGGCGCCGCTGGCAACTCGTCACGGTGTCAACCCCCCGCCGCAAGTGGCGATGATCCGCTCCGGCGACGCCCCTTGTAACGGTTGTAGCCCCAGAGATACTGGCCCGGGCACTGCCGAATGAGATGCTCCATCTCGCGATTGATCTGCTGTGCCCGTTCTTCGATGGTGCCCCCGATGGGCTGCGTCGGCTCCTGCAGACGGAAATGATAGCCCGCGCCGGCGGGGAGTCGTTCGGCCCAGACCATGATCACGGTTGCACCGCTGTCGACCAGTCGCGCCGCCAGCGTCATCGTGTAGGCCGGCCTGCCGAAGAAGTCGAGCCAGCGTCCTTCGCCCGCCTTTGGCGCATGGTCGGGCAGGATGCCGACCGCTTCGCCACGCCTGAGCGCCTTCAACAGACTGCGTACGCCCGAGAGATCTGCCGCCGCCAGATGCAGCTGCGCCCGCGCCCGCCCGGCTTCGATCAGCTCCTGCAGCCACGCCTGCTTCGGCGGCCGATAAAGGACCGTGATCGGTGCGTGCGTTGAAAGGTACTGAGCGGTGATCTCGAAGCAGCCGAGATGCGGCGTCAGATAGAGTATTCCCCTTCCTCGCCGCGTCGCCGCCTCGACCAAGTCCCAACCCGAGACCTTGACCACCCGCGCTGCCGCCTCTGCCTGTGGCCGCGCCCAGATTCGCGCCAGCTCCAGACCTGCCTTGCCGGCCTCGCCGATGGCGACCGGCCGCACCCGCCGAGCTTCCTCCTCGCCAAGCGCCAGCCTCATGTTCTCTGCCATGTGTCGGCGATAGGTCGGCGAGCACAGCCAGACCAGCCAGCCGAGCACGGCTCCGAGCAGATGCAGCCAGGAAAGTGGCAGGAGGCTGAGGCAGCGAAACAGGATATGCACGCGGCGTTCCGATGTTGGCGGGGAAGGAACTATGCAGCACAGGCGGCAGCGCGGCGCGCTTTTGACTGAGCGCAACGAGAAAAAGTATAATTATCCATCCGCCGAGTTAATCAGGACAACTTGCAGGGCGGAACGAGCCGCGAGAGCGGCCAGCAAATACTGCTAAAGCGTCGTCTGCTCAAACCCCGGAGCCGGCCACGCGGTCGTTTCGGGGTTTTTCAATTTTGGAGCACACGCAGCGTGAGCAACGAGTACCTCTTCACTTCGGAATCGGTTTCCGAGGGCCACCCGGACAAGGTGGCCGACCAGATCTCCGACTCCATTCTCGACGCCATCCTGGCCGACGACCCACCGGCACGGGTTGCCTGCGAGACCCTGGTATCCACCGGTCTGGTGGTGATCTCGGGCGAAATCACCACCAAGGCACACATCAACTACCGCGAAATAGCCCAGGAGGCGGTCCGCCGGATCGGCTATGACAACTCCGACATCGGCTTCGACTACAAGAGCTGCGCCATCCTGACAGCGATCAACCGTCAGTCACCGGACATCGCCCAGGGCGTCAACGAGGGCCAGGGGATCGACCTCGACCAAGGTGCCGGTGACCAGGGACTGATGTTTGGCTACGCCTGCGATGAAACGGCTTCGCTGATGCCACTGCCGATCCACTACGCACACCGGATCATGCAGCGCCAGGCCGAAGTCCGCCGCGACGGCCGACTGCCATGGCTGCGCCCGGACGCGAAGAGCCAGCTCAGCGTCCGCTACGTCGACGGCAGACCCGTCTCGATCGACACAGTGGTCGTCTCGACACAGCACGACCCGGAGGTGTCGCATGCACAGATTTCGGAAGCCGTTATCGAGGAAGTGATCAAGCCGGTTGTTCCCAAGGAGTTGCTGACCGGCAACACCCGCTTCCTGGTCAACCCGACCGGTCGCTTCGTCGTCGGCGGCCCGCACGGCGACTGCGGACTGACCGGTCGTAAGATCATCGTCGACACCTACGGTGGCGCCGCCCGGCATGGCGGTGGCGCCTTCTCCGGCAAGGATCCATCGAAGGTCGACCGATCGGCCGCCTATGCCGCGCGCCACGTCGCCAAGAACATCGTCGCCGCCGGGCTCGCCTCGCGCTGCGAGGTACAGGTCGCCTATGCGATCGGCGTCGCGCGGCCAGTCTCGCTGATGGTGAACACCTTTGGCACGGGCAGGGTGAGTGACGAACTCATCGTCGATCTGATCGGCAAGCACTTCGATCTGCGTCCAAAGGGCATCATCCAGTCGCTCAACCTCCTGCGGCCTATTTATCGCAAGACGGCAGCCTATGGCCACTTTGGTCGCGACGAACCCGAGTTCACCTGGGAAGCGACCGACAAGGCCACAGCCCTGCGCGCGGCAGCAGGTCTCTCGTAGCCCCGTTGACGAGCGGACACGAAGATGGGGCCAAATGGCCCCTTCGTTTTGCCGCTCGGCGTCGCACGGTTTAAACTCCCGTCTGCGCGGAAGACAACCCGCACGGACAGGAGCACTGATGCTCAAGAAGATCAGCGTCAAGCAACTCACGGTCGGCATGTACCTCAAGGAGTTCTGCGGCTCCTGGATGGAGCACCCGTTCTGGCGCTCGGCCTTCGTCATCAGCGACCAGAAGGATATCGACACCATCCGCGCCAGCAGCATCCGCGAGGTCTGGATCGACTCGGCAAAGGGCCTCGATGTCGCAGCCGATGAACCGGTCGGCTCGGTGGCCGAACACGAGAAGCAGGTCGATGCCGAACTCGCCATTGCCGCGCAGCAGGAGCGTCAGCTCGAGCGCGTTTCAACGGCAGCCGAGTTCGCCCGTGCGGCCAGGATCGTCGCCAAGTCGCGGCAGGCCGTCACCTCGATGTTCGAGGAGGCACGCATGGGCAGGGCCGTCGATGCAACGAGTGCGCAACGGCTGGTCGAGGAGATCTCGGACTCGGTGAGCCGCAACCCGGGAGCACTGATCAGCCTGGCGCGCCTGAAAACGGCTGACGACTACACCTACATGCACTCGGTGGCCGTCTGCGCCCTGATGGTCGCCCTGGCCCGCGAACTCGGCATGAATGAGGCGCAGACGCGTGCCGCCGCCACTGCCGGGCTGCTGCACGACCTCGGCAAGGCGGTCATGCCGCTCGAAGTGCTCAACAAGCCCGGCAAACTGACCGATGCCGAGTTCGCCGTCATCAGGTCGCATCCCGAAGAAGGCCACCGAATACTGCAGCAGGCGGCGAAGCCGGACCCGGTGGCGCTCGACGTCGTCCTGCACCATCATGAAAAGGTGGACGGCTCAGGCTACCCGAAGCGACTGCGCGCAGACGAGATCAGCATCTTTGCCAAGATGGGCGCCGTCTGCGACGTTTACGACGCGATCACATCGAACCGTCCCTACAAGACAGGCTGGGATCCGGCGGAATCGGTGCGCAAGATGGCCGAGTGGAGTCAGGGTCACTTCGACACCCGCGTTTTCCAGGCCTTCGTCAAGAGCGTCGGCATCTACCCGATCGGCTCACTGGTGCTCCTCAGCTCGGCCCACTTGGGGGTCGTCACGGAACAGGGCCAGAAGTCGCTCCTGACTCCACAGGTCAAAATCTTCTTCTCGACGCGCAGCAATGCTCGTATCCGTCCCGAGCTCATCGACCTCGGCAGCACGGGCTGTCCGCACAAGATCGTCGGCCGTGAAGACCCGGAAAAATGGAGGTTCCCCGACCTCAACGAAATGTGGTGCGCGGCCCCGTCGTGAGACGCGGCCCGGTTCAGCTACTTGTGATGGTGGCCGCGACCGGCCACCGCGCGTGCGGTCTGCGAAGAACCCTCGTGTCCGAACAGGTTCCACCCCTGATACTGGGCGTTGCTGAACAGGGCAAGCGCCAGCAGTCCGGCAAACCAGTTGGCCTTGATCATTTCAGTCCTCGTCTCCGTCGCCGCTCGTATCATCCCCGACATCGCTCTCGCGCCAGCGTCGTGCCTCGAACGAGTTGCGCCGCCAGCGCGACAGCAGCGGGAAGACCGCAAGGAAGATCAGCAGCAGCACATAGTTGGACCAGCCGGTCGGGTTGCGTATGACCTCGATGGTATCGACGACGGACTCGCTGGTGTCGCTGCCGAGTTCGTATTCGATCACCAGATGATAAGTTCCCGGCGGCACCGCACGGAACACCAGTTCGTCCGCCGGCGATCCCTCGCTCCAACTCTCCCCGTCTTCGACTCCCTTGTAGTGGCTGATCTCCTGCTGGCCAAGATGCGCCTCCCCCGTGTTCTTCTCGACCAAGGTCGTGTTCACCGACAACCAGTTGTTGACCACGCTGGTCTGGTGTCGGACGAGCAGCGCACGAGCACGGCTCTTGAGAACGAACTCCTGACTGGTGAGGGTCGCCTCATCGTTCTCTGCCGCGAGAACGACGCGCTGCCTGAGCACCGCTTCGGAAGCGATGAGAAAGATGAAAGCCAGCTGCACCACGGTAGCCGCCAGCGCCAGTTTCCAGAACAGACGACAGATCTGGCGATGTGTTTCGACCAGCGGGTTCGGCTGGTTCGCGTAAACGTCCCGACGCGCCGGCAGTGGTGTCGTGACGCCAAAGGCGGCGCAGACCTCGTCTGGCTCCAGATACTCGGCCTGTGACCAGATGGATTCGCGCTCGTTGACCTCGCGTGAAAGCATCAGCGGTGGACAGATGAAGTCGTCGACGACACAGCGCTCGCCGACCGCCACTCGCCAGTAGAACTCACCGACGACGTGGGTCACCTCGGCTTCGCCATGGTTGAAGAGACGGTACTGCCGCCCGGCGTGTGTGAATTTCGCCTCGCCCCGGCTGACGCTGGGCGGGTTCGACAGGCCGCGTGCGAAATTCCAGTGGCCCTGATACTCGATCAGCCAGGCAAGACCCTGCTGCCCGTCGTACAGCAGGTATTCGGACCACGAGCACGTAGGGCCTGCGGAACTCGAGCTGCGGCGCATGAAACCGATGACCCGCCAGTCACTGTCGCGCAGCCGGCCCGCACTGCCAAGCGGCAGCCAGGGCACCTCGCGCAACGCCTGTGCCGCCCGTGACAACAGTCTGAGATTCTCGTCCTCGACACCGATGATCGAACCGCAGCTCTCGCAGCCGATGCTTTCCGTCGCTGGCGAATGAATCTTCAGTGGCGCCGCACAGTACGGACAGTTCAGGGCGCGCGTCGCGACCTGTCCGGCCGTAACCGCCGGCTCCCGCACATCCCTCAGACCAGAGAGCTGCAGATCGGCGAAGGCAACCGACTGGCCGACGAAGACCAGCGGCGGCGTCTCGCTGTAATCGATCGTCACGAAACGATCGTTGCCACGCAGATCCGCAGTGTTCACGTCGTAACCCGCGGCGACCCGGAACGGCAGTTCACCCTCGCCGGCGATGCAGCGCGCAGTCGCCAGATCAGTGACGACGAAGCGCCGACCGTCGAGAGTAACCGGCATTTCGGGCGCCAGCGTCGAGAATGCCGGCAGTGGATCCTTGACCGCTACCTGCGCGCTGACGATCAACTCGCCTGAGGCCTCGGCAAGCCAGGCGCTCCGGCCATCATCGAGGAGGATGTGCCACTCGTTCCATAGACCCGATGCATACTGCAGCTGGATACGGCCGACGACCGTGAAATGGCGCTGGCGAAAATGGCCCTCACTGCCTATCCGGATCGGCGAATCGTCCTCGAGCAGTTCGGCCATGCGCCCGATGTTCTGCAGGTCCTCGCCGCTGCGCAGCAGGGTGCTGCGGCAGAAATCGCAGACGACATAGAGTGAGCTCGCCGCGCGAAAGACGACCGGCGCGCCGCAGGACGGGCAACTGGCTCTCTTCACGATGGGCGGGCCGGCACCGTCGGAGATTCAGGCGACCGACATCAGCCGAGGCGGGCCAGCAACTCCGCCTTCTTGGCGTCAAACTCGGCCTGCGACAGGATGCCCTTCGCCACCAGTCCGTGCAGCTTCTCAAGCGTTGCCACCACTTCGTCGGCATTGCCTGCGGCCACCGGCCCTGCTGCCGACGCTGCCGCCGGGGCGGTGCCGACGCCGGTGCTCTGCGCCATTGCTGCCGTCATCGTCTGACCAATGCCAAGGCCGGCACCCAGCCCGGCACCGATCCCGGCGATGCCGCCTTCGTTCTGGGCCGCGAGGGGAATGCTCGTCGCCACCTGATATTGCGTGTAGCGGCCGAGATCGCCGATCATGTTCATGCCGATCCGCGTATCAAGGATCTTCTGCAGTTCTTCGGGCAGCGATACGTTCTGGACGACAAAACTGTCGAGCGCCAGACCGTACCGTTCAAACACGCTCTCGAGCTTGCTCTTCAGCTGCCTGCCCAGCTCATCCTGGTTCGCCGCCATGTCGATGAAAGGAACCCCGGATTCGCCGAAAAGGTCGGTCATCGAGCTGATGACGAGGTTGCGCAGCTGGCCATCAAGGTCGGCAACGCTGTACTGCTCGCGCGTACCCGAGATTTCGCTGTGGAACCTGCGTGCATCGACAAGCCTGTACGAGTAGATGCCGAAGGCGCGCATGCGCACCATGCCGAAGTCCTTGTCGCGGATGGTGATCGGATTGGGCGTCCCCCACTTGCAGTCGAGCTGCAGGCGGGTCGAGAAGAAATAGACGTCCGACTTGAAGGGCGACTCGAACAGCTTGTCCCAGTTCTTCAGGTAGGTCAGCACCGGCAATGTGCGCGTCGTCAGCGTGTACAGGCCGGGACTGAACACGTCGGCGATCTGGCCTTCGTTGACGAAGACGGCCATCTGCGATTCGCGGACCGTCAACTGCGCGCCATACTGGATCTCCAAGTCCTGCATCGGGTAACGCATGGCGAGCACTCCGTCACCCTCCTCGGTCCATTGAATGACATCGACGAACTGCTTCCTGATGAAATCCATGAGCGCCATGGCGATCTCCCGCAAACAAGTTGTGGCGGCCATGCGCCGCCAGGAAAGAATCCGTCAGTAGGTCATGCAGGCTGCGTTGATCAGACCGACGGTGAGCGATACCACCGCGAGAAGAACCGCCGGAGCCATCCTGCCGGCGGGAATGTCCTGTGTCAGCTGCGGCACGGCAAAGCGGATGGCCAGGTAGGCAAGAATCTGGATTACGCCGGCAATCCCGCCCCAGGCGGCAAGATCAAGGAGCGTATCGCTGTGTGCAATCACGTTGGCCACTGGCATGGCAAAACCGATTAACGCCCCGGAGAGGCTCGTCGCAGCGGCCGTGTTGCCGGCGCGGATCAGTGCCAGCTCAGCGTACGGAGTGACGTTCAGATAGACCAGCAGGAAAAGCGCCAGCAAGACGATCGCCACGGCAAAGTAGGCGAGAAAGGCGGGCAGCATGCTCAGCAGGTGAGTCGGCATCAGGCTTCTCCTCTCTTCGCGCTTCAACGACGCCCGGTGGGTGGCTCAGGACGGCGATTCGGCATAGCGCACCAGACCACGCAGAATCAGATTCTCCACCAGGCGGAAGGGAATCCGTAGATGGGCAACCAGACGCTCCGCCGCGCCGCCGGTCAGCAGGCATTGCGCACCGGCCTCGCTGGCGATAGGGGCGAACATGCGTTCGACCGCGCCAAGCTGGGCCTGCAGACAGCCGCTGACGATCGCGTCGCTGGTATTGCGGGGCTCGGCCCGGAAGGCGCCTGCCTCGGCAAACGGCAACTGCGCCGTGTTGCTCGCCAATGCGGCGCGCATCAGGTCGAAACCGGGGAGTATCAGCCCGCCACGAAAGACTCCGTCGGCATCGAGGAGGTCGACCGTCGTCGCTGTGCCGGCACAGACGACCAGGCAGGCGTTCGCTGACTGCGCACGAGCACCGATCAGGGCGGCCCACCGATCCGCCCCGAGTTGTGCCGGCAAGTCATAGGAATTGCGCACCCCACATGCGGCTGCCGTCGGACGGAGAAAGGAAACCCGCGCCTGGCGTGTCGCGAGCAAGGACGAAATGCCTGCCGCGACCTCGGCACCGGCGACATTACAGACCACGACCTGTGCACCGGCAGGCCATTCATCGGCCGCCTCGGCCAGCCAAGCGATGTCGGAAGTCGCCAGAACGCCGCTATCGAGCCAGCGACCGCCCTCGTGGGTGGCCCATTTGATGCGGCTGTTGCCGGCGTCGATGGCGATGATCATGCGACGCGCAGTGACAGATCGCCGGACAGGCAACGCTCGATGCCGTTTGCCGTCTGCAACAGCAGCGCACCATCCTCGTCTGCGCCAAGGCAGATTCCCTGACGATCGATGCGGTCGCCGTCCAGCAGGCGTACCGGCCGATTCTGCCACGCATGCTGCTCCTGCCAGTCGGCTCGCAGAACGGCGAAACCGCCGGCGTCGAAGCGGTCGAGAACTGCGGCCAGTTCGATCATCAAATCTGCCAGCAACCGGTGTCGCTCCGGCAGTGGTGACAGCGCCTGCGACAGGGCCGCTGGCGGGTGAATGAACTCCTCCTCACCGATGGGCGGCATTTGCAGGTTGAGACCAATGCCGATCACCGCCAACATTCCCGCTGGCACGGATTCCAGTTCCACCAGGATGCCGCCAAGCTTGCCGCCGTCGAACAGGATGTCGTTGGGCCACTTCAGCCCGACACCGGTGGCACCAATCCGCTTGAGCGCACGCGCCACCGCCAGACCGACCGCCAGCGACAGACCGGCCAGTCGGGTAACACCACCGGTGAAACGCCAGAGCAAGGAGAAGGTCAGGCCGGCGGACGGCGACGACAGCCAGCTGCGGCCACGCCGGCCACGGCCTGCAGTCTGTTCGTCGGCAATCAGCACCGAACCCGATGGAGCACCCTGGCGGGCACGCTCGAGAAGCACGCTGCTGGTCGAACCGCATGCGGCCAGCGCCTCGACCGTGAAACGGCCGCGCGCCAGACCCAGCAGCGGGACAAGGCATCCGGGATCGATCTGACAAGCGGAAACGAACTGGGCCATCGTTGGGCAATCCGAAGCAATGCCGGCAATTATCGCCGATAATTCCGCCCCTCAGATTTCCCTGTCGTCGATTGAGCCGCCGGCGCTGATTCCCAGCTCCTGGATCTTGCGGGTGATCGTGTTGCGCCCGATGCCGAGCGCCTGTGCGGCCTCAATCCGCCGTCCGCCCGTATGCGCCAGAGCCCGGTTGATGAGAACCCGCTCGAAGGCTTGCGACAACCTGGCATGAACCTGTCCGGGCTCGCCAGCCAGGCAGCGGTCCACCGCTTGGCCGAGAACGGTCTCCCAGTCGTCGCTGGCTGGCAACGGCGACGACTCCCGCAGTTCGGGCGGCAGGTCCGCGACGTCGACCAGCTGCCCCGGAGCCATCACGGTCAGCCAATGGCAGAGGTTCTCGAGCTGTCGCACGTTGCCGGCAAAGTCGAGTCCGCAAAGGTGCTTCAGCGCACCATCGGAGAAGCGTTTACCCTCGACGCCCAGTTCGCGGGCGCTCTTCTGCAGGAAGTGGCGAGCGAGAATCGGGATGTCCTCGCGGCGCTCACGCAGGCTGGGAAGTCTGACCCGGATGACGTTGAGGCGATGGAAGAGGTCTTCGCGGAACAACCCCTGCCGGACACGCGCTTCGAGATCCTGATGCGTCGCCGCGATGATCCGCACCCGGGTCTTGAGAGGCGAATGACCACCGACGCGGTAGTAGTGGCCATCGGACAGGACACGCAGCAGCCTGGTCTGCAGCTCTGCCGGCATGTCGCCGATCTCGTCGAGAAACAGGGTGCCGCCCTCGGCCTGCTCGAAGCGGCCCTGACGCTGCCCGGCGGCACCTGTGAAAGCACCGCGCTCATGACCGAAGAGCTCCGACTCCAGCAGGTCGCGCGGGATGGCAGCGGTGTTGATGGCAATGAACGGCTTGTCCGCGCGCTGACTGTGGCGATGCACCGCTCGCGCGACCAGTTCCTTGCCGGAACCCGATTCGCCAGTGATCAGGACGGTGGCGCTCGACTGGCTCAGGCGGCCGATGGCACGAAAGACCTCCTGCATCGCCGGCGCCTGTCCCAGGATCTCGGGCGTCAGTCCGATCTCGTTGGGCGCACCGGTCTGGTGCAAGCTTTCACTGATCGCGCGCCGGATCAGCTCAAGCGCCTGATCGACATCGAAAGGTTTCGGCAAGTACTCGAAGGCGCCGCCCTGAAATGCCGACACGGCGCTGTCGAGGTCTGAGTAGGCGGTCATGATGATGACCGGCAACGTCGGAAAGCGCTCCTTGGCGATCTGCAGCAGCTCGAGTCCCGACTGTCCGGGCATGCGGATATCGGACACCAGCACCTGCGGCTGCTGTGCCCCCGCGTCGAGCCGCGCCAATGCCTCGGTCGCCGAAGCGAAGCTGCAGAACGGGATCTTCTCGCGCGCGAGGGTTTTCTCGAGAACCCAGCGTATCGACTTGTCATCATCAACGATCCACACCGCTTTCATGGAGTCCTCGGCCAGCTTGTCTGTTGTCATCAGAATGTCCTGAAGCTCTAGCAAGAAACCTGCCAGGATGTTCAACCAAGCGGCAAACGAATCGTGAAACAAGTGTGGCCCGGCCGACTCGCACACTCGATCGTCCCCTGGTGCTGCTGGACAAAACTCTGCGCCAGCGTCAACCCAAGGCCACTTCCCCCGGCTCGGCCAGAAACCAGGGGGTAGAACATGCGCTCGCGAATCTCCTCGGCGATTCCCGGGCCGTCGTCGATCACGTGCACCTCGAGCGCCAATCGATGGCGTCGTTTGAACAGCGTCACCTGACGCGCTGCACGCGTGCGCAGCGTGATCTGTCCGGGTCCCGATGGCCCGCCGCGGCCAGTCTGCCTGGTAATCGCCTGGGCAGCGTTCCGGGCAATGTTCAGGAAGACCTGGATCAGCTGCTCACGATCGCCGACGAGTTCCGGCAGGCTGGTATCGTAGTCCCTGCGCACCGCGAGGATGCTGGGGAACTCGGCCGTCAGCAAGCTGCGCACGCGCTCGAGAATTTCGTGGATATTCACCGGGCCCGGCTGCATCGGCCGATGTGGCGAGAGCAGCCGACGCATCAGTTCCTGCAGGCGGTCCGCTTCCTTGATGATCACTTGGGTGTATTCATGCAGCCCGGGATTGCCGAGTTCACGCTCGAGCAACTGCGCCGCGCCGCGGATCCCTCCCAGTGGATTCTTGATCTCATGCACGAGGTTCCGGATCAGCTCACGACTGGCCTGCTGCTGCTCGACCAGGCGCTCCTCACGTGTCGCCCGGAGTTGCTGGTCGATCGGCCAGAGCTCGATGAGCAGGCGAACGTTCGGCGCTTCGACGGGGTTCACCGCGCAGTTCAATTGCAGCATGTTGCCGCCAGCCAGCCGCAACTCGACATTCTGCCCGCTGTAACTCCAGCCGTGGACGGACACGCTGTCGAGTGCCGCGATCAGCTTCGGCGGACATTCCATCACGCCGTCAAGACGACAGCCAAAGAAGACCTTCTGACTGATCTCGAGCAGATTCTCGGCGGCGGGATTGAGATAGCGGATTTCCAGCTTCTCGTCGAGCAGGAGCACGGCCGACGAAAGCAGGTCAAGGCCGCCGAATGGATTCGCTGGATCGTCAGGCATTGGCTGGCAACATCTCGCTGGCAAACTGGTAAACGCTTGGCCATGCGAGGCCGGCGTCGGGCCGTCGGCGCCGCGCTCAGCGCAGATTGGCGATCTCTTTCTGGATGGCCTCGATGTTGCGCTGGTGCAGCGCCACCTTGTCCTTGTACGGTTGCAGCCGCTCCTGCACCTTGCCACCGCTGATTCCACCGCCCTGCATTCGCTCGTTGGGCAGGACAGTCCCTTCCTGCTGAGCCAGTTCCTGTTTGGCCTGCTCGAGATTCTTTTGCTCGGCAGCCAGCTCCGTGTCGAGGATACGCCGGCGATCGCCGTCCCGTGACTTCTGCGTCTGCTCGTCGACCTTCGGGAAGTTGCCCGGGGTGGCCGACTTGGCCGCAGGTTGTCGTGAACCCGGGGCAAGGTTAACGGGATCCAGGACCAGCTTGCGGCAGCTTCTGGTCGGAACGTTCGAGTACGTCGTATGGCCCTCGGCATCGACGCACTTGTAGATGTCCTGGGCTGTCGCCTGCATCCACGCAGACAGCGACAGCGCAAGCGCGCAGAACAGGCGTGGCAGTCGTCTCATTGTCGTCGAATTCCTCCTGGCGCCGGCCGAACCGCGGACCGCAACGGGCCCGGCAGCGATTGGTGCGGTCCCACGGCTGTCAGCATGGTGACCAATCGGCAGCAATACTAACGCGGAAGGAGGTCGATCGGTAGACGCGCCAAGGACGGGCGCTGCCCGTCCTTGGCGCAAGCACTCTGGCTCAGCAGCTGTAGTACAGGTCGAACTCCACCGGGTGGGTGGTCATGCGAACCTTGTTGACCTCATCCATCTTCAGTTCGATATAGGCATCGATCCAGTCGTCGGAGAACACACCGCCACGCGTCAGGAAGTCACGATCCTTGTCGAGCGCCACCAACGCCTCCTCGAGACTGGCGCAGACGGTCGGGATCTTCGCATCCTCTTCCGGCGGCAGGTCGTAAAGGTTCTTGTCGGCGGGATCGCCCGGATGAATGCGGTTCTGGATGCCGTCAAGACCCGCCATCAACAGCGCCGAGAAGCACAGATAGGGATTGGCGATCGGATCCGGGAAGCGGGTTTCGATCCGCCGTGCCTTGTCGGAAGCCACGTGCGGCACGCGAATCGACGCCGAACGGTTCTTTGCCGAGTAGGCGAGCTTGACCGGCGCTTCGTAATGCGGCACCAGCCGCTTGTACGAATTCGTGCCCGGATTGGTGATGGCGTTGAGTGCCTTGGCGTGCTTGATGATGCCACCGATGTAGAACAGGGCGAGCTCCGACAGGCCGGCGTAACCACTGCCGGCAAAGAGGTTCTTGCCATCCTTCCAGATCGACTGGTGGACGTGCATCCCCGAACCATTGTCCCCAACGATCGGCTTCGGCATGAAAGTGGCCGTCTTGCCGTACTGATGCGCGACGTTATGCACGACATACTTCAGAATCTGCGTCCAGTCGGCACGCTTCACCAAAGTGTTGAAAAGGGTGCCGATTTCGCACTGACCCGCAGTGGCCACCTCGTGGTGATGCACTTCGACCGGCACACCAATCGTTTCCAGGGTCAGGACCATTGCCGAGCGGATATCGTGCAGGCTGTCGACCGGCGGCACGGGGAAGTAGCCACCCTTGATCCCCGGCCGGTGACCTGTGCCGCCCTCGCCCTCGGACTTCTCGCCGCTGGTCCAGGCCGCCTCCTGCGAGTAGATCTTCAGGTTGCAGCCGGACATGTCAACGTTCCAGGCAACGGAGTCGAAGATGAAGAACTCGGGCTCGGGCCCGAAGTAGGCCGTGTCGCCAATACCACACGATTTCAGGTAGGCCTCTGCCCGCTTGGCGATCGAGCGCGGGTCGCGATCATAGCCACGACCGTCTGCCGGATCGACGACGTCGCACGTGAGCACGACCGTCGTCTCGTCGAAGAACGGGTCGACGTATGCCGTCGCCGGATCGGGCATCAGTTGCATGTCCGACGCCTGAATCCCCTTCCAGCCGGCGATCGACGAGCCATCGAAGGCGTGGCCATTCTCGAACTTCTCTTCATCGAAAGCGCTGACCGGAACGGTCACGTGCTGCTCCTTGCCACGGGTATCCGTAAAGCGGAAGTCGACGAACTTCGCTTCATTGTCCTTCACCATCTTGATCACGTCTTGCGGGCTTGCCATCAAAGGGTCTCCTGAACAGGTGCCGGGGTCAGCGGCGACAGTAGAAAATCGTTGCGCGAAAGAACTAGCACAAAACGTGCCAATAGCTTCCCGACCGACGGATCATTGTGCCACAACGTCCCGGGACACGATCAGGCATTTTGTGCGCACGGCAATGGTGCAACCCCGGAACTCGCGCACCATCGAGGTGCGCCCGCAATGTCCTGCAGCCATCACGCGGGCGCGCCGGGAACGAAGCAAGTGATTTATACTCCGAGCTTTGAAGCATTTGCTCCAACGAGGTCTCAACAGACACCATGGGAAGACTGAGCGACCTGCTGCAACTTGCCCACGAGCGCGGACAGGAACTCGGCTTGCCTTACGGCGGCGCCCTGACGCCACGTGAAGCGTTCGAGGTCTGGCAACTGGCGCCCGGAGCCCGGTTGGTTGACGTGCGCACACGGGCCGAGTGGGATTGGGTGGGCAGAATCCCCGGCGCCATCGAGATCGAATGGATGGGGTACCCGGACAGCCGGCCGAACTCCCACTTCCTTGCCCAGCTCAAGCAACAGACCGATCGGGAAGCGCTGCTGCTGTTCATCTGCCGCAGCGGAGCGCGTTCGCACCACGCCGCCGCGCTCGCCACACAGGCCATGCAGCGCGAATGTTACAACGTGCTCGAGGGATTCGAAGGGGATGTCGACGCCAACGGCCAGCGCGGCAGGCTGGGCGGCTGGCGCCACGCCGGCCTGCCTTGGCGGAGCTGAGAGCGCGTGCAACGCAACATCGCCAGCCTGCCACAGTGCACGGGGTGGAAGGAAGCGGTGCTGCAGCTTGGCGGCGCACAGCTTTGAAGCGCATGCCCCGAGAACCGATTGCCCCGTCCGGCCGGGCTTTCACCCACATCGACTCGAACACCACCCATGCAGACCGCCACCATCAGCTTCGACAAGTTCAACCAGTTGCAGGACGACGCCTGCCACCAGCGCATCCGTACCGCGCGCGCGCGCCTCGGAAACGAGGTCGTGCTCCTCTGTCACCATTACCAGCGCGCCGACGTCTATCAGTACGCTGACCTGACCGGCGATTCACTCAAGCTGTCGCGTCTGGCAGCCAACACCGATTCGCGCCTCATCGTCTTTTGCGGCGTCCACTTCATGGCCGAAGTCGCCGACATCATGTCCAAACCCGACCAGATCGCCATCCTGCCAGACTTGGCCGCTGGCTGCTCGATGGCCGACATGGCGAATCTCGCCAAGGTCGAACGCTGCTGGCGTGAGCTTGGCGAGGTGATCGAAGTGGATCAAGTCGTCACTCCGGTGACCTACATCAATTCGGCGGCCGACCTCAAGGCCTTCTGCGGCGAACATGGCGGCATCGTCTGCACCTCCTCCAACGCAGGCAAGATCGCCACTTGGGCCTTCGCCCGCCGGGAAAAGATCCTCTTCTTCCCCGACCAGCATCTGGGCCGCTGGACCGGCTTCCAGATGGGCATCCCTCTCGACGAGATGGTGGTCTGGGATCCGGACCTCGAGTTGGGCGGCCTGACCCCGCAGCAGATCCACGCCGCCCGACTGCTGCTCTGGAAGGGACACTGCTCGGTACACCAGATGTTCCAGCCAGCGCACATCCTGCGTTTCCGCAATCAGCATCCGGACGGTCTGGTGATCTCGCACCCGGAGTGCAGCTTCGAGGTCTGCCGACAATCGGACTTCGTCGGTTCGACCGAACACATCGTGCGGACGATCAAGGACGCCGCTGCCAACACGCGATGGCTGGTCGGCACCGAGCTCAATCTGGTCAACCGTCTCGCCGAGGAGGTCAGACACGAGGGCAAGATCGTCCAGTTCATGGCACCGACGGTCTGCATGTGTTCCACGATGCAACGCATCGACCCGCAACACCTGGCATGGACGCTGGAAAACCTGGCGGACGGCACGGTGGTCAACCAGATCCGCGTACCCGAGCATGAGCGGGAACTCGCCAGGCTGGCACTCGACCGCATGCTCGAAGTGTCCTGAAAACGACATGCATGGCGGAAAGCCAGCTGCGCGCCATGCGCACCCCGCGCGTCGGCTGGCAACGCGTGACAGCTGCAGGCGGGCTGCGCCGGTCTGGTCCTCTGCACCGGCGGGGCCCTGCTGCCCGGCGGTGGTAGCGCGTGGTCGCCCATGACCACCGACTGCCTGCACCGCTTCCTGCTGGACGATCTAGACATCGCCGGTACCTTGGTGCGCCTTGGCCCGGTCTGGCAGAAGCTCCTCGAGGGTCGCGGCTACCCGCTGCCGGTGGCACGACTGCTTGGCGAACTGTCTGCCAGTACCCTGCTCGTCGGCAGCAGTCTCAAGCAGCCCGGACGGTTGACGATCCAGTTGCGCGGCAACGGTCCGATCTCTCTGCTGGTCATCGATTGCAACGAGCAACTGCAGGTTCGCGGCATGGCAAAGTGCGCGCAAACGATGGTGGACGCATCCCTGCGCGAGATGCTCGGCGATGGCCAGATGCTGCTCGTGCTCGACATGCCGACAATGCGCGAGCCCTACCAGAGCATCGTGCCGATCGATGGCGAAAGCATCGCCAAGGTCTTCGAACACTACCTGGGGCAGTCGGTGCAGCAACCGGCGCGCCTCTTCCTGGCGGTGTCGGACGAAGCGGCTGCCGGCATGCTGCTGCAGAAACTGCCGACGGCAGCGGAACGGGATGCCGACGGCTGGGCACGAGCGGAGGCGCTGGCGGCAACGATCGGTCGTTCCGAGTTGCTCTCGCTGGCGGCCGAGGATCTCTTGCCACGACTCTTCCCCGAGGAAACGATTCGCCTCTTTGCCGCGCAAGGCGTCACCCTCAACTGCCCCGATGACTGGCAGAAGGCGCGCGCGCTGCTGCGCACCCTCGGGGCGAGCGAAGTCTACGCCACCCTGCACGAGCACGGTGAAGTGCTGATCAGGGATGAAATCTGCAATCGCGAGTACCGTTTCGATGCACCGGCGATTGACGAGCTGTTTGCCGACCCGGCGGTGACCCCGCCGACGCCACGGCACTGATGCACGAGCATCGGCCGGCGCTCACAGTACCTTGCCGGGATTCATCAACCCTCGCGGATCGAGAGCGTCCTTGACCGCGCGCATCATGCCAATCTCCAGCGGCGTCCTGTAGCGCAGCAGTTCGGCGCGCTTCAGTTGACCGATGCCGTGCTCGGCACTGATGCTCCCACCGAACTCGTCTACGAGGTCATGCACGACGCGGTTGACCTGCGGCTGCGCGGCGAGAAAGAAGGCGCGGTCACCTGCGGTCGGTCGCGACTGGTTGTAATGCAGATTGCCGTCGCCAATATGGCCAAAGGTGACCATCCTGATGCCGGGAAAAGCCTCGACCAATGCACGATCCGCTCGCTCGATGAACTCCGGCAGGCGCGAGATCGGCAGCGAAACATCGTGCTTGATGCTCGGGCCCTCGATCCGCTGCGCCTCGCCAATGCTCTCGCGCAGCGTCCACAGCCGCCGTGCCTGCTCGCCGCTCTGCGCCAACACCGCGTCGGCGATGCGTCCGTCGTCGATCATGCTCGCCAGGAAGGACGTCAGCTCCTCGCGCAGGGAAGCCTCATCGCCGCCAGCGGACAGCTCGACCAGAAGATGCCATGGACTGTCAACGAGTGTCGGGTGCGGACCGGGGATGTGCTGGCGAACCAGTCCCAGCGCGACGCCGGACACCAGTTCGCAGGCGGTCAGCGCCGGACCGAAACGATCCTGCAGGGCGACCAGCACGCGCACCGCCATCTCCGGTGCAGCAATCGCCAGCCAGGCGGTCGCCTTCGCCCGTGGCCAGGGAAAGAGCCGCAACACGGCGGCAGTGATGATGCCGAGCGTACCTTCGGCGCCGATGAATAGTTGCTTGAGGTCGTAACCGGTGTTGTCCTTGCGCAGGGCACGCAGACCATCCCAAACCTCGCCACTTGGCATGACCACCTCGAGACCCAGCGTCAACTGGCGCGCGGTACCGTAACGCAGAACCTGCACACCACCGGCATTGGTCGACAGATTGCCACCGATCTGGCAACTTCCCTCGGCGGCGAGTGACAGTGGAAACAGCCGACCGGCCGCAGCGGCAGCCTCCTGCACTTGCTGCAGAAGGCAACCCGCCTCGACGGTGATCGTGTCGTTCGCCACATCGATCGCCCGCACGCGGTTCAACCGCGCCAGGCTGATCACCACCGAGCGGCCGTCGGCAGCCGGCGTCGCCGCGCCGCAGAGGCTGGTGTTTCCACCCTGCGGCACCATCGCCACGCCAGCCTGCGCACACAGCCTCACCACGGCTGACACGGCGGCCGCGGTCGCCGGTTTGACGACGCAGAGCGCCGTCCCGCGATAGCGACCCCGCCAGTCAACGAGATGTCCGGCCACGGCGTCGGCTGCAACCAGCACATTCGCCTCACCAACCACTTCACCGAGCCTGCTGATCAGACTTTTGTCATCCACGGATGCCCCCTGCCCTCACGGATCGCCGTCGCAGCACTGCACCGCTGCACTTGCTGCGCGGTCTGCGGCGGCAGACTTGGGCGATGTTAGCAGGGTCTTTGATTAATCTCGCGTTTGATGCGAAGATTCCACCAAAACGGGTTGCCGCCTGGCATCCCGGCCCCTGACCAAGGCATGCACGACCATCACCACACACGCCAGGCGGAGACTTCGCCCCATTGAAGCCCATGACCATCGCTCACATCGACGCAGGCAGACCGCCGCGCATGCGCCGTTCGCAGCGCCCTCAGGCCCTTACCGAGTGGTGCCGGCGCCGATGAAGCTGCCGATTGGAATCGTTGGCGACATCGGAGGCACCCACGCCCGTTTCGCACTGCTCGACGAAGCGAACATGCCGCAACGCTTGCAGGTCATGGCGGTAGCAGACTTCGCCGGGCCGGTCGAGGCGATGCAAGCATACCTCGCAGCATCTGCGATCCCCACCCCATCGGCCGCTGCAATCGCCATTGCGGCGCCGGTACACGATGGGGTGGTCGCGCTGACCAACGCTGCCTGGAGCTTTTCGCGCGAGAGCATCACGGCACGGCTCGGGCTGCGCAAGTTGCTGCTGCTCAATGATTTCAGCGCGCTCGCCCTGTCGCTACCCCGTCTTCCCGCTGCCGAGCTGCGACAGGTCGGCGGTGGGAGTCCCGCCCCCGGCGCAGCCAAAGCGGTCCTCGGCCCTGGGACCGGGCTGGGTGTTTCCGGCCTGCTCCATCATGGCGCCGACTGGTTGCCCCTGAGCGGTGAAGGCGGCCATTGCTCGCTTGCGCCGGCAGACGCCCGCGAGGCGGCGATCCTGGCGCTCGCTTGGCGCGAGTTCGAGCATGTCTCGGCCGAGCGACTCCTTTCTGGCAGCGGCCTGCCGCTGCTGCATCGTCTGGTCGCGATGGTCGACGGGCGCACGCATGTGCCCCTAAACACGGTCGAGATCGTCGCGGGCGCCGTCGCCGGCGACGACCGGCAATGTGCTGCGGTGATCGACACCTTCTGCGCACTGCTCGGCTCGGTGGCCGGCAATCTGGCGCTCACCCTCGGCGCACGGGGTGGCGTTTATGTCGGCGGTGGTATCATTCCGCGACTGGGGGAAATCTTCGATCGCTCGCCCTTCCGCGCGCGGTTCGAGGCCAAGGGGCGCTTCGCTTCCTATCTGGCCACCGTTCCGACCTATGTCATCCTTTCGCCTGCACCCGCCCTGCTGGGTGCTGCTCAGGCCCTGGCCACGTGCGAGGGTTGCCGATGAACCTTTCTTGGAGTACCCGCCTGATGTCCAACGCCGTCCCCCCCCTTTCCGAGAGCGAACAGCTGCGCTGCGCAGTCGAGCAGAAACTCGTCGGCACGATCGCGGCCGAGCCGACCCGCGCCACCCGGGCCGACCTCTATCTCGCGCTTTCGCAAGTGGCACGGGAGCAGTTGGCTGAGCGTTGGGTGCGGACCCAGAATGCCGACCGCAACAACAAGGCCCGCCGCATCTACTACCTGTCGATGGAATTCCTCATCGGCCGGGCAATGAACAACGCGCTCTCGGCCATCGGCCTGCGTGACCAGACCGCAGCCCTGTTCACGCCACCGGGCCCGTCACTCGAGGAGGTGATGGAATGTGAACCCGATGCGGCACTGGGCAATGGCGGCCTCGGTCGCCTGGCTGCCTGCTTCCTCGATTCGATGGCCACGGTCGGGCTGCCATCCTGGGGTTATGGAGTCCGTTACGAGTACGGCATGTTTGCACAGTCGATCCTCAACGGACAACAGATCGAGAAACCCGAAGCCTGGCTGCAGGACCGGTCGCCGTGGGAGTTCCCACGCGCCAACAAGCACCACACCGTTCGTTTCGGCGGCACCTGCGAACATCATGGAGAATGGGCCGAATGGCATGCAGCGGACTCGGTCGAGGCGAAGGCCTTCGACTACGTCATCCCGGGGCACGGGACCGATAGAGTCAGCACCTTGCGCCTGTGGAAAGCGGCTGCGCCATCGGAAATCGACCTCGGCGCCTTCAACACCGGTGACTACCAACGCGCGGCGGAGTTCAAGAACCGATTCGAGAACATTTCCTGGGTGCTCTACCCGAATGACAGCACCTCGGCCGGCCGCGAGTTGCGCCTGCGCCAGGAGTACTTCTTCGTTTCTGCATCCTTGCAGGACATCCTGGAACGTCACCAGGCGGAGCATGGCACCTTCAGCAACCTCGCCGAGCACGTGGCGATCCACCTCAATGACACCCACCCGGCGATCAGCGTCGCCGAGCTGATGCGGCTGCTGGTGGACGATCACGGAATGCCTTGGGCTGCCGCCTGGGAGCAATGCCGCAGGATTTTCTCGTATACCAACCACACGCTGATGCCGGAGGCGCTCGAAACCTGGAAGGTGACGCTGATCCAGCGCGTGTTGCCGCGCCACATCCTGATCATCTACCGCATCAACCAAGAGTTCCTCGACGAGGTCGTTCGCCTCTACCCGGGGGACATCGACCTCATGCGAAGGGTGTCCTTGATCGACGATGGCGGCGGCCACGACAAGGACAAGCGGGTGCGCATGGCGAACCTCTGCATCGTCGGCAGCCACCGCGTCAACGGCGTCTCGCAACTGCACTCGGATCTCATGGTGCAAACCATCTTCGCCGACTTTGCCCGCCTCTACCCGGAGCGTTTCCACAACAAGACCAACGGCGTCACGCCACGGCGCTGGCTGGCGCAGGCCAACCCGGCGCTGTCGACGCTGCTCGACGAGAGACTCGGCGGCAAAGACTGGCGACTCGATCTCGATCGCCTGCAGGAGTTGCGGGCGAGCGCCGACGACGCCGGTTTCCGCACCGCCTTCGCGGCCGCGAAGCGCGGCAACAAGCTGCGCCTGGCGAACTATGTGGCACGTGAACTGGCCGTCAACCTCGACCCGGACAGCCTGTTCGACGTCCAGGTGAAACGGATTCACGAGTACAAGCGGCAACTGCTCAACGTGCTGCACGTCATCACCCGCTACAACGCGCTGCTCGACGGTACGGCGAGCGACTATGCGCCGCGCAGCGTGATCTTCGCCGGTAAGGCGGCCTCGTCATACCACATGGCGAAACAGGTGATTCGCCTGATCCATGACGTGGCCGCAGTGGTCAACAACGATCCGCGGACGCGTGATCTGCTGCGCGTCGTGTTCATCCCCAACTACGGCGTGTCGATCGCCGAATTGATCATGCCCGCAGCCAACCTGTCGGAACAGATTTCCACGGCCGGAACCGAAGCCTCGGGCACCGGCAACATGAAGCTTTCGCTGAACGGCGCGCTGACGATCGGCACCGAGGATGGTGCGAACATCGAAATCCGCGACAACGTCGGCGCCGAGAATATCTTCATCTTTGGCAACAACACGGCCCAGGTCAACGCAATCAGGCAGGCGGGCCATCAACCACTGGCTCTGTACCACGGCGATCCCGCGATGAAGGAGGCACTCGACCGCATCGACACGGGCTTCTTCTCGCCGGGTGAACGTTCGCGCTACCACGACATTTTCAACTGCCTGCTGCACTACGGCGATCACTACCTGCTGCTCGCCGATTATGCAGACTACGTGGCGACGCAAGGACGGGTCGACGCACTCTACCTGGACAGCGACGAATGGCAGCGCAAGGCGATCATCAACGTCGCCGGCATGGGTCCCTTTTCCGCTGACCGGACGATTCGCGACTACGCCAACGACACCTGGCACATCGGCACAAACTGAGTAAGGACGTCTCGCATGCTTGACTCTGCTGACATCATCGCCCTCTACCGGGCACAACACAGCGACCCCTATGCGGTCCTCGGCATGCACACCGACGCCGACGGAAAACTCTGGGTGCGCAGCATGCAGCCCGGCGCGCTCGCGGTTGCCGTCGTCGACGCCAAGACCGGCCGCCAGGTCGCCGAGCTGGAACAACGGCGGATCGAGGACGTGGAAGGCTTCTTCGAGGGATCGATTCCCCGCCGCCGCAACTACTTTCCCTATCGCCTGCGAATCAGCTGGCAGGAGGGGATACAGGAGACCGATGATCCGTATCGCTTTTGGACCGTTCTTGGTGAGATGGATGTCTGGCTGCTCGCCGAAGGCTCGCACCTGCGCCCGTTCGAGCGTCTCGGCGCCCACCTGTGTGAGATCGACGGCGTTGCCGGAACCGCGTTTGCCGTCTGGGCGCCTGACGCGCAACGCGTCAGCGTCGTCGGGGACTTCAACACCTGGGACGGCCGTCGCCACCCGATGCGCCTGCGCCGCGAATGTGGCGTCTGGGAGATCTTCCTGCCCGGCGTCGCGGCCGGTGCGCACTACAAGTTCGAGATCCGATCACGCGAGGGCCATCTGCTGCCGCTGAAAGCAGACCCTTACGGCTTCCAGGCCGAAATGCGCCCATCGACCGCGTCCGTCGTCTGCGCCCTGCCGCCACCCGTCGAAGCTTTGTCGATTCCGGCCGGCGACCAACTCGATGCGCCGATGTCGATCTACGAGGTCCATCTGGCTTCGTGGCGGCGGGCCGATGATGGCGGCTTTCCAGATTGGCAACGGCTCAGCGAAACGCTGATCCCCTACGTCGTCAATCTGGGTTTCACACATCTCGAACTGCTGCCGGTCTCCGAACATCCATTCGACGGCTCGTGGGGCTACCAGCCGCTCGGACTGTACTCGCCGACCGCCCGCCACGGCACACCGAACGGTTTCCGCGATTTCGTTCGCGCCTGCCACGCTGCGGGTCTGCGCGTGATCGTCGACTGGGTACCGGCGCATTTTCCGAACGACGAGCACGGTTTGGGCCGCTTCGACGGCACCGCACTCTACGAGCATGCCGACCCGCGCGAGGGAATGCACCAGGACTGGGGCACGCTGATCTACAACTTCGGTCGCCGAGAAGTCAGCAACTATCTGATCGGCAACTCCCTGTTCTGGATCGAGCGCTACGGCGTCGATGGACTGCGAGTCGACGCAGTCGCATCGATGCTGTATCGCGACTACAGCCGCGAAGACGGGCAATGGCTGCCGAACGTGCACGGCGGTCGCGAGAATCTCGAGGCCGTGGCGTTCCTGCGCCGCATGAATGAGGTGCTCGGCCAGGAACATCCCGGCGCCTCGACACATGCCGAGGAATCCACGGCGTGGCCAATGGTCAGCCGCCCGCCGGAAATGGGCGGCCTCGGCTTCCATTACAAGTGGAACATGGGCTGGATGCACGATGTCCTCGACTACATGACGCGTGATCCGGTACATCGCAAGTATCACCACCACCAGCTCAGCTTCGGCCTGATGTACGCCTTCAGCGAGAACTTCGTGCTGCCCCTGTCCCATGATGAGGTGGTCCATGGCAAGGGCTCGCTGATCAGCAAGATGGCGGGCGACTACTGGCAGAAGTTCGCCAATCTGCGTTCGCTGTATGCCTTCATGTGGGCCCACCCGGGCAAGAAGCTGCTCTTCATGGGCGGCGAGATCGGTCAGTGGAACGAATGGAATCACGACACCTCGCTCGACTGGGGACTGCTCGACTTTCCGCTGCACGCGGGCGTGCGCGATCTCATCCGCGATCTCAACGGGGTGTACCGCAGCAACCCGGCTCTGCACCAGGTCGACTTCGAACCCGCCGGTTTCGAATGGGTGGCTGCCGACGACGCCGAGTGCTCGGTGGTCGCCTTCGTCCGCTGGAGTCGTGACCGTTCGCGCGCCCTGCTCTATGTCGGCAACTTCACGCCCGTCGTGCGCCATGGTTATCGGATTGGCGTGCCGATGGCGGGAATGTACCGTGAGCGACTGAATACCGACTCACAGCACTATGGCGGCAGCAACGTCGGCAACGGGTTCGAGCCGCTGTTTGCCGAGGAGGTCGCCGCGCATGGCCGCACTCTGTCGCTGAATCTGACCTTGCCGCCACTCGCGGCACTGTACTTCGAATGGACGGCCTGAGCGGCCGGTTGCTCGCTGCTGGGCGGCCGTGGCCGCTCGGCAGTCACTGGGACGGCTCCGGCGTCAATTTCGCACTCTTTTCCGCGCACGCCGAACGGGTCGAACTCTGCCTCGTCGACGGCCAGCAGATGCGCGTGTTGCCACTGCACGAATGCACCGACCAAGTGTGGCACGGCTACCTTCCTGGCGCGGGCCCAGGATTGCGTTATGCCTTTCGCGTGCATGGCAGAAGCGCGCCCGCAGAAGGGCATCGTTTTGACGGCAGGCGATTGCTGCTCGACCCCTATGCACGCGAAGTAGTGGGCCGCTTCTCCTGGCCGGCACACGATGACCCGGTCCATCTGCTGACCGCTGCCGTAGTGGACGAGCGCTTCGACTGGGACGATGACTCACCACCGGCAACGCCTTGGTCCGACACCGTGCTCTACGAAGCGCACGTGAAGGGGATGAGCCGGCAACATCCCGGCGTTCCCGAGGTGCTGCGCGGCAGCTACGCCGGCCTCGCGACCCCGGCACTGATCGAACACTTCCAACGACTGGGCGTCACTGCCATCAACCTGCTGCCGATCCATCACTTTCTCGACGAGCAGCGGCTGGTCAATGAGGGGCGGGTCAACTATTGGGGCTACAACTCGCTGGCCTTTTTCGCTCCGGAGCCTCGCTACGCAGCGCGCATCGGTGGCCAATCGGCGATCGCCGAGTTCAAGAGCATGGTCCGTACGCTCCATGCCGCCGGACTCGAAGTCATTCTCGACGTGGTCTTCAACCATACCGCCGAGACCGACGAGTGGGGCCCGACCATTTCCTTTCGCGGCATCGACAACCGCAGCTACTACCGCCTGCCACCGGACGACCTCGCCGCCTACGAGAACTTCAGCGGCTGCGGCAACACTGTCAACCTCGCCCACCCACGCGTTCTGCAATTGGTGATGGACTCACTGCGCTACTGGGTCGAGGTGATGCACGTCGACGGCTTCCGCTTCGACCTCGCCGCCGCGCTGACCCGTGACAGCGCCTTCCTGCCGGCGCTCAGGCAGGATCCCGTGCTGCAGCGCGTCAAGCTGATCGCCGAACCATGGGACCTCGGTCCCGACGGCTACCGGCTCGGCCGTTTCCTTCCCGGCTGGAGCGAATGGAACGACCGCTTCCGTGATGACGTGCGTGCCTTCTGGCTGACTGGCGAGGCCGGCGCCGGGCAACTGGCGCAGCGGCTTGCCGGCTCGAGCGAGATCTTCCAGGCAACGGGACGGCCACCACAGGCCGGGGTCAATTTCATCACCGCGCACGATGGCTTCACCCTGCGTGACCTCCTCAGCTACCAGCAGAAGCACAACGAACTCAATGGCGAGGAGAACCGTGACGGACACAGCCACAACTGCTCGTGGAACTGCGGAGAGGAAGGCGAAAGCCATGATCCGGCGGTACTTGAACGGCGCCGCCGACTGCAACGCGCCCTCCTGACGACACTGCTGATCGCGCAGGGAGTGCCGATGCTGCAGGGCGGTGACGAACTGGGGCGCAGCCAGGCGGGCAACAACAATGCCTACTGCCAGGACAACCCGATGACTTGGCTCGACTGGCGCAGCGCCGACGAGGGTCTGATCGACTACGTCGCCGGCCTCATCGCGCTGCGCCGGCGCTTCCCGCAGTTGCGGCAGCAACGCTGGCTGACCGGCGAAGCCAAGTCGGCGGACGCCTGCCCCGACGTGACCTGGTGGCACCCCGCCGGTCGGCCGATGCGCGTCAGCGACTGGCAGTCGAAGAAACTGGCAGCATTCGGGCTGCACCTGACGGCGTCGAAGGAGCAGCGCGACGGGGATGCCGCCGTTGCGGATCTCCTCTGCCTGATCAACCGCGACGACATCCCGGTTTCCTTCTTGCTTCCGGCGGGCAACTGGCAACAGATCTGCGACAGCAACGCCGAGGCCGCTTTCGCCAGCTGCCAGCGGGAAAGGACGACCCCGGTTGCCGCACGCAGCCTCCAGATCCTCTGTCGTTGGTGAACGCCGAATGCCTGTCCCGTCGTCGGGCGACAGGCAATGCCGGTCGAGACCGTTGCGGGCTGGCGAGGACCCGCCCTCGGCCCGCCACATCCGGAGCGCCGCGAGCGTTCTTTTTTTGACGCCGCGAGAGCGATTGGCTATACTGCCGTCCTCGTTGGCCAAGTAGCTCAGTTGGTAGAGCAGCGGACTGAAAATCCGCGTGTCCGTGGTTCGATTCCGCGCTTGGCCACCAAGTACAAAGATCCCAGCCCTTATCCGCTGGGATTTTTTTGGCCGCAACGCCAGTATTGGCGCGGCTCCCAGCCTTGCCCTCTTGAGCACGACCCTCCCGAAGTCGTCGTTCCAGGCGTGCATTGCGCCGTTTTTCTCTCTCTGTTCTCTGCTGCCCTCTTGAACATTCCAGAGCTGAAGTCCTGTGTTCATGCGGGTTTGCAGGCTGTCGGTTTGTTTCTTCGCTTGCTCGGGAGCGCGCGACCGAACCAGAGAAAGGCACAAAAAAAGCCGCCTTGCGGCGGCGTCTCGGTGCGGCACGGATATCAGCGCGACCCTGCCGCCAGAGCCTCACGTTGCGCCAGCCAGGACGCGGACACTTTGCCGCGCAGCAGCTGGCTGACGCCCACATCGAGGTGTCCCAGGGCGAGGGCTTCGATCAGGTCAGGGGCCAGTTGCGCCAGTCGGCTCATCTTGCTTGCTTGGCCGAGGTCGATGCCCTCGACCGCCGCGATCTCCGTCATGGAACTGAACCGTCCTTCGTCCAGCAACCGCTGCCAGTGGTGCGCCAGCCCAAGCGTCCGCAGCAGCGCGCTATCCTCCCCAGCCGCCCGAGCCTCCCGTTCACGGGCGGCGTCCGACACAAATTCCTGTGGCGAGTCCAATGGCGTGATGATCTGCTTCTTGGCCCCCCGCTGCACCAGCCTCCAGGGGATGAAGGTTTCCAGTCGCACGCCGCCGGCGGGTGTCGGGATCTCATGGGTGACAGGGCGGCCTGTCTGTTTGCCGTAGTGCCTCTTGGACATCTCGCCTCCTTACTTGAACTGTTCCAGCATCTGACGCTGCTCGGGCCAGAGTGCCGGGATATCATTTCGCATCAACCAACGAAGCGTCAGCCGTCGTGGCTGGCAACCCATGATGAACTGCTCCACGATGTCGGGGGCCAGCCGCGCCAATCGCAGCAGCCGGCCCACCGTCGTCGGCATCAGCCCCTCGGCCCGAGCGATTTCGACCACCCCCTTGAAGGCCCCGGAGTCGAGCAGGGCGTGCCAGTACTGTGCCCGAGCAACGGCGTCGATGATGTACACGTTGGGGGCAGACGTCCCCGAGTCGGCCAGCCATTGCCCTCTCCTCCGCTTGAACTGCAGGGGCACGAACGTTTCCAAGGCTTTGTCCATCAGGCCTCGACCTCCAGCAGTTCCGCACCAATGCCCCTCGGCGCGAACTCACCGATCAGCTGGTCCCAACCCAACTCCCGCCACTTCACCTTGATGCCCTGCACCTCACCGAGGTGGACGAGGTCGATCCGTTCGATCATCAGGTTGGCGATTCGGTGCCGCTCGACCGGGAACAACTGATCCCACACGTCGTTGAGCCGCCCCATCGCCAGCACCGTACTGGCTTCGTCGATCTGAGCGCCGTTGTGGCGGATGTGACGCACCACCGAGGTGATGGACTCGGGACTGGTCAGCACGGTCCGGATCTGGGCGACCACCGCCGCTTCGATTTCCGGCGCGGGCAGGCGCTCGTAGCTCTTGCCCGGCGCGCCGAACCGGCTTTCCGACCTCGACACGTAGTAGAGGTACTGGCGCCCGTTCTTGCGCGTGTAGGTCGGGTACATCCGCTCGCCCGAGGGCGAGTATGTCGTCGCCGACCTGAAACTGGTGTGAACCTGACGATGTGAAGCTGGTGCTGATGCGGCTCGCTGTGGTGCATCTTCTTGCTGCTTTTCTTATCGTCGCTGTCTCTTCTT
>WBZM01000892.1_pt1 | contig 34665 bp, 30 predicted proteins | sample 5204271 | NCBI WGS metagenome assembly WBZM01 (sample SAMN12344346, study PRJNA552823) | activated sludge metagenome | biome: Activated sludge suspended growth; feature: Nitrification reactor; material: Wastewater; isolation source: activated sludge from nitrification reactor of wastewater... | reverse complement strand
ACACCCCTGATAGTGAATGAATTTCCCGTGACCTTCACGTTTAAAGTTAAGGTCACGCCGCGTCGCGGCGGGTCGGGGGCGACTGACGGCGGTATGGCGAGCATTGTTCCCCGTCGGACGCCCCCTCGTCACGCCTTCGTAGCAATTTGCTGCGATGCTCATGGCCTTGCCATTTCATCGGCCAGAAGCATCCGAATAGGGGTAAGATGGGTTCACGATGGGGGCGGCCCCAGGATCGCGCCCTGTCCCCGGCGGCAATCCGCCGCTCAGCCGATGGCCCCACCCACGGCTGGCTGGCCTCCATTGGGTCAAGGTTTTCCCACCCTGCACTTATGCGGCGAAAACTGAGTTAAGTCAGTTAACTAGGTACGGCCCTGGCACCTTTTCCCCTGTCTGTACATCCCTGTACCCCCCTTTTCTATTCATCCCTGTTTCACCCTCTAAGAGGTAAGCGCAACCATGGACACCCAGGTCACGAAGCACGTTTTTGCCTTCGAGGAAGGCAACGGCAAAGACAAAAAACTCCTCGGCGGCAAGGGCGCCAATCTGTGCGAGATGACCCAGCTCGGCCTCAATGTGCCCCCGGGTTTCGTCATCTCCACCGCGGCCTGCCTGGAGTACCTGGCCTCCCCCGCCCGGACCCTGCCCGCGGGCGTCATGGACGAGGTCCACGCCCAGATGAAGGCCCTGGAGGCCAAGACCGGTAAGGGGTTCGGCAGCACCGACAACCCCCTGCTGGTGTCGGTGCGCTCCGGTTCGGCCATGTCCATGCCGGGCATGATGGATACCATCCTCAATCTGGGCCTTAATGCCGTCACCCTGCAGGGGCAGATCAAGCAGACCGGGGACGCGCGTTTTGGTTACGACGCCTACCGGCGTTTCATCCAGCTCTTCGGCAAGGTCGCACTGGGTGTCGCGGACGAACTGTTCGACAAGCAGTTCGAAAGGGTCAAACACCAGGCGGGCGTCAAGGAGGATGTCGAACTCTCCGCCAGCGATCTCAAGGAGATCAGCGAGCGCTTCCTCAAGGTGGTGGAAGAGAACACCGGCCGGCCTTTCCCATCCGACCCCTTTGAACAACTGGAGATCGCCATCAAGGCGGTCTTCAACAGTTGGATGGGGCGCCGGGCCGTCGACTACCGCCGCCAGTTCAACATCACCCCGGAGATGGCCAACGGCACCGCCGTCAACGTGGTGACCATGGTCTTCGGCAATCGGGGCGATGACTCCGCCACCGGCGTGGCCTTTACCCGCAACCCCGGCACCGGCGAGAACAAGCTCTTCGGCGAGTACCTGGTCAACGCTCAGGGCGAGGATGTGGTTGCCGGTATCCGCACCCCGAAGCCCATCGACCGTATGGCGACCGAGATGCCGCAACTGGCCAGGGAGCTGGAGGAATTGCGGGCCAAACTGGAGACCCATTACAAAGAGGTCCAGGACTTCGAGTTCACCATCGAGCAGGGCCGCCTCTACTGTCTGCAAACCCGCAACGGCAAGATGAACGCCCAGGGCATGGTGCGCTCCTCGGTGGAGATGGTGGAGGAGGGGCTCATCACCAAGGAACAGGCCCTGCTGCGCATCCAGCCCGAGTTGCTGGAGCAGATGCTCTTCCCCCGCCTCGATCCCTCCCACCGCGCCGTGGCCGTGGCCCAGGGCCTGCCGGCTTCACCCGGCGCCGCCTCCGGTGTTGCCGTCTTCGACGCGGACCGCGCCGAGCAACTGGGGCGTGACCTGGGGCAGAAGGTCATCCTGGTGCGCGAGGAGACCAAGCCCGAGGACATCCATGGCTTCTTCGCCGCCCAGGGCATCCTCACCTCCCGTGGCGGCAAGACCTCCCATGCCGCCGTGGTGGCGCGCGGCATGGGCAAGCCCTGCGTCGCCGGGGCCGAGGGCATCAGCGTCGATGTCGCCCGCCGCGAGGCCTATGTGGGCGAGACCAGTTTCCGCGAGGGCGACGTCATCACCATCGACGGCACCACCGGCAAGGTCTATCTGGGCGAGATCCCCACCGTCGAACCGGACTTCACCAACGAATTGACCGTGCTGCTGGACTGGGCCGACAAGGCCGCCCGGCTCAAGGTCATGGCCAACGCCGATACCCCGGATGACGCCCGTCGTGCCCTCAAGTATGGCGCCGTCGGCATCGGCCTGGCCCGCACCGAGCGCATGTTCAATGATGTCGAGCGCCTGCCCATCGTCATCGAGATGATCGTCGCCGAGACCCCGGAGCAGCGTCAGGCGGCCCTGGACAAGTTGCTGCCCTTGCAGCGCAAGGACTTCCGCGAGCTGTTCGAGGTCATGTCACCCCACAAGGTGACCATCCGCCTCCTCGACCCGCCGATCCACGAGTTCCTGCCCAACGAGCACCAATTGGAGCGTGACCTGGCGGAGTTGCGTCACCTGGCCGCCGTGACCCGTGGCTACACGGTGCTGGCGGGGACCATGGGGCTGCTTCATGCCACTGAGCATGCCCGCCAGGAGGTGAATGCCTTGCGCCAGATGGTGGACCCTGCCCTGGTCGAGGACGCCATCGCCAAGAAGGAGACCATGCTGCGCAAGGTCCGGGCCCTCTACGAGACCAACCCCATGCTCGGTCACCGCGGCGTGCGCCTCGGCATCACCTTCCCCGAGATCTACCAGATGCAGATCCGCGCCATCCTGGAGGCGGCGGCGGAGTGCTCGCGCATGGGCATCGAGGTCCAACCCCAGATCAAGGTGCCCCAGGTCTGCACCGCCCAGGAACTACGTCTGGTCAAGTCCTGGGTGGACGAGATCCACACCGAGGTCGCCGCCCACTATGGCCATCCGGTCAGCTTCAAGTTCGGCACCATGATCGAGGTGGTGCGGGCCTGCATGCGCGCCGAGCACCTGGCGGAGGAGGCGGAGTTCTTCTCCTTTGGCACCAACGACCTGACTCAGGCGACCTTCTCCTTCTCCCGGGAGGACGCCGAGAACAAGTTCCTGCCCCTCTACAACAACTCCGGCATCCTTCAGGACAACCCCTTCGAGGTGCTGGACACCAAGGGCGTGGGCAAGCTGATGAAGCTGGCGGTGGACTGGGGTCGGGGGGTAAGGCCAGGTATGCAGGTGGGTATTTGCGGCGAACATGGGGGTCATCCCGCCTCCATCGCCTTCTGCCATGAGGCGGGGCTGGACTACGTGAGCTGTTCTGGCCCCCGGGTCCCGGTGGCTCGTCTGGCCGCTGCCCACGCGGCCCTGACGGTCTGAGCGACATTTCAGCCCCCCACTCTCCTCGCGGCAGAGGCGCGGCAGAGGGCTTGAAAGCCTGAGCGTTCGTCTTAGCCCCTCTCCCCTCGCGGGAGAGGGGTTGGGGAGAGGGGGAGCCTGGTGGGGGCTGGGCCAGAATGAACCTCCCCCGTCTAATCAACCGTGGCGCTCATCAACCGCATCCTTGCGGTTGACACCCGATCCTCCCTCCCATGAATAGCTGGCCTGCCCTCTCAGCGCCCAGCTTCCAGGGCCGCGATCCGCTCCTCCAGGGGCGGGTGGCTCATGAACAGCTTCTTGAGCCCGTCACCCATCCCCCCGCTGATACCGAAGGCGGCAAACTCACCCGCTGGCAGGTCCTGGGGTTCATGCACCCGTTGCAGGGCGCGCAGGGCGGAGGCCATCTGGCGACGGCTGGTCAGATTGGCGCCACCGGCATCGGCGCGGAACTCGCGGTGACGGGAGAACGCCATCACGATCATGGTCGCCAGGACGGAGAGCAGGAGCTGGGCGACCATGGAGGACACGAAATAGGCTATCCCGTGACCTTCCTCGTTCTTGAAGATCACACGGTCGACCAGATGGCCGATGATGGTGGAGAGGAAGACGACGAAGGTGTTGACCACCCCCTGGATCAGGGTCAGGGTCACCATGTCGCCATTGGCCACGTGACTGATCTCGTGGCCAACCACCGCCTCCACCTCGTCCCGGTTCATCTGCTGCAGCAGGCCGGTACTGACGGCCACCAAGGCGGCATTGCGGTTCCAGCCGGTGGCGAAGGCATTGGGGTCCGGCGAATCGAAGATGCCGACCTCGGGCATGCCGATCCCGGCGGCCTGGGACTGGCGCTCCACCACGCCGAACAGCCACTGTTCAAACGGCGTGGAGGGCTGGGTGATGATCTGTACCCCCATCGACCGCTTGGCCATGCCCTTGGACATCAGCAGGGAGATGATGGAGCCGGAGAAGCCGATCAGCCCCGCCCAGACCAGCACCGCGCCCAGGTTGAGGTCAACGCCATTGGCCTGAAGCAGGCCCTCGAAGCCCAGGAGCTTGAAGACCAGGCTGATCACCAGCAGGACGGCGACGTTGGTCGCCAGGAAGAGAAGAATGCGTTTCATCGGTTGGGATCACTCCAAGTGGAAGATGTGGGCTGGTTGCCCGTCATTCTGACTCAGGATTTAGGGCGCCGGTTCACAAAATAAAGGTGAACATGATAAAGGCGAGGACGGGGGACGGCAGCCACAAAAGGCACGAAAAGGCTGGACAGCAAGGGGGGCGCAACGTATCATGCGCGCTCTCGATTCATCGGGGCCATAGCTCAGCTGGGAGAGCGCAACACTGGCAGTGTTGAGGTCGGCGGTTCGATCCCGCCTGGCTCCACCAAATCCCCTTCTCCCGGGCGGTACCCACTCCTCCAAGTCCGAGAGATAAACCCAGTCTCAGTCCCCATCGTCTAGAGGCCTAGGACACCGCCCTTTCACGGCGACAACCGGGGTTCGAATCCCCGTGGGGACGCCAAATAAATCCTACAGTTGGAACGTAAAAGGCGACTTCGGTCGCTTTTTGTGTTTACCACGTTTTTTACGCCCATTACCCGCTGGAGATTGTCATGAAAAAGATCGAAGCCATCATCAAGCCGTTCAAACTCGATGACGTACGTGAGGCGCTGTCGGCCGCGGGCATCACCGGGATGACCGCCATCGAGGTCAAAGGGTTCGGGCGCCAGAAGGGCCACACCGAACTCTACCGGGGCGCTGAATACGTGGTGGATTTCCTGCCCAAGGTAAAAATCGAGATTGTGCTGGGCGATGAATTGGTGGATGCCTGCGTGGAGGCCATCACCAGTGCCGCCCGGACCGGCAAGATCGGTGATGGCAAGATTTTCGTCTCCAGCGTGGAGCGGGTGGTAAGGATCCGCACCGGGGAGGAGAACGAGCAGGCGATGTGATCCGCACCCGGCCTTGACTATCGAGGGTGGTAAGCACCGGGCCGCGCTCACCCCCTCAGCGTTGGGTCCGCCGGGCGATCAGTTCTTGTCCAGCTCCAGGTAATCCCAGACCTTGCGGGTCAGGCCGATTTCCTCGGGCGCTTCCTGATCAGTGACGAACTTGCCTTCCTTGTCGTTGAGATCCAGCACCCGCTGGGCATCCGTGGCCAGATCGTCCTTACCGAGCTTCTTATAGGCATCGATCATGGTCACCAGGGCATCGCGAACCGCGCTGGTGCGCTGGTAATGCTGGATGACGTGGTTGCACCGATCCACCGCCGCCAGGTAGGCCCCCTGCTTGACATAGAATTTGGCGATGTTGACCTCGTTGCGCGCCAGGTTGCCGCGCAGATAGAGCATGCGCTGGCGGGCATCAGGGGCATACTTGCTGTCCGGGAAGCGTTTGACCACCTCGGCGAAGTCGTTGAAGGCTTCCAGGGCGGAGCCGGGGTCACGCTGCGAGCGGTCGGTGGGGATGAAGCGGTCGAGAAAGTCGACGCTCCGGTTATAGTTGACGATGCCCTTGAAGTAATAGGCATAGTCGACGAAGGGGCTCTGGGGATAGAGCTTGATGAAGCGGTCCGCGGCGGCAATGGCCTCCTCGGGCTTATCGGCCTTGTAGTAGGCGTAAGCCACGTCCAGCTGGGCTTGCATGGCGTAGCGGCCGAAGGGATAGCGGGCCTCCAGCTTCTCGTAATACTTGATGGCGTTCTCATAACCGCCACTGTTCAACTCCGCGGAGGCCTCGGCATAGAGCTTGGAGGCACTCCAGTCCTTGGTGACGTCTTCCTGCTCCCCAAAAAAGGAGCATCCGCCGAGGAGGAGGAGGAACGGGAGCAGGGCCAAAGACCAGCAGACAGGTAACCGGTAGCGCATGCGAAGACTCACCCAGACGAAAACCCTGGCAGTATACCCCAATGGAATCAGGGCGCGGGCCGACGTATGCCAGCGGCCCGTCATGGGCGGGCCACGTTGATGCCGCCGGACGGGATTCTCCGCCGCCAACTGCCCCCGGACCTGGGTGGCCAGCGTCTCGACCAGGCCCTGGCGGAACTGCTGCCCGAGTTTTCCCGCAGCCGCTTGCAGCAGTGGATCGATGCCGGCCGCGTGCAGCTGGATGGCCGGCCGTGCCGGCGGCGCGATCGGGTCTGGGGTGGCGAGGAGCTGTGGCTGGAGCCGGTGCTGGAGCCGGAGGACACCTGCCAGCCTCAGGACATCCCCCTGGAACTGATTTACGAGGACGAGGACCTGTTCGTCATCAACAAGCCCGCCGGCCTGGTGGTGCATCCGGCGGCCGGCAACCGCGACGGTACCCTGCAAAACGCCTTACTGCATCGGGCGCCCGCCTTGGCCCAACTACCGCGGGGGGGATTGGTCCATCGGCTCGACAAGGATACCAGTGGCCTGCTGGTGGTGGCCCGCACCCTTCAGGCCCACAAGTCCCTGGTGGAACAGCTCCAGGCCCGGGAGGTCCATCGCGAGTATCGCGCCTTGGTCACGGGGGTCCCTAGCGGGCCGGGCCGGGTGGAGGCCCCGGTGGGGCGGCATCCCCGTGTGCGCACCCAGATGGCGGTGGTCGCCGGCGGCCGCCCGGCAGTGACCCATTACCGGGTCCTGGAGACCTTTGCCGCCCATGCCCTGCTGGGCCTGCGGCTGGAGACCGGGCGCACCCACCAGATCCGGGTCCACCTGGCCCATATCCGCTATCCGATCCTGGGCGACCCGGTCTACGGCGGGCGCCCCCGGCCCCCCAAGGGCGCCCCGGCGCATCTGGTCGCGGCCTTGCGAGCCTTTCCCCGCCAGGCCCTGCATGCCATCCGGCTAGGGCTGCGGCATCCGCGCACGGGCGAGGACATGGCCTGGGAGGTCCCCCTGGCGGCGGACATGGCGGCCCTGCTGGCGTTACTACGCGCTGAGGAGGGAGGCAGGTGACTGATCGGCAGGGAACCTCTGTGGTCGACCCAACGAGGCTCGATCCACCCTCACTCGTCCTCTCCCCTAACTGTCATGAGCAGGTGCGCCATACCCCTGAACATGAAAGCCTTTGCCATGACTTTCAGTCTAACTGTCATTGGGCGGTGCGCCAAACGATTGATAATGAAAGACTTTACAGTGAATTTCACGCTAAGCTGGAATGGCTGGTGCCCGACTGGCCAGCGCCCCCCTGGGTCCGGGCAGTCGCGACCACCCGCCGTGGGGGGGTGAGCCTGGGGGCTTATGCCGGGCTCAATCTGGGTGACCACGTCGGTGACGACCCCGCCCGGGTCCAGACCAACCGCCAGTTGCTGCGGGCCGCCCTGAGGCTGCCAGCGGAGCCCGTCTGGCTACGCCAGGTCCATGGCTGCGCCGTGGCCTGTGTGGCGCCGGGCGGCGTACCGGGCGAAGCGGTGGGAGGTACACCGGACCAAGTGAAAGGGGGTAGACCCAGCGGGGCGGCAGGAGGAGGACAGGACGCAGCGGCAGGAAAAGCACAGGACGGAGCGACCGAGGGTACACCGGGCGAAGCGGACTGCGAGGCCGATGCCGCCGTGGCCTATGGTCCGGGATCGGTGTGCGCCGTCCTGACCGCCGACTGCCTGCCCCTGCTGCTGACGGACCGCGCCGGGACCCGGGTCGCCGCCATCCATGCCGGCTGGCGGGGCCTGGCGGCGGGGGTTATCGAGGCTGCGGTTGCGCGCCTGGTGGCTCCGCCGGGCGATGTGCTGGCCTGGCTAGGGCCCGCCATCGGCGCCGCGGCCTTCGAGGTGGGGGGCGAGGTCCGGGCGCGCTTTGTCGCCGCCGATGCCCGGGCCGCGGCGGCCTTCACCCCCCTGGACGGCGACAAGTGGCTGGCCGATCTCTACCGCTTGGCCCGCCAGCGGCTGGCCGCCCTGGGGGTGGAGGGGGTCTGGGGCGGCGACCAGTGCACCTACCGGGACCCGGAGCGGTTTTATTCCTATCGTCGGGACGGGGTGACCGGCCGCATGGCCAGCCTGATCTGGCTGGAGGCCAGCGACCCCCTCCCATTCGAGGCATCGGCGCGGTGATGTTTCTTGCTTATCAGTGCAAGGTCTCTCGCTGCGATGACTTTTATCCCGGGCCACCGGCGCGGTGATTTCCTCCCTTACCGCTTTCACGTACCATGCCCTGTCAATGAATCTCCCTGACTGGATGAGGTGATCCTTGGCTGACTGGTACATGTTGACCCTGGTGGGGGCGGACCGGCCCGGTATCGTGGCGGGGGTCACCCAGGCCATCTTCGCCGCCGGCGGCAGTCTCGGCGAGGCCTCCATGATCCGCTTGGGCGGCAATTTCGCCATCATGCTCATGGCGGCGGTGGAGGGTGGCGAGGCGCGCTTGCGTGAAGCCCTGGCGCCGGTGGTGGCCAGGCTGGGATTGCGTCTGCACATCGACCCGGCGACGGGGGGGCTGCATCAGCACCTGATCCCCAACGTCCAGGTCCGGGTGACCGGGGCGGACCGGGCCGGGATCGTCGCCGAGATCACCGGGGCCCTGGCCGGGGTGGGCTTCAACATCCTCGAACTGGATACCGACGTGGCTGGCGATCCCCAGCGCCCCTTCTATCTGATGAACATCCAGGGCTTTTCCGACCGCCCCCTCGAGGACCTGGAGGCCGCCGTGGCCCCCACCCGGGCCAGCGGCATCGCGGTGGATATCGCCGCCGTCGAGACCCTGATCGGGTGAAGCATGGCCGTCCTTGAGATCCTCACCCTGCCGGACGAGCGGTTGCGGCAGGTTTCCGCCCCGGTCACGACCTTTGACGATCAACTCCGCGCCTTCATCGCCGATCTGGAGGAGACCCGCCTGGCGGGACCGGCGGCGGTGGGTATCGCCGCGCCCCAGGTCAACGTCTTCCAGCGGATCGTCATCGTCGACGTCTCAGGGCGCAAGAATACCCCCAACCACGGCCACCTGGTCCTGATCAACCCGGAGATCGCCCACTGGGAAGGCTTTGAGATGGCCCGTGAAGGCTGCCTCTCGGTACCGGACTACACCGGTAACGTCATCCGCGCCACCCGGATTCGCCTGACCGCCAACGACCCCTGGGGCCGGGCCCTGACCTTTGAGATGGAGGGCTACGAGGCCCGGGCCGTCCAGCACGAGATGGACCATCTGGATGGCACCCTCTTCGTCGATCGGGTGGTCAGTCGGCGTACCGACCTGTTCCGGCGCAAGGTCTATCAGCCGGGTGGTCAGGCCGCCGGGTCGGCTTGAACCCTGCGCTTTGGCCTTTGTCTGAAAGAATTGGTTGGTTTTACCCGCACTTTCCGTTTTTTTATGTTTTGGCTTAGCCCCACGAGCGCCCGCGCATGAGCAATACTTCTCGTCTCCTCTTTCGTCTCATCCTCTCGACCCTGCTGGTTATCGCCAGCGGCTGCGCGGGGGCCCTTGCCCAGGAGGTGGCGGTCGGTGAACTGCAACCCAAGCCCCGTCAGGAGAAGACCACCCAGGTCATCAACAAGGTCCTGGAGCGGTTTCACTATCGCAAGGTGCATTTGGACGATGCCTTCGCCGACCGCATCATGACCGCCTATCTCAAGTCCCTGGATGCCAATCGCTCCTTCTTTACCCAGGGTGAGGTGGAACGTTTCGAACGCGAGGCCCGGCAATTGGATGACGATCTCAAGCGGGGTAAGGTCGAGTTGGGCTTCGAGGTCTTCCGCCTCTATCGCCAGCGGGTGGAAGAGCGCACGGCCTTTGCCCTGGCCGTGCTCGATCAGGGCTTCAACTTCGATCAGGATGAGACCTATCGCTTCGATCGCGCCAAGGCCGCCTGGGCCGCCACGCCAGCAGAACTGGACCATATCTGGCGCCAGCGGGTAAAAAACGACTGGCTGGGCCTCAAGCTGGCGAAGAAGAAGGACGAGGAGATCCGCAAGGTCCTGCGGGAGCGCTACGAGGGCCTGGCGAAGCGGGTGCGGCAGTTCGACAGCGATGATGTCTACCAGACCTTCATCAACGCCTACATCGAAACCCTGGAGCCCCATACCAGCTACATGTCGCCCAGCACGGCGGAGAATTTCGACATCAGCATGCGCCTATCCCTGGAGGGTATCGGCGCGGTGCTCAAGGGCGAGGCGGATTACACCGAGGTGCAGCGCACCATTCCCGGCGGCCCGGCGCGGGTCTCGGGCCTGATCCATGCCGGCGACCGTATCGTCGGCGTCGGCCAGGGCCAGGACGGGCCCATGGAGGACGTGGTGGGCTGGCGCCTCCAGGACGTGGTCGACAAGATCCGTGGGCCCAAGGACTCGGTGGTGCGGCTGCAGATCCTGCCCAAGTCCGCGGGACCCGATGGCCCCACCCGGGAGGTGACCCTGGTGCGCAACGAGATCAAGCTGGAAGATCAGGCGGCCAAGGCCTACGTGGTGGACGATCTGCCCAACGCCCCCGGTCTGCGGGTGGGGGTCCTGGAGGTACCGGGTTTCTACCGCGATTTCCGGGCGGAGGCGGATGGCGACAAGAATTTTCGCAGCACCACCCGTGACGTGCAGAATCTGATCAACGACCTCAAGCGCCAGGGGGTGGACGGTATCCTGGTGGACTTGCGCGGTAATGGCGGCGGCTCCCTGACCGAGGCGACGGACCTCACCGGGCTCTTCATCGATCAGGGCCCCGTGGTCCAGGTCAAGGATTCCTTTGGCAAGGTGGACGTGGAGAAGGACCCGGCCCCGGGGGCGGCCTATAGCGGGCCCCTGGCCGTGCTGGTGGACCGCAATAGTGCCTCCGCCTCCGAGATCTTCGCCGCCGCCATGCAGGACTATGGCCGGGCCATCATCATTGGCGAACCCACCTTCGGCAAGGGTACGGTCCAGACCCTGATCGATCTCAACCGCTACGTCCCAGGCAATGGCGAGGACCTGGGGCGGCTGCGGCTGACCATGGCGGAGTTCTACCGCATCAGTGGCGGCAGCACCCAGTTGCGGGGGGTGGAGCCGGACATCCTCTTCCCCACCGCGCCCCAGGGGGCGGAGCATGGGGAGCGGTCCCTGGAGAACGCCCTACCCTGGAACAGCATCCTGCCGGCCAAGTACGACCGCGCCAAGCTTGGGGACCTGAGCGCCTATCGGGAGGCGTCCCAGAAGCGTATCGCCACCGACGAGGGTTTCCGCATGCTGACGGCGCGGGAGCGGCTGCTGCGGGAACTTGACGATGAGGAGATGGTGTCCCTCAAGGAATCAGAACGGCGGGTTCAGGCCGACCGGCGGGAGAAGATCCTCAAGGACCAGCGTCACGCCTTCCTGCGCACCCAGGGGGTGACGCCCCTGGATGAAGAGGCGGAGGACGTGGACGAGGAGGCCCTGGACGCCCAGCAGAAGATCGTCGACAAGATCCAGATGCGGGAGGCGGCCAGTATCCTGGCCGATGCCGTCCGCGCCGAGGCCCAGCGCGTGCGGGAGGCCAACCGGAACTGACGGTTCCTGTCCTGGTTCTCGTCCCACATCCGGTGGTGGTCAGTGCTCCCGAGTGGGAGGCGGTTGGGGGCGGAGGGAAAGATTCATGATGATGGAGCTTGTGGGTTATCGACGTCGCTTGGCGGCTATTGTCGAGACGGGGCTCTCAGGACCGTTCCGGGACGGGCGCGTTGGCCTGGAGAAGGAGGCCCTGCGGGTTTCGCCGGCCGGCACGATCTCCGCCAAGCCCCACCCGCTAGCCTTTGGCTCGGCCCTGACCCACCCCTACCTCACCACGGATTTTTCCGAGGCCCTGCTGGAACTCATCACCCCGCCCCTGGCCGACGAGGGCGAGGTGCTGGGTTTTCTCGATGATCTGCATCGTTTCGTCCTCGCCCGACTTGAGGGTGAGATCCTCTGGGGGGCGAGCATGCCTTGCATCCTCGAGGGTGGGGAGCGGATTCCCCTGGCCCGTTATGGGTCGTCCAACGCGGCGCGGATGAAGACCCTCTACCGGCGCGGTCTGGGCTATCGCTATGGCCGGACCATGCAGGTCATCGCCGGGGTCCATTACAACTTTTCCTTCAGTGAGGACTTCTGGACGGGTTATCAGGCCCTGATGGGGCGCCTCGCGCGGGAGGCCCTGGGCGAGACTGGGACGGGGAAGAATCAGGCGGGGGACCTGTCGGCGGATCAGGCCGGAAAACAGTGCGGGTCGCCGGTTGCGGCGGCTGACCCATCAGGCCCAAGCCCAGGCCCAGGCCCAGGCCCAGGCCCAGGCCCAGGCCCAGGCGGATCGGCGGCCCCACACTCGGCCGGGCCGGCGGTGCTGCTGGCGGGGGCGACGCGGTCGGGTGGCGACCGGCTGATGCGGGAGTGGGCCCGTCTCGCCGAACTGGCGGCGGCGGATGCCGGTCACTTCCGCTCCGATGTCTATCTGGGCCTAGTGCGCAATATCCAGCGCTATGGCTGGCTGGTGCCCTACCTGTTCGGTGCCTCGCCGGCGGTATGCAAGACCTTTGTCGAGGGTTTTGTCCAGGAGGCCCAGAGCGGGCTGGAGCCGTTTGACGACCACACCTTTTATTACCCGCATGCCACCTCTCTGCGCCTGGGCGATATTGGCTACCAGAATCGCCAGGAGGAGGGCACGGGGATGAAAGCCAATTACGACAGTCTGGACGCCTACGTGCGCAGCCTGTCCTGGGCCATCAGCACCCCCTGTCCCCATTACGAGGCGATTGGGGTCAAGGTCGATGGGGACTACCGGCAACTGAATGCCAACGTCTTGCAGATCGAGAACGAGTACTACAGTTCGGTGCGCCCCAAGGCGGTGGTGGACTGGCTGGAGAAACCGACCCAGGCCTTGCGGCGCAAGGGCGTGACCTACATCGAGGTGCGTTCTTTCGATGTCAATGCCTTTGCCCCCAATGGGGTGGAGCCGGACCAACTGCATTTCATGGCGGCCTTTGTCCGCTTTTGCCTGCTGGCCGACAGCCCCCCGATCCAGGCGCGGGAGCGGCGCGCCATCGATGACAATCTCCTGCTGGTTGCCCATCGGGGCCGGGAGCCGGGGCTCTGCCTGGAGCGGTGGGATGGCCAGGCGGTGGCCCTGCGCGACTGGGCCCTGGAGTTGCTAGAGGCCATGGAGCCGGTGGCGGAACTGGTGGACGGCGGCCTGGCGGCCGGGGCGGGCGGCCATCCTTCCCCAGGGCCCTGCGCGGCAAGCCTCGCGCGACAGCGAGCCAAGGTCCTGGAGCCGGACCTGACGCCGTCGGCGCGGATGCTGGCGGAGATGCGGGAGCGGGGGGAGAGCTTCTTCGCCCTGGCCCAGCGCTTGTCCCAGGCCCATCGCCGCGCCTTGCTGTCCCGGCCTCCTGACCCGGAGCGGCAAGCGCTGTTGGAAGAGCTGACAGGATCCTCGCTGCTGCGCCAGGCGCAAATCGAGGCGGCGGATGATCTCGATTTCGATACCTTCCTCGCCCGTTACCTGGGGCCGTCGGATTCGTCCTGACCCCGTACCCGCGTCGTCGATGCCGAAAACGGGGATGCGTCGTCTATAATGCTCGCCTTATGCATGGACATCGCGCCGCAACTTTCGGTTGCTCCAGGACGGGGGCGTCTGGCGGGGGGCAACCTGAATCCATCCCTGGAGGCTTGGCGCCAGCATCCCCGCTGGTGATACCTCCGCCAGGCGCCCCCCGACCCTCCCCTCGATGCCGGGGACTGATAGCTGTGGTGCATGCCTGGCTGGTTCCGTTACCCTTTTGCTTGGACGGATAACGCATGAATATCAAGGTCCTTTTCTCCGCTTGGCTTGGTGTGCTCGGCCTGTTGGGTCCGCTGGCGGGCGTGGCCCGGGCGGAGACCATCTCCCTGACCTATGCCAATTTCCCCCCAGCGGTCACCTTTCCCAGCGTGCAGATGGAACGTTGGGCGGATGAGGTGGAGAAACGTACCCAGGGCCGGGTGAAGATCCGCACCTTCCCGGGTGGGACCCTGCTGGGGGCCAAGAACATGCTGGAAGGAGTCACCGCCGGTACCGCCGATATCGGCAACTTCGCTATGAGTTACCAGCCCGGCCGCTTCCCGGTGGCGGAGGCGGTGGACCTTTATCAGGGTTTCACCAGTGCCAGGGTTGCCAGCCTGGTGCTCCTGGACCTGGTGGAGAAGTACCAACCCAAGGAGTTCGAGAAGGTCAAGATCCTGACCCTCTTCACCTGTCCGCCCACCAATCTGATGACCAAGACGCCGGTGAAGTCCCTGGAGGAACTCAAGGGCATGGAACTGCGGGTGGCGGGGACCAGCGCCGAGATCCTGAAACTGCTCGGCGGCACCCCGGTGGCCATGCCCCAGTCCGAGACCCCGGAGGCCCTGCAGAAGGGGGTGGTCAAGGGTATCGTCTCCTCCCTGGAGATTTTGCAAGACTTCAAGTTTGCCGCCTACACCCCCTATGTGACCCTGGTTGACCTGCCGGTGGTCTCCTTCGCGGTGGTGATGAACAAGGCTAAGTGGGAGGCCCTGCCGGCGGAGGTCCAGCAGGTGATGAACGACCTGGTGCGGGAGCAGGCGGAATGGACCGGGACCTATGTGGATGCCCATGTGACGGAGGCCCTGGCCTGGTCGGAGAAGGAATATCAGTTGCAGCAGTTCCGCCTGCCGCCGGCGGAGCAGGCGCGCATCGCCACCCTGCTGGCACCCCTGACCGCCGACTACATCAAGAAGGTCAGCGCCCAGGGCCTGGATGGCGAGCAGATCGTCAAGGATGTGCAGGCCTTCAAGGCCAAGTACGAGGCGGCGGGGAACTAAGTAACCGTTCATCAACAACCGCCACGCCTTAGCCCCTCTCCCTGCGCGGGGTTGGGTAGATGGGGCGGGCCTGGGCGGTGTTTTTACCGGGAGCCATGAGGGATTTCGTGAATACTAAGCCTTCTACCCCGACCCCGATGACGACGGCGCTACTGGGTTTTCTCTCCCGCGCCTTCCTGGTGATCGGCGGTATCGCCCTGGGGCTGCTGGTGCTTCTGGCGTCCGCCAACGTGGCGGCGCGCCTGTTGGGCTTGCCCTTCGCCGGGGCCTACGAGGTGGTCGCCTTTCTCGGCGCCCTGGTGACGGCCAGCGCCCTGGCCTATACCCAGCTGCGACGGGATCACATCATGGTGGACATCATCACCTGCCGCTATCCGCCGCTCCTCAAGCGGGCGGTGGACGCGGTGAGCGACCTGCTGGCCCTGGTGCTGTTCGGTATCCTGACCTGGCAGGTCTGGCGGTGGGGGGACAAGATCCGCCTGGCCGGGGAGCGGTCGGAGACCCTGCAACTCAGTTTTCATCCCTTCATCTACGGCGTGGCGGTAGGCTTCGGCCTGCTGACCCTCGTCCTGGCGCTGCAGATGGTGCAGGCGCTGCGGGGAGGGGGACCTAAACCGGCCGAGGCCAGTGGTACGCACTCATGAGCGGCCCGCTGCTGGGATTGGCGGGCATCGCGGCGATGCTGCTGATGCTCTTCTTCCTGCGGTTGCCGGCGGCCTTCGTCATGCTGGTGGTGGGGTTCTTCGGCTTCGCCGCCGCCACCTCCTTCGACGCGGCGGCAACCATGCTCGGCAGCGAGATCTGGTCGAGCTTTTCCAACTACGGCCTGACGGTCATCCCCCTGTTCATCCTGGTGGGGGAGATCGTCCACTACGCCGGTTACAACAACGGCCTCTATTTCGCCACCCATAAGTGGTTCGGGCATCGCCGGGGGGGACTGGCGATGACGACCATCATGGCCTCGGCGGCCTTTTCCGCCATCAGCGGCTCCAATACGGCCACGGCGGCGACCATGAGCGCCGTGGCCATCCCGGCGATGAAGGACTACAAGTACCACCCGCTACTCAACGCCGGGTCGGTGTGCGCCGGCTCGACCCTGGGGGTGCTGATTCCGCCAAGCATCGTGTTGGTGGTCTATGGGCTCTATACCGGGCAGTCCATCGGCAAGCTGTTCTTTGGCAACGTCATCCCGAGTGTCATCCTGACCCTTCTGATCCTGGGAACGGTGATGCTATTGTGCTGGCGCCATCCGGACTGGGGGCCAGCGGGCGAACGGAGCAGTTGGCGGGAACGCTTGCAGGCCCTGCCGGAGGCGCTGGACATCCTGTTGCTGTTCGGGGTGATCATGTTCGCCCTCTTCACCGGGGTGGTGACGGCGACGGAGGCGGCGGCGGTGGCGAGCTTTCTGGCCATGGCCATCGCCGGCCTGCGGGGGAAGCTGACCTGGCACAAGCTGGTGGGGGCCTTCGCGGCGACCCTGCGCATCTCCTGCATGGTGTTCATGATCGTGGCCGGGGCCCTGATCTTCGCCAAGTTTCTGACCGTGACCGGCCTGCCGGCGGAGACGGCGGCCTGGATCGGTGACCTGGATCTGCCCCCCTGGATGGTGCTGTGGCTGATCCTGCTGTGCTACATCATCGGCGGCTGCATCATGGATGCCCTGGCCTTTCTGCTGGTGTCGCTGCCGATCTTCTACCCGCTGGTGACCCAGTTGGGCTATGACCCGATCTGGTTCGGGCAGGTGATCACCCTGGTAACGACCATGGGCTCGATCATGCCCCCGATCGGGATCTGCTGTTACGTGGTGGCGGGGATGTCGGGACTGCCGCTGAAGACGGTGTTCCGCAGTGCCATGTACTACCTGCCGGCCTATTTGTTCGCCATTTTGGTGTTGATGATCTCGCCCTACTGGACGGTGCTGGTGCTGTCCGATCTGGTGCGGTGAGGAAAACACGGGAAGGTTTTAGCGTGGCAATCGAGTTTTTGATGGGCAATGAGGCGATCGGCCTGGGGGCCATCGCCGCGGGCGTGGGCGTGGTGACCGGTTATCCCGGGACGCCTTCCAGCGAGATCCTGCCGACGGTCTCCAAGCGGAGTCCGGGCGGGATCCATGTGGAGTGGTCGGTCAACGAGAAGGTCGCGCTGGAGGTGGCCGCCGGGGCGGCCATGGCCGGGGCGCGGTCGATGGTGACCATGAAGCAGGTGGGCCTGAACGTGGCCGCCGATCCCCTGATGAGCCTGGCCTACCTGGGGGTCAAGGGCGGGATGGTGGTGGTGGTCGCGGATGATCCCGGGCCCATCTCGTCGCAGACGGAGCAGGACACCCGCACCTTCAGCCTCTTCGCCAAGTTGCCGGTCTTTGATCCGGCGACGCCGGAGGAGGCCTACGAGATGATCATCGACGCCTTCGCACTGTCGGAGCGCCATGGGACTCCGGTGCTGTTCCGGCCCACTACCCGGGTCTGTCACGGCAATGCCCCGGTGAGGGTGCGCGAGGAACTGGCGGAGCGGCCAGTGCCGAACTTCGTCAAGGACCCCAAGTGGGTCATCTTCCCGCGCCTGTCCTACGAGAACCACCTGCGCCTGGAGGCCCTGTTGCCGCGGATCGGGGAGGAGTTTTCCGCCTATCGCTTCAATACCCTGATCGGGTCGGGGCGGCTGGGGCTGGTCACCCAGGGGATCAGCACCGGCTATCTGGGGGAGGCCCTGGCGATCCTGGCGGAGGGGGCCAACCAGTCCCCGGAGCACAAGCTGTTGCGGCTGGGGGCGCCGCATCCCTTCCCCAAGCGCCTGGCGCTGGAGTTTCTGACCGGGCTGGAGCGGGTGCTGGTGGTGGAGGAGCTAGATCCCTTCATCGAGCGCGAGTTGCAGCGCCTGGCCGGGGAATATCACCTGCCGGTGACGGTTCTGGGCAAGGGCAGTGGTCATGTCCAGGTGGCGGGGGAGAACAGCGTCGCCGCCGTGACCCGGGTGGTGGCGGACTTTTTCGGCCTGGAGCCGCCGGTCAGCCCGACCTGCGCCGACATAGTGGCGACGGTAGCGGCGGATCAGGCCCTGGGGGCCGGGGATCAGGCCGGTTCTATCCCATCGGCCAGCGTGGAGATGACCATGGCAGAGCGCTCAGCGGGGGCGCTGGGCCAGGACCCCGCCGCCCGTTCAGCGGCATCCATGGCCGACGGCGTGGCGGTGGCCCCGCCAGATCTGCACCTCATCGAGCCCCCCCCGCGACCACCGGTGTTGTGCTCCGGTTGCTCGCATCGCTCCTCCTTCCTCGCCGTCAAGCTGGCGATGCGCCGGCGCAAGGCGGTCTTTGGTGGGGATATCGGTTGCTACACCCTGGGCAATGCCAAGCCCCTGGACATGGTGGATACCTGTCTGTGCATGGGGGCGGGGATCACCATCGCCCAGGGGCTGCACCTGGTGGAGCCGGACAAGGTGCACTTCGCCTTCATCGGTGACTCGACCTTTTTCCATACCGGCATCCCCGGGGTGATCAACGCCGTCTATAACCAGACGAACATCGTGCTGGTGGTGCTGGACAATTCGACCACGGCCATGACCGGCCTCCAACCCCACCCGGGGACGGGCGATACCCTGAAGGGGGACATCAGCCCCAAGATCGATATCGCCGGGTTGTTGCGGGCCATCGGCGTCAAGCACGTGGAGGCCTGCGATCCGATGCGCTTCGAGGAGGCCAAGGCGGCGGTCGATCGGGCGGTGGCGGCGGCGGCCACCGGGGTGGCGGCGATCATCTACGAGTCACCCTGCATCCATCTCATCCCCTCCGGGCCCAGCTATGTCATTGAGGAAGAGGCCTGTAAGTGCAAGCTGTGCATCACCCGCCTCGGCTGTCCGGCGATCTTGCTGGACGATGGCAAGGTGGTGATCGACGACGACCTCTGCTATGGCTGTGATGTGTGCCTGCAATTGTGCCCCTTCGATGCCATCAAGATCGTCGGCGCCGAGGCCCAGGCGGAGGTGGCGGGATGAGCGGAGCCATGAATTTCATCATCGCCGGCGTCGGCGGCCAGGGGATCGTCCTGGCGGCCAAGCTGGTGGCACGGGCGGCCATGGCCGCGGGGTTGCAGGTCCGCACCTCGGAGACCATCGGCATGGCCCAACGGGGCGGCTCGGTGGTCAGCCATGTGCGGGTGTCGGAGGCGCCGATCGCCTCCCCCCTGGTCCCCCCCGGACGGGCGGATGCCTTGCTCGGCTTCGAGCCGGGAGAAGCGGTGCGCTGCCTCTCCTATCTGCGACCGGGGGGGATCATCATCGCCAATGCCCATCCGGTGGCCCCGGTGTCAGCGGCCCTGAATCAGCAGAGCTACCGGGGCGAGGAGATGCTGGCGCGCCTGGGCCAGTGCGGGGCGCGGCTGGTGGTGGTGGATGGCGATGCCCTGTGCGCCGAGGTGGGATCGCCGCAAGTCCTGAACGTGGCCCTGATCGGTGCCGCGGCGGGGGCGGGGGCCCTGGGCTTCTCCGTGGAGCAACTCGAAGACGCCATCCGCGCCTCGGTGCGGGAGAAGTTCATCGCGATGAACATTCGGGCGCTGCATGCCGGGGCCAATGCCGGGGCCAGTGCCGGAGCCAGTGCCGGGGCCAATGTCAGCGGCTCGACCTCCGTCACCACTGTTAACCATCTCGGATTGCAGGTAGCGCCGTGATTGAATCGCCCTTTCAGAAACCGGCCCAGTTCGAGGCCATCCGCCGCCAACTGGTCAGTCTGCGGGAGCGCAGCCCCTTCTATCGCCAGAAGTACGCGGACCTGGATCTGACTGCCGTTCAGAGCTGGGAGGACTTTGGCCGCCTGCCCTTCACGGAGAAGGCGGACCTGCGCCAGGCCTATCCCCTCGGTCTCCAGGCGGCGCCGGACGAGGAGATCGTGCGTATCCACTCCTCCTCCGGGACGACGGGCACGCCGGTGATCATCCCCTATACCCAGGCCGATGTGGCGGACTGGGCGGAGATGTTCGCCCGCTGCTACGCCATGGCTGGGGTCACCCCCCTGGATCGGGTCCACATCACCCCGGGCTATGGCCTCTGGACGGCCGGCATCGGCTTCCAGGCGGGGGCCGAGCGGCTGGGGGCGATGGTGGTGCCCATGGGGCCGGGCAACACGGACAAGCAGTTGCAGATGATGATCGACCTCAAGAGCACGGTCCTGTGCGCCACCTCCTCCTACGCCCTGCTGCTGGCGGAGGAGATCGAGCGGCGCGGCATCCGTGACCGTATCCATCTAAGCAAGGGCATCATCGGCTCTGAGCGCTGGGGGGAGAAGATGCGCCGGCGCATTGCCGAGGAATTGGGGGTCCAGCTCTATGACATCTATGGCCTGACCGAGATCTACGGCCCCGGCATCGGCATCTCCTGCGAGCACCAGTGTGGCATGCACTACTGGGATGACTACCTCTATTTTGAGATCGTCGACCAGCATAGCGGTGAGCCGGTGCCCGCGGGGGAGATCGGCGAACTGGTGATCACCACCCTGCGCAAGCAGGGCGCGCCCCTGATCCGCTACCGCACCCATGATCTGACGCGCTTTATCCCCGGGGACTGCGCCTGCGGCTCCCCCTATCCGCGCATCGACGACATCCTCGGCCGCACCGACGACATGGTGAAGGTCAAGGGGGTCATCATCTACCCGGCCCAGATCGACGAGATCCTGCGCGAGGTGGAGGGGGTGAGCAGCGAGTTCCAGGTCATGATCGACCATATCGAGGGTCACGACGTCATGACCCTCTTCTTCGAGACCGCCGCGGACAGCCACCGCGAGGGGCTGGAGGCGGCGGTGCGTCAACGCTGCAAGCAACGCATCGGCCTGACCATCGTCCCCAAGGCGGTCGCCATCGGTGATCTGCCCCGCAGCGAGAAGAAGACCAACCGAGTGTTCGACAACCGTTACTGAACGCGCCGGGGCGTCAGCACTCTTTTGCCTGGGCGGCGCGAATCCAGGTGGGGCTCACGGATCAGGTGGCGCCTAGGGCGCGGGCCCGGTTAGCCGGTCGAGACGCAGCCGCTGGCGGTGATCGAAAAGTCGCCGGGAGCCCACCCAGACGGCGGCGGCGCTGCCCAGGCCGGTGCCGGCGGTGATGAGGAAGAGGATCATCATCTGATACTTGGCGGCCTCCATGGGGGGGCTGCCGGAGAGTATCTGGCCGGTCATCATGCCTGGCAGGCTGACCAGGCCGGCGGCGGCCATGGAGTTGACGATGGGGATGAGGCCGGCGCGCATGGAGTCGCGGCGGATGTCCCGGATGGCGCACTCCCAGCTCTGGCCCAGTAGCAGGCGCGCCTCGATGCGACCGCGGCCTTCCCAGGCCTGGCGGCTGAGGTTGTCGAGGGCGATGGCGATGCCGCTCATGGTGTTGCCGAGGAGCATGCCGAGGAGAGGGATCAGGTACTGGGGCTGCCACCAGGGCTCCACGCCGATGATCAGCGTCAGGGCAAGGAGGATGACGCTGAAGGAGGAGAGGAACATGGACAGGGTGCCGATGCCAAAGCCCCAGGCGCCGCGGTAGCGGTGCTTCTGGCGCGCCATGACCTCCCAGCCGGCGACGCCGAGCATGATCAGGGTCCAGAGGCCGATGAAGGCGAAGCTGGTTTGGGCGAAGAGAAAATTCAGCACCAGGCCGATGAGGCTGAGCTGGATGGCGCTGCGCAGGGCGGCGATCAGGACGCGCTGTTCCACGCCCAGGTGCAGGCGCCAGGAGAGGAGGGCGAGGAGTAGGACCAGGCTCGCGGCCAGGCCGAGGTCCAGGGGGCTGAGGTGGATCAGTTCCATGAGCCGGCTCTCCCGGGCTGGGGCCTACCTTGCTGGGATTGGGCCTGAAGGGTGTGCCCCTCAGGCCCTGCACCGGGCTCCTCTTCCTCCAGCCGGTCGCCACGAATGATCAGCCGGCGGGCGCCGGACAGGCCAGGCATTGGCTGGGCCAGGCGCTGGCGCTGGTCCGGGTCGTGGCTGACCCAAAGGACGGGGGCGTCCCGCTCCCGGCGGTAATCCTGGATCAGGGCCTCGACCCGGTCGCGGTTGGGCGGGTCGAGGTTGGCGGTGGCCTCGTCGAGGAGCAGGGCCCGGGGCTGGAGGGCAAGGAGCCGGGCCAGGGCGAGGCGCTGGCGCTCGCCGGTGGAGAGGCGGGCGACCTGCCAGTCCAGGACCTCGGGACCGAAGCCCAGGCGGTCGAGGAGGCCCGGGTCGAGGGCGGTGGGGAAGTGGTCGCCCACCCGGTCGTACCACCAGAAGGCCTCCGCCGGGAGCAGGCCCACGCGCTGGCGCCACTCCGGGGCGGGGAGGGTGGCGCAGGGGGTGGCGTTCAGCCAGACCTCGCCCTGGTGCTCATCCAGGTCGGCCAGGGCGCGCAGCAGCAGGCTCTTGCCGGAGCCGGAGGGGCCAGAGAGGAAGACCAGGTCACCGGGGGCGAGGTGGAGGTCGATGGGGGCAAGGTTGCGGGTCTTGAGGCCCTGGAGGCGCAATTCGGGCATTTCCTAAAGATTACCTGAGATTACCTGTCATATTTCGGGAGCCTCTGACCCACCCACTGCGCACTGTCAGCCGAAGATCACGGAGGATCGCAAGTAAAGACCACCGGGGGATCAATCCGCCCGCCGGGTGAAGATCAGATCCCAGACCCCGTGGCCCAGGCCCTGGCCGCGCCGCTCGAACTTGGTGAGGGGGCGGTCCGCGGGGCGAGGGGCGAACTGGCCGGGGCCGGCGGTGTTATGGAACTGGTCTCCGGCGGCGGTCAGGACCTCCAGCATCTGCTGGGCGTAGGGTTCCCAGTCGGTGGCGGCATGGAAGGTGCCGCCGGGGCGCAGGACCCGGGCCAGCTTGACGAGAAAGGCAGGGTTGAGGATGCGCCGTTTGTGGTGGCGCTGCTTGGGCCAGGGGTCGGGGAACAGGAGGTAGACTCCGGCCAGGCTGGCGGGGGGCAGGCCGCTGTCCAGCAGGTCCACGGCATCCTGGCGCAGCAGGCGGAGGTTGGTGAGGTCCAGGCGTTCGCAAGCCAGGAGCAGGTGCCCGACGCCGGGGCCATGGACCTCGATGCCGAGGAAGTTGCGCTCCGGGTGGCGCGCCGCCAGGGTCGCCAGGGTCTCGCCATTGCCAAAGCCGATCTCCAGCCAGACGGGCTGGTCGTTGCCGAAGAGGGCCGCCAGGTCCAGGCCCGCGCCGGGCGGGCGGTCGATACCGTAGCGCGGCCAGAGCTCGGCGAAGGCCCGGGCCTGGGCCTGAGTCAGGCGGCCCTGGCGCAGGACGAAGCTGCGGATGGGGCGACGGGGCGGTTCGCCGTGGGGGGCTTGCTCCAGGCGGTCGGGAGAGTGCACGTTTTCGGGAGGCTTCAAGTTGCAGGGATGCGTAACGTTTCAGGGATGCTTGTGATAGTCATCGCACCTCATTTTTCGGCTATCCCGATCCTCCTTATCCATGCCGAAAACTGAAGTGCGATGGGTATAACCCTTTCAGAAAAAGAGCCCTTCCAGCGGCGAGGAGGCGGAGGCGAAGCGCTTGGCGGGCATGCGGCCGGCGAGGAAGGCCTCGCGGCCGGCCTGGATGGCCTTGCGCATGGCGCTGGCCATGAGCACTGGGTCGCGGGCGGCGGCGATGGCGGTGTTCATGAGGACACCGTCACAGCCCAGTTCCATGGCGACGGCGGCGTCGGAGGCGGTACCGACGCCGGCATCCACCAGGATGGGAACCTTGGCGTTCTCGACGATGGTGAGGATGTTGAGCTTGTTGCGGATGCCGAGGCCGGAGCCGATGGGGGCGGCGAGGGGCATGACCGCGCAGCAGCCGACCTCTTCCAGGCGCTTGGCCATGATGGGGTCGTCGTTGGTGTAGACCATGACGTCGAAGCCGTCCTTGACCAGCTCTTCCGCGGCCTGGAGGGTAGCGACCACGTCGGGAAACAGGGTCTGCTGGTCTCCCAGGACCTCCAGCTTGCACAGCTTGTGGCCGTCGAGGAGTTCCCGCGCCAGGCGGCAGGTGCGCACCGCGGTCTTGGCGTCGTAGCAGCCGGCGGTGTTGGGCAGGATGGTGTAGCGATCCGGGGGCAGGACCTCGAGGATGTTGGGCTCATCCTGACTTTGACCGATGTTGGTGCGGCGCACGGCGATGGTAACGATCTCGGCGCCGCTGGCCGCGATGGCGGCCTGGGTCTCCGCATGGTCCTTGTATTTGCCGGTGCCCACCAGGAGGCGGGAACTGAAGGTACGGCCGGCGACGGTGAAGCTATCCGGGGTTGGGGTGGGTGTGGACATGTCGTGGTGGTGAACGTTGGGGGTTAGGGTTGTTAAGGTAAGCCGACCGTCCTTGGGGAGCTAGCGTGATTCTTGAGGCGTCTTGGGGTGTCCGGGAGTCATAACCGCAACCGGCATCGCGGGGCGCGTTACCCGCTACGTCGGTATGGGTTCGCGTAAGGTTTCGACCCGACCGGCGTCAAGTGGCCTTATCCCCGTTCTCGCGTACCAGGGCGTAGTTGGTGCTGCGGACCCCGCGCACGAGCATGGCGGTGTCCTCGCCGGCGACGCCCAGGCTCTCCAGGGCCTCGGCGGCCAGACGCAGGCTGGCCTCCACCGCTTCCGGGAAGGCCTTGTTGGCGCCGGCCTGGAGGAGGGCATGGCTGGTGTTCAGGTCCCGGGCGCGGGCGACGATGATGGCGTGAGGGGCCAGGTCGCGGATGAGGCGGGTGGCCTTCAGGGCGGCCTTGCGGTTGTCCAGGGTCATCACCACCAGGTCCACCTTGTCGATCCGCGCCGCCAGGAGCAGATCCACGTCGGTGACGTCGCCGTAATAGACCGGATGGCCCAGGAGGCGAAATTCCTCCACCCGGGCAGGATCCATGTCGAAGGCCAGGTAGGGGACGCCGCTGCTGGAGAGGATGGTTCCGACGGCATGGCCCACCCGGCCATAGCCGGCCACCAGGGCGCGGGCCTCGGTCTCGGCGCCGGCGAGGGAGAAGCGGTAGGCCTCGTCGGCCGTGTCCCCGCTCACGGGCACGCGCGCCGCCAGGGTGTCACCGATCTTCACCAGCAAGGGGGTGATGAGCATGCTGAAGGAGATGATGCCGACGGAGAGGATGAAGGTCTGGTCATTGAGGATGCCCATGGCCTTGGCGGCGCCAAAAAGGACGAAGCCGAACTCGCCGCCCTGGGAGAGGATGAAGGCGACGCGGGTCGCGGTCTGGCGGCTTTCGCCAAAGGCCAGGCAGAGCCCGAAGAGGACGATGATCTTGATGGCAACGATGGCGATCACCTGTCCCAGGAAGAACAGGGGGTCCGTCGCTAGGGCACCAACATCCACCGACATGCCCACGGCGACGAAGAAGAGACTCATGAGCAGGCCCTTGTGGGGCTCGATGGCGGCCTGGATTTGCAGGTTGTAACGGGACCCTGACAGGGCGACGCCCATCAGAAAGGCCCCGAGGGCCATGGACATGCCCACCTCCTCCATGGCCCAGGCGGCGGTGAAAACGGAGGCCATGGCGACCAGAAAGAAGGCCTCGCGGTTGTTCTGGCGCGCCAGCAGATCGAGGACGCGTGGGATGACGTAATAGCCGGTGGCCACGACCAGGGCGACGGCGACAATGACGATCAGCACCTGCTGGAAGAGGGGCATGTCGCCCGACAGAGTGCCCACGTCCCCTAGGATGGGGATCAGGGCAAGCAAGGGGACCACGGCCAGATCCTGCATTAGCAGGATGGCGAAGGTGGTCTGCCCGTGGGGGCTGGCGATTTCCCCCCGTTCCTGCAGGATCTGCATGACGAAGGCGGTGGAGGACAGGGCCAGGGTCAGGCCGGCGAGGACGTCGATACCCCAGTCGGGTTCGGACAGGTGCATGAATAGGGCGATGAAGCCGCCGGACACCAGGATCTGCAGGGATCCCAGGCCGAACATGGAACGGCGCAGGGACCAGAGGCGGTGGGGGTGCATCTCCAGGCCGATGATGAACAGCAGCAGCACCACGCCCAGTTCAGTGAAGTGGCGGACATCGTCCACATGGCTGGTGACGGTAAAGCCCGGGGTATGGGGACCAACCAGGATGCCCGCCACTAGCAGGCCCAGGACCGAGCCTAGGCCGAAGCGTCGGAAGATAGTCACGGCGAAGGCGGTGGCTACCAAGAGGATGACAGCGGAGACGACGAAGGATTTAGGTTCCAAGCAAGCCGCTCCGTGAGCTGGGGTTGTCGCGGGGAGTCAGATAATCGGGGCTCGCCCCGGCGCACGGAAACGGGGTCCGGTAACTACCGGAAGCCTTGGCCGTGAGTTTCATGCCAACTGTCATGAGGCGGCGCGCCACGCCCCTGAAAATGAGCGCCATTGCCGTGACTTTCACGCTAACCACCGCCGACGGCCTGGATGATCTCGACCTTGTCGGCCACCGACAAGGGGTAGACCGGGAAGCGACTGCGCGGGACCAGTTCCTCGTTCACTTCCACTGCCAGGCGCTGTCCCGTAAGCCCTAAGGTCTCGATGAGCCGATCGAGGGTGGTGCCCGGGACGATCTCGGTATCGGTGCCATTGACCAAGATATGCATGGGAATCATCTCGTAATTCAACGGACGAGGGATTCTACACCAGTAAAGGCCGTTGTCGCGGGTAAGGGTGGGTGGTGGCGTGCGATGGTCCGCGACCAATTGGTGCGGATCGCCTGTTATAGTCATTTGCAAGGCCAAGGGGTTTGATCGCGCCGAAGTCGGATACTATCACCCCCTTTTTCAGATCATCCGTAAGCGAGAAGGCGCTCATGACCCACTGGACCCAGGATCTTATTTCCCCCGGGGAGGCCCGCACCCTGGATGGCCTCTTTCAGGGCCGGGTACGCCGCTCCCCCCAGCGCCTGGCTTATAAGGCCTTCGATCGCCATGGCGGCACCTGGTGGTCCCTGACCTGGGGGGAGATCGGCGAGCGGGTTGCCCGCTGGCAGGCGGCCTTGGCCATGGAACCCGGCCTCGCGCCCGGTGATCGGGTGGCGATCCTGTTGCGCAACTGTCCGGAATGGATTTTCTTCGAGCAAGCGGCTCTGTCCCTGAGGCTGGTCATCGTCCCGCTTTACACCGATGATCGGCCCGACAACCTGGCCCTGATCCTGGAGGATGCGGGGGCCAAGGTGCTGCTGGTCCAGGACGCGGGACGCTGGCAACGCCTGGCGCCGGCGCTGGGGGACGGGTCCGCGTTGAGTCGTGTCCTGGTCTTGGAGGCCCGTGCTCCGCTTCAGGAGCCGGCGGTCTCGGTGGAGGCCTGGCTGGCGACGGCCGTTGCCCCTCCCGATGCTGCTCTCCCTGCCGCCAGGCCGGTCGCGGCGGGCTGGGGGCGTGGTCGAGACTGGGGGGCGGCGAACCCGGAGGACCTGGCGACCATCGTCTACACCTCGGGGACCACGGGTCGCCCCAAGGGGGTGATGCTGAGCCATCGCAATGTGCTTAGCGATGTGGCCGCCGCCTTGCAGGTTGTGGATTGCTATGCCGAGGATGTCTTTCTCTCCTTTCTACCCTTCTCCCACACCCTGGAGCGCACAGCGGGTTATTACCTGCCGATGATGGCGGGGGCGGCGGTGGCCTTTGCCCGTTCCATCAGCCAACTGGGGGAGGACTTGCAGGTGGTGCGCCCCACGGTCCTGGTCGCCGTGCCCCGGGTCTTCGAGCGCATTTACGCTCGTCTCCTGGAACAGGTCCAGGGTCGGCCCGCCCCGGTGCGCTGGCTCTTCCGGCTGGCGGTCGCCGCCGGCTGGCGCCAGTTCGAGCATCGGCAGGGTCGGGCGGACTGGCACCCGCTGGTATTGCTTGCCCCCGGGCTGCGACAGTTGGTGGCGGGGCCCGTGAGGGCGCGCCTCGGTGGCCGGTTGCGCATCACCGTCAGTGGCGGTGCGCCCCTGTCCGGGGAGGTGGCAAGGCTCTTTCTTGGTCTGGGCCTGCCCCTGCTTCAGGGTTATGGCCTGACGGAGACCAGTCCCGTGGTCAGCGTCAACAGCCTCGCGGTCAACGATCCGGCTAGCGTTGGCCTGGCGCTGCCGGGGGTCGAGGTGTCCCTGGGAGAACGGGACGAGTTGCTGGTGCGGGGTCCCACCGTCATGCAGGGCTATTGGCGTAATCCGGAGGCGACCCGTGCGATCCTGGACGACCAGGGTTGGCTTCATACCGGCGATCAGGCGCGCCTGGACGGCCGACAGGTCACCATTACCGGGCGCATCAAGGATATTCTGGTCTTGTCCAATGGGGAGAAGGTAGCTCCGGTGGACCTGGAACAGGCTATCTGCCTTGATCCCCTGTTCGAACAGGCCTTGGTCCTGGGCGAGGGCTGGCCCGCCCTGGGTGCCCTGCTGGTCCTCAGCACCGAACGCTGGCCGGCACTGGCGCGGGGCTTGGGCCTCGACCCCACGGACCCCGTCAGCCTGCGTGATCCACACTTGCAGCGGGAGCTGTTGAAACGGGTTCGCGGGGTCCTGGCGACCTTCCCCGGCCACGCCAAGATCCGCCGTCTGGCCCTGACCCTGGAGCCCTGGACGGTAGAGAACGGTCTGCTCACGCCGACCCTCAAGGTCAAGCGCGCCGAGGTACCGCGCACTCTGCCCGGCTTGGTGGAGCAGCTCCGTGGCGGCGAGCCCTGAGCGGGGCGGCCTGGGGGCGGTGGCCCCAACGATATTGTGCTGTCAACGACGTGGCGCTTGCCAAGGCGGTGCGGGGCTTCTTATACTCCTCCCCCTCAGATCGCGGGTGTAGTTCAATGGTAGAACTGAAGCTTCCCAAGCTTCCAGCGTGGGTTCGATTCCCATCACCCGCTCCAATCTCCCGCCGCTCCGTTCCGACTTCCCCCCTTCTCCTTTTCACCTAGCCTTGGAGCGGTCAAGGCCATGAAAGCATTTCTCAAGTTTCTGCTCCTGCTGCTGGCCATTCCGGTCATCGCGGCTATCGTCCTGCATCTGTTTCTGAATCCCAATGACTACAAGGATGAGATCAGCGCCTGGGTCGAGGAGCGTTCGGGGCGGCGCCTGACCCTGGAGGGTGACCTCCGGCTGTCTTTCTTCCCCTGGGTAGGAATTGAAATCCACCGGGCGCGTCTTGCCCAGCCGCCGGGCTTTGGTGAACAGCCGTTTTTGCGCGTCCAGGTGGCCCAGGCACGACTCAGTCTTCCGGACCTCATGCAGGGACGCCTAGCGCTGGGGGAGGTCCTGGGTACGGGCTGGAGCCTGCATCTGATCCGCGCCCCGGATGGTCGGACCAATTGGGTGCAGTGGCAGGGACCGAGCGCGGAATTGAACGGGGCGGTCCAGCCTGAGCTGACGCGGCCCGCATCGCCGCGGCCAGGGGCGACCTCTCCTCAGGTGGCGTCGGCCGGGGCGGTGCGGCCCCTACCGGCTCCCCTGCGCGCCGCCTGGGAGGAGGGCGAGGCGCCGGTGACCGGCACGCTCCCGGCAGCGACTGGCGAGGGCCTAGTCCTGACGGGGGTGCGACTCCTGTGGGACGATCAGGAAAACGGGAATCAGATGCTGGTGGAAGACCTGGGGGTGCGGATCCCGCGGCTCGATCCGGCTGGCCCGCTGGATCTGAATCTTACCGGTCAATTAGCCGGTCTGGAAGGGGGTCGGCCGGCCCACCTGGCCCTGGAGGCCCAGACCCGGCTGCCGGCCGCTAACCAGGACCTGGTGCTCAGCCCCTTTTCCTTGAGCCTGGCGGACCTGGCCCTAGGGGAGCACCACCAGGTCAAGGCCGAGCTGCGGGGAAATCTGACGGCCGATCTGCGGGCGGGAACCTATCGCTACACCGGGCTCGACCTTGCGCTGGAGGTCAGTGGCGGGGGCTTGGCGGGCAAGCCGTTGCGACTGACGGGCCGGGGGGAGGCGGATCATGACGCCCGGACGGGAACCCTGGTCGTGCGGGATCTGGTGCTGGACAGCGGTACCCTGCACGCGCGGGGGGGTGCCGCGGCTACCGGTCTGGATGACCAACCCGTCTGGCAGGGTGATCTGAATCTGGAACCCCTGGATGCCCGGGCCTGGCTCCAGGCCCTCGGGCTGTCACTGCCGCCCATGGCGGACCCAGCGGCACTCTCCCGTTTGGCCCTGGTCACGGCTTGGCGGTGGGCTGAGGGCCGGCTGGACCTGTCCGAATTGGATGTGAGTTTGGACCAGACCCGAGTGGGGGGCACTTGGTCCTGGGTGCCGGGGGCGCGAGACGCCCATACGTTCGACCTGAAGGCGGAGCGGTTTGTCCTGGATGCCTATTTGCCGCCGGCGCGGGTTGCCGGTTGGGTAAGCGAGTCAGCGCCTGGCATCGCCTCGGTCCCGGTGTCCAAGCACGGTTCCGACCTGGACCCGGTGGCGGGACTGGCCACGGCTCCCGCCTCGGCCCCACCTCAGGGGCTCCCGTCTCCTGAGCAACTACCCCAGGCGCCCCCATCCTTTCTGGGGCTGCTGATCACCGAGGCTGTCGCGCAAACCCCGTCCACTCCACTACCACTGGTCACGACGCCCACGTCCCCGGCCTGGGATGCCCTCAGTCTGGACGGCCGGGTGCGGGTGGGACAACTGACCTGGCGGGGCCTGAAGTTCGATGAGTTCGACGGCCAGCTCAGCGGTCAGGATGGCCAATTCCAGTTGCGGGAGCGGGTAGCCCGCTTCTATGGCGGGAGCCTGAGCGGTCAGGTCGACCTGGATGCCCGGTTGGCGGTCCCCTCGATCTCCCTGCGGCAGAAGGCCGTGGGCGTGAGCGTCGCCGATCTGCTCGGAGACCTGCTGCGGCGGGAGGCCCGCCTGAGCGGGCGCGCCGATCTGGAGGCGGACCTGAGGACCCGGGGCCTGACCCAGCCGGAACTGGTGGCCAGTCTGTCGGGACGGGGGGCCTTGCGGATGCCCGAGGGCCAACTCCAGGGCATTGATCTCGATGCCCTCGTGCAGAATATCGAGGCGCAGATTCGCGGCCAAGCCAAGCCCCCCCAGCCATCCGGGGGCGGGCGGACGCGTTTTTCCCAGCTTCACGCCACGGCCCATATCGAGCAGGGGATTCTGGAGACCCAAGACCTGCGGGTGGCAGCGGACCATTTCAAAGCCAGCGGTACCGGCCGGATCGACCTGCCGCGCGAGGAACTGGACCTGAAGCTTGAGGCACGGGTGGACCAGGCGCCCCCGGGCAGCGCCCTGGAACAGATCAAGGGTGTCGCCATCCCCGTGCGCGTCATGGGCAGCTTCCAGTCCCTGGAATACCGGCTGGATCCCGGACCCGTGATCGAGGAACTGGCGCGGCGGCGGCTGCAGCGGGAATTGGGTGGGCCGGATGACAACGCCCTCCAGCAACTGGAGCAGCGCACCGGCATCCGGGGGCTGGAGCAGGGTTTGAAGTCACTCCTGGGGCGCTGATGGCCAGGGAGGGAGCCGCCGGGCCTTGCGTCGCCCCCTCGGACACTCTCATGGAGCCATCCAGCGAGGTGTGCGCACAAGCCGCCCGGTCAGGCGTCGCTTCAGTGGATCGGCCTGGCTCCGGTCAGTCGCTCGACCTGGATGCCGCGGATTTTTACCGGCGGGTGCTTACCTGGTTCGATCGCTTTGGCCGGCATGATCTGCCCTGGCAACGGGACCCTAGCCCCTATCGGGTCTGGGTCTCGGAGATCATGCTGCAGCAGACCCAGGTCACGACAGTCATCCCCTATTTCGAGCGCTTCATGAGCCGTTTTCCCACCATCGGCGACCTGGCGTCCGCCGGGGTGGACGAGGTGATGGCCCTCTGGGCGGGGCTGGGCTATTACGCCCGGGCGCGTAACCTGCATCAGGCGGCCCAGCGGCTATCGGATCGCCATGGCGGACGTTTCCCCCAGACCCTGGCGGAAGTCCAGGAACTCCCCGGGGTAGGTCGCTCCACCGCCGGGGCCATCCTGTCCCTGGCCTGCGGTCAGCGCCATCCCATCCTGGATGGTAACGTCAAGCGGGTCTTGAGCCGCCACCGGCGGATCGACGGTTGGCCTGGCCAGGCCTCGGTCCTGTCCCGGCTGTGGACCCTGGCCGAGGCCCTGACTCCGGCCGAGCGTGCCGGCGCCTACAACCAGGCCATGATGGACCTGGGGGCCACCCTCTGTACCCGCGGCCGACCCGGTTGTGAGCGCTGTCCCCTGGCAACGGATTGTCTGGCCCTTGCGCAGGGTCAGGTCATGGCCTATCCGCGCCCCCGACCACCCCGGAACCTGCCGCGCCGTGCCGCCCAGTTTCTCCTTCTGCGTAATCACCAGGGGGAATGGCTGCTGGAGCGTCGACCGCCCACTGGCATCTGGGGCGGACTATGGAGCCTGCCCGAGTGCGCGGCGGATGAGCATCCGGCTGACTGGTGCCAGGCTCATCTGGGCACGACCGCGATCCAGGTTGAAAATCTGCCCGCGCGCCGTCATACATTCAGCCACTTTGAACTGGAGATGCGGCCGGTGCGCTTGCGCCTCACCGCTGGACCCGCGATTGTCGCCGATGGCAACTCCTGGGTCTGGCAGCGCCCCGAGGACCTTCCCGAGTTAGGTTTCCCCGCGCCCGTCGCGCGTTTGCTGCATGACTTGGGGGTCCTGAAGGCTCAGATCCGCCGCCCGCGCCAGCTTGCCCCTAGACAGAGAGACTGACCCTATGACCCGCATGGTGACTTGTATCAAACTGGGAAGGGAGGCCGAGGGCCTGGACCGTCAACCCTATCCCGGCGATCTCGGCCAGCGCATTTTTGACCAGGTCTCCCGCCAGGCCTGGCAGGACTGGCTGCGGCATCAGACGATGCTCATCAACGAGAACCGTCTCAGTCCCATGGACCCCAAGTCACGCAAATTCCTGGAAGAACAGATGGAGAAGTTCTTCTTCGGCGAGGGGATCGCCCCACCGCCGGATTATCGGCCGCCCGCGGCCTGACGCGCTTGGCCTGAATGGTCACCTATGCTGGCATCGCGCCCCATTCCGTGACTGTAACTTGACGCGATAGGTTTCCTCGGGTCTAATACGGCCCCTGTCACGACGCCCAGGTAGCTCAGTTGGTAGAGCAGAGGACTGAAAATCCTCGTGTCGGCAGTTCAATTCTGTCCCTGGGCACCATTTTTCAGAGACTTAGAAGCGGCGAAAAACGGGTGAAACGGCTAAAAATGCCTCGTTTTGGTCCCTTGGTGTGACGACATTGTGACGGACAACACCTAAATCTGTGCTGTTATCCTAGATCCTCGATAAAAAACCCGCTCCGGCGGGTTTTTTGTTGGGTGGCGAGTCAGGCCTGAGATCAGTCAGGCGAAAAAACCCGGCACGGGGCCTGGCCTAGTTTCGGAAACTAAGTTTCCGAAACTACCGGGTGGTTGTGGCCAGGCGCTGGGTAGCCTGGCCCTCGGGGCGGGATCACTCTTCAGTCAGGACTGCTCTGCCGACGGTGTTGCCGTTGTAGTCCATTAGCCGGATAGCATCCTCCAGTTCGACCGGGGCGGCGGTTTCGATCCGGTCTGCCAGTTTGCGCAGGATGCGGGCCAGTTCCGGGCCTGGCTCGGGGTAAAAAGCGTCGTTGCCGGTGGCGATCTCAATCAAAAAGGGCATGGGTGGGCTCCGGTGGTAGGGGTCAGGCTTCGGCCCGGCGCGGTGCCGGGCGACAGGGCTGATCAGGGTCAGGCGCTGGGGCCCTGCTCCGTTGGGGGTAGCTTTTCCAAGATACCCTCTTCATCCATACCCATGACCAAATCACGCACGTTTAGCGCAATGGCGACGACGGCGGATGTCAGGCCATGCAGGTACTCGCGCTGGCCAGTATCCATGTCGGTTTGCCCGACGTCGCTGTCAAGTGTTTCAGCCAGGGCTGGCAGGCCGTATGCGGCTTTGGTGAGGCGATACCAGTTTTCACGGGTATAGGCGAGGGATTCAGGCATGGGTGGGCTCCTCTGGTTCGCTTGGCTCGGCATTCTGCCAACACTGCCGCGCTGTCAGGACGCACTTTTCACTGAGGGCCTTGAGGCGTTCGCTTACGCCCAGCAAAGCGAAGCAGGCTCCCGCGCTGACGTCCACCTCGGCGGCGGCGATGCCATGGCCGAAAAACTCAAGCATGGGATAAAGTTCGTCCAGTTCGTTGGCGACGTCGTACATGTCGAAAGGCTTCTCAGGCATGACGTGAAACCTCCAGAAACTTGGCCACGGCGCGGGCGCGGGCCGCAACTTGCTTGACGGGTAGCAGATCGCATTCCCGGGCGAGAAACTTAGCCACGGCGAGGCGCTCGCGGGCGAGCGCGGGGGAATGGATGCGCAGGGCCTGGGTGAGATCGCCATTCAGGTGGCTAACTATGGCGTCAAGGTCAAGACTGACGTTTGTCATGAGATCGGTCCTCAGTCAGATGATGATGGACCGACCGCTGTAGAGTGCCATTTTGGCACTCCTCTAGGCGGGTTGGGCAGGCGCGCAAAACCGGGGTTCGGTATCATGCGGCGCTGCCGGTGCCGGGCCGTTGTCGCGGTCGGGCTTTGTCGCCATGGGGCTTGCCTCCCCCTGGCGAACGGCGCTCTCTTTGGCTGGTCTCGGTTCTCCAATGCCCTCCTTTCACTGGTTGAGTGGTTGTCGCTGCTCATGGTGGTGGCCTCTGGCCTATTTGGTGAACACCTGGAAGGTGGTAACGCCGATGGCTTCCAAGGTACGGCAAGCGGCGTCAAGGCTGGAAAAAATGCGGGCCTCGCCCCGGCTGGTTTCGAGTTCCGGGGCCAGCGCACCAGGGACGTAACCCTCGCACTGGCAGATTACCAGCCAGCCGGCGGCGCCTTGGGGGCGGCGAACATCGAT
>WBZM01000891.1_pt1 | contig 34698 bp, 31 predicted proteins | sample 5204271 | NCBI WGS metagenome assembly WBZM01 (sample SAMN12344346, study PRJNA552823) | activated sludge metagenome | biome: Activated sludge suspended growth; feature: Nitrification reactor; material: Wastewater; isolation source: activated sludge from nitrification reactor of wastewater... | reverse complement strand
GCCGTTCCCGGGCTCGATTACGTGATCGCAAAGATTCTGGTCAGGAACATCGGCGGCGGACTCGACCGGATGGCGATCCCCGCCTGACTATTTGGTGCGGGGGGCCTTGGCCCGGATCTCGTCGAGCAGGCGCTGGGCGAGCTCCTGGTCGTCCTCGTCCGGGCGGGGTTGACCGCCGGCAGGCTCGAAGAATTCCACCGTGACCTGGGGGCGCTTCGGGAAACGCTTGAGGTCGGTGCCGCCGGTCACCGCGACCAGCAGGACCGGGACCCCCGGACAGGCCCGTGAGAGCCTTGAGACCCCGCGGCGGGCGCGCAGGTTCGTGCCCCTGGAGAGGGTGCCCTCGGGGAAGATGCCGATCATCTCTCCGCGTCCAAGCGACTCGACGGCGTTCTCCAGGGCGGCCGTGTCATTCTCGCCGCGCCTGATCGAAATCTGGTCGGCGGTGTCGAGGATCCAGGCCAGGGGCTTGAACTTCCAGAGGGTGTGCTTGGCCAGGAAACGGAGCTGCCTCTCGCGCCACATCATCACTTCGATGATTGCCAGCGGGTCCAGCCACGAATCGTGGTTGGAGACGATCAGCGCAGCACCAGTGCGGGGCAGGTTCTCGAGGCCTTTGGCGCGCAGCCTTGCCCACCAGCGCAACGGCCTCAGGATGAGGCGGATTGTCTGGTAGACCTTCCAGCCGCGGCGCTCCGATACGGCAATCGTCACGTCATCCGGAGTGACGAAATCTTCTGCGGTTGTGGTCCTCAAACGGGACCTGAGGTGCCTGGCGGATTCATGAACACACGACTTTAGAGGCTGTAGCTTGGAAGACTCGCCTGTTTGTGGAATTCGCCCCGATCGGGTGAAAACCGGAAAGCTCACGTCGTTCAGGTGCGCGGCATGATTCTGCGAACCAGCGGACTGGTGAACAGGCGGTAAGGATCAAGCCGGTCCAGTCCGGCGACGTCACTTTTCCAGGTACCCCTGCGGGCACCCTTGCGACGGAACGAGGCCGGTATCCGGCGCTCGAACATGTCCGGATCGGACCAGGCCCCCTGGGGACCGTAGCCCCATCCCTTTGACCACTCGGGACGGACCAGGGCGTAGGAGGAGTAGTTCCGGTAGATCCAGTTCTCGGTCTCCCTGTAGAACCGGTCCAGGTCCCCGGTGCCGGGAATGGTGAGGATGTCGAACCAGACCGCCACCCCGAACTCGGGTCGGTCCGCCCGGGGCCGCACGGCCGACAGCGAAACCGGCGCAGCCCCACGGACCCCGGAGTGGGCCGGGTGATCGAGCCCGGTCACCCGGATCTCGACCGGCATGTTGCTGGGGAAAGAGCCTCTGGCCCGGTACTCGTCCATGTGATTCTGGTGGTAGCGAGTGAACTCGCTGATGACCCGCTGGACATCGCGACGGCGACAGTGGACGGCGTAGCCGTTGGCGGTGACCCTCAGGGTCGAGGGCCTCACGTAGAGCTGCAGGTTCTTCGACTTCCCCCACAGGTCGTAGGCATCACCCGAAGCGAGCCCGGCCTTGGTTGCGTTCATCTGGAGCTGGCCGAAGGATGGGGTAAGCGAGGGGTCCCCCAGCAGCATCTGGCTGGTGGCATTGCTCACTTCGAGCGAAAGGTTGTCCGAGAACGAGTAGTTGTAAGGAGAATCAACCTTGCGCGAGCTCGCCGGTTTCGACTTGCTGACGCTCCAGACCTTCAACCATACCTCGGTGGTGAACGGGTACCAGATCGCTTCGGCCCGCCCAGCCTCCTTCAGGTACGAATCGAAGGTGCGTGTGTCGGGTCCGGCACTCGAGGGCTTCGCGAAAAGCTCGTCAACCGTCAGATCGGTGTAGCTGACACAGCGCAGGTTCTGGTCACGCCCCACCCTCATCTCAACCGAAGTGATGAACGCCCGGCCGACATGGGCCAGAAGCGGTCCGATTCGGGGGTCACTCCTCTCGAAGCGCTTCAGCTCGTAGCGGCGGCTTTGCCTGCTCCAGACGACCGCGGTCAGCGCCGTGACCAGGTTGCTGAGGGTGCCGAAAGTGTGGCCGTCCCTGCGCCGTTCCCCTTCGGCCGGTATCGCTGTTCCATGAGCATCAATCGCCAAAGCGCCTCCGATGGTGATGTCACCGGGAGCCGGAGCAGCGGTCACTCCGAAGCCTCGGGAAGAGGCGAAGTCGAGGAAGTCCTCCATCAGGGCCCCGGCCCCGGCCCGGATCACCGGTGGCCGGCTGGACCGGAGGCTGATCCGGTCGAGGTGTGAGGTGTCGACCATGATCACCTTGCTCCGGCAGGTCATCCCGGGAGCGACCGAGAGCGGAGACCAGCCGTGCATCTGGCCTCGGGGCCTTACCCGGTAGCCCGCACCCATGGCCCAGTTGACGACCTTCACTACCTCGGCGGCGTTGCGGGGAGCGCAGGACCACAAGGGTTCGACGACGATTTCCTGGGCCCAGTTCGTGAATGCCTGCTGGTAAAGCTCAATCGAGCCGGGAAATCCGGAGGGCGGGGCGCATTCGGCGGCGGCTGCGGCCGGTTCTATCCTGAACGCGGGAATGAGGCTGACGGCTGCAAACGCAGCCGCGCCGCGACCGATCAAGGCGCGTCTGGTGAGCGGTTCCCCGCCCGCGAGCTCCCGTTCTCCCTGTGCCACGTCGGGAAGTCTAGCCTCCCGCGATGAGTCGGCTAGCTGACGGATTCGAGGCTTGGTGGTGTCCAGTCACCTGAGGTGATCTCCGGATGCGGCCGGTAAAGGCGGATCGTGTAGTTCCAGCCCTCCGGCGTCGGGATCGCGTTGGGCGTGCCCTCCGGAAAGTCTCCGAGATGAACCGTCACGGCTCCATCTTCCCCCGACTCGGCGGTGACGCTGTTCACCGTGTATGAGCCCATCTCGTTCTCTTCGAAAAACCCTTCGGCGTTGTAAATGGAAATCGACCAGAAGGCATCAACCGGAACGTCCTTGAAGGTCATCCGGGAGTTACCGACGCCTGGTGACGGAGCCCCCAGCACGTAGCTCGCTTCACGATCAGGAAGACCGCCCCAGCCGGCAGCCGTACCGATCAGGTGCCTGACCGGATCGACCTGGTCACGGCTGCCGAAGGCTCTTGCCACCCCGCCAAGACCGGGAGCCAACTGAAGCAGGGCATCCCGGGTGGCGTCCAGGCTCGCCTTGTCGTACTCGGGGGAGGCAAAGGTTCGAGAGGAATTCGCCTCGAGTCCGATCTCGTCCTGGATCGCCGCGACCGCGGCGATGTCCCCAGAGTCTTCGGGGTCGACCAGGATCCTGATTGCCACGACGGCGAACTCGCTTCCGGCCTCGCTGGCGGTCAGCTCGTACGTACCTGCGTCATGAAGGACCTGGTTTATGTAGTGATCGTTGTCGACGATCATCACCGACAGGTAACGGTCGCCGTGATCGGGGATGGTCAGCGTGGCACCCTCGGAAAGATCGACGACAGCGAGGCTGTACAGCGTGTCCCGATTCATCCGGATCACGGTCTGACTGTCAATCGGGGTCGGTTCCCGGTTGTGCTTGAAGTGGTTGATCCCGTCCGCATCCCGTTGAAGGTCCGCGAACATGCGATCGGTCTCGGCCCGGTTGAAGTTGTCTACGTTGACTTTCTGTGCCATTGACGGATCGTGACATGCCAGGAAGGCTTCGTCTCACGCCAATCGGATGAAGCCGGAATCAGCCCAGCTCGAGGGTGGTGATGCCGAAGATCTCGTCGAGGGGAAGGTGCGGTTCGGGGCCCCTGTACATCCGGGTCGTCTCGAAGCTGCGGGTCATTCCCAGCGAGTCGACGAGCTGGAGAGCCGCACTGTTGGGCTGGGGGATGTCGATCGCGACTGGCCCCGCAAGTCCTGCCGAAAGAGTCAGGATCAACTGGCGGGCGAGGTCCTGACTCGCCGTGAAGACCGGCCCGATCCGGTGGCCGACCGTGGTTCGCCTGGATGCAGCGAAGCCGACGATCTCGCCGCCATCCAGAGCCACCACCGATTCACGGCCCTCCCCGGAGATCCAATCCTTCAGGAAGCCGGCCCGCGGGCCGAAGAAGTGACGGGCGTCGAATCCGACCAGGGCGTCGAACCCTACGGCGGTGGCGGGAATGATCTCGAAGGTCGGGTCAGGGGCGGGAAGCTTCCCGGCGTCGGTCGAGTACCGGGCGTTTCCGTAGGCTGGCTCGAAGTCATCCGAGGCATAGGTAGCCACCTGCTCGGGCACGGCATCGAGGCCAAGCGTCGTGCCATCGAAACGACCGAGAACTTCGTCCCACAGTCTCCGGCCAAGGCCCTGACCCCGGGACTTCGGCTCCACGATGTAGAGACCGACAAAGGCCACTTCGGGCGAGCCACGGACCACCGAGAGAGTCGCGATCGTCTGGTCGCCGACTACGCCCCGATGAAAGCCGTCCGGGTCGGCCGCGAAGAACGGCTTCGAATCGGCGATCCCCGGTTGCCAGCCTTCCGCCTCGGCCCACGCCATGGCTTCGGTAACTCCGGCCAGGTCCATGGGCTCGATTCTCATCTCGCTCATGACCTGAATGATCGCCGATTCGGAGCGTTCAGTCCTGAACCGCTGCCACCGTTCTGCCGCCGGGGCGCCCACCGCTCACCTTCCGCGGCTTCCGTGTGCCGAACATCCGGTAGGCCAGGAGTCCGAGGGCCGGGATCGATGAGATCGCAACCGGCAGCCAGAGCCACACTTCGCCCACGTCGGTTCCGGCACCGAAAGTGTGGGCCAGGCCGAGTAGCCAGAAGAGCGCGATGAACCTGTGGGCGACACGCCACCTGGCGGGTCCGATCCACTTGCGCACGTAGTAGCTGAGGCCCAGCAGGATCAGGCCGTAGCCGGCGATGATCCCGATCCCGGTCCAGAGGGGCTGGTAATCCATGACGAACGGGATGGAGATGCCGACGACTCCCGGATCGAGCCACGGGTCACCAATCAGCAGCAGGCCGTGGGCCGCCACCAGAATGATCGTCGCAATCGACAGGGCTTCATGGACCGGCCGCAGCTCGAGGGTCTTGCGAAGTCGCGCGAACGGCATGTCCCGTCCGCTCAGCAGCCCAACGCTTACCGAGAGGCCGGCCATCACGATCGCGGCTATACCCGCGCCCCGGCTGAGGATCCAGAAGATCTGAAGTCCGCTACTCATCGGTTTGACTCTTTCACCGGACCGAAAGTCCGAAGTTCAAAGTCTTCATTGACGATCGCGCCGCCGTCGGGCAGCCATTCGGAGGCCTCTTCCGGCCCCGAGAGGAGCGCCGCCTTGGCGCGGATTTCCGCCTCGGCCGCGGTCGGGGCGACTGCGGTCACCTGAAGCAGGCCAGTTTCGGCCGGCCGGCCGGTGCGGGGGTCGATCAGGTGGTGGGAGCGACCCGAGTCGCTCTCCCAGGACCTCCTGGTCACGCCGCTGGTCGCAACTGCTCCCGCGGGTGCGGTGAACTCGGCGATCACCTGTCCGCTGCCATCGGGGGAGGTTATGTCGATACGGCGCGACGCGCCGCTCCCGCCGCCGAACCGGAGGTCACCGGCACAGACGACGCCCCATGTCTCGAAGCCGTTCAGGAGTTCGGCGACGAGGTCGGCGGCGAGCCCCTTGCCGAGCCCGCCGGAGTCGAGTTTCACTCCGGGAGGTCTCACGACCGACGAGGATGCGCGGTCCACGGTCACCTTTGACCAGCTCCCGGCAGAGGGGACCGCTGAAACAGGGGTTGAGACCGGGGAGGCTGAAACGAATCCGGCATCGGGGTCGATCGAGTCGACGTACCCGGCGTTCTCGATCTGGTCAATCAGCGTTGCGTCAACCAACCCGCCAGTCTGCCCGCCGGCTTCCCGGACCAGTTCCGCGAACCGGATCATCAGATCGCTGGCCGGAACCGTGTCACGCGGGTCGGCGTTGAGCCGGCAGAGTTCGCTTTCCGGCTCGAAACGGGTGAGCCGGTCGTGAAGATCAAGGATGATCTCCCCGGCCGCGGCGATTGCCTCTTCCGAGCCTTCGCCTTCGGCCTGAATGGAGATCTGCCCACCCAGTGACCGGAAGCTTGTCGATGTCAGGAGGGCGCTCATGACTGGCTGCTCGTCATCGGTGCCGGGCTCGAGCCAGTAACCGCGTCAATGATCGAGCCGTTGCTGCCTGACTCATCATCGTCATCGTCGTCCCCGAAGACCGAGACGGCCTGGTCGACGATCGCAGCTCCAATGATTTTTCCGACGTCGGTCTCTTCGTCGCTTCGGGTGACCGCGGCGGTGGTGGTAGTGGTGTCGGTGCTGGCTGCCTGCTGATCGATCGACCTGTACATGACCAGACCAGTGAAAAGGGCGACAAGCATCACGGCGCCGGTTGCGACACGACGGCGGATGTTGCTGATCCGCAGCCTTCGGGCCGCCTTCTTTGCTTCCGCCAGTTCCTTCTTGCTCAGTTCTTCCATCATGGGATACAGCGTGAATGACGAGGGTTGGCCCTTCATGAGCCGAAGATGAGAGTTCTCTTATCGAGCCAAACCCCTTTACAGAGCCTTAAACGGACCTGTCGGCCCGTGGGCCGGCAGGTTCGCTGATGCTGTTCTCTCAACCGATCAGGACTGTCCTGACTCCATCGGAGCCGGCTGGCTCTGGCCGCCGGGGGGCGCCTGGTAACCCGGGGGCATCTGGCCCTCTTCGTACTCCTCGCCCTGCTCCCCACGATCTTCTTCGCCTTCGTGCTCGTAGGAATCGTCGTGGTCGTAGTCGTCGCCCTCATGGTCGCCGTCTTCGTCACCTTCATGCGACCAGCCAGGCCCACCTTCGTGGAATCCACCCGGTCCGCCTCCAGGCATACCGGGCATGCCACCCGGGCCTTCGCCAGGCATTCCGGGACCGCCAGGAGGGGCCACGAAAGCGGCCCTCTCGGCATCCGAATCGTGGTCGCCGATGGCGCTGTAGAGAATCATTCCGCTGAAGAAGGCGGCCGCCACCGCGGCAGCAACAGCAATCCGCTTGCCGGTCCTGCCCAGGTTGAACGGTCCGCTCTTCTCCTGCTCCTCATTGCCGGTGGCAGCGGCCAGAGGAGTCGAGGAATCCGGATTTACTTCGGTCTCCTCCGCATCGCCTGCCTCGTCCGCAGCAATCACTTCCGTTTCCTTCTCGGAAGGACTCTCGGGGGTTGGCTTCTTGCTTTCTTCTTCCGGATTGCTCCGGTCCTTTGATGTGTCGGTCATGCCGGAACCCTCCAATCCGGACGTTTGGGCCCGATGAGAGTCAGGTGAGAGTTCTCTTATGCAGGGTTTTTCGGTGCGAATCACAGCTACGATCGACGGCGATGCGAATCCTCGTAGTGGAAGACGAAAGGGCGATTGCCGACTTCATATCCCGCGGACTCGAGTCCGAGGGATACGCCGTGACCTGGGTCGCGGACGGAGTCGAGGGCGAGGCGCTGGCCCGGACCGGGCGGTTCGACCTGGTCCTCCTCGACATCATGCTTCCCGGAAAGAACGGACTCGAAGTGCTCGCCTCGCTCCGTAGCCAGGACAGTGAGACCCCGGTCATCCTTCTGACAGCCAAGGGCGAGGTGCCGGACCGGGTTGCCGGCCTCGATGCCGGCGCGACCGACTACATCCCGAAGCCATTCGCGTTCGAGGAACTCGTCGCGAGGATCCGGGCCCACCTGCGGACTCCCGGTCAGGGAGCATCGACGGAGCTGCAGGTCGGCGACATCGAGATGAACCTTCTCAAGCGCACGGTCAGCCGACAGGGCACCCAGGTGAATCTGTCCGCCAGGGAGTTCGATCTGCTCGCGTTCCTGATGAGGCACCCCGGTCAGGTCCTTTCGAAGGAGCAGCTATTGAACGGAGTCTGGGGATACGACTATGACCCCGGAACGAACATCGTCGGTGTCTACATTGCCTACCTGCGTCGCAAGCTGGCAATTGAGGGCAGTCCCGAGCCGATCGAGACCCTTCGTTCGGTCGGATACAGGCTGGTCGACGGCCAGTGAGGATTCCGCGCCCCGGACTGAGAGGCAAGCTCGCCCTCTCGATCGCGCTGGTTTTGCTGGCCGCGCTGGGCATCACTTACCTTGCCGTTTATCGGGGCACTGCTTCCGAACTCGAGAACCGGACCGAGTCGGACCTCGAGCGGGAGACCGAACGAATCGCGCTTCAGCTGGGCGGGGGCGGGCCGGATTCCCCGATGGGCTACACGGCGAGAGCACAGGCGATCACCGCTGCCGAGAACTTCGGTCCAAGCGCCCGGGTGATCTCGATCTCGATCGAGGGTGGCGGCACCGCAACCAATCAGCCGGACCTGCTCCGGCCAAGGCCGGACGACCACGGAGAGGAACCCCACGGCGAGCACGGGGAAGAAGATTTCCAGCACGAGATCGAGGAACGCAGGGAAGATTCGGAGCGAATCCTCGGAGCAGAACCCGGTTTCACAACGATTGACATCGAGGACGCCGGCGACGTCAGGCTCCTGACAACCCAGGTTCAGCTGCCCGACGGAACGGAAGCGACGATCCGGGTCGGTCAGCCTCTGGCCCCGGTCAACAACGCGCTCGAGGGCCTCAGTGACATCTTCTGGATCGTCGGGATTTTCACCTTGCTGCTCGGGGTGCTGGCGGGCTGGCTCCTGGCCAGTTCCGTGGCGCGGCCGATGCGAAGGATGGCGACGGTTGCCGAAGGGGTTGACGCAGGAGAACTCTCGACCCGGATGCCGGTCGACGGGACCAGGGATGAAGTCCGCCGCCTTGCCGAGTCATTCAACGGGATGCTGGATCGCCTCGAGGGTGCCTTTGAACGTCAGCGTGCATTCGTGGCAGATGCTTCCCACGACCTACGTACTCCCTTGACCGTCGTCAGGGGCCAGATCGAGGTACTTGCGAGGAATCCCGACCCGAACCCTGACGAGGTCCGACGGGTCGCCGGCCTCGTCTCGCAGGCAACCGCCCGGATGGAGGCGATGGTGGAGGACCTGTTGCTGCTGGCCCGGTCCGAATCTTCGGAAGGCCTCCGGCTCGAATCAGAGGAACTCGGCCCGCTGCTTGCTGGCGAAGTAGACGGCATGGACTTCGACGACGAGCGGCAGATCACGGTGGGCGACACAACCAGCCGTCCGGTAAAGATCGACCGGGACCAGATTTCCCGGGCAGTCTCAAACCTGATCTCGAACGCGGTCCACCACACTGCCAGCGGCGGGTTGATCGAAGTCTCCGCCGTGGATCGGGGTCCTTTCGTTTCGATCATCGTCGACGATGACGGGCCCGGGGTTCCAGAAGCTGATCGAGACAGGATTTTCGACCGCTTCGCGCGGCTCGACCAGGCGAGAACAAGCACCGACGGGGGTTCGGGCCTCGGCCTGGCGATCGTCAAGGCGATCGCAGAAGCCCACGGTGGCGGTGTCCGTTGTGAAGACTCCCCGCTCGGGGGCGCCAGGTTCGTGATCGACCTGCCGGCCTGACCGGCCTCGGATCGGGGCCCGAGACGGTAGGTTGCGGGCCATGCGATTCTCGGCTGACCGCCCCCTGAACGTTCAGCCCGCGACGGTGCGGGACTACCGCGAGCTTGCCCGCCGGCGCCTGCCCCGGCAGCTCTTCGATTACGCCGACGGTGGCGCCTACGAGGAAGGGACCCTGAAGGCCAACGAGTCTGACCTTTCCCGCGTGATGCTTCGGCAGCGGGTGATGAAGGATGTCTCGGAACGAAATCAGGAGACCGAACTGCTGGGAGAGAAGCTCTCGATGCCGGTGATTCTCGGCCCGGTCGGACTTGCCGGGATGTTCGCCAGGCGGGCGGAGGTACAGGCCGCCCGCGCTGCTGAGAGTGCCGGGGTTCCCTTCACGGAATCAACCGTCTCGATCTGCTCGATCGAGGAGGTCGCCGAGGCCACCAGCGTGCCCCCGTGGTTTCAGCTCTACGTGATGAGGTACCGGGCCTACGCCGAGAAGCTGATGGGCCGGGCGGAGGAAGTCGGCTCGCCGGTCCTGATGCTCACGATCGATCTCGCCGTCGTTGGCGCCCGCCACCGCGACACCCGCAACGCCATGGTCGGGGACCCATCCGCCTGGGCGAAGATCAGGCGGGCCACCGACCTCGTTTCGCATCCGCGCTGGATCAAAGACGTGGCGATCGGTGGCAAGCCGCTCACTTTCGGAAATCTTGCGGAGGTCGTGCCAGGGGCCCGGACGCCAGAGGACTTCAAGGGCTGGGTGGATGCGCAGTTCGACCCCTCCGTCACCTGGGATGACATCGCCTGGGTCAGGGAGCACTGGAAGGGCAAGCTTGTGGTCAAGGGTGTGCTCGACCCGGAGGATGCTCGCCGGGCCGTAGAGGCCGGAGTCGACGGGATCGTCGTCTCCAACCACGGTGGCCGTCAGTTAGACGCGGTTCCGTCTACCGCAGCTGCGCTGCCCCATGTCGCCGAAGCGGTCGGCGGCCAGACCACAGTGTTGGCTGACGGCGGTGTACGCAACGGACTCGACGTCGTCAAGATGCTCGCGCTCGGAGCGCAGGCGGTGATAATCGGAAGGGCATGGGCCTGGTCGGTGGCGGCGGCAGGCGAGAGCGGAGTGGGCCGGATGCTCGAGACCCTTCGCTCTGACATCGATGTTGCCCTTGCCTTGACCGGCAGCAACTCGGTCAAGGACCTGGACTCTTCTTCGTTGGCGTGAAGGCGCTCGCCGTCAGGCACGTCCTGTTCGAGGACCTGGGCCTGATCGAGCCTCTCCTGGAAAACCGGGGATACGACGTCACCTATCTGGAGGCGGGAATCGACCAGGTGGCCCGGCCCATGGAGGAAGCAGACCTGCTTGTGGTCCTGGGAGGTCCGATCGGAGTTGGTGACTCTGCGTCGTATCCATTTATCCGGGACGAGGTCGATGCCCTTTCGCGAAGGCTTGATTCCTGCCGGCCGACCCTGGGCATCTGCCTGGGGGCCCAGTTGATGGCTGCCGCGCTCGGGGCCGAAGTCAGACCAACAGGCCGGACCGAAATCGGCTTCGGGGAACTCGACCTGACCCCGGCAGGGCTTCGCTCGCCGCTGGCTGGGCTGGCTGGCGTCCCCGTTTTCCATTGGCACGGAGACGAGTTCGAGATTCCGCCCGGGTGCGAAGGACTCGCCTCGACCGAGGGCTTCCCGAACCAGGCTTTCTCACGGGGAGAGGAAATACTCGGACTCCAGTTCCACATCGAAGCCGACCTGCGCTACCTCGAGCGCTGGCTGATCGGTCACTCGGCAGAACTCTCGGCTGCAGGCATCAACCCGGCTTCACTGCGTCGGGACGCAGCCGCTTGCGCCGTTCAGCTGAAATCCGCCGCGCGGGAGGTAGTCGAAAGCTGGCTCGACGCCTAGTCGGCGCACCCGGAGTCTGCGCTTCGCTCAGCCCCGCAGGAACCGGTCGGCCGGCAGTACGAGCGGCAACGGGAAGGCCTTTCCATCCTTGCGAATCGTGTAGGTGCGGGCAGCCGAGCCGAAACCTAGCCGCACCGAGAAGTTGCCTCGACGGTCGTGACTGACCTGGCGGCTTGTTGCGCGGCCGCCGCAAAGAGGCCGGGTCTTGAGCACGAAGCTGCCCTTCTTCCTGATCCCGGCCAGACGGCCTTCGATCAGATCTGCGTCAGCCAGCGGTCTCTGCCGGATCACCTTTGCGCCGTTCGTGGCTCTCATCGAGGCCGAGCCTCGGCCACTTACTGAAAGGCGGTAGAGGGCGGTGCGTCTCGCGGTTCCGGAACGGGGCGCAGGGACGGTGGCCTGGAACGTGCCGTCCGCGGGGATCAGGGCCGAGCCCACCTGCCTTCCGTTACGGAGAATCTTCACGCGCTGACCCGTCCGGGTGGGGTCTGTAGCCCCCAGGACGCGAACCTTCCTGCCGCGAGGCTGAACTGACGCGAGGATGACGCCTGGCGCAAGGCAGCCGGGGCCGACCGTGTAGGTCACGGTGTCGGTGTCAGTCAGGCCCAGCTGATTGGTCACGGTCGCGGTGAGGGTGTGAGCTCCCGGTCGAAACGTAGGGAGTCGATCGCCGTTTCCGATTGTTGATTCCCCGTTCAGGTTCTGATCAGTGGCCAGGCAGGAGCTGATCGGCGAGCCGCCTCCTTCGCAGCTGAAGCTGGCCGCACTGTCCGAGTTGAACTCCAGCGCGGATCCATCGGAAGGTGCGTCGATCGTGACCGTCGGCTGGCTGCCCTCCAGTACTGCGATCGCTGCCTCCACATTCGGCAAGGGTCCGATCTCTGTCGTATCGCTCGATGGCTGGGGAGTCCCGCTCATTCTCAACAGGGAGACGATCTCGTCGGCGGTCATGGGCGGCTGGCCGGTTGCTTTCAGGTAGGACAGAACCGATACGACGGCGCCGGTGACGATCGGACCGGCGCCCGAGGTACCACCGAAGTTGCTTGTGTAGCGGATGTCCTGCTGCCCGGGTCCGCCTCCCTGAAGGAAGTCGCTGCTGCCTCCGGTGGTGACGATGTTGTTCCCGTATCCCTGCAGGTCCATCCGTGCACCATGCGACGAGAACCAGAGCGGCGAGCGAGTAACGGAGTCGCCCGCCCCGACCAGAATCGCGTCCGAATCCCTGACTGAGCGGTCGAATCGACCAAGCATTTCGGGACTGTCAAGATCGTAGCCTCCGTTTCCGCCAGTCTCGACCACGATGACCCCGAGATCGCTCAGCTGCTTGATCGCGTCGAAGCTGGCCTGGTTCCACTCCATTGGCACATAGTCCGAATCTCCCGCACCTGGACCGTCAGCCTGCTGCTCGATCAGCACCACATCCCCCGCTGTCAGACGACTGGCGAGGAAAGTGAGGGCCCCCGCCGGGTTGTAACCGAAGCCTGGGGACATGGTCGGGGAGATGCCTTTCATGGTTGCTTCCGGGACCGCACCAGTCACCCCGAAACCGTTGTCGTCGGCGACGAGAATCCCGAACACAGCGGTTCCATGTTCGTCGCCGAAGGCGGTGTACTGGACGTATTCTCCCTCGCCAAGGTCGGTTGATGGTGGCAACTGGAGATCTTCGTGGCTGGCCGTCCAGTAGTACTCGAGGTCGACGACCGTGACGCCGGCTCCACGGATGCGGGGGTCGGTGACCGAGAACTCGGAGCCGATCCCGGTGGGTGCGAGGTTGAGGTGAAGCTGCTGGGGAGAGAAGTCGGGGGTCAACGGCGGCGGGACGGGATCGGGCGCCCGGGCGGCGTGGTCGACCAGAGGCGATGATCGGAGAGTCTCCAGTGCCTGCCCCGCGGAACCTGAGGGGACCGAGAGCCGGTACCAGTTGGCCATGTTCGCCGAACCCTCACCGGACTCCTGCCTTGCCTCTCGAGCGATCTCTGTTGCCTCGGACTGGGTCAGGCCATGAACCAGAGGGGTAACCTCATCCGCCGCGATTGCGGACAGGAGATCACTGACCTCTTCCAGCTCCTCTTCGGACCCGGCCCTCAGGTTGGCTTCTGCCCCGCGGACCACGGAACCTGCACTGAAGCGGACCCCCAGCACCTCCCGTGGTTCGTTTGCTTCGCCAGACGAACTCAGGGCAGCCAGCACGAGCAGGGCCAGAACCAAGGCCCCGCCAACGACTCCCCCCGATCTCGCGTCCGCCATTGCGCCCATGCTCCCATAGTGGAGCCTCCCTGCCTAGCAATCAGTCAGCGATCTTGACAACCAGCTTGCCCTTGTTCTCGCCCTTGAAGAGCATGTTGAGGGCGTGGGGGAGCTGTTCGAATCCCTCGACTACGGTCTGCTCCGACTTGAGCTTGCCCTCGGCCACCCAGCCGGCCAGGTCCCTGATCGCCTCTCCGAATCGTGCGTAGTAGTCGAGGATGATGAAGCCCTGGAGCCTGACGCGGTTGATCAGCAGCTTGTGAAAGTTGGTCAGGTCCGGGGGACGCTCGGTCGCGTTGTAGCCGGAGATCAGTCCGCAGAGCGCGACCCGGGCGTTGATGTTCAGTCGCCCGAAGACCTGGTTCATGATCTCGCCGCCGACGTTCTCGAAATCCACATCGATCCCGTTGGGAGTCGCCTCCTTCAACTGTGCCTTCCAGTCGTCGGCCTTGTAATCGACCGCGGCATCGAAGCCCAACTCGTCGACGATCCAGGCGCACTTCTCGGGACCACCGGCGATTCCGACGACCCGGGCGCCCTTCAGCTTTGCGAGCTGACCGGCGACGGTGCCGACCGCACCGGCGGCAGCCGAGACCACGACGGTTTCGCCCTCCTTCGGCTCTCCGATCTCGAGCATCCCGAAGTAGGCGGTGCAGCCGGTCATTCCGAGCATTCCGAGCAGCGTGGCCGGCGGGGCATCCTTGGCGCTGTCGGGAACCACCATCAACGGATTCGCATCACTCGCGACTGTGTAGTCCTGCCAACCGGTCAGTCCGTTGACCAGTGAGCCGACCGGGTAATTATCGTTGTTGGAGGCGACCACTTCACCAAGGCCAAGGGCCCGCATGGTCTCGCCGATTTGCACCGGCGGCAGGTAGGTCGGCTCCTCGCCGATCCAGGTCCGGTTCGTCGGGTCGATCGAGATCCACTTCACGTGAACGAGAGCTTCGCCCTCGCCGATCTCTGGAACCGGATTGGTCTCCAGAGAAAAAGTGTTTTCGTCGATCAGGCCCTGGGGCCGCTCGGCCAATGCGAAACGTCGGTTCTCCTCGCTCATTACCGGAAAGTACCACCACTTTCCGCATATAGTGCCCTTGGAGATGGGAGAGGCCACGGGGAGAACGCGGCGAGAGCTGCTGGTCGATGGGTCAAAGGTTGCGGCTGCCGTCGCGGCCGGGAGCACCCTTGCCTCCGGGCTGACGCTCGGCACCGCACAGGCCCTGGCCGACCCGGGGAGCAAGCTGCGTCGGCCCGGGTTCAACCTGGCGTTCAAGTCGCTTGAAGAGGAAACTTTCCTGCCTCGTATCGACGTCGAGGGCCGACTGCCTCGCTGGCTTGACGGCACCCTGCTCCGCAACGGGCCGGCACTTTTCGAGATCGGCGAGGAGAAGTTCAACCACTGGTTCGACGGCCTCGCAATGCTCCACGCCTTCTCCTTCCGGGGAGGCAAGGTCAGCTACCGGAACCGTTTCCTGCGTTCCAGCCAGTACTGGGCCTGGAAGCGGGAAGGCCGCATCAAGTTTTCCGAACTCGCGACCGATCCGGCGCCGGATCCCTGTCGTCAGATCTTCTCCGGAGTCTCGACCCTGCCCGTCCTCGGTCGAATCCCGAACGCGAACGTGTCGATAGAGAAGCTGGCCGGAGAGTTTCGCGCCCACACCGAAATCCCGATCCCGGTCAGGTTCAACCCGAAGTTCCTGAACACCATGGGCATCGAGGAAGGGCAGGAAATGCAGGGCCGGCTCGGAACCGCCCATCCGCATTTCGACCCCGAGACCCGGGAGCGTTTCAGCTACGAGGTCGAACTCGTGCCACCGAGCGGGCTTCGTGTGGTCTCTGAAAAGGGCGGAAGGCGCCGGGAGCTCGCCTTCATTCCCCAGGCCATGCCGGGCTACCTTCACTCCTTCGGACTGACCCGGCGCTACGTGATCATCGTCTCGCAGCCGTACAACTTCAACCTGGCGAAGTTCCTCAGCCCGGATCGTGGTCCGATCATCACCAACTACGAATGGCAGGCCGAGGAGCCGACGCGGATCATCCTGATCGACCGGAAGCGCGGTGGAGTCGCCAGGACCGTGGAGACCGATCCCTTCTTCGCGTTCCATCACATCAACGCCTACGAGCAGGACGGCAAAGTGATCATGGACGTCTGCGCCCACAAGGATGCCGGCGTCATCGAAGCGCTCTACCTGAAGAAGATCAGGAACGGGAGCCGCGTGCCGCAGGCGAAGTACCGGAGGTTCGAGATCAGGCTCTCGAACGGCAAGATGACCCAGCGAGACCTGATCGACGCCTACATCGAGCTGCCCCAGAAGAACTACGACCGCGTCAACGGCAGGCATTACCGGTACGCCTACGGGGTCGGCCTTCGCAAAGGCTCCAGCGGCTTCATCGACCAGCTGGTCAAGGCGGATGTCAAGAAGGGTGGATCGAAGCTCTGGCGGGAGCGAGGGGTCTATCCGGGCGAGCCTGTATTCGTACCGCGACCGGGGGCGAAGGCCGAGGATGACGGGGTGGTTCTCTCGGTGGCACTGGACGGAATAAGGCGCCGGTCGACAATGCTCGTGCTCGATGCCCGGAGCATGGAAGAGATCGCCAGGGCATGGGTTCCGCATCACATCCCGTTCGGGTTCCACGGGCTCTACTCCCGCAGCAGCTGACTTTCGCCGCGCGCCCTGAATACGGGTACCATGCTGTTTTCCAGACTCTGGAGGAGTGATGGAAGACCGTTCGACCAAGTCAATTCCGGGCAGTCGGAGCAGAGGCAATCTGCCGTTGGTGCTGGGCCTCACCGCGCTGGTCCTGGTCGTCCCCTGCCTCGCCGCGATCGGATTGCGACTGACCGGCCTCGTCACTTCGCCAGTCCTTCTCATCCTGATCCCGGTCGTTGTTTCGGTTGCCTTCTCCCACCTGATCTCCGAACTGTGGAAGCGTCGTCGGTCGGGGAGCCCGCTGCTCTTCGAGGACCTGATGATCTGGGGCTGGCTCCGGCGACGTCGCTTCGAAAAGCTGCTGGGCCAGAGCGAGAGGTTTGTCGGTCCCGGCGCAGGAGAAGGCCTGACGACGGAGCAGAGGGCCAAGGAACTCGAGCGGCTCGCGAGTGCCCTGGAGGCGAGGGACCCCCGCACTCACGGCCACTCGAGAAGGGTGGCCCGGCACGCAACCTCTATTGCCCGGCGGCTCAATCTCACCGACATGGAGGTTGCCCGGATCAGGACCGCCGCGCTGCTACATGACGTCGGCAAGATCGAGATTCCACCGGAGATTCTCGAAAAGCCCGGAACCCTCACCGACGCCGAGTTCGAAGAGGTCAAGAAGCATCCGGCCGCCGGGGCCAGGCTGGTCGAAGGTCTGGGGGATCCGGAGCTCGCGGCGATCGTCAGGCACCATCACGAGCGGATAGACGGTGCCGGTTACCCGGACGGCCTGACTCGCGGACAGATACCGATCGGCGCCAGGATAATCGCGGTCGCTGACACTTTCGACGCGCTCACCTCAGCCCGTTCCTACCGGCAGCCCAGATCCCACGAGCAGGCCCTCGCGATCCTCCGGGACGAGTCCGACACCCAGCTTGACGGCCGGGCGGTCAGGGCCTTCGACGGCCGGTATTCCAATCGCCGCCCGGTGGCACTGGTCGCGGCCGCGATGGGACTCGTTCGCCAGGCGGGCCAGTCGCTGATCAGCTTTGGCACCGGCGCATCCCAGGTGGCCGCGGTCGGGCTGGCGGCGGCTGTAATCGGGGCGGGCCCGGCGATCCACCAGGACGCGGAAGGAAACTCAAAGCAGGAGCGTCAACAAGTGAGGGGGACAGCTGCGTCTGCGCCAGGGTCAGCCGCGTCGACAGCTCCCGCTTCGGCCGGTACCAGCCGGGTCCAGGACGACTCGACCAGCAGGGGCCTAACCACCGGGGCAGTGGGTGAAGGCACCAATGGATCGGACGGCGGTCAGGGTCAGGGCGGTGGGACACCGGGTGAGGGCACCCCTGGTGATCCCGACGGCGGCGCTTCCGGTGGAGGGTCCGGAGGCAGCGGAGCCGGCCAGGAACTTCCCGCAGGCTCACCGGCGCAGGTTGGTGAAGCCGTCAAGTCGGTCACCGAAACGGTTCAGAAACCGGCGGCCCAGGTCACCGAAACGGTCACGGAAGCCATCCCGACGTTGCCGGGCAAGGACCCGGTCTCCGAGGGAGTGAACGAGGTGACCGACGGGGTCAAGCAAACGCTGGGCAAGCTGACCGGCAAACCCTGAAGGGGTTCACCAGCTGTGCCCGACGAACACGGGCTCCGGTCTCAGCGAGACACCGAACACTTCCTCGACCCGACCCGCTATTCCCCGCGCGAACTCGACAAGCTCGGTGGTGGTCCCTCCACCACGGTTGACGATTGCCAGGGTGTGATTGCGGGAAAGACCGATCGGGCCGATCCCGAAACCCTTTTCGAAACCGGCCCGCTCGATCAGCCAGGCGGCGGAAGTCTTGGCAAGGCCCTCCGGTGCCGGATAGCTCGGAGGGAGATCATCGGGACCGAAAAGCTCCTCGGCCCTGGCGACCAGGTCCGTCATTGACGCAAGGTCAAGCATGGGGTTGGTGAAGAAGGACCCGGCGCTAACCGAATCCGGGTCCCTGGGATCCACCACCATGCTCTTCGAGCGTCGGAGATCGAGGACTGTTTCCCTCGCGACCGGCAGCGGCACCCTTTCCCCGACCTCGACTCCCAGGGCGCCCGCCAGCTGCTCGTATGCGACCGGGGCTGACTGGCTGGAAGGCGAGAGGATGAACTCGACCGCCAGAACCAGAAACCTCGAATCACCCTTGAAGCGACTGGACCGGTAGCCGAAACCGCAATCCTCGTTTGTCAGGGTCGCAACTTCGCCGGATTCGCGATCGAGGACCAGCAGCGACGCGATTGTTGATGCGACCTCCTGACCGTAGGCACCCACGTTCTGGATCGGCGTGGCGCCCACCGAACCAGGTATACCGGACAGGCATTCGATTCCGGCAAGTTCTGAATCGACAGCGCGCGCGACGAGGCGGTCCCAGTTCTCGCCGGCAGCAACTGTCAGAGAGACCCTTCCGTCATCCAGTTCTCTCTCTTCGATCCCGGAAGTGGCAATCCAGATCGTGGTTCCCGGCACCCCTTCGTCCGCGATCACGACGTTGGAACCGCCAGCGATGAAGAAGAGGGGTTCCTGCTCGGCGTCTGCCGCCTGGACCAGACGGATCAGCTCGGCTGTTTCCGTCACCTTGATCAGGCGTTCGGCCGGACCACCAAGCTTCAGGGTGGTCAGCGGGGCAAGTTCGATCTGGTTTCCTGCTTCAGCCACTGACCCGATGCTTCCAGAAAAAAAGGGGCCGCGTCAGCGGCCCCTTGATTTCCGGTGTCTCGCGAACCTTCTCAGGCAGCGGGTACCACCACGATCTCCAGTTCCTTGAAGACCTTGCCCGATGCCGTGTACTTGATGGTGGCTTCGGTCACTTCGACGCCCTCGGCGAGATCCGCAACGGAGCAGTTGCCGTCACAGTCATGGTCCTCATGGCCGGTGCCTTCGCCGTTGCCATGACTCTCATGGCCGCGGCCTTCGCCTCTGCCATGTCCACTGTTGTCGTCCTCGGCTTCGTCATCATCGTCGCCGCCGTGGAAATTGACAGCGTCGCCGGATCCCTGGTCAGGGGTGCCGTCGTCATCTGTGCCCGGGTCGGTCGAGTCGTCCGGAGCGTCCTCGGACTCACACTTCACGCGGGTGCTGTCGTCCACGGTTCCGGTGATCTCGCCACCGGCGTAGAGGGTGAGCGTGAGTTCGCCGGTCTCCGCGTCGAAGGTCGAGATGACTCCGGCCTTTTCCTTCAGGTCGGTGACGCCGTCATCATCGCTGTCCTTGTCACGCGGGCTGGTGCCTGAAAGCCACTCGCCACGGTTGCGAAGGCCATCCCGGTCCTGGTCGAGCTTCCGCTGGTCCTTCTTCAGCGTGAGCTTGTGAGCGCGTTCCCAGCGGTCCGGGATCTTGTCCCTGTTGCTGTCCTTCGCCGATGCGGTGCCTGGAATGGCGAGAACGAACAGTGCCAGCAGGGCGGCCGCAAGGATGCCCAGCCTTTCTCTCTTCATTGACTTCATGGTTCCCCTTTCGAGTGCTTTCATGGACTACTGACCCGAAGACCCGAGGGCCGTGCGAAAGTCACGCGGGATTCCGAAAGTTTCAGTCGTCGAAGCCGGAGTCGTCATCTCCGGAGCCGCCCGAACCCTTGCCGGATCCGCCTGAGGAGCCGGATCCGGAGGATCCTGACGAACCGGATGAACCCGAGGAACCTGATCCTGAAGAGCCGGAGCTGCCAGAGCTGCCCGACCCCGAGCCGCCCGAAGAACCGGATCCGTGTGAACCCCCACCAGAGCCAGAGCCTCCCGATGAGCCACCCGGGCCAGAACCACCGTGGCCTCCATCAGGCCCCTCGAATCCCCCGTGGCCCCCGGAGTCATCGTCGCCAAAGTCGTCTTCCCGGGGAGGGCGGCCGCTGGGGGCGCTTCCGAAATCGTCACCACCGCCGTGACCCGAGTGGTCTTCACCGCCACCACGACCTCCGTGACCGGAATCATCGCCACGCTCAGGCCGGCCACTACTTGAGGAACTGCCGCTTGAATCGTCGCTCGATCCGCTGCCCGAACGACCTCCATCATCATCATTCGACTTGCCTGAACCGCTCTTGCTGTCGTCCTTCCCGGACCCGTGACCCGAATGGTCATCGGCTTTCTCGCCCTTGAGTTTCGAATCGTCAGCCAGTTCCGCACTGCCACCGTCGTCACCGGAAGAACCCGACGAAGTCGCGCTGCCGTCGTCCTCGGTCGTTTCGTCCGCGATAGCGACCTGAGCCGATGCTTCGGGGACGCCGGCATCGCCGGACCGGTTTTTCTCGACCGCGAGACCTCCGGCTATCGACCCTCCCGCCACGACCGCGACCACGGCGAGCTTCGCCGCACCGCCACCTCCGAGCCCGCCGAGCAGACCCGTTGCGGTGGCACCGCCACCAGCGGCTCCGGTCGCAACGACTCCGGAGCCCTCCGCCAGCCAGGCGATCAGGGGTAGCGGGATCATCGCGCCAAAGGCGTTTCTCAGTGAAAGCCGGGCGCGGTAGATCAGCTGTTTGGTCGCTCCGGTACTGAGTTCAAGCTCTGCTGCGATCTCCTCGTGGGAGAAACCGCTCAGTTCATGATCGACCAGGGCCCGTCTCTGGGCTTCGGGCAGATCGGCAACCGCAGCCAGCACGGCGGCGAATCTCTCCCGCTGTTCAATCAGCTCGTCCGGCGTGCTCCCGGAACCTGCCGAATCCGCGAGATCGGAGTGCCGGTGCTTGCGGTTGTCCCGGATGTCATTCAGGGCCGTGTTGCGAACGAGCGTGTAAAGCCAGGGGCGAGGGTCGATGTCCCGGTCGGCCCTGAGTGAGCGATGCGCCTTGACCAGGGACTCCTGAACCACATCCTCGGCCCTGTCCGGGCCGGCTATCGAACCGGCGTAACCGACCAGCGCATCACGGTAGCGCCTGACCAGCTCGTCGAAAGCAGCCTCGACATCCCGACGGAACAACTTCAGAAGGCGCTCGTCCGACTGGAGTCGGAGCGTCCCCCGGGCCAGGGCCGGAATCTTTTCCCCGTTTTCTGCTGCCATCTGTCCCCTCAGGTTACGCCCATTTCGCCATTCGAAAGGCTTGTCGGTACTTCAACCCGAACCGGATGCAGAAGTCACGCGATAATCGGGGAGTGGTCGTCTCAACCGTTTCAAGACAACTGCTCAGGGCCAGGGACCTCGCCGACTCCAGGTATTCGGAGCCTCTTGGAGTCGAAGACATGGCCCGCGCGGCCAGCCTTTCGCGCAGCCATTTCAGCGAGCGTTTCAAGGCGGCGTTCGGTGTTTCCCCTCACGCGTACCTGTTGACCAGACGGCTGGAAAGGGCCGCATCGATGCTCCGGAACACGGACTATCAAGTGGCCTACATCTGCATGTCGGTCGGCCTCGCCAGCGTCGGATCTTTCACGACGAGCTTCAAGCGGGCTTACGGCGTCACACCGGCCGAATACAGAAGGCAGCATCCGCCTGCGGCAGCCAGGGCGATGATCCCTGGCTGTGTCGCCCGCTTCTACGGGCGGCCTCAACACCGGACGTTTCGAGAAGACAACTGAAAGCCCCCGACCTACGATCGTCTTCACCTCAGTCGAATGAAAGGAAAGAGGATGATCGACTTCAAGTACGGGCAGCTCTGGGTCCGTGACCAGCAGGAGGCCCTCGAGTTCTGGACCGAAAAGATCGGACTCGAAGTCAAGGTGGATGTCACTCTGCCGGAGCTCGGTGGCTTTCGCTGGCTCACCGTCGGGCCAGCCGACCTCGATGTCGGAATCGTCCTGATGGCGATCCCCGAGGGTCCGATGATCGACGACGCAACCCGCGGACAGATAGAGGATCTGATGTCCAAAGGATTTGCCGGCACGGTCTTCCTGACCACCGATGATTGTCAGGCCTCCTTCGAGGAACTCAGGTCGAGAGGCGTCGAGTTCACCGAGGAGCCGGAGGAAAGGCCGTACGGAATCGACTGCGGCTTTCGCGACCCGTCTGGCAACAGCGCCCGGCTGACGCAGGTCAAGGCTGAGTTCACTCCGGCTGACTGAGCCGGACCCGTAGCGCCGGATCAGGCTCCTCCCGGCGTTATGCTGGCCCCGTGAAAACGAGAGTGCTTGTGCTGGGAGCCGGATTTGGTGGACTTGAGTTGAGCACGATGCTCGCGGAGGAGGTGGGAGATCAGGTGGAAGTCACCCTGGTTGATCGCAACGACTCCTTCGCCTTCGGGTATTCGAAGCTGGACATGATGTTCAGGGGAGCCAGCCTCGAATCGGTCAGCCTTCCGTATTCGAAGGTGGTCAAACCGGGCGTCACCCTCGTCAATGAGGAGATCCGTTCGATCGATGTAGCGTCGCGAAGTGTCGAAACAGACTCGGGGACTCTCGAGGGCGATGTCATGGTGATCGCCCTCGGGGCCGATTACGACCTGGCGGCCACTCCCGGTCTGGCCGAGCACGGCACCGAGTTCTATTCCTTCGCTGGAGCCCGGGATGCCGCGGGACCGGTCGCCGGCTTCAATTCCGGTCACGCGGTGGTCGGGGTCTGCGGAGCGCCTTTCAAGTGTCCTCCGGCGCCTAGTGAATGCGCCTTGATGCTGAGCGACGAACTTACCCGGCGAGGGGTTCGTGAAGATTGCGAGATCACGCTGACCATGCCCCTCGGGTCGCCGGTTCCGCCCTCGCCTGAAACGTCGGCGGCGCTGATGGCGGAGTTCGAAGCCCGCGGGATCACCTTTCGAGGCGGGATGCGGCCGGTCCGGCTTGAACCAGGTCTGGTGGTCTATGAAGACGGCACCGAACTCCCCTTCGACCTCTTCCTGGGCATTCCCAGACATCGGGCGCCCGAGGTTGTGATCGACAGTGGCATCACCGAGCACGGCTACGTGCCCGTCGAGCCAGCGACGTTGAAGACGAAGTTCGAAGGCGTCTACGCGGTGGGCGATGTCGCCACCGCGGAAGTTCCCAAGGCCGGTGTCTTCGCTGAAGGGGCGGCCCGGGTGGTCGCCAGACAGGTGATCGCCCAGGTGACCGGTGGCGACGATCCTCCTCCGTTTGACGGGAAGGCCTCCTGTTACATCGAGTTCGGCGAAGAACGCATCGCCAGGGTCGACATCGACTTCCTTTCCGGCCCGGAAAAGACCGGCGAGTTCAACGCCCCGTCTCAGGCACTCCGTCAGGAAAAGAGTGACTTCGGCTCTTCCAGGCGAGCCCGCTGGTTCGGTCTTTGATGCTGCTGGCCGTCGCTGAGATATCCGAGTGGAGCGACCTGTTCGTCGCCTCGGCCGGTGCCACCGCGGCGCTGGCGGGTCTCGTCTTCGTTGCGATCTCGATCAACATCGAGCGGATCCTCAAGCTTGAGGGAGTGGCGGAACTGGGGCTCATAACCCTGATCCTGCTGGTCGGGGTCCTGATCGTTTCCCTCTTCGGGCTGATCCCGGATCAGGGCAGCGAGAGCTTCGGTTACGAGGTGCTCGCGCTTTCCGTGGTCTCGTCCGCGGCCGTGGCCTTTCTGGTCAAGCGAAGTCTTGCGGGGGTCGGCCCGGGTGAAGGCCGCTTGACTTCCCGACTGGTCCTGCCGATGTTCGGGACCGTGCCCTACCTGGTCGGAGCGGTGCTGCTGCTGGCCGGGACAGATTCGGGCATGTACTGGGTTTTCGCCGGCATGATCGGCGCGATCATCGCCGCGGTGATGAACGCCTGGGTCCTGCTTGTCGAGATACTGCGCTGAGGCGTCCGGGCTACTTGACCCGGAAGGCGCCACGCATCAGCGGGTGGATCCGGCAGAAGAAGGTGTATGTCCCCTTGGGCAGGGTCTTGGGGGTAGACCACTCGGTGTAGCCCACGGTCGGGGCCAGTCCCGGACCCATCTGACCCGACTCGAACTGGAACTCGCCGTCCGGTATCGGGTAGGAGATACCGGTCGACTTGTTACAGGGGGTCTTGCAGGAAGTGAGTGAGTGCCAGACCTCGTTCTGGATGTCGTAATCCGAGAGCTTGAAGGTGAACGACTGGCCCTGGTTGACGACCGGGGGACGGCCAAGCGCACCCGGAAGACGGAAGTCCGCCCCGTTGTACACGTAGTCACTGATCGTGAAGGGGCCGCCGCCGAACTGGCCGTCGGGGAGCTTGGTCGGATCCGGGCCGACCAGCTTCGAACCGTTCTTGCCGGTCTCGCCGCCGTAGTCCTCGTTCTCCTTGAGGTGGCCGTGGTTGAGAACACCCCTGGTGTCGACCTTGGTCACATAAGGATTGGGAGCGGTGGTGGGGTCGGGCGGGTTGGGGACGTCATCCATCTCGTTGTCCCGGGCCCAGTAGACGATGTTGATTCCCATCGACTCAGGCCACGAAGCGATCTCGGTCTCGTAGGTGGTCTGGAGCTCAAGCTTGTCTCCGGCCTGTACCCGGACCGTCCAGTCGGGTTCGGTGCTGTACATCGCCATGTCCCATGAGATCGGGCCACGAGGGTCGAAGTACTTCGCTTCCGAGTTGAAAAGGTGGACCCGGTTGCCGTCATCGACCTGGGGCTGGGTAGCCCGGCACGCGGCATCCTTCTTGCGCTCGGTGGTGTCCTTGGCAAGGACCTTGTCAAGCTTCGACTTGTTGGTCGCCTTGACGCGGTTGACGCTGGCGATCTTCTTCGAGTTCGCCTGCTTCTTGCGCTTGATCTTGCGAAGCTTCTTCCTTGCGCCCTGATTGCCCGGGTTCTTCCTGACCATTCCGGCGACCTTCTTCTGAGTCCGGGTCAGGCGGCTGTTGCTCTTCTTGAGGCCCTTGATCCTCTTCGAGTAGCCGGCCTGCTTCTTCCTCAGGGGCGCGAGCTCGTCCTCGTAAGAAATCCGCTCGGGACATTCCGGCCCGGCGTAGGTGGCGCCGGTCCGGCGCAGGTAAAGGTTGGTCGAAAGCCCGCCGGTGTGGACGTGGCCGGTGGTGTGGAGGAGAACGCCATCCTGGGGGATGGTCTTGACGTTCTTCTGCTGACCGGGCGGGTAAGGGTTCTCGGCGTCCTGCGGATAGGTGAACTCGCCGTCGGCTCCGCCGCTGTCGCGCCAGACATCGAAGACCGGGTAGATGCCGCTCTCGACATCCATCCAGATCGGCCGGGCTCTCACGATGTCCTGCGCTTCCGGAGCGGTGTCAGGGACGAAGTCGAGCGTGTACTCGAAGTAGAGGACCATCGCCTGGGGGGGTCAGGTTGTGGATCATGTCGTTGAGGATCCAGCCCTGGTTGGTCTGGTACCGGTAGCCGTAGCCGTCGGGCAGGTCAAGGATGGTCTTCTCTTCGCCGGTTGCGTAGAAGAGGTCGCCGGTCGCCTGGTTGTTCCAGACGCCGTGGTGAAACATCACCTTGCTCGACTCGGGGATGGTGCCGTCTTCGTAGACGAGGTCAGGCTTGATCCTGGTGATCCATCCGTTTACGGCCGGCCGGGAGGCCCCGGTGATCGGGCGGAAGGCAATTCTGTTCTGGCCGGGAGTGACCTGAACCGGTCCGAGGCGGTAGGTGGTCCGCTGGGCTCCATTGGGCAGCGCCTCCGTGTAAACGACCTGCGCATTTGCCGAGGAGGAGACCCACATCGAGGCAAGCAGGGCGGCCACAAGAATGGCACCGGAAACGAGCGCCAGAAAGCGCGAATTAGCAACTACGGTCCTGCCGGTTCCCATCAAGATCTCCCGTCCCCTCGAATAACGACACTACAAACGGTACCCCACATCCCGGAAAAGGGCAGATCGATCTCGACTGGAAGCCGATTTACCAGGTGTCGACGAAGCGTTGGGCGGAGGGTTCCCCGGTCCTCTCGGGTGCTGCTTCCAGCGTGCTTGCGATCACCTGCCGGGTCTCGGCAGGGTCGATCACGTCGTCGATCTCAAAGAGTTGCGCCGCGTTCATTGCCCTTGCGTTCTGCTCCGCCATGGCGGTCATCTCACGAACCCGCCGTTCGCGTTCCTCTTCGTCTTCGATCGCCTCGAGGTCCTTCCTCATTGCAAGGCGCACCGCTCCTTCGAGACCCATCGGCCCGAGGTGGGCAGCCGGCCAGGCCACTGTGAGAAGCGGTTCCCAGAGGCTGCCACCGACCATCGCCTGGGCGCCGAGCCCGTAGGCCCGGCGGATCACCACGGAGATCAAGGGAACAGTCAGAGCGGCGCCCGCAACCAGGAGGCGGGATGTATGTCTGACCAGAGCCGTCTTCTCGTACTCGGGCCCGACCATGAAGCCGGGGGTGTCAACCAGAGAGATCACCGGCAGGCCGAAGGTTTCGCAGAGCTGGAGGAAGCGGGCGGCCTTGTCGGCGGAGTCGCTGGTGATCGTGCCCGCCATGTGACGGGAGTCGTTGGCGATGATGCCGACTGGCCGACCCTTGATCCGGGCCAGAGCAGTAACCATCTCGGGTGCGAACTTCTCCCGCAGGATCGTGACCGACCCCGGATCGGCCACCGTCTCGATGACCGGTCGCACGTCAAAGGCCCGCCGCTCACGCTCCGGCACCATCTCGCGGAGGGGCGTCTGGTCCGGCTCATCTCCTTCCCAGGCGACGCGGCCCTGGAAGTAGCCGATCAGCTTCTTTGCCGCCTCGACCGCTTCCGCCTCGTCGGCGACCACGATGTCGAGTACGCCGTTCGGCTCCTGGACGGAAACCGGTCCCACATCATCCGGTTCCACGTCACCAAGGCCACCGCCGGCGATCATCGCCGGACCACCCATGCCCAGCGAGGAATCCTCGGTGGCGACGATCAGGTCTGCGCAGCCGGCGATTACCGCGTTTCCGGCGAAGCACCTGCCCTTGACGATCGCGACCCTGGGCACGACGCCGGAGAGCTTCGCCCACAGCGCGAATGCGCGGACCTGAAGGGCGGAAACAACCGGAAAGTCGGTATCTCCGGGCCGTCCGCCGCCTCCTTCGGCGAAGAAGATCGTCGGCAGCTTCATCTTCTCGATCAGTTCGAACAGGCGGTCCTTCTTGAGGTGGCCGATCGCACCCTGGGTGCCGGCCAGGACCGTGTAGTCATAGGAGAGCACCGCGCACCGGGCGTCGTCTCCGAAAAGGGCGCCGTTGACGCTGGCCGTTCCGGCGATCAATCCGTCACCGGGGGTACGGCTGATCAGGTCATCGGTGTCGAACCTTGCCCGCTGGGCAGCGATCGCATGACGGCCGTACTCGACGAAACTCCCCGGATCGACCAGGTCTTCGAGGTTTTCCCTGGCCGTCCGTCCGCCCCTAGAGTGCCGCTTTGCCACAGCTTCCGGGCGACCCTCGTCAAGGGTGAGTTCACGGCGACGCCGCAACTCGGTCAGGTCCGGCCTGTCTTCAGGGGTATGCGACATTCGCGAAACCTGTCACATTGGCCGACCAGACGCGTCCCCGGGGCCGGGCCGGAATCGCTCAACCGGGAGACGTTTTCGCGATTCGTTGCGGGGAGAGTTGATATGCGTCATGATGTCCGCCTGATGGGAGGGACTGGAATGAGAATTGCACTGGGGATTCTGGCTGCGCTGGCGTCATTCGGGCTGATCGCGTCATCGGCGAGCGCCGGAGCGACGATCCAGTCGGATCCGAATGCCTACGACTACCTGGCTGGGCCGTTCGTACAGGATCTGGGCGAGTCCGCGATCTTCGACAACTCACAGTCGTCGGCGCTTCATGACGTAAGGGCGACAGGCAGGGGGCCCGACGGCGGTCCGCTCTTCTACTCGGATCTGATCCCGGGTGGGCAGACCACACCGGTGAAGGGAACCGAGTATCTCGCCGCAGGCACCTACCCGTTCTTCTGCACCATCCACGGATCCGCGATGAGCGGTGATCTCGTCATCGACGGTTCCAAGGGCACCGTCGTGGCGCGACCCTCGGTCAAGGCCACGATCCTGAACCAGCGTCTGAAGAAGGTCCGGAAGTCCGGTGTCCGGGTGAAGGTCACTGCGAAGACGGCCAGCAGCGGGGTCGCGGTCGCAGCCCGCAAGGGCGGCGCACTTCTCGGCATCAAGCGTGGCCTCAACTTCACAGCGGGCCAGAGCCGCACCCTGACCATTCCCCTGACCAAGGCCGGCAGGAAGGCCATCAGCAAGGGCAAGGTCATCAAGGTTTCTGTCAAGGCAACTGTCGAATTCGGCAAGCCCTCCAACGCAAACAGGAAGATCCGCTAGATGAACTCCCGCCGCATCGCGGCCGTACTGGTCGCACTAGTTGCGGCGGTTCTGCTGCTTCCCCAGTCGGCTTCGGCCCTTCTGCCCAAGAGCTCGGTTCAGTATCTGGACAACGGTGTGGAGCGGATCACCTACCGGATCGGTCCGCTTGAGGTCACGCCTGGCCAGAACCGGATCGCCTTCAGGCCGGTCTCCGGACTCGAGAAGCCCGGTGAAGACGGCTGGCTTACCCGGCTGAAACCTGACCTGGTTGAAGAAGATGGCTCGATCCCCCTTTCGAGCAAGGTGATGTTCCACCATGGCGTCTGGCTCAACTTCTCCCGGACCGACGCGACCTCGGGTGGCCAGGAGCGCTTCTACGCGACCGGTGAGGAAAAGACGATCACTTCCTTCCCCAAGGGTTACGGGTACGAGTACAAGGCTTCGGACGTCTGGGTCCTGAACCACATGATCCACAACCTGACCCCCGAGGCGATGACGCTCTACGCGACTTACACCGTCGATTTCATCCCGGCCGATTCTCCCGCGGCGGAATCGATGAAGCCGGTCACCCCGATCTGGATGGATGTGGACAACGGCAGCCTCTATCCGGTCTTCGACGTCTGGCGCGACAGTGGAGGCAAGGACGGCAAGTTCACCTTCCCCGATGACGCCGACAACCCTTATCCCTCGGGTGAGGCAAAGAACCGCTGGACCGTCGACCGGGACGGAGTCCTGCTGGCAACCGCCGGACACGTCCACACCGGCGGTCTCTACACCGACCTTTACCTCCAGCGGCCCGGAGCGAAGTACGCGGGGCCGACCTGCCCGAAGGTCAAGCGCCCGAAGTTGAAGAAGCTGAAGGGCTTGAGTGCCAAAGCCAGGCAGCGCGCCGCAAAGGCGAACGCGAAGGCTCGCCAGAACTACAAGAAGCAGGTCCGGAAGCGGGATGCCTGCCTCGAGACCAGGCCGAGCGTGAAGGGAAGCAAGGTTCACCTCTTCCGTTCGAGGGCCAAGTACTACGAACCGGCCGGTCCGGTTTCCTGGGACATGGCGATGTATGGGACCCCCGAGGACTGGATGGTCGAGGTCAAGGAAGGTGACGTGCTTTCGACGACGGCCACCTATGAGACGAAGCTTGCCTCATGGCCCGAGTCAATGGGAATCATGGTCGTCTACATGGCCGAGAACGAGAAGGGGAACAACCCGTATCGGAAGCGCGTCAACTTCAAGGGCACGGTGAATCACGGTCCGTACAAGGAAAACCGGGATCACGGTGGCGGACTGCCGCTGGTCGGCCCCGACCCCACCAAGCTCCCCGACGGGGCCGTCGGCGATGACAACCCCCTGATCATCAGCGATTTCGTCTACAACGGTGCCGACTTCCGCCTCCCGGGAGCGCTCGGCCGCCCGCCGGTGGTCAAGGAGGGGAAGAGCCTGACCTTCAAGATCTCCGATTCGGACGTGAGCCAGGAGATGTGGCATTCGCTCACCTCATGCAAGACCCCCTGTAACCGCTCGACCGGTATCGCCTACCCGATCGCCGACGGTGAGTTCCAGTTCGAGTCAGGCCAGATGGGTGTGGGCGGAGCACCGACCGTCGAACGCACGACCTGGAAGACGCCGGCAGACCTGCCTCGCGGGACCTACACGTTCTTCTGCCGGGTCCACCCGCTGATGCGAGGCGCCTTCAGGGTCAAGTAGCGGATTCCCGGCTGTCCCCGTCTGCCGGAAACCTGGCGAGTGCTTCGTACTCCGCCCCTTCCGGCTGAAGCCGGGACAGGTAGACGCTGACCGATGCCGCAGAGAAAGTGATCGAAGGACTGACCGGAAGATTCGACCCGGCCGGGTTGAAGCCCCGTCCGGTCCGGGCACAGGTCAGGTGCGGCCGGTAGGGACGACTCTCTCTCCACTCCAGTCCAGCCTTCAGCTCCCGGGCAAGATCGGACTGGACCGAGCCGAGTTCTCCGCGGTCATCGTGGATGTCGAGTACGAGGTTCCGGGGCCGCCTCCTGGGTAGCCACGCCGGAGCGCCCAGCGAGAGGCCGGTCACCGCTGCGGCCGACGAAGCAGTAGCCGAAATCACCTCCTCGACCTCGAACTCGTTCAGCTCTCCGAGGAAGGCCAGGGTGATGTGAGAATTTCGCGCCGGCACCACCCGAAGACCCTGAGTGAACCGGGCGATATGTCTGGCCCAGGCTTCGGCCTCGGACCTCACCTCCGCGGGAGGGTCCAGCGCAACGAAGATCCGCTGGCCCCGCGGCTTTCGCCCGTGGCCGCGGCTCAGGAGCTGACCTCCCAGGTCAGCCCGAAACGCTCGAAACCCGAAAGGAAATCCTGCGGGTCGAATGCTGTCGAAGGGGCGAGAGCGCCGGTGCCGCGGACTTCCCCGCGGGAAGCGCGGATCGCTCCTTCCACGATGAGTCCGGCCGTCAGGCCGTAAACGTCGGTGCCGGTGAGCCTGCCCTTCGCGGTATGTCGGGCAGAGATCACTTCACAGCCGAGCACGAAATTCTCGGCAGTACGGGCTTCGGCCTCGGCCCCTTCCGGGAGGGCGGAGATTGCCTTTGACATCAGGCTCCGGAGCGGCGTTCGCATGGCGATGCCCAACCCTCTCGCGACTGTCGGCATCACCGCCTGACTAAGGGAGTTTGGCGCGAACGAGGAAACGGTGAGCCCGGTCTCGACTGTTCGGGGTGAAAGGTGCTCCGGCACTGTGATGTGCTCGGCCGAGGGGTAATGCATCATCTTCTGGACTCCGAGGGCACCACCGAAGTCGAACTCGGGCCTGGCGACAGTCTGCGGGGCCGGCCGGAGCGCACGCTCCCGCCACTCGACGTCCCCGCCCTTGATCATCTCGATCCCGGAGCGCATCGTTCCCTGGCTCGGCTGGAAGGGGGCGTGGTAGCCGAGCCTCACCTTGTCAACCTGTTCTCCTTCCCGGAGGGCCGCTGCGGTGAGCGACGCGAGCATGTCGCCAGGCACGTAGTCGAAGCCCATCGCCGGAATCACCGGGGAGCCGCCCCTGGCCGCGATCGGACCGTAATGCTCGAATGCTTTCCTGATGAAGTCCTGTTCCCCGGTTGTGTCCAGGTACGGGGTCCCGGCGTCAACCGCGGCAGCGATAACGGGATCGCCATGAAGGCTGAAAGGTCCGGCGCAGGTGATCACCGCAGAGCTGCGGGAGAAGAGCTCCCGAAGCCCTCGGTCGTCGGAATTGGCGACCGCCCTGACTTCCGGCTTCGAATCAAAGCTGTCGGCCAACGCTTCGAGTTTCTCCTGGTTCCTGCCGGAAACGATGAACGGGACTTCGCGGGAAGCCAACTCGGCAGCAACCAGACGGCCGGTGTATCCGGTGGCTCCATAGACAGTGATCGGTTCAGGCTCGGCGTTCATGGTCTTGATTCTCTCACCGATCGTCTTTCGGTTCCGACGCCAGCAGATAGGCTCCCGCCGCCAGTGCGATCCCGGCTTTCGACACGCCGCAACCAGGACGAGGACTACGGAGTTTCGACTCTGGAGCTTTTCTTCGATCTGGTTTTCGTGTTTGCGATCACCCAGGTCTCACACCTCCTGCTTGATCACCTGACCTGGCGGGGAGCGTTCGAGTCAGGTCTCGTGCTCCTGGTCGTCTGGTGGGCATGGATGTACACGACCTGGGTGACGAACGAACTAGACCCGGACAGCATGCCTGTCCGATTCCTGCTGCTCACAATCATGATGGCCAGTCTGCTGCTGGCCGTGGCGATTCCGGAAGCTTTCGGTGGCAAGGGCCTGCTCTTCGCGCTGTCCTACGTTTTCATCCAGCTGCTCCGTCAGTGGTTTCTCGCTTACGTGGCCTCGCCCCGGGGCTCGGACGCGCGAAACCGTGCGGTCCACATCCTCACCTGGTTTCTCTTTTCAACACCGTTCTGGATCGCTGGAGCGTTCTTTGAGGGCGACACCCGTCTCGCCATCTGGGTGGTCGCGATGGGTATCGACGTCATCGCGCCGTCGATGCTCTACTTCGTACCCTGGCTGAAGCGACTGTCTTTCAACGACTGGAACCTGGGCAGCGGTCATTTCGCCGAGCGTTTTCAGTTGTTCACGATCATCGCGCTCGGGGAAACGATCGTGCTCACAGGGGCGACCACCTCGAAGCTTGACTTCAACCTGACCACGGCGATTGCCTTCGGAGCCGCATTCGTCAGCACAGCATGTCTCTGGTGGCTGTACTTCAACTACATGGCCACGATCCTGGAGCGGGTTCTGGAGGAATCGGAGAGCCGAACAGCGGTGGGCCGGGACATCTTCACTTATGGCCATATCCCAGTAATTGCCGGGATCATCCTGTGCGCGGTCGGTGACGAGATCGTCCTCGGCCATCCGACCGAATACCTGCACACCCCTGAACTGGTTGCAGTAGTCGGCGGTCCGACTTTGTACCTGCTCGCCTTCGCCCCGATCCGGTGGAAGGTGACTCACGGTCTGCCCTGGCGTCGACTGGCTGGCGCCGGTGCCTGCCTGCTGGTCGGGGTCTTCTCCTGGTTTGTGCATCCCGCTGCCCTCGTCACAGCGGGTCTGCTCCTGATGGTCCTGATCTCCGTGATAGCGCACGAGCATTTTGTGCGCATGCCACGAAGACAGGCGGCCGAGCAGTAAATTGCCAGTTTCATGCCGGAACCAGTAGAAAGGCGCTCCGGCCAGCGCTACATGCCTGGCCTGGACGGCCTCCGGGCGATCGCGGTCATGGCCGTGATCGCTTACCACCTCCAGGTCGGGTTCACCCCGGGCGGCCTGCTGGGCGTCGGCGTTTTCTTCACCCTCTCCGGGTATCTGATCACCGACATCCTGCTCGAGGGCTGGGTGACCCGGAAGCTCAGCCTCAAGAACTTCTGGCTGGCCAGGGCCCGTCGTCTCCTTCCTGCCCTTTTCGTGATGCTCGCCGTCGTGCTGCTCTGGGTCTGGATCGGCAACCCGGACCTGATCGGAACGCTAAGAGGGGAGACGATCTCCTCAATCTTCTTCGTCGAGAACTGGTGGGCGATCGGGCAGGACATGTCGTACTTCGATCGGTTCGGTGCCCCGTCACCACTCAGTCACCTCTGGTCGCTGGCTGTCGAAGAACAGTTCTACATCGTGTGGCCGTGGCTCCTGTTGCTGCTCCTGAAGATTTCGCCGGCCAAGGACCACGGCAAGCGAGCCCGTCGCGAGCGGATACGCCCGAACCTCGCAATCATCACCCTGTTTCTCGCCTTCGTATCGGCCGTCCTGATGGCGGTTCTCTACTCACCTGGCTTCGACACCAACCGGGTCTACCTCGGAACCGACACCAGGGCCTTCGCACTCCTCTTCGGCGCCGCTCTGGCAATGGTCTGGCCGAGCCGCCGACTGGACAGGAACCTCCCCTTCAAGGCGAGAAGGAACATGGACCTGCTGGGGGTCGGGGCTCTCCTGGTCATCTTCATCCTGATCTGGCAGACCTCGGAGTTCTCGCCGTTCCTCTACCGCGGCGGGATGGTCATCCTCGCTATCGCCACGACCATCCTGGTCGCCGTGCTGGCTCACCCGTCAACCCGCCTCGGGCCGATCATTGGCTGCCGCCCACTGCGCTGGATTGGAGTCCGCTCCTACGCGATCTACCTATGGCAGCTGCCGATCATCATTCTGACCACACCGGCAGGTGCGAACGGATTCAGCCCGGTCCGGGCCACTCTTCAGGTCGGAGCCACCTTCGCCGTCGCCGCCCTCTCCTGGAAGTACGTCGAAGACCCGGTCCGAAAGGGTGCCGTCGGCAGGCTCTGGAAGCGGTTCCGTGCCGGGGAGTTCAACTGGAAGCGCCTCGGCCCTGAAGGCAAGGGGGCGACCGTGGCGGGCGGGTTGCTGACGCTGGTTCTGCTTCTGGCCATGGTCGGGGTCGCACCTTCAAGCCCGATCGCTCCGATCGCCGTCAAGGGCGGAGAGGGTGAGGCCGCGGTGAAGCAGATCGCCACCGCGTCCCCGGTGGCCAAGACCGTGATCAGCCCTGAAGAACGCGACGAGTTCCCGAAGAGCCTCTGCGACTCGGTCGCCTACATCGGTGACTCGACTTCGGTCGGCCTGATGGACCCCGCCTACCTCTCACCCGAATACAGGATCGACGCCCGGTTGAAGGAAGTCGGCGTGTACGAACAGCGGATAGACATCTCGGGGGCCCGATCCTCGGTCGAGGAAGTCAACGGGATGCCGAACGCGGTCGACGCGGCACAGGCGATAGCCGACGAAGGTTTCGACGGGTGCTGGATCTACGCGATGGGCACTAACGACACCGCCAACGTGGCCGTCGGGTCCACGATCGGGATGCGGGAGAGGATCGATCGCCTTATGGCCGTGGCAGACGGGAATCCCGTTCTCTGGATAAACGTCCGCACCCTCAACCCCGGAAACCCCGCCTACTCCGAAGCGAACATGC